>Ga0207676_10000389_pt1 | contig 37340 bp, 74 predicted proteins | sample KBSSwiS72_FD_184307 | JGI IMG/M metagenome (GOLD analysis project Ga0207676, IMG submission 184307) | Switchgrass rhizosphere microbial communities from Kellogg Biological Station, Michigan, USA - KBS Switchgrass S7-2 (SPAdes) (version 2) | ecosystem: Host-associated > Plants > Roots >...
TAATCATTCGGAAAGGAAAGATAAATCCAAGTGGTGGTGTATACCCTGACAAGAATGTCGTAAAAGATTATGTTGTCGTGGATAAAGTACCAGAAGATGCAAAGACTATGAAAGCTGATCCTACATTGAATGATGATCTTCCTTTCTAATTCCTAACTTAGAGATCTGACTAATGAAAATAAATGATTTAGAAAATTACGGAAGCGCAAGATATACAGAAAATATACCGAATTGGTTTGGTAATTTAGAATTTGTTAGCGGAACGATTGAAAATGATTATCAAGGATCAGTGGAACTAGTTGGAACTAATGGAGAAAAATACTACAGTCTTTCATATAGCTATGGCTCTTGCAGTGGATGTGATGCTTGGGAAAGTGAAAATTTATCCTCTGAACAAATCGAAAAAGAAATATCAGATTTAATTGTAGAGTATTCAAAAGAAGAATACGAAAAACTTCTTGAAAGATTAAAGGAAAATAAATGAAAAAAATAATATTACTACTAGCACTATCACTCGCGTTGACAGGCTGCAAAGAATAATGGCAATCATGGTCGAGTGGCTCTGATGCAAGCTCTGGGTGCACCTACACTTGAGACGGTGGTTCGAGTCCACCTGATTGCCACCAAATAAAGAATGCGGAGACTAACGTTGCCGCTCCGAAAGATAGAAAGCAAGTAGCTACTATCAATCTGACAGGGGTGAAAGAACCCCAAAGAATAAATTGTTACCGCTCAGTAACTTTACGAATGTTTTTGTACATTTAATGATGTTTTGATACCGAGCGGTAATTTTAAAGAATAATGGCCGACGAGAAAAATATGGAAAAAAATAAATTTTATAGCAATGGTATATTAAATGAAAATGGTTGCCTTGAATGGAAACGATATATCAATAAACATGGATATGGCTATATATTTGTAAAAGGCAAATCTTGGTCAATTCATAGATATTCTTATTTTTTAACTTATGGAAAAATTCCAAAAGAAAAATGGATTTTGCATAAATGCGATAACAGAAAATGTATAAATCCAAATCATTTATATCTTGGCGATAATGCTCAAAATGTGAAAGATAGAGTAAGTAAAAATAGATCTGCCATTGCTGAAAAAAATAAAGCCTCAAAACTAACAATTGAACAAGTTAAAAATATTAAAATATTATTAAGAGACGGAGTTCCAGGATTGAGACTAGCAAAACAGTACAAAATGTCACAAGCAACAATTGCCGAAATAAAAAGAAATGAAATTTGGAAACATGTAATATTAGACTGAAAATAGGCCGCCAAATTGAGTTATTAGGAGAAACCTAATAAGTGAAATTTAAGAAATTTACAGTCAAGACTTGTATAATTTGTGGAAAAAGAATGACTTACGCATTAAATCTTAGTAATCACTATATAGTGATACATAAATTATGTTGGAAATTGGTTGAAAATAAGTGGATGACTGAAAATGAAAAGATTGATATTTAATTATAGGTTATTTAGATCATATGATAATGGGCATATTAAATCTATTTTTAAATCTATAAAAATGTATTTTGGAAATAAATGCTATTTAAGTAATAAATATTATTAATCGCACCAACCGAAAGCTAATTGCACCAAGGAGAGATGATGATGGAAAAAATTACAGAAGAAATGAAAATACATGATCAATGGTACAAAGATGCCAGAGAAATGACTTTAGATAAATTATCAGAATTTTTAAAAAAACTCACCACAGAATACGAACATGATTATGGAACTATTTGTCATGCAATGGCAGCATGCGCAATAGCTACCTGTTGGGCTATAAATAAAACAGACCAAGGAGGCATTACTGGTTTTCAAGCTGGTGCTATCATGTGGGAATTTATAAGAAAATGGATGTCAATTGAATGTCCAGCTAGGTTAATTGAATACGATAAAATGTTGTTTCCTCAACATGCAAATAGATTTGAAAACACCATCTCGCAAAATATATGGAAATGGTTGCAAGAAGAAGCTAATAAAAGAATAAAAGAAAATGAATTAAGCAGCATGAAAGCACATCCAAATGTTTTGGCTCATTGGGAAAGTATTAAAAATGGTGTTGTGCCGTTCAATTATAAAATTAAGGATGAATAATGCCCAAACCTCACAAACCTAAAACAGTAACCACTTACTGCTATTGCCGTGAATGTTATATGCGATGGAAACAATGGGTGAAAGAATATGAGAGGAAAAACAAAGGAGAGATGATGAATGAGTGAAGATGAAAAAAAAGGATTTATAAAGGCGCTTAAAATGATAATGGATTGGACAGAAAAATTCCCAGGATTAGATTCTGAAATATTAAGTGGAATGATTGAAGCTTCTATTTTGACTGTAAAAAGTATTAAGGATGAATAATGTTTAATCGTTTTGTATGTTGGTGGAAAGGTCATGATATAGAAAAACAATTTTATCGCGCACCGATATATCAGTATTTTCACGCTATAAAAGATTTAGAAAATAAGCACACTGGAAAATATAGCAGAACAAACGAAGGAATTATAGAAGATGAAGATGAGTGTGAATTTTGGTGTCATAGATGTTATAAATTTATAGGTAAAAACAAATGAATAATCCCGCATTATGGTTTATCGCAAGTGCTTTATGGTGGTTTGTTGCTGCCGAAAAAAGTAAAGATTTTCCTATGAGAAAAGGTGATTATTTTTTCTACGGTTTTTTTAATATGCTAAGCGCGCTTTTTTTAATCACAGGGTTTATTCAATGGATGAGTTGAAACTTTTAGCATGCCCTCATTGCGAAAAAACCAACGAAACAATAAATAATATTAAAGATCATATAAGATATATGTTAGATAGAGGCAGCAATGTAAATCCAGAAAAAGTATTAGATGCCTTGAATTTAATTGATAGTAAATACGATGAGCATAGAGAAAGAGAAGAAAAAGCGTTTAAGGAAGCATGTAAAGTATGAAGCATGTATGGTATTGCCCTTTCTGCAAAAAGAAAGTAGAAAAACATCCTAAGAAAATAGGAAATACAATATATCTTCCAGTAGAAGTAACACATAAACATGGCGATGCTAATTACTTACTTTATGAATTAACTTTTGATGAGTGGATGAAAATAAATAAACATAATGGATATTAAAATGAATAAATACCAAATAACACCGTCAAAAGAAATAACGATAGACTTCCCTGGCGATACAATAAGAATTAAACCCAAACATCCTGATACTGAAATTAAAATTCATTGTTCACGCTGCGTGAGATATGAAACATTATTAGAATTTATTAAACATATTTCTAAATTTGGAGTTTTTTCATTGTCAAGTCATTGGCATTTGCATAGACAAGCAAAAGAACTGTTACAAGAACTCGGAGAGATTGAATGAAACTGTCTAAACCCGAAAAGTATATCGAAATCCTTTTAAAAGATTTTGTTGATAAAGTTACCAATGCAACCCAAAGATATTATAGAACAATTTATGGCAATGAAGATTCCTTGCAAAATGCTGCCTTAAGTTTAGAAAAAGAATTAAACAGAATTGAAGAAATTAAAAATGAAATATTAGAGATTTGTTTTAATCAGAAAGGTGAATAATGAAACTCGAAGAAGCTAGAAAAATATTACAAGAATATGGTGGAAATTTAGCAGCTAATAAATTACCAAAAAAAATAATGAAAGCGAAATGGGTTGTGTATAATGAGGATATATCTAAAAAATACCCACCAGAAACTCATCCTCATCTTGAGCCTGATTTTTTTGAAGGATGGAAATAATGATAAAATGGTTAATATGCCTATTTCTAGGCCATGATATTGATAAACAAGATTATAGAAAAACTACTTATTGGCTTGATCATGTTGGCGGAACAGAAGAAGGTAATAGATTTACATTCTGGTGTAAACGATGTAAGAAATATAGGAGTGTGGGATGAAAAAAGAAACCATAAAAATAAACTGCGATTACTGCAATGCTGACTTATCACCACATACGACAGGATATCCAAATAATTATATATTGAAAGTATCTCTTGTTGATATAGAAGTTCATAATGGTGCGATATTCTCATGTTTAATTCATCCGCCAATAAACAATGATCTATATTTTTGCGGGTTAGCATGTATGAAAAAATATGAGGTAAAGTGATGGAAAAATGGAGCGTAAAAGTAAAATTCACAGCTAAAGCAGAAAGAATATTAGACCTATTTGCAGAATGCAAAGAAGATGCAGAAAAGTACGCTTCACAAACATTAATAGATGCATCAGAGGAAAATTGTGAAATTGAGATAACAGAATCATCAGCAGTAAGACATGTGGAAAGAACATTTGAAATAGGAATAAGGGCAAAAGAATGAATTGGAAAGTATTGATGCGAACATTTATTCAAGTTTTCGTTTTCTTTCCATTATTAATTTTATGCTTTATATTTTTCCCAAAAGTAAGCTGTATTGTATTATTGATTATTGGTCTTTGTATGGCTTTATTTGGTTTGTATCTTGCTAATGCGGATTCATTAAAATGAAACTAGAAGATCAGTGCATTTCTTTAGAATTAGCGAAACGATTAAAAGAATTAGGCGTTAATCAAGATGGTGTTTTTTCATGGGCAAAGCATGAAGAAAATTTTGATTTAACATCAACTGACATGACGGAATTAATGGCTAAGCGCCCAAAATATGCGAGACGTTATGAATCATCAGATGTTTATTCAGCCTTCACCCTCGCAGAACTTTTTGAAATGTTGCCAGAAATGAAAGAACCATTCAGATTACATTTTGGGATAGAAAATCCTAACATTGATTTTGGCGGTAAATATTATAGTGTAGTTGATATCATTGATTATCCAGAAGACACTTATTTTTACGATGATAATTTTGCTAATTGTTTGGCTAAAATGCTCATATATTTAATCGAAAACAAACTAATTGAAACAAACTAAGGAGTAACAACCGTGGAAAAACCAACCTGGTGTACGCAGTTTTCAGATCAAGAGTGTTCGAAAGATAATTGTTGTTTAGGAGTAAAAAATCCTGTAATGGTTCTAACTGAAAAGTTGCCTGTAATTTTAGCAAAACAAATCGATGACAGTATTGTTAACTGGAGTATATCTTGTGAAAAATAAAAACTTATTAATCATTATTAGTTCATTAATCATTTCATCTAATTCACTAGCATCTGATAAGCCTGTTAAATTAGATGTATTACTAAAAGATGTATACGGCCAATCAAGCATGGCAGTTTATATTAACTGTGTTAGCAGTGTTTACATCGAGAATAGAACATCTCTAAGCAAACGATACACGTTAGGTACAAGGATATGTGCTGAAAACAAAGGATGCTTCGTTGTAGAAAACAGTTTATGGATACAACCAGGAAAGACTTATACTACATCTTACAATACAGTATTCTCACCCGTGTTTGGACGATCTGGAACGAGAACGATTGATTGCACGAACTATGTAAACGGTGGAATCGATGCGTCATTAACGAAATATGCTAAGGCTTATATATCATGACTGAAATAGAAAATTGGTGTGGCACTTATAAACTAAATCTAAAAGATAAAACCTATACACCATGTTCTGTAGAAGAATGGTCAGAGCAACTTGAAGAATTAAATGATCTTCACATGAAACATGTTGCTCATGATTATATTAATAACAATAGAATATCAACAATATGGCTAGGATTAGATCATCAATGGCAAGAAAATTCTCTTCCTTTATTATTTGAAACAATGGTTTTTAAAGATGGTTGTGAAATATATCGTGATCGCTATTCAACCTGGCAAGAAGCAGAAGAAGGTCACAAAAAAGCCATCGAATGGGTTGAAAATGGATGCGTTCAATAAAAACACATAATACCGCCAGTAATGAATTTTACTGGCAGAATAAAGCATAAGGGTACGGAAAATCGCAAATCTTGTTTGATTTGTATAAATAAAATTCTAGGGGATGGCCGCATAATACTGTATTATTCGTTCGATTGCTAGGAGTATTTTAATGACAGAAAAGTTAAGCGATATAAAAGATGACTTTCTAGACTTAGTAAAAGACGTCACCAACCTATCACGACTTCTAATAAGCGCAAGTGTAGGCTTTCATTTAGACAAAGGAAAGGTTGATTTTTCAGTAATACATTGGACTGGTGTCATCATTCAGTCTTATTTGCAATCCATGTTTCAGGAACTAAAAGCAATGGGTAAATATTTACAAGATAATTATAAAGATGATAAATATTTAGATAAAGTAAGGGAATTAGAGGCTTCTATTATCAAAGTAACCAATCAATTTTCTGATGTTTTTGAAGATAAAAAGGTGCATTAATGGAATGGATTAGTGTTAAAGATAAATCGCCTGACAAAAAAGGTTATTATTTGTGTTTTAACATTAAATGGAAAAAAATACACGTATTACGTTTTGACGAATGGGCTAAAAATACTCGTAAAAGATTTTGGGGATTTAACGGTTCAGAAACATTTCCAAGTCACTGGATGCCACTCCCTCCCCCGCCAAAAGAGTAAAATAAATGAAAATAATAGAGTTTAATCAAGCTTTTTGTGTTGTCCACTCAATACAAAGTGTTATCTATCGTGAAAGCAAAGAGAATAATGACTGGGAAATAATCATTACCTTCAACGGAAGCAATGGTGGACAAATCTTTAAAACACACTTTGGAGACGAAAAATTGTGTATAAAAAAATACAATGAAATATTAACAACAATTAAGCTCTGTTTAGAGCATGAATAATGCCATTTACTGGCGCAAAGGGAACCAACGCTACTACAAAATCTACGTAACAAAGGACTTGTTCAACCACTACATTCTCACCTGTGTGTGGGGTGGTGTTAATTCACGTTTAGGTAATTATAAGAATTATACTTTTTTCAACCTAAACGATGCCAATCAATTCATTGACGATATATCTAAACGAAGATTACAACGCGGATATAAAAAAATAGCCATTCAATAGTTAGGATATCGGATTTGAGGAGCGAATGGCTATTTAGATAGACAAATCACATATTTAATAATTCAATTGTTATTTAACGAAAACGGTATAATATACAATTAATTTTGTTTTGCAAGCATTAAGGATGATGTTATGCGATTTATCGTTAAATCTGTTTTATGGTTTGTATTCGGCATTATATGCGGTTTATTTATAATAGTATTTGCTCAACAATGCTTAGCAGCAGAGGTTAATTGCTTCTCAGGAAAAGTCAGAATCTATCATGGCTTTGGAAAAGACTTTGTATACAACGATGATTTCTTAGCATTCACTGAAATTAAAACAGGACATTTGATCGTCTCTAACGGCGATTGTATTGTCATGGCACCGTTAGAGTTTGAGAAAGTGAATGTAACGACAGTTAAGAATTAGCCACTATAACTATAAACAACCATCCAACCATCGCCACCATTTCCACCAGCACGTTGCGCACTGGATAATGAAATAGCACCCGAACCACCGCCGCCATATAAGCCAGGTGTACCGTTAGCGGTTGCATCTACGCCAGCATCACCACCACCACCACCTAATGCGCCAGGCCCACCAAAACCAGACGTGCCAATAGTTCCTGATAAGCGGATAGCAATCCCGCCTGGATTACCCTTAATTTGTATATCGCCACCTGAGCCGCCAGTACCACCCAAACCGCCTGCATTCATATTTACTGTCGAACCAGCAGTAAAACCAGCAGCTCCACCCTGTCCAGGAGCCGCACTAACATGCGCACCAAAACTACTATTTCCACTACCAGCAGCACCAGGATTAGGCGTCGCAGAAACTGCGCCCCCTGCGCCACCTGTTCCAATAGTAACTGTTTCTGTTCCGCCTATACTTGATGTAATCCAAGCTTCAGCATATTCACCAGCACCGCCGCCACCACCAGCAGATAAAGTACTTGATCCACCCGTTGCACCACCACCACCACCACCAGGCCCACCTACTCTGACAAATACTTTTGTTGTGCCTGCGGGCTTAGTCCAGGTTGTAGAAGCGACATAGAATTTAACATCTAACAAAGTACCTGCTGCTTTGCTATCCACATATGCTTTTGTTGCTGCATCTTGAGCAGAAGAAGGATCAGTCACATTATTTATTAAGTGACTATTCATATTGAGAGCGCCTTGCAATGTAGGCGCTGTGTCACCAACAAACTTTCCTGTGCCTGTCTGTCCAGACAATGTTACATTGACTGCATTATTCGTAGTCATTAATCAATTCCTTATGATACGGTCAAGTTTCCAACGAGACTTTGCACAACCCAGGTCGTGTTTGCTGTCACGCATAAAACCATCACTGTATCATATTGATTTGTGCTAGTTAACGACCCTGCTGAACTTGACGCTGCGTTTCCAAGATGAATGACTTGACCTGTATTTGCAGTTAAAACCCACCCTGCTGCACCTTTACCAGAAACCGCAACAACTGAACCTTCAGCAGCAGTCGCAGGAAGCGTCACAGTTGTCTGTCCGGCATTAGAGATAATGTAGCCATTATTAACAGCGGCTGCCTGAGAAGTACCCGCAACATCGTTCCAGACAAGCGATCCCACACCCGTTGATGATATCGTGATCGTTCCTGCGCCATTTGATACGGATATTCCTGTGCCTGGTGTAATGTTGGCGGCCACAGGATCGAGTCCTGTTGAGCCAATAGCTAATTGACCATTGGTTAAAGCAAGTCCTGTTTGATTGCTAGCACCCTGGCTCAATACAATGCTATGAGCTGATATATAGGGAGAGCTATTATTGACACTATTATTTGTGGCCATTATGAAATCCTTTTCATATTAATTAAACAATTGTTAAATTCCCTTGTACATTCCTTACTACCCAAGTGAGGTTAGGCACAACGCACAGTAATTCCACTTGGTCATATTGATTTGTTGATGAAAGCGATCCTGTAGTAGTCGTTGCAACATCCTTGCCAAACACAAGATTTTGGCCAGCATTGAACACAATCGTCCAACCCCCTGCTCCATACCCACAAATAGAAATAAGCTGTCCAAACGAAGATATTGGCGGCAGAGTAAAAGTAGTTATGCCCACATTCTGGGGAACATAACCGTTAGATTCTTCCATCTGTTGAGAAGTGCCAGCAACCGAGTTCCAGATAAAGTCAGTGGTAGTAGAGGCAAGTTGAACCCATGCGGCAAGCGCATCACTGTAAAACTCGTATTGATCTAAATCAGAATTGAATCCAAGCAGCCCTTCATAGGGCATATTGGGTCTCGTTGCTGTCGTCCATACAATAACGGTTGGCCCTATGAAATTTGCACCTGCTCCAACCCCAACATACTTGTTAGCATTGTTGAGGTTTTCTGCTGCAAACTGACTAAATTTTATCGTATCAACCATACCCAAATCCTTTTAGGTATTACATTAATTTATGTGCTTTGAACCTGTAACAATGATACACCAACTTGGGGCGTACCAGTAGAGATGAAACTTAATGTGTCCCCGCCTCTAACATAACGATTAAAATCAACGTCAATACGTTCCATGTAAGTGGTTTGGTCAATTGTATTGCTTGTGGGTACTTGCGCTGTGCCATTCAATCTCACCCATACATCAGCACTGGTGCTAACAGAGAAATGCGCTCTATAGAGTTGTGTTGCCTCTCCTGGCACCGTATAGCTAATAGCAGTACTAGCCGCCAAGAGAACATTCAAATTAGTATTCGAAAATGGTTTGGTGCGATCGTAGTTATCATTCCATGGTGTAACCGGTACTTGTGCCATATTAAATTCCTTTTAAATTATGTTTCATTCGCAACGCCAATTCGTGCGCCAATCGTATACTGAAAACGAATCCATGTTTCTGGTGTGACGCCTGTCGCATCAGCTACGGTAAAAAATGGTCCACTTGTATTATTAACAAATTGCGCGCTCGATTCACTTATTCCATCTATTAAAAATTTAGGTGTAGGTACAGTCGGAGGATTAGCAATTAAAAAATTTTCTATTAATTCTGCCTTTAAAGTAGATCCATCTTGTCTTATATAACCAAATACAGCATCAGCAGTCTCAGTCATTCCATCATACCCATATATTGAAATCAAAGGATCAACATTTCTTTTTACTTGTTTGTAATCCAAGGAAAAAGAGTGTCCTCTGATCTGAGAAGTAACCCCAGAATTGTAACCAACTTGCGCAACAATTTCCGCGCCATTATTTGTAAGTCCTGATGGCTTACCTTGAAGTGCTCCATCCACATAACTCTTTTCATAATAAAACTGACATCGTCTTAATGTATCATCCCAAGACTCAGGGGATGCATCAATCGCAAAATCATTTTGCACCACAGAAATTCGCTCAACACTAATAAAATCTGGCGTTCCCGTTAAGATCATATTATCAAGTGTGTAAACAACAAATGCCAATGTCATGAAATTAGTACCTGTACCAAGAACAGTATTTACAGGCAATGTAAATTTATTAAAACTCATATTTAATGCATTTGATCCTAATATATATTCAGGATCAATATCACAATCTAGTATTTTCCAATTAGATGCAGGAGTTAAAGTATTTGTCGTGCCATCCCAAGATAAAATAGGCGTTACTCTTGTGATTGTATCAGGCAATGCAAATCCATTATCCCAATACATTAACTTGGCTTTTATTCTTATATTTGATGAATTTATTGTCGTAAGTTTAGCCCTCACCATAATAGAAATATTTTGACCCCAATAAGAACGAGATGATTCAGTATCAATTATTTGCATCATCATAAACTTATTTGAAGCAGTTAATGGCGTGATATCAAAAGAGTAATTATTTACTGCCGATCCTCTTTTGACTGACACGTTGCTGCCAATATTATTCGCCACATAATTTTGCTGAATAATAATAGTTTGATCAGCCGTATATTGATTATTAACAACGGTTGTTCCAGCAGGATCATTAAACTGCCATGGGTTTTGTGCAAAAATCCAACCCACTGCTAAATTTTCCTTTGGCTGATAAACCAATGAATCACGATAGACATTAAATTCATGGTCAACCATTCTTTCATAAGGAATTTCTTGATAGTCTGGCGCATCATCATCTTGATCAAAATCAGTGGACAAAGGAACACTTTGACCGACAATTTGCATATTGCTTAATGCCATCTCACCATTTGGCGGTAAGGTATATTTAATATCAACGTAAGCCGCTGTTCCAACATCAGTATTGGTGGATGGCCCAACATTCACTGCTTTCTTGTAAACATTGAAATCACCAACTGTCACTTGCTTTGAGAATATGGTAACAGCCGTTCCAGCATCAGAAGGCGCATAAGTAACCGTTAAATTATTTGCGCTTCCTGTTGATCGTGCAGTGACAGCAGCAGCAATAGCACCATTTGCAAAAAGCGCACCATTATTATGAAATCTTTGAACAAGTGTTACGCTCGTCCAACCTGAGTTATTGAAATCTAGGAAAAAAGCAGGATTACCAAAGATAGCAGGGCTTGCATTACCTACGTTTGTTCCTTGCGTAATTGTTGTCGTTCCAGTTGTACCAACAATTACTAAATCCCAACCTGGCGCAATATTATAAGTTCCTGGTTCAGTGATAATAATCGCATTATCAGTGTAAGATACACCTATCTTTGCATCACCTAAAAATATATCAACAAACTGCGGATTGGTGAGCAAATTCTCAGAGAACAACAGTGTGTTATCAATAATATTTCCGTTGTTTCCGGGCTGGAAGTTTTCAATCAACCATATCAATTGATCGGCTTGCGTATTTCCGTGTCTGATCTCAATACGATAAGTGAGATTTGGATCAAAGTATAAATTATTAGGCAATGTTCCCGACGGTTGAAACTGAATCGGATTAGACCATGGCGTGCCATTAGGCGTTTGATAAACAGGCTGTGGCAAATAAGGGAATGTATTCGTCTTGAAAAATGCCCAGTATTCATCATTCAGGCTAACACCTGTGTGGTCTGGTAACCACCAGATGGGGTTTGGCGCGCGTATGAACATAAATTAACCTCTTAATCCATTAAGCTTGATTCTAATCCAATATTGTTGTATAATGTTAAAAATTGAACAATATAGGTGATTTATGGCATCCCTACTCATGGGTCTTTTAGTTGGATACATAACTTTTAAAGTTGTAAAATTCAAAAATGGTAGCTCCTATTTAGACTGAAAATAACGCATTAACTTACTTGGGATTCCTGAATAATGACCGGCTAAAGTTGTGGCAATAGTAGTTCCTATAGCTTTCTTCCAGGGATCTAACTTTTTATATATTCGATATTGATTTCTTCCTTTTTCTAAAAAGTCAGCTATATCACCAGCTCCCATTTTTCTTAATTCACTTATTTTATGATTTATTATTGCATCTCTAGTTTGAAGAGCAGCTCTACCATGCGCACGCTCAGCAGCAGAAAACGGATTATTTGCATATGATGAACCTGTTGATCCTAAGTCAGATTGCAAACCATGTATTGCCTCTACATCGCCATTTAAAGCTTTCTTAATTAAATCTCTATTAGCTTTGGTATCTGATAAGTATTTTTTAGCGTCTTTAATCAACTCGGTAGGTGGTTTAATTTTTGTTATATTTCTCGCTTTTAAACCTTCTTGAGCTAATTTGTAAGGTAAAGATGCCAGTGATCTAAATAAATATGGCGCACCTTTTATAAGACCAGCAGGAACAGCATTTATTGCCGCACCTTCTGCTCTTGATACAGCATTGCCAGGAGTAGTTAAAGCCCCTGCTGTTCCCCACCCGCCTATGGCAGAAAGAACTGCTGGCAATCCAAGAGCTTCACCACCAGCTGCCAATCCTGTAGCAATAGGTGCAGCTGCCGCAAGTGATCCTCCTATTCCTCCTATTGCACGACTTATATTTGCTCCCTCAATATCAGGGATAGGAGATGCTGGAACTTGTTTTCCAAGATACTTTTCTGCGCCAGGTATAGCACGTAAACCAGACATAGCGCTTTCTTTAAAACCTGTGCCAACTTCTTTTAATCCAGGCATTTTTTCAGCCATCGATTCTTTACTGCCTGCCATATTAAAAATATCTTTAAGATTAGGTTTTTTAATAGGAGCATAATATTCTTCAAAATTAATTGGCTTTTTATTGCTATTAACAGCTTGATCATTTGATTGATCTTTATCAGCATAATATTTTTCAAAATTAATAGAAGACAAAATTAAGTGCCTCCTTCAAGTTCTTCTCTTGTTAACTTGGCACCCTCAGCTAATGCTTGCTGAACTAATTTTGGATCAATATGCACTTCTCTAATTCTGCCTTCTTTATCTTTATGATAAAGAATAGAAATTGGTTTTTCAGAATTAGAATTTGTATTATTTGAAGAATTTTGTGCATTTTGTGCATTAGATAATTTTGATCTTTCAACAATGTCTTTTCTTTTTTGATTAAAATCTTCTTTTAATTCTCTTAATCTTTTATCTGAACCTAATTGTTTTTCAGCAATTTTCATTGCATTTGCTGGAGATATTTCTCCTTGACTGCTTCTATAAATATTACTAGCAAGATCTAACCGCTCAGTGGAAATCTGATTTAAATTTGCAACTAAGTTTGCTTTTGCTTGCATAAGTTCAAGAGGATCAGTATCTTGAGGATATCCCTCTTGCGCTAATTTATTCTCAAATTCTCTAGCAGCACCTTTAAATCCTTTTATAAAATTTTGAACACCATTTTTTAAATTAGTTCTAAACTCACCTATCCATTCTTTTTGTTCTGAAGTTCCTTTTATTTTATACCAAAGCATATCCTTACCCATTAATTCAGGATTTTGTTTCATGCTGACAGCAACAGGACTGATAGAGAGTTCTTTCATATTATTTAATGCAGTTTGTGTCTCTACTCCACTTTGTACTTGATTTTGCCATTCGCCATAACGTTTAGTATCTTGTTCATTTAGTTTTTTCTGAAAATCAGATGGGCCAACCTGAACATTTCCAAATGGAGTAACAATTTGTCCGTTAACTTCATGTGTCGGCATTTTTAAAGCGGCAGCAAGAAGCAAAGGCAATGAAGATGAGCCTTGTGATGATTTTCCTTGTTGAGGTTGACCGATTGATTGATCAGCAGAAGATTTATTATTTTCTCCAAAACCTTGTCCACCGCCTGGAGCAGAAGATGATCCACCAGCACCTAAATATCTACCAAATAAATCCGAAATATAATTTGCTTGCCTAGCCAAAGCTTGTTGATGCTGTGCTTCTGCCTGCGCTTTTTGACGATCAATAGGAGCCGCCAAAAGCTTATTCATCCACTCAGTGCCGCTGACGAGCGCATCTCCTGGTGCTTCTGGTAAAGGTATGGGTGCTGTAATTGGCATTTATCTAACTCCTATTAATTAAACATATTAGCGCCAACTTTAGCGCCAGCAGGGCCACCAACCATTGCGCCAACACCACCGCCAACAAGCTTACCAAATAATGCTCCAGGTGCATTTTGCTGCCCATAAGCAAGACCCGCCATGTTCGTTCCTTGTGTCATCGAATTTCCAGCCATAGCACCACCAGCGTTCGCTCCAGTGCCATACAAGCTTTCACCAAGGCCAATGCCTTTCATGTACTTATCCATGATGTCTTTAAGATAATTTTCACGGTCTTTCGCAACAATATCTCCAGCACCTTGTTGGATGTTTTGCAATGCGCCACTTGAGCCCATTAAACCCATGGAGCTTGCGGCTTCTTGACCTTGTTGGAGGTTCATTTCTTCAAGACGTTTAGCGTAAGGAGATTTCAGATAACCTGATGCCCATTTAGAATATAATTCTTCTGGGTTCATCAAAGATTGACGCGCCTTGTTTAGATCACCGTATTGCTCTAAACCATGCTGTTGATAGGGTCTTAAGTAATTTTGCCCTTCTTGGTAATATTTTTCTGCTTGTTCACCAGCTTTCTCATATCCCTTTTGTGGATTAAGGAAGCTATCTAACATGTTTAGATCTCTTCCCATATCAAATATGCCCATTCCGTAGGCTCCTTACTCTATGGTTCTTCCATGTATGCTTGATACACAATAACTGAAGCGCCTGGATCTGCGCTAAAGACTATGGTAAATGCATTTAATGCCGGTGTCACTGACGCTATTGTAACATCAGGCATTGTCGTACTCACTATACTTGCTGTGACAAATCCGCTAGAAGTTAATCCTGTCACAGGCACACTAAAAGAGGTCATGCCACCTGGTATATTATAACCACTTGCTTGAATTAAAAACTGTAACGCATTGCTTAATATCTGCAAATCACCATTCAAAACATCGACGATATTACTCAGCCAACGCTTCATATCATCGCCAAATTGCGTCTGTTCTAAAATTGGCGGGTCTAGCTGATCAAGTGTTACTGGATTAGTTGGCTCCGCCACTTGACCTCCTCACATTCATGACAGCACCCAACACCACTATTGGTACTTTACTCACTGCAATGAGTTTATAAACTCTGTTTCTGGACTGACCTAACTGATACCAGCGCATACGCCAACTATATTGGCCTTGGCGTGAAAACTCTCTGTTATCAGCTGATTCAAATGAAATACCGCCATCATCCGACCAATACAATGATATATGCGGATTAAACTCATCATTGTAGAAATCGCTATCTGCGAGTGTTGGGAAGTTTCCTTCCTCATCAATAATATAAACTGGATCACCACCCGCACTTGCTTGTTCATCAATCATGAATTGCGGATTACCCGCTATCGTATTTACTTCATCGATGATGAATTGAGCATTATCAAATGGCCCCTCAGAATAATTGATAAAGCTTTCGCCAAACACAAAATCAATCTGAACATATTCTGTTTCAAATTCAGCATAATCATCTTCAAATATGATTGGCGTAATACGTTCATATCTGAAAGGTAATTGAGTGTAAGCATCATCTGCTTGTTGGTTTTCTTGTGCAGTGTTTCGTATTTCATTAACGTAAAATTCACCCGACATGTTGTAGACTGTGCCATCACCAACAACCGTGACTAAGTGAAGGTTGTTGTAGAATAAATGTAATTGTATGCGGTTTCGGTTGCCGTTATCTTCAATACAACGGTGCCAGGTTTTGGTTTCAAAGTTAAATTCAATACTATTCGCATTTGATTCTTGATCTAAAATGCCATAGTTAATAAAGTCACCACCTGACATGCGATAAGAAATAACATCCTCATATTGATATAAAAACCCATTCGAGTTTGGCACCAAGAAAGGGCTATTATTACCAAGAGCATTACTATAACGCTGCAATAATGTGCTAATCGCTTTATTATTAATGGGTTCAGGTTGACCACCAGAACTTACCATGAAAGTTAATAATCCTTCATAGTTTCTCGCTAAAAACACCATGTAGCCGAAGTTAATGTCTAATGATGTAGGATTAGCAATGCCAAAATTCCAGTTATAAGTTGAGTTTTTCTTCCAAGGAAATGTCACTCCTGTTCCACTAAACACAGCAGGAATGTTAGACCAAACACCTGTTTCATAATCAGTGAAAATATAAAGCGTATTATTAAGTACGCCCATTTGACGAATAATGCCTTCTTCTCTAGCAAACACTTGAGGAGTTACATCATTTGTGAAGCATGTAGCAGGATTAAAAGCACCCGTCTTTGGAAGTAAGTTTATTCGAGATAAAATAAACTCTGAGCTTTCCAATACAGATACAGTAATACGATTTCCAAATGTTGCTATAAATCCAGGCTTTTGAGTGTTTCCTGGCGCACTTGTTCCACCAGGGCAATTGCCATCTGTAATAGCATTAAAAGTACCAGTATTCTCTTGATAGATATAAACTCTTTGCTGATCAGTGAAGCAAGCAAAAACAATATCATTCACAACTAAGTAAGTGAAATAAATATTTGCTGATGTTGCAATTTTAGTTAATCCAGAGATATTAACTATTTCATAATTTTCATTAATACGAAATATTGTATCTCCAACAACAACATACCCATACTTAATCGTCTTAAATAACCCGCGAGGCTCTGAACCAAAGATAAGTTGGTTTGTGCCATTAAAATTAATGTGTTTTCTACCCATACAAGGATACATCGCATAGGGTTTTTTGGTGTTATCTTCCTTCACCAAATACCAATTTGCCGCATCTTCTGGCGACCATTGACGAAAACGCTGGACGTTGAATTGACCCATGATATTGCAGGGTTTTATCTGAAATTCTCCGTCACGAGGTGATGGCATTACACACCTGCCCGCAGACGCCAAGAACCATTGAGGTAACTTTCATTCGCACTATCAATGACAAGATTCATAGATGATACTGATTCCATATCATCACGCGCCTCCTGAAACATTGCTTCAAGCTTTTGATCCCAAGCGGCTGATCGTCCTTTGTAGTAAGCTAAATCTCTTGCTAGCGCGAACTTTAGATATCGGTAGTAATACTGAGGCACTAACGACATATCGCTGTTTTCATTTAACTGTGGAAGCTGAAACTTGCCATATACAAATAAGTTATAGACTTGTGAGGGTGCTGGATAAAGTTGCATGGTTGTTAAGTCTAAATCATTCGTGATGATAACAAACCGAGGTAAGCCCGCTTGTGGTTCAAATTTATACGACCCAAAGAAAACCCCTCGTGATTCATCAATCAGCGGATAAGTCACGCCATCCAATTCTAGCCATGCATCTTGAAGATTGCTGAGCCTTCCAATCGTCACATCAGGCGTTGGAACATAAGTTGACTCACCAAACGTCACAAACTGCTGGCCAATCTGAACTTGCAACGTAATTTTCTTTGCAATCGTCAACATCAATGAACTAGAGCTATAATTCATCAGCAATTCATTTAGGAACTGCACGCCCTTAGACATGTCATCCCCTTGTAAGGGAACAGTCGGACTGCTTGCACTGATTAACTGATAGGCATCAGTTACAAATCTCTTTACTGTTGGCGCTGCCATCCTTTATTTTCCTCTTAAGAGGGAGAACCTTTTGCTCTGGCTTTTCTGCAAACCACAAACCAGTTGCAAGCAAAGATTCAAATTCCTTATATGACTTTGCTAATCGCTGAACATGCTTTTCGTTATATAAAAAGGCTCTGAAATGTTCTTTATTGACCCATTTACCTTTATATAAAAATTGTCCTTCATGTGGATTACTGATCTTCTTTTTAGATTGATCCATCTGATACCCCATAAAAAAAGGTGGTGACATTACGCCACCACCTAATCACGTCATTAAGATAATACGCGAACTGCGAACTCAGGATTGATCGCAACACCTGCAATGATGTCGATACGATCTAACTGGACGTAGTTTCTGATATCAGCACCCAATGAGTAGGTCATTGCCATCTTGTAGAGGTCACTGTAAGAGGTCACAGCTTCTACACCACCTTTCAATTCCTTGATTGGAGGCGCTGCAAACACAATGGCTTGGTTATGGAATGCAACAGACACGTTGTGACTATTAGCACGATATAACTGAGCATCATCAGGAATGACCGCAGAGATGTTTTGACGAGCGCCTGAAATCACAATCGTTGGATTGACTGGCACTTGATAAACAGTGGTTGGGCCTGTACCTAATGAGATCACATCAGCAGTTACCACAAATTGTGCGGTTTGTGCTAAAGGTTCATATGTTAATGGGTTAACCATGAACACATCGGCTGCCGCATCAATGGTGATAATGTCGCCTGCGCGGAATAACACAGCGCCAGCAGAGGAACCGTTATCAATGCCATCGATAGGTAATACATTGCCACCACTGATTGGGCCGACAATTTGACCGGCTGCTAAATAACCAGTTGGAGGCGTACCCGCAACGGCCGCATCTGGTGTTCCCGCAATTTGTCTAACCAAGAAGTTAGTCTTGAAGAAGTCAAAACCAGATAAGTGACCGATAAAGCCATCTAACAGTGCACCACGGTTAACAGTCATGTTAAACACGTTGTAAAGCGCATTGGTCAATGTAGCGGAAACTTGTGGAGGGTTAGCCCAGTATCTATTGCCATCTTCAGGAATGCCTAATTGGGTCATATAAGCATCGGTTTGAAACACGGTGTTTTGATCAATTGCGACACCTGGTGTTCCGTATGCTTGATAGGTTTCTAACTGAAGATGTTGTTGACCTACGAATTGTTCAACCATGTTAGCCAAACGCTTAGCGCGTGGGTTTAACATCATGTCTAAGTACGGTTGATCACGAGCGCGGTCGAAAGTTAATTCAAAACCTGAAAACTCAACCATGGTGTGGAACTGAGTATCAATCGTGAGAGGTCTTACAACTTGAACGCGAGCTTCAGAGGTAGCAGTTGCCCCCAATCCGCCTAGGTATCTTTCTTCCAGACGATAGTTAATAGTCTGGCCAGTTGCATATTTTAAGCCTTTGAAATCACCTTCAAGGTTGCGATTTGCAACTTTGCAGAAGTTTAAGTAATTGATAAATCTAATAAAAGTTTCGTCTAAGATATACTGTGTAGTTTCAAATACGTTTGACATAGGAATCCTTCCCATACAGACAAATAAGATAAAAGCCATCACTGGCTAACCATTTCTATTTGTCCGGCGGAAGACTATGTACACGCCATTTGACGAAAAGCGGGGTTCGTCTTAACTACACGCTTGGGTAAATTATGTACTTATTTATAAATAGATGCAAGATGCAAATTGCAGTTGCAAAATGCAACATATCTCTATATTATACTGTTTGTTACTAATTTATATTGAATTAACAATGGACAGAAAAATATATTACATAAAAGATGTTGAACAATTGATAGGCAAATCAAGAATAACTTTACGTAGATGGTGGGAAAAAAACAAATTCCCAAAACCCACGCTAATAAATTCACGAGTTGCATGGTCTGTTGATTCAATTAATGAGTGGATAAAACAAAACATGACTCCAAAACAATGCTTCGAATCTTTACCAAAAGAAACACAAGATCATCTTTTACACTTAAAAAGTATTCCAGGTGCACTAGAGAGATTTTTTCAAATAGCTAAGGACATTAATTCTGGTAAATTAAGAAGAGAAGATATAATTGATCCAGAGACAAATGAAATAATTGGTGGCGTTTTAATAGAAAATTAAAAAAGAGATAAAATTAAATGAATACTGAACAATATATAGATCATGAAACTCGGATTAGAATGTTAGAAAATGGAATTTTTGGGATAAGTAATAAATTCAGTTCTATTGATGCAAAGTTTGATAAATTAGAAGAAAAGATAGATCGTAATTTTCATTGGACTATCACATTACTATTTGCTTCTGTATTATTACCAATCATATTAAAAGCATCAGGATTAACATGAACAAAAACACTCCTCCTGTCAAAATGACCCGTCAGCAAGCACAGAAACTATGGAATAGCCTCTCTCATGAACAAAGAATGAAATTCAATGCAATGTTTCAGAAACTACAAAACGGTGAACTGATGCTGCAAAACGTGAATGTAGACGATAATGAAGTGATACAAAACATTGTGCTAGAGCCGAAAGAGAAGGCCAGTGCGCCATCAACACCCTTTGCAAAGTATTTTAAGCAGGATTAAGTATGAGCAATATAGATCACCATTTAATAAGCTATGTAGACGAGAGATTAAAAGAATCTAAAATAGAAGAAATTTTTACCCATGAACAATTACAATCAGTTGCCAATAATTTAATTGAAGGTCAAATTAAAAGAGCGATAATTGAAAGATTTGGCCCTATAGTAAAAGAAAAAATAGAAAGCATAATAGAAGACGAGATAGTAAAAGCTTTTGAACATAACAGCTTTCAAATTGTTATCTCTCACATAATGAAGACATTCATATTTTCAGATGATTTTAAAGACAAAATTACAGGAATGCTTGAACAAATGATAGATAGAGCAATTGATTGCGATTAATACTTAAGTAATCCTTTCCCAAATCTCTTCAAGCTTAGCTAATTGAAACTGAGTGAGGTTTGAGGCTTTACGATGAATATCTTTGATAAACTTCTGCTCCCAATCATTTAGCTTATTTTCTCGCTTGAAACAGTCATCAATCATTTGTTCTACTTCGGTCATTCTACAATTTCCCAATCATCAGACATAATTATTAATAAATTCAATTGGGGGGATAATAAAATCTTGCGTAAATGTGGATGTTTATCGCATATATCTTGCATCTCAGAAAATGTTAATCCACTATTAAACATCTCAGGAGTAAGTTTATCACCTTTCAGTTTTGCAATAGACATTCCTCTTGCTTTTTTATCTTCAAAGGATTCCTCAAATCCTATCATGCCAACATAACAACCAACTAAATATTCATCTTCTTCAAAAGAAGGATGTCTTGTTTTCGAGCCATTTCTTAAGGCGCTTAATGCTTCTTCAAATTTCATATCATCCCCAAACTATTCCACTTCCTTCACACTTCTTACAAAATTCATTCACTGGATTACCTACCAAAATTTCTTGCTCTACAAGAGTTAAGATGACTGTTCCATGACCATTACATTGATCACAAATAAATAACTTCTTGGCTACTTTAACTATCAAGTTGGAGTTGGTATCTTTATAAACCAACTCTTGAAGAGTTTTCTCTAATCTTCTAATGCTTTTATCAATAGTTAAATGAATCTCATTATGCGCTTCGTGAAGTGGATTTGAAGAATTCATATGTTCTTCTAATTTAATCAATCTCGGTTCGGCTTGTATGTTTTCCAGATCATCAATCCTTTCATCATGATCTGAATAATCAACATTTTCTTTAATGCTTTTACGAATATCACCACCGAGGAATTTTTCTATTTTATTTAGTCTTTTTTCCATTTCAAGATGAGAATCATTATAAGCTTGATCGATACATCCGATCGTATCTTGTCTCATTTTGTTTTCTTCATCTAAATATTTTACTCTTAATTCTAATTTTTCTATCCTCTCAGACAAATTCTCAATGCCATCACAGCTACGTTCGTATTGTGTTTGAGTATTTTGTTCAAGTTTATCTAATCTAAACTCTAGGCATTCTTTTGCTATATCTTCTAATTTTTTTATATCTTCACTCACTTTTTCCTCCTCATTCGTACACAAAGAGCATGGCCACTTAACAGGAACACCATGCTGGCATAGTTGTAATGTTTCTTTTTTATAACTACAAAAACAATAACAATTATGCGATCCATAAAACTTATGACAATCGCATGAACAATAGTTAGGATAATTTAGGCAATTTCTACCATTAGGGTATGCGCTGCATGTTCCACCTGGTTTCATGCAAGCGCCTGTACACATACATGATGACATTATTTCTTCTTTTTCCCGTAATCTTTGATTCGTTTTTCCGATACTTCGTGGATTTTCTTCTTCATTGGTTTTTCTTCTTTAACCATTTTCTTTTCAGCTTTCTTCATTGCCTTTTTCATTATCTGTGATCCTTATGTCTTGAGTTTGCAGATTTTCCTTTCTTTGGAATATGCGCACTAGATTTACGCGCCATATTCAATGATGCGGCTACAGCTTGGGCTTTGGGATGGCCTGAGTGGATCATCTCACCAATATTTTCTCCAATAATTTTTTTGCTTTTGCCCGGTTCTAATGGCATTTTACGCTCCTTTTTACCCATACTATAATTAGGTGCCCGTTGAGATTCCATCGTTAAACCAGATGGATTGCTGACACGCCCAACATAGCGGACATTGCTCATCGACTTTCCCCATATCGACTCAACGAAGGATTAGCCGGATAATCACGCTGTTTATAGCCTTTGTTTTCCTGTGGCATCTTATTACCTTTACCAAACTGCTTATTACCATCTGGCATACCACGTTCGGTATTAATCTCTTTCGGGCCGTCTTCGTAAGCAACTTTAGATTGGTTAGAGTAATTGTCCATTACTTCTTCATCCCAGATTGATCATAACCATTAGCATTCCAACCTTTTCGACCCATTTCATAGCCATTACACATTGGTTCATCGTGATATTCAGACAAAGCAGATTGCCCGATAGCTTTGCCATTCGTCATTTCTTGAAAGCAGCATTCATCATAATCAGATCCGTTCTTTTTCATGATTATATCTCCCCAAAAATACATTTCTCTTTCGGCGCTGGTTTATTAAACTTCACCTCTTTCTGGACACAAGCACCATTATTAGCAACATCATAGATGCGCTTTTCACCTTGTTGTTTGGCGTCTTGAATGTCTTTTGCAGGTACATTATCTGCTGGTATTGCCATGGCTATTCCCTTCCTTTGGCTTTGGTATTATAAATTTAACATACGATCCACTGTTCGTCATCACGTGGATATGCGGTTTAAACATATCCGGTGATATATGAAAAGAGCAATCAGGATTAACACATTCCTTATTTGCGTTTCTGTTTTGCATATTGTGAAATCCTGTCCTCAAGAGACGGTTGATTGATTGCCTTATTTGGCAAATCACCTTTTGGCGGTGCGAGTGGCTTTGAATTGCTAATAGAGGCTTTTCGTTCCTTCACCATCCGTTCATGCAAACGACCCACCTCAGCAGCTCTCACAAAAGGATCATCAAGCCTTGCAATCCTATCCAATTCTTGAGGGTGTAATTTACTCGCCCCGTAAATAAAAGCCGCTGGATTATCAAGTGTTCGGGTAGCAAGCAGCATGTCATTGGTAATCGGCTTTCCCTCGACTACTTTATGAAAGTCTGAGTATTTTTGCATACCAGTAGTAAATTTTGCTTCAAAGTCAGCTTGTTTCCTAGCTTCATTCTCACGCCATTGCTGATCTGCTACTTTTGCTTGGCGCTTTTCAAGCGTACGTTCAACAAAGCCTTCTAATTGTGTTTCCCATGATTCCTCACTGTTTGGGTCTGGCTGGAAATCTTTAGCCTCTTGTTTGATCTGCTGCTGTACATGCTGTGGTTGTTCTGAATATTTACCACGAGAAAACCGCTCACGCATCATACGGTTAACTTCTTCTTCCGTATAAACTTTTGGTTTTTCAACAGGATTACCATACTCATCAATGGGCGAACTTTTCGCTCCTTGATCGGGTTTTGATTCGAGGTCTTTAGCACCGTACTCATCCTGATCAGAATCAGCTTTAATCTCCTCTTTTGGAGAAATTATCTCCTGATCTTGCGGTTTTTCTGCAATTTCTTGGTTTAAATCACCAGATTCTTCTACTTTAGGTTCTTGATTGACAGGATCAGACGGGATGGCTTTATTCTCAGCCATTGCCTGTTCACGAGGTATTAAAATACTATCGACGTTATTTACTTCGGTCATGCATTACTTCCTTGTTGTTTTGGTTTATGTTTGGCTTGATGTTCATGCTCTTTGCCCTGCATGTGTTTCTCATGATAAATCTGACCTGCATGAGTTAACATCTTGATCAGGTTTTGAGAATGATTGATCTGTAAGTCTGCACCAATTCGTTCTCCTTCCGCCTTATAGCGTAAAATGGCTTGTTGTAGTTCAGCAGCAGCTTCTTCTTTCTCAGCCTCTAACTTTTGATAAGCTAGCGACATATCTTGATGCGTTTCAATCGCTTTGCGTTGTAACTCAGCTTGTTTTACTTGCAATTCTTGAATCTTTTGTTGTGCTTCTTGTTGGTCTTTCTGCGCACGCATTTGCAATTCTTGCTTCTTCAATTCAACCATTGGGTCTTGTTGCGGTTGTTTTGGTGGTAATGGTTTGCCACTCTTACCCGCTTCAATAATCTCTGGTGGAACCATCGTGCGTAATCGATTACGCAATTCAAGATTATTATCAAGCGGCAGGTTCTCAACATATAAATCAGCAATCATTGGGAAGACTTGGCCAGATTTATCAGCGTTTAACACGAGTTGAAGTGAATTTAATGCCTCTGCCTTTTGTCCTTCATAACTTAATCCTGGCTTTAACCTGATCTTATAAATACCTTGTGTCATATCATTTTCAACATGCAAACCGTATTCATCAGCAGGTTTGTTGAGTGTCACTGATTGGTTTTCAGCCTGTGGCATGTTGATCACCATCTCACGCTCGGTGTCATAAAGCTTTGGAATCATCTCATTGATAATCTCACCACCAAATGCAATGGCGATGTCAATTGAGTTAAATGGCACACGCGTATTCTGTGTACCAGAACGCTTGCGACCGTCAATAGCTTCCCCTGATACCTCATTGCCAGTATCGCCCATCTGAGCGTTATACATACCAGTACCGCTTTGAATGTCTAGCAATGTACGCTCGTATTGCGCCATCAATGATTGAGATAATTCAGGCGGTCTTAACTGTTCAGGCTTAGCACCGGATGGCGTTTCATCATAATATAATGCACCATTCACAACGGATGGATCGCGCCACTGTTGTTGCGCATCGGGTGATGCCGCACATTTACGTGGCATAATAAATTGATCGTAACGGGATATCTTTGTGAGATATGCGGATTGCGTGAATAAGTAATTCAAGAAACGTTGTGCGTCTTTCACATCTTTAAAGAATGATCTTGTAATCTGCTGACCTGCTTTCGTGTAATAACTTTTCTGATCAACAAACACTACAGGCAGGTGTTCTTCTGTTGGAAAATCTTCCTCTTCCAACACAAAATCACCGGCTATTTGACGATGTATGATTTTATATTGCACCTCATCCCGTTTGTTTAAGACTGTCATGATTTGACCGTCTTTCATGACAGCTTTACCTTTTACACCGTCCAACTTTATCTTTTCTAGCTTTGCAAATTCTTCATTCGTTATCACTGAGTGATCTGATAACTCATAAATAGTGATGTTTTTAGCTTCACGCTCAAAATCATCTATTTGCGTGATTGAGTCATCATCAGCAAAGGCAAGCGTTGTATCCTCGCTAACAGCGGAGCTACCGATTTGAGTTTCAGTATCCTTACCATGTTTATCACGAAAAGCTTTACGGGAAATTCTTGTCTTAAACCCTGAAAACTGCCCGTCAGTCTTTGCTTTGTTCTTAGCGGCAATATCCCAATAACATCTATTGGGGTCTTCAACTGCTTCAAAATAAGGCTCTTTTAGAAATGATCGTTTGTTTCGATAACGAGTTAACGTTAAATAAGCACTATAGCCGCCTACAATAGATTGCCAGAAAGCATTTTGATAAACCGTCTTTGCATCAGAACTTAGAGAGATATCTTTGACGAGTGCCGCACGAACTTCAGCGGTTTGAACAGGCACATTCTCATCGGGAACCACTTGCAGATTAGGAGTGTTTTGTATCTGATCACCGATTAAATGGTTCATCAGAACACCAAGCTTATTCACCATCAACGGTATCTTGTTATACCGTTCAAATAACTTAGATTCATCCTCACGCCACTGGTCACCCATGATGAAATCGATCCACTCATAATAGAGTGTACGATTAATCGTCCAGTATTTTTCCCACTTATCAACACGATCCCTGATCTTCCCGCATAATTCTGGGTCTTTGCGTGGCATAGTATTAATCCATTAATACGTTTTAGTTAAACAATTTTACTCGTTAATCATTAGTTTTGATAGTTACTGATTAACCTATTCTTTTTAACTTTAAACCATGATCAATTATTTCACATGATCCAATTTTACAACTAAGATTAAACTTAACAATTTCTGATATTTCAGCCGGAGTTGATGATTGAGAACAATCATATACATCATCAATTGGTATTTTTACAATAACATAACCGTTTACTTCGTAACTTGCACTCACCGGAACATACTCCTTTCATAAGGCGCTAATTGTGGTATTTCTATTTGGCTAGTTTGACCACCATACATTCCGCCATAAAATGTGAGGCTGAGAGCATCTGCTCCATCAGGTGAGGGTAATCCTCTCGACCTTAAATCATCTTTAGATTCAATCTGTAATTGACCACTAGAATTTTCTTTAAATCCTAATGAACATAGCTCATATTGCAACTCATCATTGTCTGGGATTTGTACATTCATCTCAGAGTTGTATAGCCAATCTCGCATATCAGACCACAGCTCAGCACGAAGATTTTTAAATCGTTCTTTATCATTAGCAGAGCGTGCGACATTCACACCTTCTACACAATCAAAACCCATTTCTTTTAGTCTATCAACAACACCTGCGCCTATTCCTATACAATCAATATACATCTTGTAAGGACGTTCTTGTTGGATAATCCGCTTTAATCTGCCTACTATTTCCATCGTATTATAATTACTAAACTTTTCTAAATTATGAGCATACCTTCCTTTTCGCCTAATGATAGCTGTTCTGTCTCTATCACTAATCGCCACATCCACACCAATAATAAGTGAACCATTTTGCTCAACATCTGCTTTTCTTGCTTGATCAACATACTTTGAATTAATAAAGACATTACTAATTGGATTTTTAAATGCTTCTAATGCTGAAAATGGATATTGCGACTGAAACGCTTCTCTTCCTGCATCAAAATCCTTTGAATACTTAGCAATCTTCATTCTACGCCATGCAAGATGTTCATTCGTCAAACCATTTTGGCTATATAACGCCATTAAATGTTGTTCTTCTGAGGTTAAGAAGAAATTATCAGCATTATATTTGTATTCATCTTGCCAATACCAGGGAAGAAAGATGGCCTGAAAATCTGAATCACCACTCATTGCACTCAGCCATTGTTGGTGGTAGTAATTTCCAATACCATTTGCGGTACTTTCCATTATTATTTCTGTACCCTTCGCATCAGAAACAGCGTCAAGAATACCTTTCGCATGTTCTTCCGCAAATGCCCAGTATCCAACTTCACTGGCATGAAATAATTGAATGGTAGATGATCTTCCTACAGCTTTATTGCCTGCCGTTCCTACTGCATAGCCACTGTTTAATTGCTTGAAGTAAAGCTTCTTAGCATTTTGAGTATCTGCTATTGGGATTAACCCTGGTTCTGAATTATCATAAAACATCTGCGCCATCGCGAATAAATTCTCGGTAGCGCCTTGATCATGAGTAAGAATAAATGCTTTTTTTCCACGAGATGTTACTACTTGATGAAAATATCTCGCTTGTACATAAGTTGAACATCCTTGTTGCCGGCCTTTGCAAATTACAGCCCTAACTTTCCCTGTCAATTCTTTTTGCTTTTGCAATCTATCATGCAAATAAAGCTGTGCTCTGTTAAATACAAAATGTTGAGGTTCGCCACCTTCCTTCGGTGTTATCACTAAGAACTTCTGCGCAAACTTCTTAAAGTCTCGCAGTGTATCTAACTTTTCATCTGAAACCATTTAACCTGCTAATAAAAAATAGGTGCTTCACCTTGCTAGAAGTAAAGCACCTGACGCTATTACTTGCCTCTATTGGCATTATAGTTAAATTCGTTTTCACCAGGCATTTTCGGATCAAGCTGCTTGTTACGGTGCTCGCCTTCCATGCGTGTTGCAGGATGAGGAGTGTTCGCAAGATCCGCCATGTTGTTGTAGCCCATGCCTTTATTCATTTCCATGTTGTTACGTGCTTCCCAAGATTTAGGCATTGCAACGTAATGCTTATCTTTTACGTTCTCAACCGCACCTGCTTCGCCGTCAAAATCACTCATTGTAAACCTCCATGTATTCGTTTAATTAAGCCGCTGCTCGTATGATTTGATAATTGATGATTGCATCAGCACCAGGATCAGCACTGAAAGTCACAGTTAAAGTATCAGCAGTCACCACGGCTTGTAAGACAGTCGTATTGTTCGTGCCATTATCAACCATTTGGACAAATGCGAGATCGGTATTCAATGCGCCAGGCACAGCGATGACTTCAGCAGGTGCACCACCACCAGTCGTTGGTTGGCCTGCAAATTTAATCACATGGCTTGGGGTAATACCTGCGGCTAGTTTTGCCAAGGTTACGTTTGCATTTAATATTTTTGCAGTCGTAATTGCGTTGTTAGCAATTGTCACAGCACCCGTATTTGCAATCGTTGCATCACCAGACATTGCAACATCAGTTGCAACGTTACCAGCATTACCAACGAAAATATGGGTGTTTGTGAGAGTTGTTGAAACAAGTCCAGTCAATGCCACAAAGTCTGTTCTATCGGCGGATATTTCGAAGAATCCATGACCATTAGAGCAATAGATAAGCGCTAAATCGCTATCTTGCCAGTCAAAAGGTTCTGCATCAGATGCGTGATTAAGTGCTGCGATATTGTCTGCTTGTGCTAATAAATAACCTGCTGTTCCAACTTCTGCGAGCGTATTTTCTGCTACGATGCGAACGATATTAGATTCATCGTTCTGATCCCTGCGTATAAATGTTATTCCGGCCATTGCTAATTCCTTTTAGCTAAAAGTTTGAATGTCTACATTATCGTCTAGTGTTTAAACAAAATCAATCAACACTATTGGTAAAGTAAACAAGGGTCTTTGTAACGACAGGTATAGATTTACTACATTTCTTACAAACATTATTAGATGAAACAGGCTTCTCACGCTTGATGCCATACACGCGATAGAGATCAGAATCAAAGTCATAAGTCATCACATGTTCATACTGGTGATTGCAAAACCACTGTCTGATTTTAGCGATCATAATTTGTCGATCAACATTTCAACCAAAGACCTTTTATCGGTTTCGGTCAACTGTTGTTCCTTAAATCCACCTTTGCACTTTAAATAGAATATTTGTGCAGTTACGTTTCCTTTATCTACATTTTTTAATAAAGCTTTAGTGACAGCAGCAACACCTTTTGATTGACCTCTTTTTATAGCCTGTTCTAATTGCTCATGTTCGGCCTTTTTGTGCGATAAAGTATCAGGATGAATATCTAGGCATAAAGCTATCTGTTCTTGGGTTAATCCTCTTGCTGCAAGATTTTCTACTTTATCAAGTAACTCTTGGTCAATGACAAATTTATTGTGCTTACCCATTTGCCACCTCATCGAAGATTAGTTTATTACTTTCCAGTATAGCCTGTTTACCCGTAAACTTCTGCCATCGTCTTATGATGACATCAACGTAATTGGGTGCTAGCTCCATCATATAGCATTTTCGGTTTGTTTTCTCGCAAGCGATTAGGGTTGAACCTGAGCCACCGAATATATCAACAACAATATTTCCAGCTTTAGTGGAATTTAAACATGCGGTTTCTGCTAGTTCGACTGGCTTCATTGTCGGATGTAAATCACTGGATTGAATTTTATTACAATCCCATACAGTACTTTTGTCTCTTCCACCGTGCCATTGATGATTTTCACCAATATATCCATACCAACAAATCTCATGTTTCCAATGATAATCTGCACGACCAATAACAAAAGGAGATTTATTCCATATAATCTGAGATTGAATATGCCATCCACTATCTATTAAGGCATTAAGAACAGATAGGCTTTCTAGTAAAGGAGGAGACCACACATAAATAGAAGTTACATTAACTATAGCCAATAGATTAGAGAAACATTCTCTCAAGAAAATTCTTAATTCCTCACCCTGTTTATCATCATTAAGAATAGGTTCAAATCTTCTATTCTCGCCTTGTTTATCCCTACCTATAAACTTACCTTGTTCAAAGTTCACACCATAAGGCGGATCGGTAAACACCATATCAGCCTTTTCGCCATTCATTAGCTTTTCAACATCATCAATCACGGTAGAATCACCACACATCAAACGGTGGTTTCCTAGCAACCAAACATCACCAAGTTTGCTTACCTCATTGACGTGAACCTCTGGCACATCGTCATCATCGCATAGTCCTTCATTCAACGTTTCTGGCATTAAATCTGCGATTTCATCAAGACCAAATCCCGTCAACTCAATATCAAAACCATCGTCCTGCAAGATATTAATTTCGCTTAATAGCGTATCAATATCCCATCCTGCATTGAGCGCAAGCTTATTGTCTGCGATGATATAGGCGCGTTTTTGTGATTCTGTCAGGTGAGATAATTCTATTGTTGGAACTTCGTTTAAGCCTAGTTTTCTTGCAGCTAATAATCGACCATGTCCGGCGATGATGCCATTCTCTTTGTCAATCAATATAGGATTAGTGAATCCAAACTCTTTAATGGATGCTGCAATTTGGGCTATTTGTTCGTCGGAATGTGTACGTGAATTGCTAATATATGGGATTAGTTTATCGATTGATAATTTGACTACCTGCACTTGTTTTCCTTAACAAATGTTTAAACTTAAAATTCGGGTTCTCTATCCACTTTACAAAACTACCGTTATTTCGCTTTTCACCTACAATGCATGTCAGATAAGGCCATGTGGTTTTATCTGCATATTCGTAAGGCCAAAGACGATCGAGGGATGAGCGCGAGGGAACCATGGTTGCTTTTGTAATCTTGTATGCCATATCTCATCATCCTTGATGATTAAATATTATGCACACTTAATCGCTTCCGTCAACGTTTACTTCCTAGCCTTTAAATAATTCCACAATACCAAGAGAATAAACACATTCACACCACTTGATGATGCGAGTAATTGTTGGAACGCATTATCATTGATTCCGCTTTGCTGAACGGTAATGAGTATTTGACCCAAGAATTGCAAGATTGAAATAACAGATGTTCCTGCAACGACGTTATGAACGTTTTCATGAAACCAATTTTTTAGCCATTCCATGTGTCATCCTCCATCATTTTAGAAAGCCTTACTGCACGTTCACCCACTTCGTGCGCCCATTTTGAATCAAGCATTTCTTTCGCAGCCTCTTCATAATCACGCCTAGCAATGGCAGATAGCATTTTGTTAAACGTCAGAAATCGTTGAAATCCTAGATTAAAACTCATGCTTAATAGAACGATCTTTCGGTGATCTGCGAGTGATTGAAACCAGACAAAACATTGGCATAATTTCATCCAATGAAATGCCATGTCATATTCAAGTAGTTCCATGCGATAGTTTTCGGGGAGGCCACGGGCGGTGAGGTTATACCCTACGCCAATAGTAATATTTCCTTTGGTATCATGATAAGGAAACTTGCGATCTTCTTCATCCAGAATCAATCTTTCTTTAAGTTTAGCCTTCAACTCGGCGGACATCTGCTGCATTGATTTCGTCCTTATCGCTTAAAATGTCATTCCTTTGATTCACTATATCACAAGCTAGAAAACAAAAAGAACAGACATAATAGCTCATTCCTTCATGACCACATTCAACATAAACAGGATTTTTGTGACACTTACTGACTGACATTTAGAGATTCCTCATTAAACAAAAACCCCGCCTGACTGGAAGCGGGGTATTGTCGTCTTAACTAACCAAGGAGACATAATCGCCGTTATGGAATTTACAAGGACGTAAAGGGATGGACGGCAACCATATCAAATCTATCATGTCGAATTGCGGAATTAATGTCCAGTGGTTAGTGTATAATTTTAAGATATTAGGAATTTCTTAATAACTGAAAAATGATTCACGTAGAACATCAGCTAGATTTATCCCCAGAATCTGTTGATAACTTTGTTGGTATGTTAAAGTAATTTCCCACTACGGTTAAAAATTCATCATAACTGCGTACAATGTGTGCATCATAACCACGGCTTTTCAATGCTTCCTGCCACCATAGCTGCATTTCATCCACCTTGGCTTTAGGGTTAGCCTTAAACTCCACGTATAACCCACTAAATTTGCCCCTAGGCTCACAAACAAAAATATCTGGCACTCCCCTAGCTCTTCCCATCCGATTCAACCTAGCGTTTTCAATTAAGCTACGCTTGCCCTCATTGGGGATACTATGAACCAGGTAGCCTTTCTTTTTCAGCCAGACAACCGCACATTCTTGGAGGACGCCCTCGTCTCGGTGTCTTTTCTTCTTTGCATAGTTCCATCCGTTCGCAATCGTCTTTTGCATCTTCCACCTTCCTTAGTGGGGCACATAGCTTTCCAAAGCTCTCTAGGTATTTCAGCCTTCGCTTCTCTGACATCTGGCTAAAGCTCACTGACTTTGGGTCATTGTAGTATTGAGGTTTGATCATTCCTTAATCATCCTTATAGTTCAAGTGCTTCTTTTATATCAATGTCTGTCCAATGTCGTGCTTGTTTTAAAATGACCTCTTCTTCCTCATTTGGATAGCAAATTCTTAATTTTTGTTTAAATTTTGTGAATAACTGCGTAATTTTTGGATTGCAATTTATCCAATTTTCATCTTTATGAAAAATATTTTTTAATCTTTGACAAATTTCAGCGCCTAAATTTACTCTTTCCTTTATTATCTGTCTTCCATCCATGGACTATTCCCTTAAGTGTCGATAGCTTCTTCTCCAAAGAAAACATCTTTATCTTTTTTTGTTACATAATCTTGATTATATCTAGCTAAAAATAACTCAAAATATTCTTTTATAGATTTTGAGTTATCAATTTCATGAGCCTCTTGCGCCCATTGAAGTAATATTTTATCAACCGGCCTTTTAATAGGCTTTTCTTTCTTTGATGGATCATTCAAATAATAAACTGCATTTTTTATAGTCATATTTAACCTACATTGGCATGATCTGGGTTAAACCAAGGAACAGTGCATCTTGTCTGTTCATCAGATTTATTAATTTTTTTGGTATTTTCTTTATAAACTGGTCGTTGTCTACGCAAAAATAAAGATAATTCAGCATTCCAATCTACTTTTTCTTTTCCTTCTGCTTTTGCTACATCTCTAAAAGTATCAATCAAATCTTGTGGGGTTGTATTACATTTTTCAGAAACTTCTTTAAGCTGTATTTTTCTCTTTTCGTCGAAAACAAAATCATCTGGGAGTGGCACGCGATTTTTGCGTGCAGTGCTTTTCTCTTTAATAGTGTTGCTTTCTACTTTTCCTTTAGGAGAAGTAGCGATCTTGTTTAATGTAGTGTCTATAAGGGTTTCAACGGTTTTTGCATTGTTAGATAGAGGATAATTTTGACCTGTATTTACAGGATAATTTTGACCTGTATTTTTAGAAATAGAGGATAATTTTGACCTGTATTTTTTTGTGGGTAAGCGATTTATTTGTTGATGATAATTGATAAGAAATTCAGCTGGACGGTACTCATTTTTGCGTTTGTCAGAGTATTTTTGTTGCGTTTCGATATAACCTTTTTTTTGAATACTTGATAATAATCGTCTGACATTTCTTTCTACTATATCAAGCTCCATTGCTAATGTTTCTTGCGATACCCAAGTATTAGGATTACTTCCTACCCTGAAAAATAAAGTAAATAATAAACCACGTTCTGTAAGGGTTAATGGTTTGAGTGTTTTTTGTTCACGTAAGAATAAAGCTAAATCTAATGCAATCGACATACAAAAATTCCTTTCAGTAAGGGGTTGACCTGATCCTTGGGCAACGTATAATTGACGTTACGCGAGGTCAGGAACGACCGAATTGTTAAAGCCCAGAGCCGTTATCAGCGACTCTGGGGTTCTCTTAAACCTTCCTTATATTACCACTCCCATAATGATTCGCTAGCCAATAATCTTTTTAAGATTCACCACAAAAATAGTAATAAACAACGAAAATACTAAGAACTATAGCAAATATGGGAAATACCTGTCCTATGTAGATCATTGCCGCTAATGTCACAATTAAATTCATTTTTTTCACTCCTCTCTATTGATAGTTTATAATAATTTGGTATAATCGTACCATAATAAATTAGGGATTACAAAATGAACGATATCAAAGCCCTCAACATACGACTACCAAAAGAATTATGGTCTTTTGCCAAGAAAAAAGGCACTGACAGAGAAATGTCTATGAACCAGATAATTATTGAACTATTAAATAAATATAAAAAAAAGTGTGAAAATAAGTTGACAGATTGTGATACCGAGGTATAATGGCACCATAGAGTGTTGATGCATACGTAACATTGTTAACATACATAACATATGGAAGGAGTTGCAGCGTGGCTAAAGATACAAAAAATATTAATGTTGAAGTGAGCTTAGATACTTGGAAGAAGTTGAGCATCATGTCCATACAAAAAGGTATTCACTTAAAATATTTAGTTAGCGATATACTGGACAAAGTTAAGCAGACAAAACAATCAGAGACCGAGGAGCTGTCATGACCAAGTCGTTCAACACAGTCGAATATATAAACGAAGCAATAGAAGCTGGCTTTTCGAGAAAGCAAGCAGAGTTTCAAGCAACAGTGATGGACAGATTGATCACAGATGAACTGGTGACTAAATCATTTTTACATAGCGAGTTAGAAAAGTTTGAGTACAGATTGTTGGTTAAGCTTGGTAGTTTGATGTTAGCAGGTTTAACAGTATTAGGGTTTGTGATGAAGTTTTGAGGTTTTAGGGAGTTGGGTGGTAGTTAGAGCTACCACCCAGCAATAGCAGAAAATTAAACTTAGTGGAGTAACTTTATGCATTTGAGAACTATACACAATGTTGCAAATGATTTGCAATACAAAGCTGTCAAAAACATCGCCAAGGATCGGATGATGACTGTTCAAACGATTTGGGAAGCACAAAGTCGTATATCAGAAAAAGCATTATATGCTAGCGTCCAACAATTAATCGCAGACAACGCCAAAGAAGTAGACGGTACATACGTTTGTACCGTTGATGATTTATCTCCTATTGATCAAAAACATTTACTGAATGCTTACCTTTGTTGGGCTGAAGGTGAATATGGCATAGAGATATGTGAAGACATTAACAAAAAGCCAATCTTGTTTTACTCCTACTTAGAAGACTATAAAAAAAGAATTAACCGTTATTTAGCAGACTATTGCGATGATGTTTATTGCGATCACCAATGGGAAAGTGGTCTTCGGTCACACAAAGATTCGCAAACCGGCGAACGGTTGTGGAGACGATAACATGGCCATGGACTATTGTTTTGAATGTGAATCACATGTTGATTTAGACCACGACTTACACGAGGAATGCTCCATGATGGCTAAAAGGTTTAGTGATATTAGAAAAGATATCAACACAGGAAAGCTTGCAGAAGTTTTAATAGGAACGTGTGTGGTGAGTGTGTTGATTTACTGTAGTTTAATTTTGATAACGAATTAGGTGATCTATGCTAGATGATTTTGAAGAAAAAGATTGTTATTACTGCGGTGATATTGTTTTTATAGATCCAAACAATGAAGACAAGAAAGGTAATAATTGTTATTACGGTGATGACAGTGTAGGTCAACAAATTATTACATGTCCAAAACATTATAGAGATTAAGAGGTGATGTATGGCTTTACGCGCTAAAAAACCGGTGCTACAAGAAACAAGATTTAAAACGGTGGTGTATTCTAATCGTGGTGTAGGTAAGACCCATTTATGTTGTTCGTTTCCTAACACATATTTCATTGATACTGAAGGATTAGAATCTCATCCACATTTTGTTGAGATGCTGATAAAAAACAATAGTGATCTTACAAGAATTAATGAATTATCAGAAATAATTTCTGAAGTAAAAACACTGTTGTCAACAAAGCATAACTACAAAACTTTAGTGATAGACTCCATAACTTTTCCATTTCATTTACTTTCTAATATGGAAGCAGAAAGACTTTCTAAAAAAGGAAGAGGAGATTCAGAGGGAACAGAATTTGGAGCAAATAAAGCAAAAGCTGTGAGACAAGTATTTGAGTTAGGAATGTTATTAACACGGCTAGATATGAATGTGATAGTAACCTGTCATGAAAAAACAAAATATGCTGATGGAAAAGAACTAGGTAAAATGTCGGATGTTAGCGATAAGATTGAATATGCTCTAGGAAGTGTTCTCAATCTTAGATTGGCTGGAGACAAAATAAAGGCTTTCATCGAGAAATCCAGATATCCTGAAATGCCACGCAATCAATTTATTGATTTTGATAATGGTTATGAGATACTTTGCGACAAGCTAGGTAAGTCTGTGTTTACCAAGGAATCTACAGCAGAATCCTTAGCTACAAAGGATCAGTTAGATGAAGCTAAACGGTTAATAAAAATATTATCTGTTCCTGAAGAATGGTTAACTAAAAAGATTGTATCTTATAGAGCAGTCTCATTAGACCAGCTATCAGAAAAAGATATGCAAGAGTTAATTAATTTAATGCTAAGTCGTCTTAATGAAAAGGAATCCAACTAATGCGCTTTCAACCAAAAACAGATGAAGAAATCCAATCCATGTCATTAATCCCTGAAGGAAGATATCAATTCCAAGTGTCAGACGCTACCAATGAAATATCAAAAACATCTGGCAATGAAATGATTAAGTTAAAATTGATTGTTTGGGATCAAGAGGCGCACGAAAGAATTGTTTTTGATTATCTTTTAGAGTCCATGGCTCACAAGTTAAAACATTTCTGTCAAGCTGTTGGTCTGATTGATGATTATGAATCAGGTATTTTAGACAATATGAAATGTATTGGAAAATCAGGAACGCTTGATCTAATCATTCAGAAAGGAAAGATAAATCCAAGTGGTGGTGTATACCCTGACAAGAATGTCGTAAAAGATTATGTTGTCGTGGATAAAGTACCAGAAGATGCAAAGACTATGAAAGCTGATCCTACATTGAATGATGA
>Ga0207676_10000396_pt1 | contig 37006 bp, 30 predicted proteins | sample KBSSwiS72_FD_184307 | JGI IMG/M metagenome (GOLD analysis project Ga0207676, IMG submission 184307) | Switchgrass rhizosphere microbial communities from Kellogg Biological Station, Michigan, USA - KBS Switchgrass S7-2 (SPAdes) (version 2) | ecosystem: Host-associated > Plants > Roots >...
ACACGCGGAGGTGCCCGTCGAAGATCATCGTGCGACCGCTCGCGCGCAATCGGTATCGGGCCGTGCCCGCGGTCGCGTCGATATCGACCCCAACCTGGTTGAACCGGGCCTGCGCCATCTGCGTGGCCACGGTCCGCTGCCAGATCAGGGTGTACAACCGGAGCTGGTCTCGGTCCAGGGCGGCGGCCACCCGGTCCGGGGTCCGCAGGGCCGACGTCGGCCGGATCGCCTCGTGGGCCTCCTGCGCGTTCCGCGACTTCGTCTTGAACCGGCGCGGCTCGGCCAGGGCGTACTCGGCCCCGAACTCGGTCCTCACGAGCTCGGCGATCTCGCGCAGGGCGGCATCGGCGATCGTGAGCGAGTCGGTCCGCATGTAGGTGATCAGCCCGACCGTGCCCTCGCCGGGCAGGTCCACTCCTTCATAGAGGCGCTGCGCCAGGGTCATCGTCTTGCGTGCCCCGAACCCCAGCTTGCGGGCGGCCTCCTGCTGCAGGGTGGAGGTCTTGAACGGGGGCCGAGGCCCCTCCTTGCGCTCCTTGCTCTCCACCTTGGCGACGCGGTAGTCGGCCTCGCGCAGCCGGTCGACGTGCGCGGCGGCCTCGGCCTCGGCCGACAGCAGCACACCCTTCTTGTCGGGCGCGCCGGCGATCCGGCCCTCGGGCACGCTCACCAGGCGGGCGAGGAACGGGTGGTCCTGGCCCTGCGGCGTGAGGCGAGCGTCGACACTCCAGTACTCGATCGGGGTGAAGTCGCGGATCTCGCGCTCGCGCTCGACGATCATGCGGAGCGCGACCGACTGCACGCGCCCGGCCGAGAGTCCCGGCTGGACCCGCCGCCACAGCAGCGGCGAGATCTTGTAGCCGACCAGCCGGTCGAGCACGCGCCGCGCCTCCTGCGCGTCGAACAGCTTCAGGTCGATCTCGCGCGGACTCTGGAAGGCCTCCAGGATCGCGTCGCGCGTGATCTCGGTGAACGTAACCCGCTTGGCCCGGGCCGGGTCCACCCCGAGCAGGGACGCGACGTGGTACGCGATCGCCTCGCCCTCGCGGTCGTAGTCCGTCGCGAGGATCAGGTCCTCGTTGGCCTTCAGGGCCTTCTTCAGGGCCGCGACATGCTTCTTCGAGTCCTCCGGGACCTGGTAGGTGACCTCGAACTCGTGGTCGACGTCCACGCCCAGGTCGCTCTTGGGGAGGTCTCGGATGTGGCCGTACGAAGCCCGGACGGCGTAGTCGCCGCCGAGGTACTTCTCGATCGTCTTCGCCTTGGCCGGGCTCTCGACCACGACCAGTGTCTTGCTCATGACCTGCTACTTCCCGTCGTCGTTGGGGATCGGCGGCCCGGCGAGCGTGGCGGGGGCCTCCGCGCGGCAGGGTACCAGCCCCTTCTTCGCGGACCGGGACATCCGACATCGGGATGCCCGGCGCGCTCACCGTGCCCGGGCGGGCCTCGAGAGGCGCTTGCGGACCGCCTCGCGTGCCCGGCCCGGTCCCTCCTAACGCGGTGCTAGGCTCGTTTCATTCCCATCGGGGCCGATCGCTCGGCCTCCCCGACCTGGAGACCGGCCTGCTCGCCCTGTTCACCGACTTCGTGACCGGAGAGATCGCCAAGTACGGCTACCTGGCGATCTTCGTCCTGATGCTGCTCGAATCCGCGTGCATCCCGATCCCCTCGGAGGTCACGATGCTGTTCGGGGGGGCGCTGGTCACGGCCCCGTTCCTCGCGCCGGAGCAGCAGCTCGAGTTCTGGCTGGTCGTCCTCGCGGGCACGCTCGGCAACCTCGTGGGGTCCTGGCTCGCGTACTGGGCCGGGTACTCGGGCGGCCGGCCGCTGATCGATCGATGGGGCCGATACCTGTTGATACGGCCCCACGAGGTGGACCGAGCCCACGCGTGGTTCGAGCGGCGCGGACAGGCGGCCGTGTTCTTCGGCCGCCTCCTCCCCGTGATCCGCACCTTCATCAGCCTGCCGGCGGGCGTTGTCCGGATGCCGTTCTGGCGCTTCACCGTGTACACGGTCCTGGGCTGCCTGCCCTGGGTGATCGTGCTGGCGTGGATCGGCGCCCTCCTCGGCGAGCGGTGGGACCGTGCGGAGGCGGTCATCCGCCCGTTCGCCTGGGTGATCGCCGCTGGCCTCCTGCTCGGGCTCGCGTGGTTCATCGGGAACCGGATCCGCCAGATCCGACGCGAGGAGGCGGCCAGGGTCCCGAACCCGCCACCGGACGCCCCCGGACGGGCGGTCTCGCCGGGGTCCTCGGACGGAGCTGCGTCGGCGCTCGACGGCTCGGCCACTTCGGGCTTAGCGGAACGGGTCGACGAGAGCTGAGGTTCGGCGGTTGCGTTCAGCCGAGCTCGGCGCGCATCACCCAGTTCTCGCCCTCGGCCACCTCGCGGACCTGCTCGAACCCTGCGCGCTCGTACATCATCCGCGAGCGGTTGTGAACGGCCACCGAGAGCGACAGCGCCTGGTAGCCGTCCTCGCGCGCCTGGACCATCAGCGCGCGGAGCAGCGTATGGCCGATCCCCTTGCGACGGTGCAGCGGGACCACCGCGATGCCGAGCTCCGGCGTCTTCTCGTCGACGAACCCGTACCCGGGCTGTTCGGCGGTGAACAGCCGGTACCACGCGGCGCCCACCGGTTCGCGGTCGAGCTCGGCGATGACGCCGGCGTCGCCCTCGCGTCCCCAGTCGCGGTGATACCGCTCGAGCATCGGGTCGGCGAGCGCGGCGATCATCCGCTCGCGCGGCCAGTCCGGGTTCCACGCCGCGGCCTCGTACAGCATCTCCCGAAGGAATCCGTCGTCTTCAGGCGTCGCGGGCCGGATGTTCACGATGTCCCCCGTGCCATGCTTCCGAGGATGGCCACCCTAGCGCAGTCGCGGCTGGTGTCGCTGGTCCGGGCCATCGGCGCACGATCGCGGGTCGACGACGTGAGCACCCACGCGGCCGCGCTCGCCTACCAGCTGTTCCTGTCGACCTTCGCCCTCTCCCTGGTCGGTCTCGCGCTGCTCGGGCTCGCGGAGGACGTGCTGCCGTTCGATCTCCCGGAGGGGACCGGCGAGCAGTTCGCGAATCTCACCGGGGTGAGCGCCACCCTCGGCGTGGTGAGCCTGATCGCGCTCCTGTGGACCGCGGCGGCGCTGTCGCGGCGCGCGAGCCGAGCCCTCGCTGTGATCTTCCGCATGGGTCCGGAGGACCTCGTACGCGGCGGCGTCCGGGCGCTCGTGACGACGCTGGGCCTCATCGTGCTCGTCGGCGCGTTGCCGGTCGTGACCGGGATCGTCTCGGCGGTCCGGGTCGCGACCGGCCTCGAGGTCCCCTTCCGCGTCGTCGGGTTCGCCCTGACAACCGCCATGGAGTTCGGGCTGTTCCTGCTCGCGTACGCGGTGCTCACGCCTGGCTCGATCGGATGGCGGGCCCATCTCCCCGGCGCGGTCGTGATGGCCGTCGGGTGGGGCCTGTTCAAGCTCGCGGGCGGGATCCTGCTCGCCTCCTACGTCTCGAGGGCGACGCTGCTCTACGGGACGATCGGGGCCGTCGTCGGGCTCCTCGTGTTCCTGCGGCTGGCGAGCGGGCTGTTCGTGTTCGGAGCCGAGCTGTCCGCGGTGGTCCTCGAGCGCCGGGCCGACACCACATCACCCGCGACCGACTGACCGGCCTAGTCCGCGAACGAGAGCGCGGCCGACAGCGCGAACCCGAACGCCAGCGCCAGGCCGACGGTCTTGTTGTGCTCGGTGTACTCGAACGCCTCGGGGATCATCTCGTCTGCGAGCATCGTCAAGATCGCGCCCGCCGCGAACGCCTGGATCGCCGCGATCCACGAGCCGGAGGCGCCCTCGAGCGCGACGTATCCGAGGCCGGCCGACAGGCCGCTCGCGGCCACCACGATCGCCCAGAGCAGCAGGACCTTCCACCGCGACCACCCACCGCGTAGGAGATCGCTGGACGCCGAGATCGACTCGGGGATGTTGGACAGGAACACGGCCACGATCACGGCTACGCTCGCCGTCTCGCCGGTGAGCAGCGAGGCCCCGATCACGACGGACTCGGGGATGCCGTCCAGGACGGCCCCGAGCACGATCCCCAACCCCCCTGCACCTCCGCCCGATGAACCCTTCAGCCGGCGGTCGATCGCGACGTCGCCGAGGAAGAAGACGAGGGCGCCGAGCGGGAACCCGATCGCGACCGCGTACGAGTCCGCCGAGACCGTGACCGCCTCCTCTACGAGCTCGTAGGCGACGGCGCTGATCAGCACGCCCGCCCCGAACGCCAGGATGAACCCCAGCACCTTGCGGGGGATCGGGACCGCAAACGCGACGAACGCGCCCAAGAGCAGGGACGAGGCGCCGAGGAGCGCCCACCCCATCGCCTCGAGCACGAACGGTTACAGACCGATCTCGGGAGCCACGAGCTGCAGCCCCTCGATCGACACCGAGAGGAACTCGTCGAGCGGGAGCCCGATGCTCTCCTCGACGTCCAGGACCTCCTCCCGGTTGACCCCGGGCGCGAACGCCTTCTCCTTCAGCTTCTTCTTCACCGAGGAGACCTTCATGCCCGCGCTCCGTTCCGGACGGACCAGCGCGGCTGCCACCAGGAGCCCGGCCACCGCGTCCGCGTGCACCACGGCCTTCGACATCAGGTCGGTGCGGTACTCCTCGTACGCGTGCGCGAGCACGCCGTTGATCACGCGTTCGTCAACGCCGGCCTCGCCCAGCCACTCGGCGGCGAGCCGGGCGTGGTTGGCCGCGTCGTCCCCGGTGTGGTCCTGGTCAAGGTCGTGGAACATGCCCGTCAGACCCCACAGGTCCTCGTCCTGCTCGAAGCGCCGGGCGAGCCCGCGCATAACGCCTTCGACCGAGATCAGGTGCCGGACCGTGGTCTCCTTGAGGCACTTCTCACGGCACAGGGCGACGGCGGCCTCTCGGTCCATCAGCCCGCCGGCACCGCGGCGGGCTCCGCCTCGTCCTCGAGCACGTAGGGCACGCTCGACAGGATGACGTTCGGCTCGAACAGGAACAACCGCTTCACGAACAGCGCGTTCTGGCTGTGCAGGAGGAGATGCCGCCATTTCGAGACGATGAGCTCTGGGACGACGACCAGCACGATCGTGCCGGGTCGAGACGTGAATCGCCGGACCTCCTCCAACATGGGCCGGGTCAGATCGCGGAAGGGTGCCTCGACGATGTGGAGGGGGACTCGCATCCCGATCTCCCCCCACTGCTCCTGCATCCGGTGCGCCGCTTCGGGATCCAGGTCGAAGTAGATCGCCCGCGTCTCCGAAGCCTCCAGCGTCTGCGCGTAGTTCACGGCACGGATCGTCGCATCGTGCACGGTCGAGACGAACACGAGGGCAACGGTTCGTTCCGGGATCAGCGGTCGTGCGTCGACACCCACTGGTTCGCCGTCGCGGACGAGGACGGGGACGTCGGTCACGACGATGTTGGGCTCGCGCAGCAGGCCCACCTTCAGGCGGATCAACGATGCTCGACGAAGGAGGTACACCAAGAGGGAACCCTGAACGGTCTCGGGGACCACGACGTTCACGAAGTCGTTCGGCGCCCGATCGATCCCCCGCACGAACCGGCGGAGCGCCTCGAGCGGGGAGTCCTTCCCGAGCGGGAGCGGCTCGAGCGGAGCGGTGCCCATCGAGAACTCGCGCCATCGCTCCTCGAGCTCCAGCGGGATGCCTTCGCTCGTCGGGTGCACGATGTGCAGTTCGGTCGGACGGATGGAGCGCACCGCACCAAGGGCCTCTGCCGCCGCGGCGTCCAGCTCTCTGATCACGAGGACCATGTGGTTCACGCCGCCGTCGCCCGGTCGAACCCTCCCCCGCCGGAGCTGCTGCCCGACGAACTCGTAGTGGCGGTGGATCGACACGAACAGCCCGACCAGGATCGCCATGAACAGCATCGAGAGCCAGCCACCGGCAGTGAACTTCGTCACCGTGACCACGACCAGGACGACGCCGGTCGCGACGGCACCGATGGCGTTGATCACGATCGAACGCCGCCAGCCTCGAGCCGCCGACGGGCCCTTGTGGCGCTCGCGGAGCCAGTGGACGATCATCCCGCTCTGCGACAGCGTGAACGACGTGAACACGCCGATGACGTACAGCTGGATCAGGCGTGTCAGGTCCGCCTCGAAGGCGTAGATCAGCAGCGATGAGCCGATCGCGAGCACGACGATGCCGTTCGAGAACACCAGACGATCGCCACGGTTCATGAACTGGCTGGGCATATAGCGATCTCGCGCCAGGATCGACGAGAGTCGCGGGAAGTCCTGGTACGCCGTGTTCGCAGCGAGGATCAGGATCGTCGCCGTGAAGAACTGGACGACGTAGAAGCCGAACCCGCCGTGGAACACGGCCCACGCGATCTGTGCCGGGATCGACCGGACGTCGCTGGCGACGGTGCCGTGGATGTGGACGGAAAGCCAGGAGATCCCGATGAACATCGTGATCGCGATCACGCCCATGATCGCGAGCGTCTCGGCAGCGTTCTTCGCCTGCGGCCGACGGAACGCGGGGACACCGTTCGAGATGGCCTCGACACCGGTGAGGGCCGTCGCGCCCGAGGAGAACGCGCGAAGCACGGCGAACAGTCCGATCGCCGTCGCGGTCGTGGCGGCGTTGCTGATCGGCTCCACCGCTTCGGTGGTGGGGCAGCCCCCGAGGCATTGCACGAAGCCGATCGCGATCAGGAGCAGGATCGAGACCACGAAGCCGTAGGTCGGGACGGCGAACACCGTTCCCGACTCTCGCGCCCCACGCAGGTTCGCGATCGTGACCAACCAGACGAAGAAGATCGACAGGAACACCTTGTGCTCGTTGGCCGGCGGATACGCCGACCCGATCGCGAACACGCCGGCCACGATCGACACGATCACGGTCATCATGTAGTCGACGAGCAGAGCGGCCGCGGCCACCAAGCCATACGGCGCGCCGAGGTTGTCCTTGCTGACGATGTAAGCCCCGCCACCGGATGGGTAGGCCCGCACCGTCTGCCGGTAGGAGATCACCACGATCGCCATCAAGGACGCGATGGCGATCGAGATCGGCATGACGAGCTGCTTGAAGACCAGGCTGACGATCGTGAGCTGGATGAAGATCTCACCCGTGGCGTACGCGACCGACGAGAGGGCGTCCGAGGCGAAGACCGGCAGTGCGAGGGTCTTCGGCAGCAGCGTGTGCTCGAGCTGGTGGCTGGTGAAGGCACGTCCCACCAGGAGGCGCTTGAGGACGGACTGGGTTGCCGTGGACGACATCGACGGAGATGCTACGACGGGTCGCCGTCGGTCCGTGCCGCGATCCACCGATATCCGACGCCGGGCTCGGTCAGGATGAGACGAGGGGCGGAAGCCTGGTCCCCGAGCTTGCGGCGCAACGAACGCACATAGACCCGGAGGTAGTGGCTCTCCTCCGCGTACCCCGGACCCCAGACCTTGCGCAGCAGCCATTGATGGGTGAGCAGCTTCCCGGGGTTGGTCACGAATGCCTCGAGGAGCGCGTACTCGGTCTTGGTCAGGTGCACGGGTGCGTCGGTGACGGTGACGAGCCGTCGGCCGACGTCGACCTCGAGCTCGTCGAAACGTTGGACCGGGGCGGACGGCTCGCCGGCCTGGCTGCGTCGCAAGGCGGCCCGGAGGCGGGCGAGGACTTCTTCCACCCCGAAGGGTTTGGTGACGTAGTCGTCGGCCCCTGCATCGAGCGCGGCGACCTTGTCGGCCTGTCGGTCTCGGACCGAGAGCACGATGATCGGCACCTCGGAGAAGGACCGGATGCGCTGGATCACCTCGGTGCCATCCAGATCGGGCAGACCGAGGTCGAGCAGGACGAGCTCGGGACCCTCCTCCGCGGCCGCGACCACCGCCTCGCCACCCGTGCCGACGGCATGCACCTCGTAGCCATGCGCCTCGAGGCTGGTCCGCATCGCGCGTCGGATCTGCGGTTCGTCGTCGACCACGAGGACCCGCGTCACGAGCTGCCCTCTCGTGCTGCCACTTCCTGCTGCACGGGCGCCGCCTCGCGGACCGGGAGCTCGAACACGACCGCGGTGCCGCCGCCGGGCGCCCCTTCGATCCAGATCCGACCACCGTGCGCGAGCACGATCGACCGGGAGATCGCGAGACCCAGACCGCTGCCACCGCTCGCGTCCGGGGCCGTGGCCCCGAGCTGCGTGAAGGCCTCGAACACTCGGTCGCGATCGTCCGCAGGGATCCCGGGACCCTGATCGGCCACCCGAACCTGGACGACCGAGCGCCACGGAGCGACCGACAGCACGACCTCGCCACCCACCGGCGAGAAGCGCACGGCGTTCTCGAGCAGGTTCGATACCACCTGATCGATCAGCACCGGGTCGACCGGGACATCGGGAGCGTCGCGGAAGATCGTCCGGACGCGGACACCCCCGAGCGTGGGTTCGAGTCGGTGCAGGACGGATTCCACGACCTCGTCGAGCGCCGTCGGCTCCTTGACCGGGAGCAGCGCGCCCGAGCGTACCTGCGCGAGCCCGAGGATGTTCCCGACCAGTCGGTTGAGGCGATCGGTCTCCTCCAGGACGGTCTGTAGGAGCTCTCGGGCCTGGGACGGGTCGAACCGCACATCCACCTGGAGCAGGCTCGTCACGGCCGTCTTGATCGACGCCAGGGGCGTGCGCAGGTCGTGGGTCACGGAGGAGAACAGCGCGGCACGCGCCTGGCTCCGCTCGACGTCGAGCCTCGCGGCTGCGATCTCCGCATCGAGGCGGGCGCGCTCGAGGTAGACGGCCACCTGGCTGGCGGCCGCCTGCACCAGTCGTCGGTCCTCGGGGACGAGCTCCTCGTGAACGGGAGAGGACGCTCGAAGGGTCCCGAACGTGACCTCGCCACTCGTGATCGGCAGCTCGACCGTCGAACCGTCGCTCGTTCCGGGCCGCGCCCTGCGGACCTCGTACGAGCGACCCGCGGCGGCCGCGGCGATCGAACAACTCGACAGTCGTAGGGCGTCGACGAGCGCAGCCGCCAGATCGTTCAGGACGCGATCGAGCGGCTCGCCGGAGAGCGCCTTGGTCGTGAACAGGTTCAGGAGTCGTGCCTCACGCTCTCGCCTCGTCGCGCGGTCGCGTTCCGACACCGCACGCGAAACCACCCATCCGACGAGCAGGGCAACCACGAGGAAGACCACGAGCGCGACCACGTCGTCGCGGTTGTGCACACGGAGCGTATGCAACGGCTCCGTGAAGAAGTAGTTCAAGAAGAGGAAACCGAGCACCGAGCTGCCGATCCCCGCCCAGATGCCTCCGGCGACCGACGCGGCCACGACGGCGAGCAGGAACAGCGAAGCGGCACCGAGCTCGTGCTCGGGCTGGACGATCAGGGAGATCCCGAGCGCCAGCGCCGGGGCAGCGACCGAGATCACGACGGCTCGCGCACGAGAGGCGCCGCCGGGTGCCAGCACCCACCGTTCGCTCATACGGCAACGCTACGGCTTCGCTACGGGTTCTTCACGCCCCGCGCCGCACCCTTCACGGCCCGTTTACGGCGCACGGCCGAACCTTTGGGTGAGGAGGAAGCACGGATGGTCACCAAGCTCGGACGCTCCGAACCCCGAACGATCCCCACGCCGACCGTTCCCGGTCCCACCCCCCGGCGCATCCCCGAACCTCGGGGCCTCTCGCACCTGTGGAAACGGATCGCGCTCGGCCCCGCACTCCCGACCGCGCAGCTCAAGCACGAGCGCCTGGGGAAGCCGACGGCACTGGCCGTGTTCGCGAGCGACAACCTGTCCTCGGTCGCCTATGCCACCGAGGAGATCCTGAAGGTGGCGGTCCCCGCGATCGGGGTCTTGGCCTTCTCGGTCGTCATGCCGGTGACCTTCGGGATCTTGGGGGTGCTCGTGATCCTCCTGTTCTCCTACCGTCAGACGATCAGGGCCTACCCGAGCGCCGGCGGCGCGTACATCGTGACCAAGGACAACTTCGGACTCCTCGCCGCGCAGCTCGCCGGCGTCGCGCTGCTCACCGACTATGTCCTCACGGTTTCGGTCTCCGTCGCGGCGGGCGTCGCGGCCATCACCTCGGCCGCCCCCGGGCTCTACCCGTATCGGGTGGAGCTCTCGGTCGCGTTCATCTGGATCATCGCCTGGGGGAACCTGCGAGGGGTGCGTGAGTCCGGCCGCATCTTCGCCGCGCCCACGTACTTCTTCATCGTCATGATGTTCCTCCTCCTCGGCATCGGGATCGTCAAGGGGCTGATGGGCGACCTGCACCCGCTCCCGATCCCCCCCGATGTGGCCGAGACCACCGGCGCGATCGGCCTATTCCTCATCCTGCACGCCTTCGCCTCCGGCGGGGCGGCGGTCACCGGCGTCGAGGCGATCTCCAACGGCGTGCCAGCCTTCAAGCCACCCGAATGGCGCAACGCCCGGACGACCCTGATGTGGATGGGCAGCCTGCTGGGCGTGATGTTCCTGGGGCTGTCGTTCCTCGCGATGAAACTCCAGGTCACCCCCACCGAGACCAAGACCGTGATCTCCGAGGTGGGACGCGCGGTGTTCGGCAGCGGCGGTGTCGGAACGGCGATGTTCCTGATGCTCCAGATCGCCACCACGCTGATCCTGATCCTGGCCGCGAACACCTCGTTCGCCGACTTCCCTCGCCTTGCGAACTTCCACGCGCAGGACGACTTCATGCCCCGCCCGCTGACCAAACGCGGACACCGCCTCGTCTTCTCGAACGGCATCATCGGACTCGCGATCGCTTCGACGGCGCTGGTCGTCCTGTTCCAGGCCGATGTCCACAAGCTGATCCCGTTGTACGCGATCGGCGTGTTCACCTCCTTCACCCTGTCCCAGGCCGGCATGGCGCGGCGTCACCTTCGGCTCCGCGAACCGGGCTGGCGACACGGTCTGGCGATCAACGGTCTCGGCGCGGTCACGACGGCGGTGGTGACGGTGGTGATCGCGATCACCAAGTTCGCGCACGGCGCCTGGGCGGTGATGGTGTTCGTCCCGGTGATGGTGTGGATCCTGGTCCGGATGAACCACCAGTATTCACGCGAGCATGCCGAGCTCGACGAGGGCCTCGAGGCATTCGAGCAGGGTCCTGCGGGTCGCCCGATCTCGGTCCTGATCGTCGACGATCTGGACCGCAAGACCATGCACGCCCTCCAGTACGCGAAGACGATCCGCTCGAGCACCACGTACGCGGTCCACGTCGACCACGACCCGGTGGAGACCGAACGCGTGCGCGCTCGCTGGGCACTCCTCGGCCTGGACGTGCCACTCCACGTCCTTCAGCCGCAGGGCGACACCGCCTCCACCATCGCGGCGTACGCGGCGACGCTGACCGAAGAGGCCGACGTCACCGTCATCGTTCCCGGCCCTCACCGGATGGGTCGCCTCGAGCGGCTGCGCCGGGGACGAACCGGCGCCCGGCTCGCCCGCGCCCTCGCCCCCAACCCCGGGGTCCGCGTGACGCTCGTGCGCGACCATCCAGAGACGCACCCGACCGAGGCGCACTCGAGGCTGCGGATGTTGCCGAGGACCAGCCATCGCGTGGCCGTGCTGGTGGACCGTCCCGACCGGGCCGCACTTCAGGCGGTTCGGTATGCGCTCTCGCTCGGAGCCGAGGAGGTCGTCGCGGTGCATGCAGCTGTCGACCCCGAGGTCCAGGACGAACTCATCGCCCGGTGGATGGAGCTCCGGATGCCGATCGCGCTGGAACTGGTGGAGTGCTGGGACCGAGACGTCGCCAGATCGGTCGAACGGTACGTGGTCGATCTGATGGGACCGCACAACGAGGTCACCGTCGTACTCCCGCGGCGCGACTACGCCAAAACGACGCAGCGCTTGCTCCACGACCGGACGAGCCGGAGCATCGCCCGAACCCTGGGACGATACGAGCACGTCGACGTGGCGGTCGTGCCCTACTACTTCGGGAAGGATCGGCGCGTCCCCCCATCGTCGGACGGCCCGCCCGCTCCCGTCGATGCGGCCGTGGACCAAGCACGCTAAGGTAGCCAGCCGTGCGCGTGATCATCATGGGCTGTGGGCGTGTCGGCATCCTGCTCACGCAGGAGTTGTCGAAGGCCGGGCACGAGATCACCGTGATCGACAAGAACGCCGCGGCGTTCCAGCGCCTGCCTCCGGGGTTCGAGGCCCGGACGATGGTCGGACTCGGGTTCGACCGAGACGTGCTCGAGGACGCCGGGATCAAGGAGGCGGACGCGTTCCTCGCGGTCTCCAGCGGAGACAACTCGAACATCCTCTCGGCCCGCGTCGCACGCGAGACCTACCACGTGCCCAAGGTGATCGCGCGGATCTACGACCCGATGCGGGCGGACATCTACGAGCGCCTGAACATCCCGACGGTCTCCACCACCCGATGGGGCGTGAAGCAGATGATCCTCATGCTCACGCACCCGGGCGAGGAGATCAAGGAGACCCTCGCGGCTGGGGACCTGTTCCGGATGCGCGTCGAGATCCCCACCCACCTCGTCGGAAAGCCGGTCTCGTCGCTCAATATGGATGGCAAGATCCTCGTGGCTGGCGTCGACCGAGGCGGCAAGGGGTTCATCCCCGTACCGTCGAGCACCTTCCAGGAGGGCGACTACGCGGCCGTGGTGGTCCAGAAGGACGCGCTCGAGAGCCTCGAGGAACTCCTGCAACCGACGGTGGAGCACTGACCGTGCGCGTGGTGATCAGTGGGGCCGGCGCGGTCGGACGGCACCTCGCATCGGACCTGGCGAACCGCGGCCACACAGTGACGTTGATCGAGCAGGATCCTGCGGTCCTCGAGATCGCCAAGGAGTGGGCGCCGCAGGTCGACCACATGATCGGCGACGCATGCGAGCCCTGGGTGCTCGAGAAGGCCCAGCTCAACACCGCCGACGTGGTCGTCGCCTCGACCGGGGATGATGAGGACAACCTCGTCACCGCGCTGCTCGCCAAGCAGGAGTTCGGCGTCCCGCGGGTTCTCGCGCGCGTGAACCACCCCGACAACGAGTGGCTGTTCACCGAGCAGTGGGGCGTGGACGCGGCGGTGTCGCCGCCGCACATCCTCACCGCGATGGTAGAGGAGGAGGTCACCGTCGGCGACCTCGTCCGGTTGATGACGCTCGAACGCGGGGGTATCTCGATCGTCGAGCTCACGATCCCGGCCGACTCACCGTCCGCCGGCAGGCCCCTATACGAGATGCGCCTGCCCCCCGACGCGACGATCGTCGCGATCATCCGGGAGGGCCACGTCGTGATCCCGCAACCGGAGACCGTCATCACGGACGGCGACGAGGTCCTCGCGCTCACCGTGCCCGAGGCCGAGAGCGCGCTCCGCGCGGCCGTCCTCGGTGAAGAAGCGACCTAGCTAGACCTCCCCCTCCCCGCTCGCGGCGACGGCCCAGCGGTACCCGATGCCCGGGTCCGTGACGATGATGGTCGGCGTGGTCGGGTCGGGCTCAACCTTCTTGCGGAGCTGGCTGATGAAGACGCGGAGGACTTCGACGTCTTCCTGGTACCCCGCACCCCACACGCGCTCGAGGAGCCACTGGTGGGTAAGGAGCTTCCCCGGGTATTCCGCCATCGCCTCGAGCAGTAACCATTCCGTCTTGGTCAGATGCACGTCGGTCCCATCACGCGAGACCCGACGGGTCGAGAGGTCGATCTCCACCCCGTCCACCTCGAATCGAGGTGGTGGGCTTTCCCGTGGCCGGCTCCGCCGGAGCAGGGCGCGAACGCGAGCGAGGAGCTCCTCCACCCCGAACGGCTTGGTGAGGTAGTCGTCGGCACCGAGGTCGAGCGCCTCCACCTTCCCCGCCTCGTCCTCACGGACGGACAGGATGAGGATCGGCACCTGGGTCCAGGTCCTCAGGCGGCGACAGACCTCCATCCCGTCGATGCCCGGGAGGTTCAGATCGAGGACGACGAGCTCCGGCATGGAGGCCTCGACCTCGGTGATCGCGTCTTCACCGTCTCGTGCGGTCACAACCTCGTGACCCCGGGCCGCGAGCGCGCGACGGAGCGCCCGAAGGATCTGGACCTCGTCGTCGACGACGAGGATCCGGCTCACGTCTCGCCCCGGCTCCCCGCAACGGCGATCGCGAAGGTCGCCCCCCCGCCGGGCGTCTCCTCGACCCAGATCTCCCCGTCCATCGCGACCACGAAGCCCTTCGCGATCGCGAGCCCAAGACCTGGGCCGAGCCTCGGGTTGCGTTGATCCAGATCGTAGAAGGGGTGGAACAAGGCCTCGCGGGCGTCGGGGGGCAGACCTCGACCGTGATCGATCACACGGATCGTGACGCGACCGTCGGTGCTCCGCGCCGTCACCTCGACGTCCGACGACGTGCCGTTGCCCGCGCGGACCGCGTTGTCGAGCAGGTTCGTCATGACGCGATCGAGGAAGACGCGGTCGACCCGAACGACGTCGCCCTCCTCGATCCGGGTGCGGATCCGCGCGGTCGGCCACACACGGGCGATGTTGCCGACGCTCGTCGCGACGGCGTCACCCAGATCCACGTTCTCCAGGTGCGCGTGGAGCACCCCTGCCTCGATGCGCGACATGTCGAGGAGGTTCGCGATGAGGGCATTGAGCCGCTCCGCCTCCGAGTCGATCTCCTCGAGCACCTCGCGCTGTTCCTCGTCGGTCCGCCGGATCTCGGCATCGAGCAGATCGGTGACGTTCGCCTTGATCGCCGCGAGGGGGCTCCGCAGATCGTGCGAGACGGCCGCCAGCAGGGTCTGCCGTAGATGCTCCGTCTGGCGGTAGACCTCGGCTCCGGTGGCGGCCCGCAGCAACCGGTCTCGCTCGAGGACGAGGGCGAGCTGGTCACCGAAGGCGCGGAGGATCCGGCTCTCCGCCGGTGTGGGAGCGTCCCGTTCGCCGCGGAGCACCAGCAGCCCCACGTTGTTCGCGCCGATGCTGAGCGGGAGCCGTTCTGGTGGACGCTCGGGCGAGCGAGGATCCCATTCGGGGACGATCTCACCGGGCTCACTCCCGACCGTCACCTCCTCCCGCAGCCCGCCGGCATGCGCCGTGTCCCGAACGAAGAGCGCTCCGGCGTCGTAGTCGAACATCGTGAGGACCAGCCCGAGGATCTCCCGATAGGCCTCGGCGCCGGGCGGCCGGATCACGAGCTCTCGGGAGAGGTCCTGCAGCGTCCGGAGTTCGGCCTCACGTGCCTCGGCCGCCGCGGCTCGCTCGATCGCACGCCCGAGCAGGATCGAGATTAGGACCGAGAGGCCGAGGAACACGAACAGCACGACGACGTACTCGGGCTGACCGATCTGGAACGTGTCGTACGGCGGGAGGAAGAAGAAGTTGAAGACGACGAAGCTCAGGATCGAGGTGACGACCCCCGGTCCGATCCCACCGAGCCCCGCAGCGGCGACCACAACCACCAGGAACCCGAATCCCTTGGTGAGCGGTTCGATGTCGTCGCGGACCGGCAGGAAGATGGCGACGAGCGCGAGCGTGCCCGCGATCCCGACCGCGTACCCGAGGAGCTGCTGGCGAGGTCGCGCCGATCGCATCAACTCGAGCATGTGACCCGGCGACCGATCGTTCTGTTGGCTCATGGTCGCACCTCCGCGCTCAGGTCCTTCATCCGAAGCATCCCACCGGAACGGCTGCGGGGCAGGTCCGATGGCCAATCCTCACGGTTCCCATACGCGGACGCCGGACATCCTTACGTGTCCTTGACGAGCCCGGACCTAGGCTGACGGCGTCATCGGAGAAGGAGCGCGGACATGCTCGACGCACTGATGATCGCCGTCACGGTCGTGTTCTTCGCCGCGGCGTTCGCGTTGATCGCATGGCTGGAGCGCGTATGAGCCTCGCCGACCTCTTGGAGCTCATCCTGTCGGTCGCGCTCCTCGTCTACCTCGCGTATGCCCTGATCAGACCCGAGCGCTTCTGACATGGTCACCATCGTCGTCTACATCCTGCTGCTGATCGCCCTCACCCCGCCGCTCGGCTCGTACATGTACCGCGTCTACGGGCGCGAGGAGACCGGTCGAGCCGAGCGGATCGTGTACCGGCTGATCGGCGTCAACCCCAACCTCGAGCAGTCGTGGCGACGCTACGCGGCCTCGTGCCTGTGGTTCAGCGTCCTGTCGATGTTGCTCCTGTACGCGATGTTCCGCCTGCAGGGCCACCTGCCGCTCAACCCGGTGGGACTCGGTGCGGTGGATCAGTACGTGTCGTTCAACACCTCGTCCAGCTTCATCACCAACACGAACTGGCAGGCCTACGGCGGCGAGACCACGATGACGTACCTCAGCCAGATGCTCGCACTGACGTTCCAGAACTTCGCTTCGGCGGCGGTCGGCATGGCCGTGCTGGTCGCGCTGTTCCGAGGCTTCGTCGGCTCGAAAACCGACGAGCTCGGCAACTTCTGGCGCGACCTCGTCCGAGGGACGATCTACATCCTGCTCCCGCTCTCGGCGATCGTGGCCGTGTTGCTCATGACGCAGGGCGTCGTCCAGACCCTCGGGTCCTCGGTCTCGGCGAGCGGTATCCAAGGTTTCGGCCAGACGATCGCCCGCGGACCGGTCGCAGGCCAGATCGCGATCAAGCAGCTCGGGACGAACGGCGGTGGCTTCTTCAACGTGAACTCGGCGCATCCGTTCGAGGGCGGCGTGGGTGGTTTCGGCAACTTCATCGAGATGTTCTCGATCCTCCTGATCCCGGCGGCCCTGACCTACACGTTCGGCAAGTGGGTCGGGAACGTCCGCCAAGGATGGGCGATCTTCGCGGTCATGCTCGTCCTGATGATCGGGGGGCTCGCCCTGACCGTCCCACAGGAGCACAGCGCGTCCGCCGCCATGGCGGCCGCCGGGGTGCCGACCAGCGCACACAACCTCGAAGGCAAGGAGCTGCGGATCGGGGTCGACGAGTCGGCGCTGTGGGCAGTCGCCACGACCGACGCCTCGAACGGCAGTGTGAACTCGATGCTCGACTCCTACCGCCCGCTCGGCGGCGTCGCGCCGATGTTCAACATCGCGCTCGGCGAGGTGATCTGGGGCGGTGTCGGCAGCGGCCTGTACGGGATGATCTTCTACGTCATCATCGCCGTCTTCATCGGCGGGTTGATGGTCGGCCGGACGCCCGAGTACCTCGGCAAGAAGATCGGCGCGCGCGAGGTGAAGCTCTCGGCGATCGCGGTGCTCGTCCCCTTCCTCGTCGTCCTCGCGGTCACCGCCGTCGGGGTGCTGATCCCGGGGGGGCTGGACGGTCGGCTGAACTCGGGATCGCACGGGTTCAGCGAGATCTTCTACGCGTTCGTCTCCCAGGGGAACAACAACGGATCCGCCTTCGCCGGCTACACGGCCAGCGGTCCATACCCGGCGATCGCGGGTGGGCTGCTCATGCTGGTGGCCCGGTTCGTGCCGCTCCTGGCCGGGTTGGCCCTCGCGGGGAGCCTCGGCCGCGCCGGGACCGTTCCCGAGACCTCCGGGACCCTGCACACGGACACGACGCTGTTCGGCGTGCTCCTCACGTTCGTCATCCTCATCATCGGCGCTCTGACGTTCCTGCCCGCCCTCGCGGTCGGACCCATCGTCGAACACCTCAGCAACGGGAGCCTCTTCTGATGTCGGTCGATACCACACCGAAGACCACCCAGGCCGAGCACGGCGCCGTGCGCGCGCGTCCGTTGTTCGACGGCCCCATCGTGCGGCGGGCGATCGTCGACAGCTTCCTCAAGCTGAACCCGATCACCCTGATGAAGAACCCCGTCATCTTCGTAGTCGAGGTGGTCTCGGTCGTCGTCACGATCCGGATCGCCACCGACATCATGAGCGGCGGACCGATCGCCTTCGACACGGCGATCGCGCTCGGGCTGTGGTTCACGGTCCTGTTCGCGAACTTCGCCGAGGCGATGGCCGAGGGTCGGGGGAAAGCCCAGGCCGACGCGCTCCGCAGGACCCGAGCCGATCTCGTCGCTCGCCGACTCTCGAGGGACGGCGTCGAGGAGACGATCCCGGCCTCGCAACTACGGGCGGGCGACGTGGTCATGGTTTCGGCCGGCGAGATGATCCCCGGCGACGGGGAGATCACCGAGGGCATCGCCTCGGTCGACGAGTCGGCCATCACGGGCGAGTCCGCGCCCGTGATCCGGGAGTCGGGTGGCGACCGTTCGGCGGTGACGGCGGGCACGAAGGTCCTCTCTGATTGGATCCGGGTCCGGATCACGGCGGATCCGGGACAGGGCTTCCTGGACCGCATGATCGCGTTGGTCGAGGGCGCCGAGCGCCAGAAGACGCCCAACGAGATCGCCCTGTCGATCCTGCTCGCGAAGTTCTCGATCATCTTCCTGATCGTCTGCGTGGCCCTTCAGCCGTTCGGCATCTACTCCGGCGGCCGGCTGTCCGACGCGGTGCTGATCGCCTTGTTCGTGTGTCTGATCCCCACGACGATCGGAGGCCTCCTCTCGGCGATCGGCATCGCGGGGATGGACCGGCTCGTCCAGCGCAACGTCCTGGCGATGAGTGGCCGCGCGGTCGAGGCGGCGGGCGACGTCTCCACCTTGCTTCTTGACAAGACCGGGACAATCACCCTGGGGAACCGGCACGCCGTCGCGCTGATCCCGGCACCGGGCGTCGACGGGCGCAGGCTCGCCGAGGTCGCGCAGCTCGCCTCCCTGGCGGACGAGACCCCCGAGGGCCGCTCGATCGTCGTGTTTGCCAAGGAGCGGTTCGGGATCCGCGAACGCGAACTGATGGAGACGCGCGCGACGTTCATCCCGTTCACCGCGCAGACCCGGATGAGCGGCGTCGACGTGGACGGCACCGAGATCCGCAAGGGCGCGGTGGACGCCATCGTCGGCTGGTCCGGCCGCGAGCTCCCCCCGGTGCTGGCCGCCGAGGTCGAGCGGATCGCCCGGGCGGGTGGCACGCCGCTCGCGGTCGCCGAGGACCGGGTCCCACTCGGCGTCGTCGAGCTGAAAGACATCATCAAGGACGGCCTCGTCGAGCGGTTCGACCAGCTTCGGAAGATGGGGATCCGCACCGTGATGATCACCGGCGACAATGTGCTCACGGCCGCCTCGATCGCGCAGGAGTCCGGCGTCGACGACTTCCTCGCCGAGGCCACGCCCGAGGCGAAGATGGGCCTGATCAAGCGCGAGCAGACGGGCGGCAAGCTCGTCGCGATGACCGGTGACGGCACCAACGACGCTCCCGCGCTCGCCCAGGCGGATGTGGGCGTCGCCATGAACACCGGGACGACCGCGGCCAAGGAGGCCGGCAACATGGTCGACCTGGATTCGAACCCGACGAAGCTCATGGACATCGTTGAGATCGGCAAGCAGCTCCTCATCACGCGTGGCGCGCTCACGACGTTCTCGATCTCCAACGACGTCGCCAAGTACTTCGCGATCATCCCCGCGATGTTCGCGGGGATCCTGCCCGCGCTGGACCAGCTGAACATCATGAACCTCGCCACGCCCGAGTCGGCGATCCTGTCGGCCGTCATCTTCAACGCGCTCATCATCGTCGTGCTGGTCCCGCTCGCACTGCGCGGCGTTCGCTACCGGCCGATCGGAGCCGACGGGCTCCTGCGCCGCAACATGCTGATCTACGGGTTGGGAGGGATCGTCGTGCCCTTCATCGGGATCAAGCTCATCGACATGCTCCTCCAGGTCGTGAACTTCCCGTGACCTCAACCGCCTTGCGAGCCCTCCGCGCGGTCGTCGTCCTCGCCCTGCTGACCGGCCTCGCGTATCCGCTCGTGATGACCGGGATCGCACAGCTGACCATGTCGAGGAAGGCCGACGGATCTCTGATCCAGGTGGACGGCAAGGTCGTCGGGAGCTCGTCGATCGGTCAGTTGTGGCAGGGCAAGGAGTGGTTCCACGGCCGGCCCTCGGCGATCAACTACGACGCCTCGACGTCCTCCGGCTCGAACCTCGGGCCGAACTCCCAGGAGCTCTCGGATCAGATCGCCGAGCGGGCCGACACGATCCTCGAGCTCGAAGGCCCATTCAACCCGGGACTGACCGTCGCCGACATCCCGGCAGATCTCCTCACGGCCTCGGCGAGCGGTCTGGATCCACACATCTCGGTCGCGGCGGCGGACCTCCAGGCGCCTCGCATCGCGGAGGTGCGAGGGCTCCCGATCGAGCAGGTCCGGTCGCTGATCGACCAGAACACCGAGGGCCCCGCCCTCGGGTTCCTCGGGCAGGAGCGCGTGAACGTCCTAGAACTCAACCTCTCGCTCTCGCAGGCGGCATGACGACGGTGACGGACACGAGGACCATCGTGGTGGTCGGAGCGCGCCCTCGCTCGAGTGCGATCGACGCCTTCGGTGACGTCCCCGCCACGGGCGAGGCGGTGCTCTACCTCCTGGGACTGCATCCGAGCCCCGGCCAGCAGCGCTTGACCCAGGACGCCCTCGAACTCGCCGCCGAGCGCCGTTTCACGCTGACGGCGGAACTGATCGCCGGCCGGTCGCAACTGCACGAACGCCTGCGTGAGGCGACGACCCTTCGGATCCTCGCCGGTCGGGGAGAACGACGCCGGTGGAGCCTCGGTCGCGTCCCGGTCAATCCAGACGACGCGAGATGACGTGGATGTCGAGGTTGGCGGCCGACCGGATCAGGCGCGTGACGAACGATCCCTGCGTCAGCTCCTTCCAGCGCGACCGACGAGACTCCCCGACCACGATCTGCGTGATGGAGTGCCGGTAGGCGTAGCCGAGCACCGCGTCCACGGGCGTCTCTGAGTCGATCACGTCGAACGCGCCGCCGAGGTCGCGCACGAGGGACTCGACCCTCTGCAGCCACTCGGTGTCGGTGGCGCCCTCGCCCGCACGCACGTGCAGGACGAGGAGCTCACCCCTGGCACGCTGCGCGATGCGCGAGGCCCGTCGGATCAGGGTGTCCGACAAGTCACCGGGTTGCGAGACGCAGACGAGGACCCGTTCGCGAACGTCCGTCACTGCCCCGTGGCTCGTCCACCGATCGAGCAGGCTGTCGTCGACCTGGTTGGCCACCTTCAGCAGCGCCAGCTCTCGGAGCGCCGTCAGGTTCTCCGTCGTGAAGAAGCGCTGGAGTGCGAGCTCGGACTTGCGAGCGTCGGGGTAGACGTTCCCGTGCGCGATCCGTCGTCGGAGCGCGTGGGGCGACATATCGACGAGCTCGACCTGGTCGGCCAGGTCGAAGAGCCAATCGGGGACCGTCTCCTGCTGGCGGATCCCCGTCACGTTCGCGATCACGTCGTTCAGGCTCTCCAGATGCTGGATGTTGATGGTCGTGATCACCTCGATGCCGGCCACGAGCGTGTCGATCACGTCCTCCCAACGCTTGGCTCGCTTCGCACCCGGGATGTTCGTGTGCGCGAGCTCGTCGATCAACGCGACTTCCGGCTTCCGCTCGATCAGTGCGTCGACGTCCATCTCCTCGAACCGGCGACCGCGGTACTCGAGGAGCTGCATCGGGATGCCTTCGAGACCTTCGAGGAGGGCGACCGTTTGCTTGCGTCCGTACGTCGCGACGAAGCCGACGACGACATCCGTCCCCCGTTCCAGCCGACGATGCCCTTCGGAGAGCATCGCGTACGTCTTGCCGACGCCCGGCGCCGCCCCCAGGTACATCCGCAGCGGGGCGGCCTTCCTGCGGTGCGCCTCTTCCTGCGTCCAGGTGGTCGCGACGGCAGGCTCGATGACGTCCCGGCCGACCAGGGCCTCAACGGACTCGCTCTCGACCGCGAGGCCGCGCTGCTCCTCAGCCATACGGAGATGATGCATGACGGGGGACGTCAGCGCCCGCCTCGGGCCGCCGGGTGTGCTGGTTGATGGATCCGGGAACGCCGGCTAGTGTCCGTTGCCGTTGCCGCCAGCGTTGCCGTGCGACTCCCCGCTCTGGCCGTGACCGTGCTTCGAGGACGAGGACGAGTCGTGCTGCAACGGGGGGACCTCGCCACCGTCGTCGCCGGACTTCGCCTCGTGCTTGGCCTTGATCTCCTGCAGGTGCGCGAGCGAGTTCTGCAGACCCTGGTTGTCCGGCTGGACGACCAGGAGTGCCTCGTGCCGGCAGATCGCGTTGTCCAGCCCGGTCCGGCCCTTGCAGGCCGAGAAGTCGGCGCCCTCCGACGGCGTGTCATCGCCCTCCTGGACGGGCTCGTTCTTGGGGCCCGTCGTCCCGGTCGGACCGCTGAGACCCGCGGGACCGGTGGACCCGCTGAGACCGGTGGGGCCGGTGACGAGCGGTTCGTGCGGACCCCGTGGTGGCCGCAGGGAGGGGCTGGCCGAGGCGAGCGAACCGATCGCGATGACCGCCGCGACCGCGACGATCGTGGCTCGCCACGCCTTCCACGCACGCTGGAGGTGGCCGCGCTGCATACGGTAGGTATCGGCTCGCGGGAGGGGCTAGCTTGACCAGCCGTTCGGGATCCCCTGGGACGCCTACGCGCTGAACTCGAAGCTCGGGTTCACCATCCGGTCCTCGCCACGCTGCTCGGCGAGGAGGCCCTCGACGACGAGGCGGGTGCCGAGGCTGAGTCCACGGATCGTCCGACGACCCATCCACACCACCGTCACCTCGCCGGTCCCGTCGGACAGGATCGCCTCGAGGGACTCGTGGCCTTCGAGCGGCCGGACCGTGATCCGGCGGACCACGCCGGCGAGCTTGACCCGCGACCTCGGGGACGCCTCCGCGATCCGAACGCTGCCGGGGACGCTCTCGGCCCACGCCCGGATCTCCTCCGCGTAGCGCAGCTCGTCGCTCTCCGCCATCCGGCGGAAGAACCGCCGGAACGGATCGAGGAGTCCCATCGGCTTGGCCCGCCCCCTGGTCCCGAGTTCGGGGAAGCCTATCCCGCGCGCACCGAGGGCTCGGGCGACTCCACCATCAGCTCGGACTTGCGGGCCTTGGACACCCAGACGGCCGCCGTGACCACCGCGAGCGCGATCACGACGACGACCACGCGGACCACCTCGTTGTCGGTCTGCTCCACGATCACCGGCGCGAACAGCAACGCCACCAGGTTCATCACCTTGATCAGCGGGTTGAGCGCCGGGCCGGCCGTGTCCTTGAACGGATCGCCGACCGTGTCGCCGATCACCGCGGCCTTGTGCGACTCGCTACCCTTGCCGCCGTAGTGCCCCTCCTCGATGTACTTCTTCGCGTTGTCCCACGCGCCGCCGGAGTTCGAGAGCATCACGGCGAGCAGCTGACCGGTCAGGATCGAGCCCGCGAGGAACGCGCCGAGCGCCTCCGCGCCGAGGGCGAACCCGGCGATGATCGGCGACAGGACGGCGAGCAGCCCGGGGGTCATCAGCTCGCGGAGCGACGTCTTCGTGCAGATGTCGACGACGCGCGCGTAGTCGGGTTGTTCCTCGTAGGTCATGATCCCCGGGTGGTCGCGGAACTGGTTCCGCACCTCGACCACCACCTGCGACGCGGCGCGACCCACCGCCCGGATCGCGAGCGACGAGAACAGGAACGCGATCGAGCCGCCGATCAGCAACCCGACGAGGACGCTCGGGTCGTCCACCCGGATCCCCTCGAACGGGAACCCCGCGAGGCGCAGCGCCTCCTCGAACGACCCGAAGAGCGACGTGGCGGCGATGACCGCCGTCGCGATCGCCAGGCCCTTCGTGATCGCCTTGGTCGAGTTGCCGACGGCGTCGAGGCCGCCGAGCACCTGCGCGGGGCGCCCCTCGAACTCGCCCGACATCTCGGCGATCCCCTGCGCGTTGTCGGACACGGGACCGAAGGTGTCCATCGACACGATGACGCCGACCGTGGTCAGCATCCCCATCCCGGTCAGCGAGATGAAGTACAGGGCCTCTCGAGCGTTGTCGCCCAGCACGAAGGCGCCGGCGATGACCCCGGCGATGATCAGGATCGACCAGACCGTCGACTCGAGACCGATCGCGAAGCCCGAAAGGATCGTGGTCGCGGGACCCGTCTGGGTCGACTCGGCGATCTCCTGGACCGGCTTGAACTTCGTGTCGGTGAAGTACTGCGTCAGGAGCTGGATCACGCTGGCGAGGATCAACCCGAACAGCACGGCCACGGCGGGCCGCAGATCGTCCATGTAGACGGCGCTGATCACGAAGACGGCGGCGGCGGAGATCGCGGCCGACAGGAAGAAGCCGCGATTGATCGCGCGCATCCCGTGCTCCTCCTCGCTCCGGGGAGTCACGGCGAGGATGCCGACGATCGACGTGATCACGCCGACCGCGCGCACGAACAGCGGGAACATCACCCCGGCGATCGCCCCCACCTCCGTACCGGCGAACGCCGCCGCGCCCAGGATCAGCGACGCCACCAGCGTCACCTCGTACGACTCGAACAGGTCGGCAGCCATCCCGGCGCAGTCCCCGACGTTGTCGCCCACGTTGTCGGCGATCGTCGCCGCATTGCGCGGGTCGTCCTCGGGGATCCCGACCTCGACCTTGCCCACCAGGTCGGCCCCGACGTCCGCGGCCTTGGTGAAGATGCCGCCACCCACCCGCATGAACATCGCGAGCAACGCCCCGCCGAACCCGAACCCGACCAGCACGGCGGTCGCGTCCTGCTGGTAGATCAGCAGGATCACGGTCGCGCCGAAGAGCCCGAGCCCGACGGTGAACATCCCCGCGACCCCGCCGGCACGGAACGCGATCCGCATCGCTCGGCGAAGGCCCGATTCCTTGGCCGCGTTCGCGGTGCGGACGTTCGCGCGGACCGCGAGCCACATCCCGGTGTATCCGGTGATCGCGCTGAACGCGGCCCCGAGGATGAACGCGATCGAGCGGCCGAACCGAAGCACGAACTCGCTGTGCGCCGCGTTCTCGGGCACCGGCAGCGCGAAGAACAGCAGGACGGCGATGATCGCCATGAAGACCGCGACGGTGCGGAACTGGCGGCTCAGGTAGGCCTTCGCGCCGATCTGGATCGAACGGGCGATCCCCCGCATCTTCTCGCTGCCCTCGGGGGCGGCCAGCACCTCGCGGACCAGGTAGTAGGCGAACGCGAGGGCGACGAGCGAGATGAGCAGGATCACCCACAACGCGTTGGTCTCGAACGACCCGAAGACAGCGTTGAGCGGACCGCCTTCCTGAGCCAGGACACCGTGCAACACGTTGCGACCTCCTCGGGTTTCGGGACGCCCGGACCCGGTTGGGGGGGCCGGAGCCCGGCAAGTATAGGGAGTCGCCCGTCAGCTGACCTGGGGCGGAACCGGGTCCGGCGGCGGTTCCCCGCGCCTGCCCACCCGTCGCACCAAGAGGAAGCCGAGCAGCCCCGTCGCTGCGGCCGCCAGGATGATCGCGACCGTCGCGGACTCGACGAGGCGGGCCGGGAGCGCCAGCTCGGCGACGAACAGCGAGACCGTGAACGGGATCCCGGCCACCGCCCCGGCGGCCAGGACGTGCGCACGCCGGACCCCCTCCGGGAGGCGTCCGAGCCCCCACCGGAGCGCCAGCAACACCGCGACCGCGATCCCGAGCGGCTTGCCGACGATCCGGGAGACGAGGATCCCGAGCCCGAGCCGTCCCGTGACGGCCTCGGCGAGCGCGTGCCCGGAGAGCCGGACCCCCGCGTTCGCGAGCGCGAAGAGCGGGACGATCACGAAGCTCGACCAGGGCAGCAACAGCGCCTCGGTCCGGGCCAGCGGCGAGACGGTCTCCCTCGAGAGGCGAGCCAGGTCCAGCCACTGCGCCGCGTCGGCGTCGGGCGGGACGGGTTCGTCCAGGGTGAGGTCGGCCACCCGGCGGGCCTCGTCGCTCACGTGTCGAGGACGCTGGAACGCCACCGCGGGGGTGAGGAACGCGAGCACCACGCCCGCGAGCGTCGGCGCGATCCCGCCGACATCGAGTGCCACCCACGACCCGACCCCCAAGGCGACGTACACGAGCGGGGCGCGGACCCCGATCCGCCACAGCGACGCGTAGGCGACGAAGAGCACGACCGCCACGAGCAGCGGCACCGGGTCGACGTCGGTCGCGTAGGCGAACGCGACGATCCCGATGCTCCCCAGGTCGTCGACGATCGCGAGCGTGAGCAGGAACGCCTTCAGCCCGGCTGGCGCGTTCCCAGCCAGGGTGAGCACTGCCAGGACGAAGACGATGTCGGTCGGCATCGCGATGCCGAAGCCGGGGGCCGCATCGGTGCCCGCGGTGAACGAGAGGTAGATCGCCGCGGGCACGAGCATCCCGCCGATCGCCGCGACCACCGGCAGGGTCGCCCTTCGGAGGTCGCGCAGCTCGCCCGTCACCAGCTCGCGCTTGATCTCCAGACCCACGACCAGGAAGAACACGGTCATCAGTCCGTCCGAGACCCATCCGCGGAGGTCGTCGGTCAGCGCCCGCGCGCCGACCCGGATCGAGAGTTCCGTTCCCCAGAAACGGCCGTAAGAATCTCCGAACGGCGCGTTCGCCCACACGAGCGCGATCGCGGCGGCGGAAAGGACGAGGATCGCCGAGGAGCTCTCCGTCTGCAGGAACGCCTGCAACGGCTGCATCACGTTGCGGGGGAAAGGTCGGCTCGAACGCGACCAGCTCCGCCGAAGACCGTCCGATGCGTCGGGGTCGTCGTCGCGTTCGGTCCGGTCGGTCATGCGGAACCCCCTGCCGACCAGTCTTCCCGGCGCACCTTCAGAACTTCTCCATCTTACTTCTGTTGCGAGAGGCCCCGGGCCCCGGTAGCCTTCGGGCGTTTTGGCCACCAGTACCGAACCCCCCTCCGTGACCCCCAACCGGGTGCAGCGCGGCGCGAAGAAGCGCCGCGTCCCGCTGGCGTTGCTGATCGTGCCCATCGCGCTCGTCGCGATCGGCGTGGCGATCCTGCTGGCGCTGCGGGGCGGTGCCGTCCCGATCATCGGCGGGGGCGACGAGCCCGCGCCGCCGTTCGACTTCATCGTCAAACCCGCCACGGCGATCTCGACCGCGCCCGACGCCGACGAGGCCGCGCTCTCGGCGAGCGCCGACCAGGTGGGGCAGGCGATCACGCCGGCGATCGACGACCTGTACACGAACGCCTTCCTCGACCCGAGCAACTGGCGCCACGACGACTACGACGAGGTCTTCGAGACGTTCGCGCCCGACGCGGCCGCGACGGCGGAGCAGAGCGTGGAGACCCTCACCCTGGGCGCCACCGCGGGCGACGTCTTCCAGACCGTCGAACCGGGGAAGAGCAAGCTGTCGTACCAGGTGCTGTTCGACCCCGACGGCGCGCCGGAGACCGTCGTCGTGACGGTGATCTTCCGGGCGACCGCCGAACGCAAGGACGGCACGTACCTCGCGATCGAGAGCGAGGGCGAGTTCTTCCTCCGCCAGGTCAAGGGCCAAGAGGGATGGAAGATCACCGCGTTCGACGTGACGCGCGGCGACCACGAGACCAAGCCGCCGTCGTCACCCTCGGCCTCCACCTCCCCGTCCACATGAGCACGCATCCCGCCCGCCGCCGAGCCGCGCTCCTGGTCGCCCTCGTGGGGGCCTGGGTCGCCGGCTCTGCGCTGGGCGCGACGCAGCCCGCCCGGCATGCGTCGGCTGCCCCGCTGTTCCAGCTCGAACCCGCTCACGCCGAGTACGTGCCGCTGCTCGACGGCAGCAAGCCGATCTACGTCCTGGTGATCGGCTCGGACGCTCGGCCGGATCAGGCGATCGATAGCCAGCGGGCGGACTCGCTCCACATCCTGTCCATCAACCCCGCCGAGCACAAGGCGTCGATCGTCGGGATCCCCCGCGACTCGTACGTCGAGATCCCCGGTCACGGGACGAACAAGATCAACTCCGCCCTGTTCTACGGAGGTCCCGAGCTGGTGGTCCAGACGGTCGAGCAGCTCACGGGGCTGAAGTTCGACTACTGGGCGATGACCGGGTTCGCGAGCTTCGAGCAGATGGTGGACGACGTCGACGGGCTGGTGGTCGACGTCCCGTTCGCGATGAGCGACGAGGACTCGAGGGCCTTCTTCGACCCCGGCGTCCAGCGGCTCGACGGCGACAATGCCCTGGCTTTCGCGAGGAACCGGCACGACCTCCCCTCGGGCGACTTCGGCCGCTCGGAGAACCAGGGCCGGCTGATGGTCGCCGCGCTCGCCCAGCTCAAGAAGGAGTTCAACCAGGACCCGGCGCGGCTGCTGGCCTGGGTGGCGTCGTTCGTGCGCAACGGCACGACCACGCTCTCGATGGACGAGGTGATCGACCTCGCCTTCACTGGCACGGCGATCAACGCGAACAAGGTCGAGAACGTCGTCCTGCCAGGCGGCGCGGGGATGGTCGGTAGCCTTTCCGTCGTGACGCTCAACCAAGAGTCGCTCGACGCGATCTCGAAGGACCTCGCCGACGACGGCCTGCTGAAGAAGGCGAACGTGCCGCCGTCGCCGAACGAGTCGCTGCTCGGCGGCTAGCCCCCGAACGCGCGATCGGGTCACCGCGTCAGGACGTACGCGACGTAGCCGGCGAAGAACGCGCCCTGGAGCAATAGCAGCGGCGCCGAGAACCGCCCCCGGAACCGGATCGTCAGCCACAGCACCCCGCCCGCCACGAGCGCGATCACAGCGGCCACCAGCGCCTCGTGCGCGAGGTACCAGGGCGTGAGCAGCAGCCCCACCGTGACCGGGAACGACGACTGGAAGACCATCGCTCCGGTCATGTTGCCGAGCGCCAGGGTGTCCTTGCCGCGCCGGACCCACAGCACGCTGTTGAACTTCTCGGGGAGCTCGGTGGCGACCGGCGCGACCAGCAGCGCGAAGACGAGGTGGGACACGCCGAAGTTCTCGGCGATCGTGTCGACCCCCGACACGAACATCTTCGCGCCGCCGACGATCAGCAGGAGCGCGATGCCCGTCTGCAAGAACATCGGCCAGTCCGGCGAGGCGCCCGACCAGGGCGCGGGCGACCGTCGCACCCATCGGAGCCATCCCCAGAGGTAGAGCGGATGGATCTCGCTGCGCGCCTCGTCCTCGAGATCTCGTTCCCCGGGCGCGCGGAGGTGGCGTCGCACGTAGAAGCCGTAGCCGACGACCAACACGACCGCGAGGGCGTAGTGCACGGCCTTGAAGTGAACGAGCCCGGCGCCGGCCGCCAGCGCGTACATGCACAGGAAGTACCCGAGATCCTGTCGCAGGACGCCCTGGTCCGCGTCCAGGTCGGTCGATCGCCGCCCGCCGCGCGCGAACACGAGCACCGCGGTGCCGACGACGAACATCGCGAGCGTCGTCAGCATGAACGGCGCCCCGAGGATCGCGCCGATGCCGATCTCCTCGCCGCCCGCCTGACCGGACACGATGGCGACCAGCGGCAGGATCGTCTCGGGGAGCGCGGTGCCGACGGCGGCGAGCACGCTGCCGACCACGCCCTCGGACAGGCCGAACCCCTCGCCGATCCACTCGACCCCGTTGGTGAACAGCTCGGCCCCGCCGAGGATGACGAGCAGCGACGAGCCGAGCAGGACCCACTCCATCGGTCGAGCATCGTGTCACAGCCGCCATCACGAGGACGGGCTGTTACCCTCGTCCGAGAAGGGGAGTAGTCCACAAGTGGATCCGCCGTCATGACGGCCGCGCGTCGCGGCCCGGCGGATCCCTCGCCCCCGGCGAGGACGAGACCTTCGGCCGAGAGGAAGGGCCGTGGGTCGCGAGCGCACCACCCCCCCGATCACCCTCGCGCCGGACGGCGGACCGCCGGCCGGTCGCAGCCTCACCTCGCTGCTCACCGCCGTCGCCCTCACGATCCCGGCGATCGTGCTCCGCTTCTCGGACGCGTCCCTCGCGAACGCCGTGGAGGCGCTGCTGTTCGGGCTCGCGATCGTCGGCGCGGCCTTCATCCTGTCGTGGGCGGCCGAGGTCGCGCAGCTCGACATCTCGGCGGGGTTGGCCATCGCCGTCCTCGCGTTCATCGCGGTCCTTCCCGAGTACGCCGTCGACATGGTGCTCGCGTGGAAGGGCGGGAACGCCTTCGAGCAGTTCGGAGAAGCCTGCAAGGCAGCGAACGACACGGGGGAGAGCGCGTGCTCGCTCGCCCTGGCCAACATGACGGGCGCGAACCGCCTGCTGATCGGCATCGGCTGGTCGATGGTCGTGTTCATCGCGGCGTACCGCTCGCGCAAGAGGCCACCCGTCCTGCACGAGGTACGCCTGGATCGTCCGCATTCGGTGGAGGTGGCGTTCCTCGGGCTCGCGACCGTGTATTCGCTCACCCTGCCCCTGAAGTCGCAGATCACGTTGTTCGACTCGGTGATCCTCGTGTCGATCTTCGTCGCGTACACCTGGCGGATCTCGAAGGCTCCGGCCGAAGTGCCACACCTCGTCGGCCCCGCTCGCTGGATCGGGACGTTCCGGATCCCAAGACGGCGGGCGAGCGTGATCGCCATGTTCGGGTTCGCCGCGGTCGTGATCCTGCTCTCCGCCGAGCACTTCGCCGAGGCGCTTGTTGCGACGGGCGAGCAGTTCAACATCAACGAGTTCCTCCTGATCCAGTGGCTCGCGCCGCTCGCGTCCGAGGCGCCCGAGCTGCTGATCGCCGGCCTCTACGCATGGCGCCTGAACACCAACGCCGGTCTCGGCACGCTCGTGTCCTCGAAGGTGAACCAATGGACGCTGCTGGTCGGCACCCTGCCGATCGTGTTCGCGATCGCGGCCGGTGGTCTGCACGGACTCCCGGTCGACGCCCACCAGCGCGAGGAGCTGTTCCTCACGGCGGCGCAGTCGTTCTTCGCGCTGGCCGTCTTGGTCACGCTGTCGATCAGCGTGCGAGAGGCCTGGTTGCTGTTCGGCCTGTTCTGGGCGCAGTTCATCGTCGGCGCGATAGTCCCCGAGTCGTTCATGGGGATCGAGCGCGTCCTCGTGGGGAGCGTGTACGTCGCGCTCGGGCTCGTGATCTTCACCCGTCAGCGGAGCCTGATCCGCCCCCTGCTCCGCGACGGCTTCAGGACCTCGTATCGAGACCTCAACCGACGCGAGATCGTGGGCGAGTAAGCGGTCCCGGCGGGCACGGTTACCATCGCCGCGTGGACCAGCGGGCGTTCCTCGAGCGGCTGAGCGCGCAGGACGAGCTCGTCCACGTGCGCGACCTGCCCGCGCGCGCGACCGAGCCCGGTGCGTTCCCCGCCGACGTCCCCGAGCTGATCCGCCAGCGGCTGGCGCTGGTCGGCATCACCGGCCTGTACGAACACCAGCGAGCCGCGTTCGACGTCGCGCGCTCGGGCGGCAACGTGATCGTCGCGACAGGCACGGCCTCGGGCAAGACGCTCGTCTACAACCTCGCGTTCGCGACGGCGGCGGTGCCCGACCCCAAGCGGACGGCGCTGTACCTGTTCCCCACCAAGGCGCTGGCGCGCGACCAGCTCCGTCAGGTGCGCGAGCTCAAGCTCCCGCAGCTCCGAGCGGGCGTCTACGACGGCGACACCCCGCGTGCCGAACGGCCGCTGATCCGCAAGAACGCGAACCTGGTCATGACGAATCCGGACATGCTCCACGCCGGCATCCTGCCCGACCATCCTCGCTGGGCCGACTTCCTCCTTCGTCTGTCGCACGTCGTCATCGACGAGACCCACGTGTTCCGAGGGGTATTCGGGTCGCACGTCGCCCACATCGTGCGGCGGCTCAGGCGGCTTGTGGCGCACTATGGCGGCGACCCCGGGTTCGTGCTCGCCTCCGCGACCGTCGGCAACCCGGTGGAGCTCGCCGAGCGCCTGGTCGGCGAACCGTTCGAGGCCGTCACGGATGACCGCTCGCCGAGCGGGGGCAAGACCTTCGCGCTGTGGAACCCGCCGATCGTGGACGAGGAGTCCGGCGCGCGCAGGAGCGCGCTCTCCGACACCTCGTTCCTGATGGCCCGGCTCGCGGAAGAGGGTGTGAAGTCGATCGGGTTCGCGCGGTCCCGCCGGGCGGCCGAGCTGCTGGCCGAGTTCACGCGGCGCGAGCTCGACGCCGAGCTCCGCCCGCGGGTCAAGGCGTACCGCGCCGGCTACTTAGCCGAGGATCGGCGCGAGCTCGAACGCAAGCTCGCGGACGACGAGCTGATCGCGGTCGCCTCGACGAACGCGCTCGAGCTCGGGATCGACATCGGGTCCCTGGACGCGGCGCTGCTTGTCGGCTACCCGGGGACGCGCGCCTCGATGTGGCAGCAGGCCGGGCGCGCCGGCCGGCGTTCGGACGGCTCGCTCGCGGTGCTGGTGGCGCAGGACGAGCCGCTGGACCAGTACCTGGTCACCCATCCCGCGGACCTGTTCGACAAGCCGTCGGAGGCGGCGGTGATCGACCCGACGAACCCGTACGTCCTGATCCCCCACCTGCTGTGCGCGGCGCGCGAACAACCGCTCTCGGACGAGGAGGTTGCGACCTATTGGCCGGAGGCCGCCGAGACGGTCCTGGGTCTCGAGGCGACGGGCGAGCTCCGGCGACGCGGCTCACTGTTGCACCACGCCGGTCACGAGCCACCCCACCGGAAGGTCGACATCCGCAGCACCGGCGGGCGGCGGTTCCAGATCGTGATCGAGGAGACGGGCGAGCTGCTCGGCACGGTCGACGGCTCCCGCGCGTACTGGCAGGTGCATCCCGGCGCGATCTACCTGCACCAGGGCGAGCAGTTCGAGGTGCGCGAGCTGGACCTCGAGGCGGGCGTGGCGGTCGTGACGCGTTCGGACCCCGACTACTACACGCAGTCGCGCGACACCACCGACATCGAGGTCGTGATCGAACAGGAGCGTCGGCCGCTCTCCGACGGCACCGAGACGTGCTACGGGACCGTTCGCGTCACCAACCAGGTCGTGGCGTTCGCCCGCAAGCACGTCGCCACCGGCGAGGTGCTCGAGATCGTGCCGCTCGACCTCCCGCCCCTGCTGCTCGAGACCCGGGCCGTCTGGTGGGGCATCACCCAGGCGGTGCTCGACGGAGCGAGGCTGCGACCCTCGGCCATCCCGGGCGCCGCTCACGCGGCCGAACACGCCGCGATCGGGCTGCTCCCGCTCGTCGCGACCTGCGATCGCTGGGACGTCGGGGGCGTCTCGACCGCGTACCATCCCGACATCGGTTCGTGCACGATCTTCGTGTACGACGGGTACGAAGGCGGCGCGGGCATCGCCGAACGGGGTTTCGCCTCCGCGCGGCGATGGCTCGAGGCGACGCTCGAGACCGTGTCGAGGTGCCCGTGTCCTCACGGTTGCCCCTCGTGCGTGCAGTCGCCCAAGTGCGGGAACGGGAACGAGCCGCTGGACAAGGCTGGCGCCGTGTCGCTGCTGGAGGCGATGCTGGGGTAAGGGTTCCACCGAAGACGAGCCGCAGCGCGAGAGACATGAGGACGTGGAAGATGACGCGAGAGGCTTACATCGCGGTCGTGGGACCGTCGGCGGGCACGCCGGCCGAGCTCGCGATCGGCGAGGCGGTGGGACGCGGGATCGCCGAGGCGGGCGGGGTCCTGGTCTGCGGCGGCATGGGCGGCGTGATGGAGTCCGCGGCGGGCGGGTGTGCGGACGCCGGCGGGCGTTCGGTAGGGATCCTCCCGAGCGACTCGCGGCTGGACGCCAACCCATACGTCACGATCGCGGTCGCGACCGGGTTGGGCGAGGCGCGCAACGCGATCGTCGTTCGGACCGCCGACGTGGTGATCGCTGTGCACGGCGAGTTCGGGACCCTCTCGGAGATCGCGCTCGCCCTGAAGATGGGCAAGCCGGTCGTCGGCATCGGAACCTGGGAGCTCGGCAAGCAGGGCGAACCGGTCGAGGCGATCGTGCGGGCTGCCGACGCGCAGGACGCGGTGGCCCAGGCGCTCCGGCTCGTCGGCCGCTGATCCGGCGCGCCGAACCCGGACCAGCCCGATCTCCCGGACCGCATCCGCCGAACGGCCGCGACCTTCGGTCCGTCGAACGCGCAGGTGCCGTCGACCGACGGCCGTCCGACCGCCCGTCCTTGGAGCCTCTCGGGCGCCCCTCTAGACTCCTCGCGATCACCGTCGCACGGCGCCGGACCATCCCTTCCTCCTCGTGCGGTCCGGGGTCGCCGTCGGACACAGGGGACGCATGACCGACCACGAGGACCGACCAGAGCGCTCGCCCACCACGGCGAAGGACGCCCGCTCCGACGCCGAGCTCGACGCGATCGCGGAGGCCGAGGTCGAGGGGCTCCCCGTCTCGACCGACGCGGCGTTCCGAACCCCCCGCGCCAAGGGAAGGTTCGCAGCGGCGATCGACGCGGTCCTGCCACGGGGACGCTTCGGCGACCAACGGGACATCCTGGGCGGCGCCGGGCAGAACGTGATCGGCTTGGCAGCCGGCGTGCTCACCACGTTCGCCACCCAAGTGATCATGACGAGAGGGCTCGGGCCCGCGCTCTTCGGGGTCGTGACCTTGACCACGCAGTTCGCGTTCATCGCGAGCACGGCCACGCGGTTCGGGATGGACGTGGCGAACGTCCGCCTGGTAGCGATCCTGATCGGCCGCGGCGAGTCCGGGCGAACGCGTCCGCTCGTGCGCACGAGCGCGATCATCGCGGCGGTCTTCTCGGTCGCGGTGGCCCTGGTGGTGGTCCTGCTCTCGGGCTGGCTCTCGACCGCGTTCGTCTCCCCTCGGTTCCACCAGCAGGGCACCGTGGCGTTCGTCGCCGCGGGCGTCGCGATCCCGTTCGCCGCGCTCACGTGGGTCTACCTGGGCGGGACGCGCGGCCTCAAGATCATGCGACACACCCTGTACATCTTCTGGATCGGCCAGCCGCTCGGGTGGATCGCGATCGCCGTCGTGGGCTGGTTCTTCGCCAAGACCGCCGGGGTGACCGCGTTCGCGTACGCGGCATCCTGGGCGATCGCGTGTGGGTTCGCGTGGTGGGCGTGGGAACGCGAGACGCGTGGTTTCGACGCGCGGACCGAGGGTGCCGGCATCCCCGAGGAGCGCACCGGCGCGCTGATGAAGTTCGGGATGCTGCGAGCCCCGGCAACGCTGTTCGCGCAGCTGCTGTTCTGGATCGACACGTTCGTCCTGGCCGCGTACCGGAGCTCCGCCGAGGTCGGGGTCTACGGCGCGACCGTGCGGACGGGGCAATCGCTGCTGCTGTTCCTCACCTCGCTCTCGTTGGTGTTCAGCCCGTTCGTCGCCGACCTGCACTACCGCGGCGAGAAGGCCAAGCTCGACGCGCTCTACAAGAACGTGACGCGGTGGGGTCTCGCCACGACGTTGCCGATCCTGCTCGCGCTCGCGATCTTGCCGGGGACGATCATGCGCGTGTACGGCCCGCGGTTCGTTGCCGGTGCCGACGCCCTCGAGATCTTGATCATCGGCCTGATCGTGCCGGTGATCGTCGGCACCGTCGGGTTCATCCTGATCATGGTCGGTCGCACCGGCTGGGACCTGCTCGTCTACGTCGCCTCCTTCGCCGTCGCGGTCGGGATCGCCGTCTGGCTCGCGCCCACGTACGGCATGAAGGGGGCAGCGATCGCCGAGGCGGTGACCCTGACCCTGTCCGCGTTCGCGAGGTTGCTGCTGGTCAAGCGGTTCGTCGACATCTGGCCGTTCGACCGCTGGTACCTGCGTTTGATCCCGCCGGCATTGGCCGGCGCGGTCGTCATGGGGGCGGTGCATTCCGTCCTCGTCGGTCCGAAGTGGCTGATCGACCTGACGCTGTCGATCTCGGCGGGCACGCTCGCGTACGGGGTGGTCCTGGTCTGGATCGGGCTCAAGCCCGGGGAACGGGCGACGACCCTCGCCCTGGTCCGAAGGCTGCTAGGTCGCGCCCCGAACCCGCCCGGACCGGCCACCGCCGGCTGACGGGCGGCGCGGGGACCTCCTGCAAAGCGTCGGCCGCCGCGTGACGGTAGCGTCGGCCCGGACCGACCAAAGGAACGGAGCCAAAGGAACGGAGCCAAAGGAACGGAGCCAAAGGAACGGAGCCAAAGGAACGGAGCCAAAGGAACGGAGCCAAAGGAACGGAGCCAAAGGAACGGAGACCCTGATCGACTCGAACGTGGCCGAGACAAGCTCCGCGAGGTCCACGGCGAGCGAGCGCTGGCCACGGTCGAGTCGCTCGGCGACCTGGGGCGGCTGATCGTGGAGGTGGCCTACGGCGAGGTCTACTCGCGACCCGGCCTCTCGCTGCGCGAACGCCAGATAACCTCGGTCGCGGCGCTCGTCGCAACCGGCCGCTCCTCGCAGCTCCCGATCCACCTACGTTCGTCGCTCAAGGCGGGCCTGACACCCGAGGAGCTCCAGGAGGTGATCATCCAGACGGCCACGATCGCGGGCTTCCCGCCCGCGATGAACGCCTGGTCGACCCTGAAGACGATCGTGGCCGAGACCGAGGGCTGAACGAACGCCTTCGAGGGGAAGACGCGTCTCCTTCCCGGTAGGCCGTCCGCCGGAACGGTTCGCGGCGGGATGCGGCTCGACCCCTGCGGGCGCCGGAGACCGTATCTTCGAGCGGTGCGACATCCGATCCTCGTCCCGCTCGCGGCCCTGCTTACCGTGGTCCTCGCGGCCTGCGGCTACCAGCCCGAGATCGAGCAGCCCGGCGCCGCGACCGGCGGCTCCTCCGCGCCGCCGCCGGTCGCGGCCACCGGCCCGGTCTCGACCACGCCGACGTTCACCGCGGACGGGTGCCCGGTGGACGAGCCCGCGTTCTGCGAGCAGGCGGCGTTCCTGGCCAACGCGCTGGTGCTGTCCGACGCGGACGCCGTCTTCGACCTCAGCCGCCGGGTGTCGATGGACTGCGCGGATCTCGAGCGCGACCTGTTCCCGCAGTGCGACCACGAGGACACGCTTGACGGCTACGTGGTCGGCGACCATCAGGGCCACCTCTTCGTGAACGGGCCCGCCGACTACCGCCGAACCCTTGGCTTCTTCGTTGAGGCCGTCGACCCGGACTACTCGGACGAGCTCGGCGGAGCGCAGATGCAGATCCTGGGCGTCTCCACCTGCGGCAAGGGCGCTGATACCTCGTACCACCTCGTCTACCTCGTCGGGCTCGGCGACCCCAACAGCACGCTGCCCGCCGATCGCTTCCTGGGGACCTACGAGCTCACGAAGGTCGACGGCGACTGGGCGATCGGGGCGACGTACGTCGGGCTCTACACGGACTGGCAGCTCGTGCTGGACGATCCCCTGACCCAGATCGCGTGCGGCGACATCCAGCC
>Ga0207676_10000399_pt1 | contig 36665 bp, 30 predicted proteins | sample KBSSwiS72_FD_184307 | JGI IMG/M metagenome (GOLD analysis project Ga0207676, IMG submission 184307) | Switchgrass rhizosphere microbial communities from Kellogg Biological Station, Michigan, USA - KBS Switchgrass S7-2 (SPAdes) (version 2) | ecosystem: Host-associated > Plants > Roots >...
AACTCGGAAACAAGGACCACGCGCGCTTGAACTGGTTCCAGGACAGTATCGCCGAGGGCAAGCCTTACCAATGGCGTTGCCGCGCGGGCGCGCGCTATCTCTACATCTGCGAGGAGGGGTTGGTCCACTGGTGCTCGCAGCAGCGTGGTTATCCTGGGATTCCGTTGGACCAGTACACCATGGAAGACTTCGATCGCGAGTACAAGACTGAGAAGTGGTGTGCACCTACCTGCACCTTACAGTGCGTGCATCAGGTCGGCATTCTCGACAACTGGCGCGACCCTCAAAAGACGCCGGCGCAACTCGCTGAGGAGCAGAAAGCCGGTGTCGGGCAAATGATCGGCGCCGATTAGTGCTCATCTGTTGCAATTAACATCCGGCTCACCGCCTTGTTTCGCAAGACAAAACTCCGAGTTCGCTGCTGATGTGTTACCCACCTTGCTGAGTTCGATACCAAGGAGTTTGTGCGTGTGTGGATCGTCTTCGAGTGCGAGTGCTTGTCGATACTCGCGAATCGCAGCCGCGCTGTCTTCGCGGAGTTTGGCGCGATTCGCGCGTGCGAGATGAGCATCCACACTACGCGAATCCCAGTAATAAAAACCGGCAATGGCTGCAACAAGGATCACCGCATACAACAGCGGCAGAGTGTAGCGTCGCTTTGGTAAACGATTGGGCTGGCGCCACAGCAGTATCGCGAGGTAAAGCGGGAACACGATTAGGGGCAGGAGCAGAGTCGCAACAGCGAGAGCGAACGCGTAGTAGAGCGGGAATCTTTTTCGAGCCGAGGCGAGTACAAACGTTGAAACGAGTGCAGCGATAACAAACGCAACCGGCCAGATGAGGTCAAAAAACTCACCCGCCGATATGTTCAGCATCAAGCTCACTGCTTCGTGGTTGGCCCAAGACTGCCGCCCACGGTGAAGATCGTCACTGAACTCGATAGCCCGAGACCTGACAAGCGGCCGGCGATCACGACGATCGTCTCGCCATTCTCAACCACCCCCGCTTCGAGCAGTCGTTGCTCGCCAATCTTGAGCATTTCTTCCGTCGATTGCGCGTGGTTGATAAGCAACGGCTCGACTGCCCAGATTAGCGCCAGCTCTGAAAGAACCTCGGGGCGATGTGTCAGCGCGATGATGCGCTGATCGTGACGTAGTGACGAAAGCCTGCGCGCCATCAAGCCTGACGCGGTGAACACGGCGGTCACACGTGTTCCCATTTCGTCTGCCGCAAACGCCGCGGCTTCAGAGAGCGCGCGACTGACGCGTCCCGACTGCTTGCCGAGCCAGCGTGCAGCATCGTCCGGCTTGGGTTCTTTGCCTGCTTCCGCCGATTCGATAATGCGGGCCATCATCATCACGGACTGGACCGGATATGCGCCCGTGGCGGTCTCGTTTGAAAGCATCACGCAATCCGTGCCGTCCCACACTGCGTTGGCAACATCGGAGGCTTCGGCGCGCGTCGGGCGTGGATTAGACACCATCGATTGCAACATCTGTGTCGCAGTGATGACCATCTTGCCGGCCTGGATTGCTCGTTCGATGATTCGTTTTTGATAGACCGGCACTAGCTCAACGCTCGTCTCGACGCCGAGATCACCGCGGGCCACCATCAGGCCGTCCGCAGCAGCGATGATCTCGTCGAGGTGATCTATCGCTTCGGCCTTTTCAATCTTTGCAATCAACGGAGCGTGTCCGCCGGCTTCCTTGATTAATTGTTTCGCGCGCTCGCAATCGGCGGCACGCCGTACAAACGAAAGCGCGATGTAGTCCACGTTCTGCTGAACGGCCCATTTGAGATCGACGATGTCTTTCTCGGTGAGCGAATCGATCGGCAGCGCAACGCCGGGCAAGTTTATTCCTTTACGCTCGCCGAGCAGACCGCCGTCGATGACTCTGCAAACAACGTCTGTATCCGTTGTGCTTTCGACGATAAGTGACAGCGCGCCATCATCAAGCAGCAGCCGTGTGCCGCGCGTAACCACGCGCGGAAGATCCTTGTAGTTCGTGGAAACCTGCTGCTCGTCGCCGGCGATCGCGCGCGTAGTAAGCGTAAACGCGGCGCCGGCGACGAGCTTGACTGGTTCGTCGTTCTTCAATTCACCGGTACGAATCTTTGGACCAGACAGATCCACGAGCACCGCAATCGGGCGACCAAGCTTTGCGGCTGCGGTACGGGCGCGTTCGATGTCGAGCGCCTTCTCTTCGTGCGTACCATGCGACATGTTGATGCGCACGCCGTTAGCGCCTGCTGCAATCAGTTGTTCGACGACGTCAGGCTCGCGAGAAGCTGGACCAAGGGTGATTAGAATTTTTGCTCGTTTCAAGATAGACCTATTTGTGTTATGGGGCCGGAGTTTTTAAGCCGGCGTCTACTGCCTTGTCGATGCGCGCGCCCGTGCCTGAGCCGAAACCTATGAAACGTTCCACGAGTTGGCCCTGACGATCAAACACGAACGTTTGCGGAATCGCGTCGCTGTCGGCCAGCAGGAAAGTTACGAGATCGTCGTCAGGCTTGGCGAGTGGGTATTGAATTCCGAATTCCTTCGCGAACGCCGGCACTTCCTGATCGTCACCTGGTCCACCTACGTTGAGCCCGACCACCACCAGACCGTCACCATCATGTTTCTTTTGCAGTTCAACCAAATGCGGAATGCTGTCGCGACACGGCGCACACCAGGTCGCGTAGAAGTCGAGTATCAGCACTTTGCCTTTGTACTCGGAAAAGATCGAGCGCTTTCCGTCGGGCAATTCCCAACCCATGTTGAGAAGTGAAGAGGTTGTGGTCGAGGGCATCGGATAAGTCGTGCCTGGCGGTGGACCAGAGATCACCGGTGTGTTGCTGTTGGAAGTGGCCGTGTCGTTGCTGTTGCACGAGGCCGCCGACAAAAGACAGCACAAAACGAAGACGAAGACGAATTGACGGTTGCGAATCATTCGTGGTCCCGATCGTTCTCAGCTTTCTCCTGTGGGACTCGTTCGCCCGGAACCCGATACTCGCCCTCTACCCATTTGCCGAGATCGACGAGCTGACACCGCTCGGAACAGAAGGGACGAAAAGAATTATCTTTCCACTCGACTGATTTACCGCAGGTTGGACACTTCATGAATTATTGCAGCCACGAAACGGCGGCGCGCGCGCGCTGCATCTTCATTAAAGAGATGCGGGCCGTTTGATCAGTATTCGTCGTTTGACGAATGCGATCGTACCTTCGCGGCGCATGGCATTCAAGCGCACGGTGACGCTTTCGCGGGTGGAGCCCACAATGGAGGCTATTTCGCGGTGTGGCAGGGGAATATCGATGAGTACGCCTTCGGGCTCGCTGACCCCATAACGCATGGAAAATTCGGCCAAAAGGCGATCGAGACGTGCGGGAATGGCGTTCAGGGCGAAATCTGCGAGGCGGCGCTCCGCATGTTCAAGACGTTGACCGATCAAACGGAAAGTGTAATCATGAAGGCGGTCATCCTCAGCCATCCCCCGTTTGAAATCCCCGGCTTGAATTCGCAGCAGCCTCGAGTTTTCGTAGGCGATTGCAGAATTCGCTCGTTGCCCCGCAGCAGAGTAGAGAGCTGATTCGCCGAAGAGGGATCCTTCCCCAAGGATGTCGATAACAGCTTCCCGATCGGTGTCAGCTTCGATACGGCAGAGTTTTATACGGCCATGAATGATCGCATACAGGCAATCCGCAGGCTCGCCGGCACGGTAAACAAAACGACGCCGGCGAAAGTCAAGGACCACTGAATTGCGGGCCATTTCGCTTACGAGGGCATCGTCCAGTGTTGAGCCAAAATCCAACCCGCGGATTATTTCAGCGCGATCTTCAGCGGTTAAGTCCCGCGCGCGCTTCTGTTCCTGCAAGGCATTCATCTCCATGTCCTTTTGGGCATCGAGTCACAGTTTCGAGCGTGAATCGTTTGGTGCCGCCGCCTGCTGTTCTAACTCAAAGTGGTCCTGTGCGGGATAGTTTCTACGACGACTGTAAGGACACCCGCGCGATGTTCCCAGGCTTGTTAATCTCGATTGAATCTTTTGACGCAATGCTAGGGCGAGTGCTGGCACGAACGCCTAAGCGAGGCCCGAACTGTAGCATGAAGCTTTTAACCACGCAAGATCAATAAGGTCCAACTTTCTCGTTTTATGGAGTCAAAATTTAACATCCTCGTCGTCGACGACAATCCCGATAAACTAAGCCTGATCGAGGCTGCTTTGAGGCTCGCCGGCTACAACATAACCACGGCTACCGATGGTGATGAGGCCCTCGCGGCCATCGAGTCGTATCAGCCTGATCTGGTGATAACTGACGTGATGATGCCGCGCATTAATGGTTACGAACTGGCCCAGCGGATCCGGGCCAACCCCGTCACAAAGTTTATTCCCGTCATCATGCAAACAGCGGCGGGCCACCGCGCTGAAGATCTTCGGCGCGCGTCTGAAGTTGGCGCTTTGGGCTACATCACCGATCCGACCGATCTCGATCTGTTGCTGGCGCGGACCCGGACGCTGCTCGAGTTCAAAGCGTATCTCGACGTTTGTGAAGAGGCCGCATTCACGGACCATCTGACCGGGCTCGCGAACCGCAGAAGATTCGAACGCCAGTTGGAACGAGAGGTCGGGCGTGTGGAAAGGTTTGAGCGCCCGTTCAGCCTGTTGATGATCGACATCGACAGTTTCAAAAACCTGAATGATAGTTTTGGTCACGACGCCGGCGACGACGCGATACGCCGGATCGGTCGTGTCTTGCGAGAAGGGACGCGCGGCATCGACTTGGCTGCGAGGATTGGTGGTGAAGAGTTTGCCGTGCTGTTGGTCGAGACCAGTAAAGAAGGGGGCTTGGAAGTTGCGGAGCGCCTGCGAGTTGCGATCAAAGCTCTGGAAATTCCGCGCGCCGGGCATATCACCGCGAGTTTTGGGGTTGCGGAATGCCCAAGCGACGCGCAAACTGCTGCCGACATCCTAAAGGCGGCCGATGTCGCTTTGTACGAGGCCAAGAGAAATGGCCGCGATCAGGTTGTGGCGATGGGCGTCTCGAAGTCGAACTCAATGGCTGCAGCCGACGTACAAGGCGATGGTACTCTAGGACTTGCATCGCGAGGATAGCATGGCTGACTACAAAGAACGGTTTGAGGAGTGGCAGGAGGCGGCCCGTCGTAAGGCCCGCGAACTCGACGAGAAGTATTCAATTTCTGATCTCGTTGGCGAAAGCGCACGCGCTGCCAGTGAAGCGGCGAAGCGCGGGGCCGAGACGATGGCGAACGGCGCCGAAAAGCTGCGCGCCGAAGCGGAGCGGCTGACTGACGACGAGCAGGTTGGCGACAGCGCGCGTCGGGCTGCAAATGAGACGGTCAAGAACGTGAAGAAAGCCGGGAAGGTCGTGCGCGATGTTGCGGGCGACACCGGCAAGAAGGTTTTTGACGACGCCAAGACTTACTACGATCGTGCCTCGCAAATCTACGGCACTGGCGCGCGGTTCACGCGTGCTTCGACAGCCGCCACAGCCGGCGCGTTAAAAGCTCGCGATTGGATCAGGGAGAACCCGGGCAAGGCCGCGGTTGTTTCCGTTTCGCTCGTGCTGGGCATCAGGGCCGGGGCTGCGTTTCCAGGTTTGGATGCGGTGTTGTTGGGCGCGCATCCGCATTGGCTGACGCATTCGGCGCTGCCGGTTTGGGGGCTGCACAAAGCGAGCGAGAAGTTTGACGACTACTTGAAGAAACAAGAAGACCTGATCGCGCGCGGCGAACTCGACGAAGCGGCGCAACAGCGCGCTGAGTTTGAGCGAAAGATCGCGAAATACGTCGGCGCGCCGTTGCTTGGCGCGTTTAGTTGCGCCGCGGGCGCGGCCATGTGGGCGCAGATTTTCCAACCAGGGCCGCTCGTCGGCGCCCCGATCAGTTGGCTACTCGGCGGCAATCCATTTCTCGACGGTGTTTGGTTATTCGCGAACGGCGTGATCTGTTTCCACCAGGGTTACAAGTTCTTCATGATCGCCTTGGCGAATCAGGAAGAAGTCGTGCGCGTTGTGAGAGAAATTAAGGGACTCTTGCCTGCAGCAACTTAAGTGATCGTAATCGGAAAGGGCCAGAAACATAGCGCGAACACGATCAGCGTCACGATCCCGATTACGATTCGCTTCGTACCCAGCGGTTCCATCACCGGCGGTTCAGGGTGTGGGACCTTCATCATGATCGCAAGCAGCACCGCGTAAAGAAACCCGCTCGGGCTGCCGTGCCACCAGAATCCTAATAATGCCAGGACAACGATACTCACGAACGCGACACGCCCGATAATCCGGTGTGCGTGGCCACCGAAGACTGCAAACGTCCCGTGACCACCATCGAGTTGGCCCACCGGCATCAAGTTCAAACTCGTAACCAGCAGACCGATCCACGCCGCCATGTAAAAAGGATTGATGGGCGAATTTGGATCGAGAGGCACGCCGGCGAGTTTCGCAATTAACCGAAACAACAGCGGGTCGTTAAAGAAGATCAAATGGTCCTGAGCGATCTGCGGTGGCCCGACTGTCAAAACTCCGATAACAGATAAAGGCAGAGCAACCACAAACCCGGCCAGTGGACCAGCGAGACCGATGTCGAAGAGTGCGCGGCGGGTGGGAATCGCGGAACGAATCTTTATAAATGCTCCAAACGTACCGGCCAGGAATATCGGCGGCGCCGGGATGAAATACGGAAGCGTTGCGTCCACTTTGTAATAGCGACTCGCGAGATAGTGTCCCATCTCGTGCGAGAAGAGAATCGCGAGCAAAGAAGCCGAGAAAGTGACGCCTTCGACGAGCAATTGCGGATGAGTCTCGGTATACCTGAACAGCTCTATCATCGAGTAGAGATAGGAGAGCGGAAGATAGAGCAGGTAATCGAGCGGCGTGGCCAGTGGTGGCTCAGGCACCGGCAGGTCAGGCGCGAAGTGCGTGATGCCCGCCAGGATAGTTGTCACGATCGTGAGGACAAACAGGCCGCCATGCAGTCGCCACTCGCGCGCTGAAATTGTTGGTGTGGGGCGCTCGAGCAGGTCGAAACCCGGCGGCACAGTGCTAATCGATTCAGCCATACGTGCTCTTAAGAAGCCTAAAGGCTAGAGTGTGGATGCTCGCGCGCCATTCCATCTCTAGCCTCGAATTAACGCCTAATTCGGTTCTGAAGTTCAGAGTTCGGCGAAATCAGACTTTCGGGCAAAGCTAGTTGTAGCTAAAAATCGTCGTCGTCGTTTGAATCGTCGATGTCGGTATCGCCGTCCTCGTGCGCCTGCAACTCCTTGCCTGGCTTGAACCGAATCGTTTTGCCCGACGGAATCGCCACTTCCTCGCCGGTACGAGGATTTCTGCCCACGCCGCGCTTTCGCGGTTTCACCACGAAGACACCAAACCCGCGCAACTCAATTCTTTCACCCCTGGTCAATGCTTCCTTCATGGAATGGAAAAGAGCTTCGACGGCTTGTTCGGCCTTCATCTTAGGCACGCCGGTCTTGTCAGCAACGCGATTGATGATATCTAACTTAATCACGGGTAGGGGCCTCTTTTCTGCTGCGCCTACGGACGACGTCCGGGGCCGCTAAATGCAGACGAGGATGATAGGTAGCGTTGGTAAACCCTGTCAAGGAAATGGCTTTAATCCAGTTTGACAAGGCGCGAGGCGAAAGATAACCTCAAAACCAGGTTATGTTCGGAATTAGAAAACGCCGCCCACCACCATTTGGTGGCATTCACGTCGACGACGACAAAGACATCCAGGAACACAAACCCGAAGATGCGTCTCGGAACGACCTGTGGTCCGAAGCGCGCTTGCTGCTCCGCGATCTGATCTTCGCACTGATGATCGCGGCGCTCGTCGTGGTGTTCATCGTTCAGCCGGTGAAAGTTGAAGGCACTTCGATGTTGCCTCGTTTGCACGACGGCGAACGGATCTTCGTCAACAAACTGATTTACTACGACGAGTATCGTTGGGCGCCGAAACTGGATCGCGGCGATATCGTGGTTTTCTGGTTTCCTGACGATCCTTCGAAAAGCTACATCAAGCGGGTGATTGGCCTGCCGGGAGACACCATCGAGGTGCACGAAGGAGTGGTGCGTGTAAACGGTCGCGACCTTGAAGAGAATTATCTCGATCCGCGATTGAATTTGTCGCATCGCAGCCTGGCGCAGATTTACGTGCGGCCAAACTACTACTTCGTAATGGGCGACAATCGCGACAACTCAAGCGATTCCCGTATCTGGGGCCTGGTGCCAAAGAAATACATCTATGGTAAGGCGCTGTTCCGGTACTGGCCGTTGAACGTTGCCAGCGTCATTCATCACGAAGACATCAATACGATGCCGGGTCCGCCCCAAACACCCGGCTTCACGCCCGATTTTCAGGAGACTCCAACGGGAGAACCGACGCCACAGCCTTTTATACCCGGGCAATCGTCTCCACAGCCTTGATCCGTATGCTTGATTGGCTGCGTTTCCTGCTCATGATTTTTTACGCTCCGGTGCGCGGGATGCGCGGTATGCGCGACCGCGGTTCGCTCGCGCCGGTGGCGTTTATGGCGTTTCTGAGCCAGGCCGCTTTCAGCTACTTCACGGAGAGGTTTGCGGGTCTCGCGGATCGTTCCAGTGCTTTATCTGACATCTTCCGGGCGGCGATGACCGTCGTGTTAGTGGCCGTGGTGCTGGTTCCGATTCTCACGTTGGTGGCAAACATGTTCGAGCGTCGCGGCAGTTTCCGCGTGGTGATCACTCAGGAATACGCAGCGATAGCCGCAACGATGTTTTACGTCCTCACGGCCGCTAATCTAATCGGGCTCTTGATCGCAGCGGCAGTGCATTACTCCGGACTTCAGGCCGCGCAAATCGCCAACATGATTCAACACGCGGACGAAACGCGCGCGATGCTGCGTGACAGTCCGGCGCTGTTGGCTTCAGCCGAGCAACTCTTCAACAACACGGCTTTACTCTCACAACAACTCTTCATCATGCCGGTGTACGCGGTGTTTGTGGTGGGCATGCTGATCGGTGTGAAAGACGCGTTTCGGATGTCATTGCTGCGAGCTTTTGGCGTGACGTTCATTTCATGCTTTGCGTCAGTGTTCGTGCTTCCGATCGCGATCCGGTTGTTTTCGGGGGTCTTGGGTTCACCGTTTCTGCTGATACTGCTATTCATGCTGTTGCGCGGTTACTTCAGCGACATTGTTGGCAGTCAGCGAGCGAAGGCGGCGTTTAAGCAGAATCTCGAGTCGGCCACCTTGAATCCGGCGGATGCTTCCGCGCATTACAACCTTGGACTCATTCATCAGAGCCGTGGTGAACTGAACGACGCGCGCGCACGCTTCGAGCGTGCACTCCAGATCGATCCGGAAGAGATCGACGCCAGTTATCAACTCGGACGCATCGCCCGGCACGAGAAGCGCTACGCTGACGCGATTCACCACTTTGAACAAGTGGTGGCGCGTAATCCGGCGCATTCACAGTACGAAGTCTGGCGTGAAGTCGCGGCGACGTATATTGCGGCACGACAGTTTGAAGACGCGCGCACGGCGTTGGATCAGTTTTTGGAGCACAGACCGTCGGATCCTGAAGGACTGTATTTGATGGGCCGGGCCCATGCCGGACTCGGTCATAATCGTGAAGCGACGAACTTGATGCAGGCGTGCATCGAGTCGGTGAAGACTGCGCCGGCGTACAAATATCGCGCGAGCAAGCGCTGGCTGAACGAGGCGCAGCAGTTTATTAAAAGCAGTCAATAGCTTTTACAAGATGAAAAAGAATCAACCAGCGCTTTTGGCCCTTGAAGATGGTCGCACGTTCCGTGGTCGCTCGTGGGCGGCTGAGGGCGAGGTGTGCGGCGAGATGGTTTTCAATACCTCCATGATGGGATATCAGGAAGTGCTCACCGATCCGTCATACGCGGGTCAGATCGTGTGCATGACGTATCCGCTTATCGGCAACTACGGCGTCAACGAGAGCGACTCGGAATCTGCACGCCCGTGGGTCGAAGGCTTCGTTGTTCGTGAAGCGAGCCGCATCGCGTCGAATTGGCGTTCTGAAGAAAGTCTCGAGTCGTATCTGAAGCGTTGGAACATCGTCGCGATTGAAGGCCTCGATACGCGAGCGCTCGTGCGCCACATCCGCGACAAGGGCGCGATGCGTGCGTGTCTCTCGACTATTGACCTCGATGAGCAGAGCCTCATCGAAAAAGCGCGCCAGTCTCCGCCGATGGAGAACCGCGAACTGGCGAGCGTCGTCACAACCAGCGCGCCGTACGAATTCCCCGCTGCAGGCCAGGAACGTTTTCACGTCGTTTGCTACGATTTCGGTGTGAAACGAAACTCGCTGCGCGAATTGGCAAAACTCGGTGTGCGCACGACTGTCGTGCCGGCGTCGACTTCCGCAGCCGACGCACTCGCGCTGAAGCCTGACGGTATTTTCCTTTCGAACGGACCTGGCGATCCGGCGTCGATGAATAATGAAGTCGCTGAGATTCGTGAGTTATTGAAGACGAACGTGCCGTTGTTTGGGATCTGTTTTGGGCATCAACTACTGGGGCGCGCGTTCGGAGGAGATACTTTCAAATTAGTCTTTGGTCATCGCGGCGGCAACCAGCCCGTGAAGGAGTTGTCGCATCCACACGTTGAGATCACGTCGCACAATCATGGTTTCGCGGTGCGTGCTGAGAGTTTGCCGCCGGAAGTTGAGATCACTCACATCAATCTCAACGACCAGTGTGTCGAAGGAATGCGCCACCGGACGTTGCCGGTGATCTCGGTCCAGTACCATCCCGAAGCCGCACCTGGTCCACACGACGCCGAGCATCACTTTCAGAGATTTGTGGGTTTGATGGAAGAACGAACTTAGCCACAGATAAACGCGGATTTCATACACAGATGGCCTAACTACTCTCAGGCAACTTCAACTCGCCGGTCGTGAGATCCGGACGCGCGTGTTCCATTTCTTCCGGCGTTGTTTCAGCGTGAAGTTGTTCGACATTTTGCGCTGCCAGTTCTGCTACTTTGGCAGTGTCAGCGGCACTAGTCGGTTCCAACAGATCCGCGATCCCTTCACTGCCACGATGCTCCATCCAGTGTCGATAGCTCACCGTCAAAATCGCGACCACGGGAATCGCGAGAAAGATACCGGCGACACCGGCGAGTTTCTCCCCTGCAAGGATGGCGAATATCACTGCCAGCGGATGTAGATGAATTCCCTGGCCGATCAGTCGCGGATAGATGAAATAGTCCTGAACGATGCGCAAAACACCCAGAAACAGCAGCACAAGAAAAGCATTGAACGGACCGGCATGAAACATCGCCAGTAGTGCCGCCAGAACTGCGATGGTGACCGGTCCAACCAGCGGCACGAACTCAAAGAAGCCGGCCAACACACCCATCACCAGCCCGCCCGGCAATCCGAGGATCGTGAATCCCAGCGAGCAGATGAGCCCGATGAACAAGCAGGCGGTCAGTTGCGCGCGAATGTAAGCAGCCAGCGTGCTGTTAACGTCCTGAAAAAACTCATCGCCGCGCCAGCGCCAGCGGCCGCGCGGCAGCATCCGCAGCGCCGAACGCCGGAAACCCTCCGCATCCTTCAACAGAAAGAACGCCAGAATCGGAATCAGAACCAGCCACGGTATGTAGACCACATAACCCAAAGCCGCGCTGCCGAATTCCGTGGCCGTCTCACTGACTTTATCAACCACTTTCGGCACCGCATTGTTCGCAGCATCGGCCACCGGACCGGGAATGCGTCGCGAACGTGAGAATTCGATGAGCGCTTGGGTTCGCTCGCCAAACGTCTTCCAGTACGATCTGGCCTGGGTGGCAAATTCAGGAAACTGATTACTAAGACTGGGCAGCAGTATGAAGATCGCAAACCCGATCGCCCCGGCAATAAGCAAGTACGACAGCACGATCGCACCGACTTTCGGCATCGCGACAGTGCGCCCGCCGATGGTCCGCGGCCGCCGCAGAAACTCAACCATCGGCGACACGAGGTACGCAAAGAAGATCGACAGCACGAGCAGCAGGATGATTCCCGTGATCTTCGAGAGTATCCACAGCAGCGCGAGCACTGCGAGAATCACAAACACGACTCGCAGCACCACGCGCGTCGACGGCCCGTAAGCTTCAACTGCCGCGCGCGCCGCTGTCGCGGCTGTATCTTTGGTTGTTTTTCGATCAGCCAAACTCATAGTCGCGCGTGCAAGCGCCCGATCAAATCTCCCACCGCTCTCTGATCTTGATTGGTCAGGTCGCGAAACTCAACTCCAAAAGTATCGGCGGTAGAATGATGAACTACTTCGCCCATTAACGAAAGCGCATCTTCACCATCAAGCAGCAACAGTCCGAGTTGATCGCCGATCTTAACGTTGGTACCGGAGGGAAGATTGGCAACGCGCACGCCACCGAGGCTGATGTCCTGCGGTTCGCCGAGGCCGAGCGACTCCTTCTGGCTCTCATCTTCAATGGCCAGAGTTAACCGGGAGGTGACGTAATAACGTGGAAAGCGCCTGCGATCGTGAGAATGAAACCCGTTGTTGTCGGAGTTTGTGATCATCACAGTCCTCAATGGGTAAGGTCGTCGTCTTCGTCCGGAATTTCCTCTTCGCCCTCAGTCTCGGAAACGGGTGGCGGAGTCACGCGCGGAGCTGCGGGCTCCCATACGAGACCCTTCCATTCATCCGTTTCGCCGAGCAACTGAAGCGCAGCGAGCGGGTGACCGGGGTGTCGCTCGATACGAAGCACTTCCGCGATCACCTGCAACTTCTCGCCGGATTCGCCAAGCACTTCAAGACGCACACGACTGCCGACCTGAGGCAGTTGTCGTGGCAGGTGTACGAGTGTGCCTTCAGGACCAACGTTCTCAGTGGTGCCTTCGGCGACGATGTGCGTACCGCTCGGCTCGTCCCACTCCGCTTTAACTTCGAGCGAGGCGAGGTAGCGTGGTCCGGAACGATTGTCGGATTCAATTGGTCGGGGCATCTGGACGCCTCCTATTTGCCACAAAGAATTTTAAGCTACAAAAAGGCACAAAGGTTAGAAAGAGTTTTTATTCTTCCTCGGCTCGCAATTTCTCCAGTACTGAAAAATCTTCGAGCGTGGTGACGTCGCCGGCGACCGATCCGCTCGTCGCGATCTCGCGCAACAGTCGTCGCATAATCTTGCCGGATCGCGTCTTGGGCAGCGCCTCGGTAAACCTGAGGTCGTCAGGCCGCGCGAGCGCGCCGATCTCTTTTACGACGTGCGCTCGCAGTTCCTGGTTCAACTCGTCAGATGGATTGTGCGAGCCTTCCAGAGTCACGAAAGCCACGATGGACGAACCTTTCAACTCGTCAGGACGCGCCACGACCGCTGCCTCCGCGACCGCATTGTGCGACACCAGTGCGCTCTCGATTTCCGCAGTTCCGAGTCGATGGCCGCTTACATTAATAACATCGTCGATCCGGCCCATTATCCAGAAATAACCGTCCTGGTCACGCCGTGCGCCGTCGCCCGCAAAGTAAATCCCCTCGATTTGCGACCAATATTGCTGCTTGTAACGCTCGTCGTCGCCCCAGATCGTTCTCAACATTGACGGCCACGGACGTTTGATTACGAGATACCCGCCTTCACTCGCGCCGACAGGTTTACCGTCGCGGGTCATGACGTCGGCCTCGACGCCGGGAAACGGCAACGTCGCTGAACCGGGTTTCGTCGGAGTAGCTCCGGGAAGCGGCGTGATCATGATTGCGCCTGTTTCCGTTTGCCACCACGTGTCGACGATCGGACAACGCTGTTTGCCGATGACTTCGCGATACCACATCCACGCCTCGGGATTGATTGGTTCGCCAACCGTGCCGAGCAGGCGCAGACTCGACAGGTCGTGCTTCAAAGGCCATTGCTCTCCCCACTTGATGAACGCACGAATCGCGGTTGGAGCAGTGTAGAAAACATTCACGCGATGCCGCTCGATCATAGTCCAGAAGCGATCGGGCTCGGGAAAGTTAGGCGCGCCTTCATACATCAAAACCGTCGCGCCATTTGAAAGTGGGCCATAGACCACGTAGCTGTGGCCCGTCACCCAACCAATATCCGCAGTGCACCAGTAAACATCTTCATCCTTAAGATCAAAAACCCATTTCGTGGTCAGGTGTGCTTGCAGCAGGTAACCGGCGGTCGTATGCAGAATGCCTTTGGGTTTACCGGTCGTGCCCGACGTGTAGAGAATGTAGAGCGGGTGCTCACTGTCCAACTCTTCGGCGGCACAGTCAGCATCAACAGTTTCCATCAACTCGTGCCACCAGAAATCGCGACCCTCCTGCATCTGCTGCGTCGAACGAGTTCGCTGGACGACGATGCACGCGTTCACTGACGGCGTTTCCTGCAACGCTTCGTCAACGGCGGCTTTCAGTTTTACTTCGTGACCGCGTCGCCAACCGCCATCAGCAGTGACTACCAGTTTGCACTCCGCATCGTTAATCCTGTCGACCAGCGCGGAACTGGAGAAACCGCCGAAGACCACCGAGTGCGTAGCGCCGATGCGCGCGCAAGCCAGCATCGCGATGGCGAGTTCGGGAATCAGCGGCATGTAAAGCGCAACGCGATCGCCGCGCTGAATGTTGGCGTGCTTCAGCACGTTCGCGAATTTGCAGACTTCCGTGTGCAGTTGTTGATAAGTGAAGGTGCGTGTCTCGCCGGGTTCGCCTTCCCAGATCAGTGCGGCTTTGTTGCGTCGCCACGTTGCGAGATGACGATCGAGACAGTTGTAAGTGAGATTGATTTTGCCGCCGCCAAACCACTCCGCGTGCGGTGGATCCCACTTCAACACGCTGTCCCACTTCTTGAACCAGTGCAGCTCTGCGGCCATTCGCGCCCAGAATGATTCCGGATCCGCCGCGGCCTCGGCGCGAAGCTTCTCCAGCTCGGCCAGCGACTTGATGTGTGCGCGCTGAGCAAAAGCCTCGGGGGGCGGGAAGACGCGCTCTTCCTGAAGCACTGACTGGATATTCGAAGTGACGGTCGACATGCCAGCCTGTGTACCACAGAATTGCTGATGCTACAACCGATTGAAAGCGACAACGAAGCACAAGAAGCGCAAATGAGTTAATCTCGCGATATGAATCTCTACGCGGGCACCAGCGGGTACAGTTACAAGGAGTGGAAAGGAAGTTTTTATCCGGAAAAGATTCCAGCCAAAGAGATGCTGCCTTACTACGCATCGCGTTTGCCCGCCGTTGAGTTGAACAAGAGGTTCTATCGCACACCGGACAAAAGCGTGGTCGAGAGCTGGAAAGCGCAGGTGCCCGAGAATTTCCGCTTCTCAGTGAAGGCGCCGCAAATGATCACGCACTTCAAACGCCTCAACGACGTCGCCGCCGAAACGCGCTCAATGCTGAGAACTTTTTCGCTACTGGAAGATCGGCTGGGAGTGATTCTCTTTCAATTGCCGCCAAACATGAAAAAGGACCTGGCGCGATTGAAAACGTTTCTGAAAAAGCTGCCGGCAGACATTCGAACCGCGTGGGAGTTTCGGCATCCGAGTTGGTTTGACGATGACGTGCTCGCGTTGTTGCGCGGCCAGAACCGAGCGCTTTGCATTGCCGACACAGTCGAACTACCAGCCACTCACATCGACAAAAGTGCCGATTGGGGTTACCTGCGTTTACGCCGAGTGAAATATAAGAAATCGGATTTGGTGGAGTGGAGCAATCGTATACAAGCGCAGGATTGGCAGGACGCGTTCGTATTCTTCAAACATGAAGATGAAGGAACCGGGCCAAAACTCGCTGCCCGGTTCCTCGCACTGAATCGCTGTGGCTAAAAATTGCCGCCGCACTCCTCGTGCCCGCAATCACAATCAAGTTCAATCGTGTCGCCGGTGCCTTCACATGAAGCACTGCAATACTTGCCGCCGGGTTGTGGTTGGCAGGTACAAGTTGGGTTCTTACACTTATTCTTTCCGTTATCGTCCGCCATGGGATCCTTCCTCCTGAAACTGTACGAAGCTTAGTTGTTGGGGTGTTTAGAGAGTAGCAACTAAACCGTCTCTCTCGCAATCTGCGCCGCGACGTGAGCGTTGTTCTCGAGCAGCGCGATGTTTGCTCGTAAGGTTACGCCGCCGCTTCGTTCGGCCATCTGGCGCAATAGAAAGGGCGTTAACGCTGGGCCAACGATGCCGTTCCACTCCGCGTCTTCAAGCGCCGTCGTTAACACCTGTTGTAGTTCCTCTGCCGGAACTTCAGTCTTCGGCGGCACTGGAACCCCGACAACGAGCGCCGATTCCAGGCCGAGAGTGCGTTGGGCGCGAAAGATGTTGGCCACGGCGGTCACGTCGTCTGCACGCGTGTCGACAGGCAGGCCACTGCGGCGCGAGTAAAAAGCCGGGAGTTCGTCACACTGGTAACCGACGATCGTGATCGCGTGAGTTTCGAGCCATTCGCGCGTGGCTGGAAGATCCAGGACGATCTTGGCGCCCGAGCAAACGACGGCGATTGGAGTGCGCGCGAGTTCAGGCAAGTCTGCCGAAACGTCGGGCAAAGAGCCGCGATGAACGCCGCCGATGCCGCCGGTCGCGAAAACTTTGATTTCCGCGCGATGCGCAATCCACAAGGTGGAGGCGACGGTCGTCGCGCCATCGAGACCCTGCGCAACGGCGATAGGAAGGTCGCGAGTACTGATTTTTCTAATGTCGGTTTTCTCGGCGAGCAAACGGATCTCTTCGTCGCCGAGGCCGACAGTCAACTTGCCGCCGATGATTCCGATCGTTGCGGGCACCGCGCCGCCTTCGCGAACTATTTCCTGCAAACGATTCGCGGTTTGCAGATTTTGCGGACGCGGCAATCCGTGCGCGATCACTGTCGACTCGAGTGCGACTACAGGACGACGATCGCGAATGGCGTCCGCCACTTCCGGGGCGATGTTAAGAAACTGGTGCATTGGCAGTCGCCGCCCTCGTTAAAGTAAATACCGTTCCGCCGGCTTGCCGTGGCTCCCACGAAATTCGTGCATCAATCAGACCGGCGCGCGCCCGCATGTTCGCCAGCCCACGTCCTTCAGAGTTTGTGTGCTGCGACGTGAACGGCCGCCCGTTGTCCTCAATCTTCAAAGAAAACTCGCCTTCGTTTGCTATCGTGACAAACATCTTCACTTCGGTCGCCTCAGCGTGTCGCCAAATGTTGCTCACTGCTTCCTGCACGATGCGATAGATCTGCATCTGCACGCTGGGCGCCAGCTCGCCTCGTTCTTCGATCGCATCGTCGCAGTGAAACTCATAAACGAAACGCTTCTCGGGTGGCGCATCCTGCACGGCATGCGACAACGCAAACTCCAGCGCAGCTGCGAAGCCGACGTTTTGCAAAACTGACGGGCTCAGATCTTCGCAGATACGTCGCACTTCCTGCGAAATCACTTCAATCTCTTTACGCAACGCCGTACTCGGATTCGCCTCGCCGTTCGTCTTGATCTGATCCGTCAACAACGCGAGATGCCGAAGATCGGCGAGTGTTTGATCGTGTAAGTCGCGCGCGATTCGGCGTCGCTCACGTTCAGCTTCGTTGGCGAGGTTGAGACGCGCATCGGCGAGTTCACGATTGGCGTCGACGAGTGCGGCACTTGTGGCCACGATTCTTCTTCGTTCGAGAATGGCCCACAGCAACGCGAGCAACGCCAGCGCCAGCAGGATCGCGAGCGCGGTTGACGTCCACGGGAAAGGCGCTTTCGCGACCGTGAACGTAAACGTCAAAGGCTCGGAAGCTGTGAGATCTTTCGAAAAGGCGCGCGCGGTTACGGTGTATTTGCCGGGCTTTAGTGCCTCCATCGTGAACTGCGCTTCGCGGGAAAGTTTTTGTTTGATCGACTGCCCATGGCTATCGTTGAGCGTGAAGGCATATTGAAACTGCTCGGGAAACGTGCGGCTGCTGATAGCTGAGACGTCAATCAACAAACTGTTCTGTGGGTATTCGAGATCCAGACCGGCTTTCAACTCCGACGGCGCGTGTACACGTTTACTCAAGATGCGCGTCACGAACAACGTAGGCGCGAGATGTCCGGGCTCGTAACGGGCAATTCCGCGATTTGTGCCGATCAAAAGAACGTCGGTTCCGTCTGACTTGCGTTCCGGCCACACGGCAAAGACATTTTGCGACGGCAAACCCTGTTCGGAGTTGAGTTCGGAAACAACCGGGCCGACGACGGGATCGAGCAGAATCCGCAGCAGTCCATTTCCACGCGTGCCGCACCACACTTCGTTCGTCTTGTCTGACTGAACCGCGAAAAGATAACGAGCGTCGATGTTGGCGAGCGTGAGAGTGCAACTGCCGCCGCGGCACGTGAAAATGCCCGAGCCGGTGCCGAACCAGAGTGTGCCGTCCGCAGTTCGCGCCATCGATCTAATCGCCGTGCCTTTCAAGGGCGCGAAGGTCGCGTCTTCGTTGATGGTCTTGCCGTCTGACGTGAACACACCGTCTCTGGTGGTGCCGATCAGGAGCCGGTCATCACCGTCGTCAAGCAAACTCAAAACTTCGCGCGCGCTGCCGCTGGTGTTGGACCACGCGAGACTGGTGCGTCCGCCGTCAATGCGATCGATGCCGCGGCCATAGATCGCGATATAAGTTGCGCCGCGAAACTGTGTGATAGCACGCACGCTGCCCGTTGTGTCTGCGCCCCCGGAGCCAGTTTCGACGCGCGTGAAGACTTGTTCTGCCAATCGCGCGGATTGTTTTGGCGCCGTGTAGAAACCGTTGGCTGACGCAACCAACAATCGCTGCGACTTATCTTCGGCAATAGCGTAAATGACATTCCGCCCTAGCGCCGGCACTGAATTCCATGTGGAAGTTTGATCGTCGTAGACAAAGAGACCGCGATTAGTTCCTGCGACTGTGCGCCCGGCACTCGTCTGGTAAATTGACCTGACAAAGTTTGTATCGCTATTGTCGCCGACGGGCTCGACGCGTGGAGCGTGTGGATCAAAGCGGCAGACACCGCGGTCAGTACCGAACCAGATAACGCCTTCGCGATCGGCGTAGATCGCATAGACGTGATCCGAACGCAATCCACCCGCGGTCCCGTCAAACGTGAATCGCTGGACCTTTGATTTCGAGATGCGGAATACACCACGGCCATCGGTCCCGATCCACATTTCATCATCGATCACTTTGAGCGTCATCACTGGGCCGGTTGCGGCTTCGTGACGTTTGAGACTTGCCGCATCGTTTCCTGATAACAGGCCCGGTTCTTCTTTTTTCGCGCGAGCACCGGCCCAAAGCTTTCCGTCTTTGTCTACCTCGAGCGCGTTGATGAAGAACGCCAGCGGTCTCAATGCCGGTTCTTTCACAGCGCCGTTGGCAATCTCGAGCACACCGCGACTAAGCGTGCCGATGAAGAGACGGTTGTTGTTGGAGGCAACGCTGGTGATGGTGAGTGGACCAGGCTGGTCGCGGTCGGCGTTCTCCAACGGGCGATTTAGTAACTCACGAGTCTCGATAACGGTGTTGGCAGTCGTCCTCTCATTTACTGTAGAAGTGACCTGGCGGACACGGCTTTCATAGATACGACCCTGTTCACTGGTCATCACAGCCGCGCCGGATTGATTCGTGATGATCGCGGTGATCGGCTGGCCCGTCGTCTCCTTGAGTTTTACAAATGCGTTCGCGTTGACGTTCAAACGCGCCGCGCCGGCTTCGGTACCGACCCACAATCCACCGTCGTTGTCGGTATGCAGCGCCAGGATGCGGGCGTTCGGCACCGCGGGATCATTGATCGTCTCTGTTCGTCGCCCGTCGAATCTGGCGAGACCGGTTTCGGTGCCAAACCACATCGCTCCATCAGCCCCCTGTGTAATCGCGCGCACGCGATCGGACGGTAGACCGTGAAACAACGTCACGGCGCCCCATTGATGCAGTCCTGTGATCGGTGTTGGTGAAGGCGAGGGAGACGGTGAAGGCGAAGGCGACGGCGAAGCCTGCGGTTGCGCTTCACCCGTTTGCGCCACCACAAAAAAGAACATGCTTACGAGCCACACCAAGGCACAAAAAGCACAAAAGATTTTATTAAAACGTTTTGTGTCTTTTGTGCCTTGTGGTGGCCTCATCTCTTCTTTGAGGCGAGTTCTCGTTTTTGTTCTTCGTTGAAACGCTTGTGGTCTTTTTGTAGCCACGCTTCGAGGTCGTTTGAGGCTTTCTCCAGTTCATCGCTGTTCAAGAGTCCGCGCCGCAAGGCTTCGAAAAACGCGCGCGTGCGAATGTTATAGGCGAGCTTCTCGTAAGCTTCCTGATCGGTTCCTTCGGCAACACTCACAAAAAGTTTTTCATAAAGCGTCGCCAACCTGCTCTCAACGCCGCGCAAACTCAACGAGCACTTGCGAGCGATGGCCCAATTCGAAAGACCGAGCGCCAGATAATAAAGCGCTTCAGCTTCAAACTCAGTCAACAGCGGCCGCTTGAAAGAATCCTTGAATGCCGGATCGATCATGTCTGCGCCGTCTTCAAGGACAGCCGCAACGAAACGCAGGAATCGCGACTCGGGGTTGTTTTTATGGATGAAGCCGTAAGCCGGAGGCGGGTCGACCGATTTTACGATCTTGCGAATCTCGTTGATGTAGATTTCGTGTGGAAACTGCGTCCAGAAAATAATGCGCGCGGTGGGAAAGTCACGCCAGATCGCGCGCGCGGCTTTCACGCCGGAGAGCTTGGGCATCTGGATGTCGAGAATGCAGACGTCGGGCTTCTCGTCGAGTGCGATTTTGACTGTCTCTTCGCCGTCGCTCGCTTCGAATACAGGTACGTGGCCGGGGAACTCTTTCTCGAGAATCTCGCGGAGGTAATGGCGCTGGGCCATGTTATCTTCAGCAATCAGGATTGACATGACGCTTGATGATACCGCTTCATGTGACACGACGGAAGGTGAATTCATGAAACTCAAAAAATCTCCTGTGCTCGTTTTACTCTGTCTGTTTATAACGTCAACCGTAGTTCCCACAGCCGGCCAAACGCGAGACGAACGACTCTGGCAACGCGCCCTACAAATTCATCGCCGGGCGATCGTGATCGACACGCACAACGACGTCACTACGCCCATGACTAACGACGATTACGATCTGAGTGGACCTCCGCCCACGCCCTATCGCACCAGCATCGAGCGCATGAAGAAGGGTGGACTGACGGCGGAGTTCTTTTCGCTCTACGTCAAACCGTGGTACGTCGAACACGGCGGCTCTGCGCGTCGCACCCTCGACATGATCGACTCGGTTTATCGCGCGGTCGAACGTCACCCGCGCGACTTGATGTTTGCGACCTCAGTTGCCGACATCCGTCGCGCCAAGCGACAAGGCAAGATCGCGGCGTTGATGGGTATCGAAGGTGGTCACGCGATTGAGGATTCGTTGCCGACGTTGCGTGAGTTTTACCGGCTGGGAGTTCGTTACATGACGCTCACGTGGAACAACACGAACAATTGGGCCGATGCGGGTCGCGGCGAGAAGAAGCACCACGGCCTGAGTGATTTTGGCCAGGAAGTCGTGCGCGAGATGAATCGACTCGGCATGCTCGTCGATGTTTCGCACGTTTCGGACGAGACTATGAGCGATGCTCTGGACGTTTCCAAAGCGCCGATCATTGCGTCGCACTCATCAGCACGCGCGCTCAGCGACGTGCCGCGCAACATCCCCGACGATCTGCTCAAACGCATCGCGAAGAATGGCGGCGTGGTCCAGGTAAACTTCTATAGCGTGTTTGTTGACACGAAGACCGTTTCACCGCAAAGCGCGGAACGCGACAAGCGACTGAAAGCACAACAGGACGCGATCGACGCGAAATACAAAGACGATCCGGAACGGCGCGCCGAAGAGAGCGACAAGCTCGAAGCCGCGAATCCGTTGCCGCCGCTACCGATCTCCAAGTTGATCGATCATATCGATCACATCGTGAAAGTGGCGGGGATTGATCACGTCGGCATCGGCGCTGACTTCGACGGCGCGAACGACATGCCCGAAGGCGCACAGGACGTTTCGATGTTGCCGAACATCACGTATGAGTTGCTCAAGCGTGGTTACAGTGAAAGAGACATCAGGAAGATACTCGGCGAGAACTTACTGCGTGCGTTTGCGCAAGCGGAACGTGTCGCACGGACGATGAGCAGATCGATCAGCGGTGAGGGCAAATTAGATAGGATTAACAAGCTTCACAAGATGAGCAAGATGTAACCGTCCAAAAAATGAGCACGGTCGCATCGCGTCCGTGCTCGAAAGAAAGAAGAAGAGAGGTGTATAAATTAACGATTCTGACCACCGCGATTCTGGTTACCCATTTTGCTGCCACTGCCAGTATCGAAGTCGTCATCATCTTCGTTTAGTTTGCGCGATCCACTCTGTTGGCCCTGCTGGCCGCCAGCATGTTGTCCACCCTGCTGACCGCCTTGGCCAGTTCTTCCCGGTGTTTGCTGTCCGTAGTTCTGGCCTTCGCCCTTACTACCCATGCTCCTCTGTTGATCATCATGCTTCATTTTGTCATCTGCCATGTTCGTCTTCCTCCCATTTGCCCGATGATTGTTTGATTCCGCTTAGAGACTATCAACAGGCGTGCCATTTCGTGCGCCACTTGTAAATCGTATTTATGGCTAAATGCTGCAGCGAAACCGAGTTGTCAAACAATACGGCGGGAAACGAAATCATACACACGCGTGGTATGATTCCGATTAATCCATGACAGCCGCCGGTCTCTATCTTCATGTTCCGTTTTGTAGTTCGCGTTGTTCGTACTGCGACTTCGCCACGGGTCTGTATCAAAGTGAACTTGCAGAACGTTACGTGCGCGCGCTGGTTGAGGAGATCAAAGCGTCGCGATTTTGTGGCGAACGCGTCGATACGATCTACTTCGGTGGCGGCACGCCGTCGCTGCTGGCTCCGCCGCAACTCGATCGGCTTTTGGTTACTCTGCACGATCATTTCGACGTCGATGAGGCTACTGAAGTCACACTCGAGATCAATCCGGGAAGCGTCACAGATGCTAAGCTGCGTGATTTTCGCAGTTTGGGAATTAATCGGGCGAGCTTTGGCGCGCAGACATTCGATGATGCGGAACTGGCAAAACTCGGTCGCTCGCATTCTGTTGCCGACACGTTGAAAACATTTACGGATTTGCGGCGAGCCGGTTTTACGAACGTCAGTTTCGATTTGATCGCGGGCTTGCCTGGTCAAACGTTGTCTGGTTGGCAACGCAACATCAAACAAGCGCTCGAACTGTTTCCCGAGCACCTCTCTTTCTATTTGCTCGAGGTCCATCAAGGCACTCCGCTCGCCGAACATATTCGACGCGGAATCCAACCGGTTCCTGACGACGATCTCGCGGGTGTGATGTACCAGTGGATGTTGGACCGCGCGTCGGAAGCCGGTTACGAGCATTATGAGATCTCGAATCTTTGTCGGCCCGGTTTTCACTCGCGACATAACGTGAAGTACTGGACCGCGGCGCCTTATTACGGTTTTGGTTGTTCGTCACACTCGTATGACGGCGAGTTGCGCCGTTGGTCCAACCACCGCGACGTGCTGAAATATGTCGAGACGATCGAGAGCGGACTGTCTCCGGTGGTTGAAGAACAACAGCTAAGCCAGACTGATGTGCGCGCGGAAGCATTGTTTCTCGGCATGCGGCTAATGCGCGGGATCGATATGCACGCGTTTCGCGAATCGTTTGGAGTCGATCTGCGCGACGAGTACGCCGCGGACCTCGATCGGTTTTGTAAAGCCGGACTGGTTGAGTTTGAAGGCGATTTGATTAGACTGACGCGCAACGGAGCTTTGTTATCGAACGAAGTGTTCGCGGCGTTTGTATAGGTAGCCACAAAGAAGCACAAAATTGTACATAGCTACAAGGAAACACAAGAGCATTTAACTGAGTCCTGTTTTCTGTGCTTTTTGTGGCTAAGATCGTTTCGAAATGATCATCGCAATCGACGGCCCATCAGGTTCGGGCAAGTCAACGCTCGGTCGCTTGCTCGCGCGCGCCTGTAGGTTGCTGTACATCGATACGGGTTCGATGTATCGCGCCGTGGCGCTTGCGGTTATCGACGCGCAAGTCGATCCTCGTGACACCGAAGCCGTGATCAACCTGGCGAAGGAGATCGAGATCGATCTCGAAGGCGATCCGGATTCGTTGTGTGTCCTGCTCAACGGTCGTGACGTAACGGAACAGATCCGGACGGAAGCAGTCACTGAGATGGCGTCGATTGTTTCGACTATTCCGGGCGTACGCCGCGCGATGGTGGCGCGCCAACGCGCAATAGGCAAACGAGGCGCGGTGCTTAACGGCCGCGACATCGGCACGGTCGTGTTTCCGGATGCGGATATCAAGTTCTTTCTCACGGCCGCGGCGGAAGAGCGCGCCGAGCGTCGTTACAAAGAAGACCAGGTAAGTAAGACTTCAATGGCTTCACTCGCTGAAACACTGGCGGACATGACTGAGCGCGACCGCCGCGATTCGACGCGCGCTGATTCGCCGTTGAGGGTGGCGGATGATGCAATCGTGATTGACTCGACCGGCAAGAACATCGACGAAACGTTCGCCGAGATGATGGAAAAAATTAACCACGGGATTGCACGGATAAAGACGACGGATGTTCACGGGAATCATTGAAGAGCTTGGAAGTGTGGAGAGTGTTGAAGAGCGGGGCGAGAATGCGCGCATCGTGATTGACGCTCGGGTGGTTACGGAAGGGACGCAGCATGGCGATTCGATCGCGGTGAACGGTGTTTGTTTGACGGCGCTCGATATTCAGCCGGATTCATTCGCTGCCGACGTTTCGCGCGAGACCTTGCAGCGCTCCACGCTCGGGCGTTTGCGTCCCGGCGCGCCGGTCAATCTGGAGCGTGCAGTGACTCCGACCACACGACTCGGTGGTCACATCGTTCAGGGTCACGTCGATGCGCGCGGGCAGTTTCTCAACGTTGAGAATCATGGCGACTCATGGACGCTCCGGATTGCCTACCCGCCAGAGATAGCGCGTTACCTGGTTTTCAAGGGCTCCGTGTCCGTCGAGGGCATTAGCCTCACCATCGCCGGCCTGACCGCCGAATACTTCGAAATCGCCATCATCCCAAAGACCTGGGAAGTGACCAATCTCTCCCACCTAAAGCCGGGCGACGAGGTCAACGTCGAGGTCGATATTATTGGCAAATACGTCGAGAAGTTGCTTAGTCAATCCAAAGAATTTGGGTTAACATGACGCCGTGGCTTTAGCGACCATTGAAGAGGCCGTTGCCGACATCCGCGACGGACGGATGATCATTATCGTTGACGACGAAGATCGCGAAAATGAGGGCGATCTTGTCTGCGCTGCCGAGAAGGTCACTCCTGAAATCATTAACTTTATGGCCCGGCACGCCCGTGGTCTGATCTGTCTGCCGCTCACCGAGGAGCGCTGCGACGAGCTTCACCTGACCACGCAAGTCGCCGACAACACTTCTTATCTCGGCACCGCTTTCACCGTTTCAATCGACGCGCGCCGCGGCATCACCACGGGAATCTCTGCCGCCGATCGCGCTACTACGATTCTGGTCGCAGTCGATCCCCATTCACGCCCCCAGGATCTCGCTCGTCCCGGTCATATCTTTCCCTTGCGCGCCAAGACTGGCGGCGTGCTCGTTCGTCCCGGACAGACTGAAGCGAGTGTCGACATCGCGCGTATCGCTGGTCTGTATCCCGCCGGCGTGATCTGCGAGATCATGAACGAGGATGGCACGATGTCGCGCCTGCCTCAGCTCGAAGCGTTCGCGGCGCAGCACAAGCTGAAGATGATCAGCGTGGCGGAGTTGGTGCGTTATCGCATTCGCAAAGAGACGTTGGTGCGACGAGTCGCCGAAGCGGACCTGCCCACCGTGTATGGTCGCTTCCGTGCGATTGCTTACGAGAACGTGATCAATGGCGACGTGCATCTGGCGATGGTGATGGGCCAGGTCAAGACTAACGATCCGGTACTGGTTCGCGTCCACACCGAGAACGTCACCTGCGACATGTTCGGATCGCTGATTGACGACACGGGCTTCCAGCTTCATACGGCGCTCGAAAAGATCGCCGCGGCGGCGCGCGGAGTGGTCCTATACCTGCGCCAGCGCGAGCACAGTCTGGATTTGGTCAATCAATTGCGTACGTATGGTGTGATGCAGGAACGTGGCCTAAGCAAACGCGAAGCGAGTTTGGAAACAGGGTACGGAGTCGATCGCGACTACGGCGTCGGGGCGCAGATTCTCCACGACCTGGGGTTGCGAAAAATACTACTGCTTTCGAATCATCCCCCCAAAGTAGCAGCGCTCGAGGGTTTTGAGCTTTCGGTGGTTGGCAATGTTCCGCTGGGCCAACCGCGAAACCTGGATGAGGTTTACCACCAATAGACACAGAAGGGCACGGCGATCTTTTTGTGACTTTTGGCGCCTCTAAGCGGCACTACGTTCTCTCCCTCTAAGAATTCAGAGTTCCCCGAGTCGCTTGCGGCTGTAAGGTTATGAGTGCAGAAAACAAGCCTCCCATAACAACACGCTGGCGTTATTTCACTCGTCGCCACGCGTTTCTGGCTGTCGTCATTGTCGGGGTTGGTGCGCTCGCTCTAATCCTGCTGGCGCTGTTTCTCTACCGGCTCGGTTTTGTCGACCGCTACGTCGCCAACCAAATAAAACAAACTTTTTCCAACTACGGCATACGCGCCGAGATTCGCGATTTCCACGCGAACTTCCCGCCCAACACTGTCGAGATGGCAGGCGTCGAGCTCTACGATTCGCAGACCGGCGACAAAATAGGAAAGATCGATCGCCTGTTGGCCACTATCAGGGTCGAGGATCTCTATGCACTAAATCTGCAGCGCAACATCAGTCTCAGAGATCTGAGAATGGAAGGACTGCAGTTGTGGGTTACGTTTGACGAACAAGGTCGCTCAAACTTCCGCAACATCCACATTCCGCCACCTGAACCAAACCGGCGCATTCTTTTCGCGTACGAGGCCGCCACGATCGAGATCGTCAATGGCCTGGTCTATTACGGCGACGTGCGTCATGAGATTTCCGGCGAAGCGCGTAACCTACAGGTAAATGTGCAACCGCCCGATCCGAACATCCCAATCGGCACGCGGATGACCGGCCTTACGCTTTTCTTCTCGAATTCAACGTTCACTTACGACGAGCGTCCCATTAACAACATCGACGTACAGGCACGCTTGCGTTTCAACCAGGAGCGAGCTGAGATTCAGGAGTTGGTGTTGAAATCGCCCGTCGCCGAAGCTCACATGGACGGCGTGATGGACGACTGGCGCGCGCTTCGTTACCAGATGAACGTCAAGTCGTCTGTTGACCTCACGCAACTTTCCGAAGCGATGAAGTCGGGCACAGCCGTGCGTGGCACCGGGAATTTCAGTGGCACGATCGCGGGCGAGGGAGATCAGTTCAAGATCAACGGGCAGATCCAGTCTGACGCGCTCGCTGCCGACAATTTGCGATTGCAGGGATTGAATGTCAGCGCCAGCGGCTCAGTGCAGGGCAAGAGTTACGAGATCAACGGTAAAGCTGTGGCCGACTTGCTCAACGCTGGCGATTTCCGGATCGACTCGCTCCAACTTGCCGGCAACGTCATGGGCACCGGCACGAACTTCCGTTGGGTCGGCGAATTGCGCGCCGTTGCGGAGCGAAGTTACGGCACAACCATGACGGGACTGATCCTTCGTGATGCTCGCGCCGAAATGAACGAAGGTGTCTTGACCGCGTCGTCGAGCCAGTTCAACGCGAACGGCCTGTCTGCCTCCGGCGCCAAAGTAAACGGCATCACTGCTTCAAACCTGCAAGTGCGAAGTCAGAACGACGTCACCACCGGCACGATTGCAAACGTCAAAGCGGGAACGATTACGGCCTCGGGCGCGCAGGTTAAAGGCGTCACCGCGAACAACATCAATCTCGAAAATCGTGGCGGTGTGACGAGCGTGGTGGTGAAAGACGTGCAGGTTGGCGCCACGAGCGCAGCCGGCGCGGAGATCGGCAACATCAACATCGCCGGTGTGCGACTGTCGGTGCGAAATCAACGAATCGAAGGCTCGACCGCCGATATTGACGCCGGCACTGTCAAGTTTGCAGACGGTCAGGCCGACAACGTCAAGCTCGCTAAACCGGTGTTTGTCGTTGAGCCCTCCGGCAGTTATCGCGCCAGTGCTGATCTTAGTATCGGCGGCGGCGTGATGGGCCGTATGAACATGGGCCAGGCGCGTGCGAACGTGGTCGCCACCAACCGCGAGATTCAGTTCAACAACTTCACCGCCGATGTTTTCAAAGGGCGCGCGAGTGGAAACGCTCGGGTCGCGATCGGAAAAGGCGGGACGTCGCAGGTCAGCGCTGATTTCAACGACCTCGAGGTATCTGGACCACTCACGGCTTTGGCGGGCAGCGCCGTTCCACTTGCGGGCCGCGCGACAGGCAGAGTCGATCTGACATTCCCTGGTACCGATTTCAAACTCGCTTCCGGCACAGTCACGACTCATCTGACCGCCGAAGCCGGCGACACGGGCGACAGGATTCCGATCACGGGCGAAGTCGCGATGCGCGCGGATCGCGGCACGTTTGATATTCAACAAGTGAACTTGCAAACACCGGCAACGCGCCTGACCGCGAGCGGCACTTTCTCTTTCGACAACGATTCTAACCTCCAGGTTAATTTGAATTCGACGAACGCGGCCGAACTGCAAACCGTTCTCGTTTCCTCCGGACTGTTGCCCGAAGTCGAACAGCAGATGAACAGTTATGGAATCGGTTTGGCGGGCCAACTCACCTTCAACGGCAACATACGCGGCCGGCTGAATTCACCAAATCTCAACGGAAATTTCTCGGTCGGCTTGTTACTGGTTAACGGCAACGAACTCGGCGCGTTGTCGGCGTCGGTGGCGATGAACGACGCGGAGATAAGAATTCCCGACGGTAGTTTGGCCGAGCGCGATGGTGGCGGCGTGCGGTTCTCGATGGTTAAGCCGCGCACCGGTGAAAACAATATCTCGATCGACGCCACGCTCGATCGTTTCAGCGCGCGCAGTTTGTTGGCAGTGTCGCCGCTGAGCGCAAATCAGCAGATCACTTCCGACACGCAGTCAGACATTTCCGGACAAGTGAAAGTTACGGGAATTCCCGATGCGATGAGTGGCAGCGCCGATCTTCGCTTTGGGCCAGGCAAGTTTGCCGGTGAATCACTACAGAGCGCGTCGGCGCGGGCGACCTTCAACGGACCTGACATTCACGTCGAAAGTGTGGACGTACGTTTAGCTGCAGGTCACATCGTCGCTAGTGGCAATGTCAATACGAAGAGCAAGCTTTTCAACTTCAAAGGCAACGCCGAGAACATTCAGCTGGCGCAGTTGGCTGCTTTAGCGAACCGCCCGGGACTGCCGGCGGTGACTGGCAGCGCTAATTTCAGTGCCGAAGTCTCCGGCAATCTCTTTGCGCAAACGTTCTCTGCTTACCAGGTCACGTTCGACGGTGAAGGTCGCGATGTGAGTATCAATGGGCGTCCAGCGGGAACGATTGCACTCACCGGTCGAACGCAAAACCAACGATTAGACATCACGCTCACCAGCGGTCTGTTGGGTTCGCCGCAAGTCATCGCCGCGCGGATCGATCTCTCCGGCGATCGCCTTCCGGCAATTATCGAGACGACGCTCACAAACGCCGACCTGACCAACCTGTTTCAGATCGCAATGCCCGGAAGCGCGGTGCGTGTTTCCGGTCGCGCCAACGGAACGATCAAAGCTTCCGGTAACCTGATAGACGATGATGAAATGCTGTCGCTTGCCGGTTTATCGGGACAGGCTGAATTTAGTGAACTCAGTTTCCGTGTTGAAGACGTTCAACTCAGTGCCACCACACCGCTGACGGTGAAGTTCACTCCTAACGAACTTACCTTCGAAGAGACGAGATTCACAGGACCAGGTACAAACATCGTTCTCAACGGCACGCTCGCGACCGCTAATGGCGGCAGGCAAAACCTGGCGGTGAACGGCGACTTGAACATGCGCGTGCTGAACGGCGCCTCGCCTGATTTCTTCTCGACGGGCACTGCGGAGGTGGCAGTTCGCATCAACGGCAGTTTCGAAGATCCGCGCATGATTGGTACCGCTTCACTCAACAACGCTTCGGTGTCGGTGCTGATTGGAAACGAACGTTGGACCGTCGCGAATTTGCGTGCGGCATTGAGATTCACCGCGAACCAGGCCCAACTCGATTCACTCGATGGAACGATCGGCGGTGGCCGCGTCTCGGCAAGTGGCGGTGCTTTGCTCGAAGGCTTCACCGTCTCCGCATTTCGCATCAACGTGCGTGGAAACAACATGACGGTTCCGTTCCCGCCCGACTTTCGTTCGACGCTCGATGCTGACGTTGAAATCAGAGGTTCATCGCGTGAGCAGTTGATCAGCGGGCTCGTGAATCTGCGTCGCACTGAGTACACCCAGGACATCGAGTTGGCGGACCTCATCAATCAGCGCCGGGGCGAGTCGATCGAAGAAGGTGCTGACATCGAATTGGTCCGCACGGCCGTGTTTGCCGCGCTGCGAGTGGAAGGTAGAAATGCTCTGGTGGTTAGAAACAATCTTGCCGACCTGGTTGGTTCCGTTTCGCTTCAGTTGGATGGACCAGTTAACGATCCGACGATCTCGGGAAGAATCACGGCGACGAGCGGCACGCTGAATTTCCGTAACGATCGTTACGACATCACGCGTGCGCTCGTCGATCTACCGCCGAATCGCAACGCGGATCCGGTCCTGAACATCCAGGGTGAATCGCAAATCAGAGGTTATCGCGTGATCGTCGGTCTTACTGGTCCATTGACTCAGCCGCAGGCAGCAGTACGTTCCGAGCCTGCCTTGCCGCAAGCCGACGTCGTTTCACTAATCACGACCGGACAACTTTCTTCGGGAGATACGAGTTCCTCTGTGCTGTCGCAATCAGAAGTGGGTGCGGCGACGAGCTTGCTGACCGACGCCCTTATTAACGCTCCCGCGCAACGAGCGACGAGCAAACTCTTCGGTCTGACACGTTTTGAGATTAACCCGATTATCGGTGGCACAACTGGTTCGACTCCCGCGGCGCGACTTACGCTCGGGCGCCGAATCAGCAAGGAAGTGACGGTCACTTATTCGACGAATGTGACTTCCGATCCAAATCAAATTCTGGCGCTCGAGTATCGCGTTTCGGATCGGCTCTCGTTTATCGCGCAGTATGAGCAGGCTTCCACCCGACGGCTGAGCGCTCACAACAATAACTTTAATTTCGAGATTCGTTTTCGGAAGAGATTCTGAGCAGGGGTGGTAGTTTAGGTTTGTTGCAGCAGCCACAAAGAGGCACACAAAACGCTTGGCTGAACCGGTTTGTGCTTTGGCTGGTTGTCTGCGGTTTTCTTTGCGGAACCATCGCGCACGCGAGCGTCGCCCGCAACACCCGGATCGAAGATTACGAAGGACGACAGATCACCGGCGTCGAACTCGTCTTCGAAGGAACGGCCAACGATCCCGCGGTCCAGGCTGATTTCATCTCGTTACTCAAAGTCGCACCTAACACTCAGTTTTCCGCCGTACACGTACGCGAGTCGCTGCAGGCGCTTTTCGATTCCGGACGTATTTCCAATGCGCGGGTGGAAGTAATTGAAGAAGGCGCAAACAAAACTGGTCCTGTACGGCTGCGTTTCGTGGTTCAGCGACAAGTTCAGATCGGCGACGTGCGTGTGGAACTGGTCGGCACAGTCACGGGCTCACCAATCTCGGTCGACGAACTGCGCGCGCGCATGAATTTTGTGCAGTCGAGCAATCGTCTTACCAAACAACTCATCCTGCACAACGCCGATGAGCTCCAGGTTTACCTGCGCGATCGTGGTTATTTCAACGCCACGGTCGAACCGGTCGAACAACTCGGTCCGCGCGGTATTCGCGCCACCGTCACTTACAAGGTAACTCCAGGCGAGCAAGCCAAAGTCGAAAACTTCGATATTCAGATCGCCGGTTTCGATCCCACTCAAGTGCACACTACGCTTGTGCTCCAGCGCTCCGCTCCCTTCACACGCGATGCGTTGGCGGAGGACGTGAAGCGTGTGCGCGATGCATTGGTCAACAAAGGTTTTCTTTCGCCGGTGCTCGACGACGCGCGCGTCGAACGAGATGCGGAGAAGAATACAGTCAGGATTTTTCTCAAGGGCGTGATTGGGCCAAAGGTCGACGTCGCTGTTAAGAACTACGAGATGAACGAGAAGACGCAGCGCGAGTTGCTGCCCGTTAAGCGCGAAGGCAACATCGACTTCTCCGCCATCGTCGAAGGCGCGCGTCGCATCCGCAACAAGTTGCAGGAAGACGGTTTCTTCTTTGCGGAAATCACGGAGACCTGCACCGTCAGCAATCCGCCGGCTGATCTCGGTCCCAACGGCACGGCCGAGACTTGCGAGAACCTCAATCCGGTTCCGTTAACGGGCCACAACGTCAGCATCGAGTATCAGGTTGAGAAGGGAAGGCGCTTTAGTCTGACCGACATTCGCATCGCCGGCACGAACCACCTGTCGATCGCCGACGTTGAAGCAGATCTCAAGACGCAGAAAAAGAATGCTATCGGTTTGATTCCGTTTCTCGGCTACGGTCATGGCTATACCAGCCTGACGCTGCTCGAGCAGGACCGTCGCACCATCGAGGCGTTCATGCGCGACCTCGGATACCGCAAAGCGACGGTGCAGGTGTTGCAGGGTGTCTCGATCAATGCTGACGACCTCATCATCACGTTTCAAGTTGACGAAGGCCCGCTGACCCGCATTGCCGGTGTCGAAGTAAAAGGCAACCAGATCCACACCGACGACCGCATCCGGCAGGAGTTGCATACAGTCATCGGCGGTCCTTATTCGCGTTCACAGGCGCGAGCTGATGGCGAGCGAGTGGCGAATCTCTATTCACACGAAGGTTATGTCAACGCGCGTGTTGATTTCTCGGTGATCGAGTTGCCGAAGAAAGGCGATGAGGAACAAGTCAGGCTCGTCTACACAATCGCGGACGAAGGCGACAAAGTTTTCATCAACCAGATCATCATCAACGGCGTCACGGGCGATCAAAAAACTCGTCGTACCAAACGTGCGGCCATCAGGCGAGCGATTCCGATCGCGGCCGGTGACGTGCTTCGCGCCGATCGAGTGTCGGATGCGGAACGAACCCTGTATCTCACCGATGCGTACCGGCAGGTCGTCATCCACACTGAGCCCGCGGGCGAAAATGCGTCCGGTTACCAGAGACGCGACGTCATCATCGACGTCGAAGAGAAAAAACCAAATGTGATGGATTACGGCGGCGGCTACTCGACTGACGTGGGCGCACTCGGGTTGTTTGAAATCAGCAACGTAAACCTCTTCAACAAGCTGCGCCAGGGAACGATGCGACTTCGCGCCAGTGGTCGTCAGCAATTGGTGCGTCTCGAATATTTGGATCCGCGGTTCGCGAGGTACAACAAGACTGAGTTTGCGCCGCTGGCGCTTTCGCTCGAATACCAGCGCGACTCGACGATCACTCGTTTCTTCCGTTCGGCAATCGATCGCGGCACGCAGGGAATTGTGCAAAGGCTCGACGAAGATGGGAACCCGATCGACATCTTCGGAAACCAGGTAAACGAGCCGACCATCAATCGCTTCACCGCAGCCATCGAATCACAGCGTGTGCTCGACAGGAAAACACGCACGATCATCTTCGGACGCTACAGCTACGAAGACGTTCGTCTCTACAACCTCGAGAGTCTCGTGGTCCAACCGATTCTCCAACCCGACGATAAGGTCCGTCTGTCGAAGCTTGGTGTTTCCTTTGTGCGAGACACGCGCGAGCGGTGTGAGCCCGGCCTGCTAGGTAGAAGTGTTGATAGCGATGACGAGCCCGGCGCTCCGGGTGAGGTGTGCCGTTACAACCAGGTTGACGCGACGCGCGGAAGTTTTTTCAGCGCTGACTATTCGGTTGCGCTGCGGCAACTCGGCGGAAACATTTCGTTCAATCGTTTTCAGACGACTTACCGGCAGTACCAGAAAGTCCGAGCCCTGAGAAACACTGTGTTCGCCGCGAACCTGACGTTGGGTCTGGCGAACCTGTTCAATCCGCGTGACCGCGACGAGAATGGAACCATCGACGAGATCGATTTGACGTTGCCGATCAGTGAACGTTTCTTCTCCGGTGGCGCGACTACGCTGCGCGGGTTCACGTTCGAAGAGGCTGGTCCACGCCAGGTCGTGATTCCCGAAGGTGAGTTTCGAGATCAGAACAACAACGTCGTGTTTTTGAATCCGTTCACTGTGCCTGTCGGTGGCAACGCGCTTGCGATTGTGAACCTCGAAGCGCGCATACCGCTCACGCGGTCAGTGCAAGTGGTGCCGTTTTATGACGGCGGCAATGTTTTCCGTCGCATTGGCGATCTGTTTGGCAAAGAAGATACGACGCCCGTGCCGCCCGGAGACATTCTCGCGGCGATCAATAAAGCGAATCTGCGGGCGCATTGGGCCAACACACTCGGTCTCGGCTTCCGGTTCCAAACACCTTTTGGCGGCGCGCTCGCGGTGGACTACGGTGTGCTGTTGAATCCGCCGGAGTTTTTGATTCCGCAGCGTGGGCCGAACGGCTTTGACGGTACACCCGCGATCTTTCGTTTACATCGCGGCAACTTACATTTCAGGATTACGCAGACGTTCTAGGTACACGGATGACACGGATATCAAAACCGATTTTCACTGTTTTGCTGGGCGTGCTTCTTTGCGCCTTCGCCCCTCTGTGCGCCGCGCAGCAGGTCGTGGATAAGATGGTCGCCACTGTGAACGCGGGTGTCAGAACAGATCTAATCACTTATTCCGATCTGCTTTGGCAGTTGTCGTTGCAGCCGGGCACAGTCCTCGACAATCCGACTTCGGCGGATCTGAACCGAGCCCTGCGCCTGTTGATTGACCAGCGCCTTATCCTTCAGGAGGCTGAGAAGATTCCGACGATCGTGCCCACTCAGAAAGAAGTGAGCGACGCGCGTGACGAACTGGCGCGCAATTTTTCTTCTGCGAGTGAGTTTCAGGTGAGGCTGCAACGCGTGGGCCTGACCAGTGAAAAACTCGATGAGATCGTCGAGCAACGGCTCAAGATGGAAAAATATCTGGACTTTCGTTTCCGGAATTTCGTAGTGATAAGTCAGAAGGAGATTGCAGACTATTACACTCAGACTTATGTGCCGCGGTTTCGAGCGCGTTCTCCGGGACGCATCGTCCCGACGCTGGAACAAGCGCGCGACGAGATCCAAAAGATGATGACGGAAGCGAAAATTGAATCTGACACGGACGCTTTTCTCGATACGGCCCGTGAGCGTGCGGAGATTGTGATTCTGAATGCAGTCTAAGAATTATCTAAGGATCGGACTCGCGCTTTCTGGCGGCGCGGCGCGCGGCATGGCCCACGTGGGCGTGCTGCGGGCGCTGGTTGAGAACGATATCCACGTCGACTGCATTGCGGGAACGTCGGCGGGATCGATAGTCGGGGGCGCATTCGCGGCCGGGATGACGGTTGAGCAAATCGCGGAATTTGGCCGGACGCTGCGCTGGCGCGACATTGGCCGCGTCACGATGTCGCGGTTGGGCGTGCAGAGTAACGAGCGTCTTGAATTGTACTTGCGCGATCGTTTGCCCGTTTCGAGGTTCGAAGAGTTATCGATCCCGTTTGCGGCAGTTGCGACAGAACTTAAAACCGGCGCCGCGGTGGTGATGCGCGACACGGGCGACTTGCCGTTTGCTATCCGTGCGAGCTGTGCGATACCCGGATGGTACGTTCCCGTGACCGATGACAAAGGGCGGCAACTCGTTGACGGCGGACTGGTAGCAGTCGTGCCTGTGACGGTCACTCGTTCGCTCGGCGCCGACATTGTAGTTGCCGTGGACGTCAACAGTGAGGGCGCGACATTTCTCGGATCGTCGAGTTCCGTGGTCGGTGTTTTGTTGCAATCGATGTTGGTAGTACAAAGGACTGCTTCGCGCCATCAGATCGAGATGGCTGACTTCGTCATAAATCCAAGGGTCGGACATATTCGTTGGGACGAAGTCGCCCGCGCCGAAGAGTTGATGGCTGCCGGCTATGAAGCAGGGCTCGCGAGTATTCCTCAGCTACGCGCCCTGATCGATTCGGTCAGTAACGAGCAAGCACAAAAGCTGGCTTAAGCCTTAGGTGGCTTTTTGTGGCAATCCTCATCCATTAAACCTTTATTCAAATCACAAGAAATCTGGAAGCACTGAAGGACCTCGGAGCCAAACTCCGGTGTGCCGGGGTCTGCGGGCCATTCACCGATGGTTGTCGAGGTTACATCTGTGTCCGCTCCTCGAGGCGTCGCTCTGCGACACCGCTTTGTTCGACTTGGCTTGATCCTGTTCATCATTACGTCGGCAATCGGTGCCGACGCACTCGCCCGTTCTTACCAGTATTACTCACAGATTATCGATGCACGGCTCGCAAGTGGTTACTTGACCAGCCGTCCCGGTTTGTATGCAGCTCCGCGCGTGCTGCAAGCGGGACAGAAGTTGTCGCGCGAGAAACTCGTTGCGGCGCTGCGTCGTGCTGGTTATGTGGAAGCGAAAGCCAGCGACGTGTGGAGTGGAAGTTTCAACGTTTTCGATTCGGCGATTGAGATTCATCCCGGACGTTCGAGCAGTAAACAACCGGAACTCGTG
>Ga0207676_10000400_pt1:5000-36643 | contig 36643 bp, 15 predicted proteins | sample KBSSwiS72_FD_184307 | JGI IMG/M metagenome (GOLD analysis project Ga0207676, IMG submission 184307) | Switchgrass rhizosphere microbial communities from Kellogg Biological Station, Michigan, USA - KBS Switchgrass S7-2 (SPAdes) (version 2) | ecosystem: Host-associated > Plants > Roots...
AATGATCTTTTTTATGGTTATGCCGGCGATGATAGGTGGATTTGGGAATTGGTTTGTTCCGATTCTGATAGGTGCACCTGACATGGCATTTCCACGATTAAATAATATATCATTCTGGTTGTTGCCACCAAGTCTCTTGCTCCTATTAAGCTCAGCCTTAGTAGAAGTGGGCAGCGGCACTGGGTGGACGGTCTATCCGCCCTTAAGTGGTATTACCAGCCATTCTGGAGGAGCAGTTGATTTAGCAATTTTTAGTCTTCATCTATCAGGTGTTTCATCAATTTTGGGTTCTATCAATTTTATAACTACTATCTTCAACATGCGTGGACCTGGAATGACTATGCATAGATTACCACTTTTTGTGTGGTCCGTTCTAGTGACAGCATTCCTACTTTTATTATCACTTCCGGTACTGGCAGGGGCAATTACAATGTTATTAACCGATAGAAACTTTAATACAACCTTTTTTGATCCAGCAGGAGGGGGAGACCCAATATTATACCAGCATCTCTTTTGGTTCTTCGGTCATCCAGAGGTGTATATTCTCATTCTGCCTGGATTCGGTATTATTAGTCATATCGTATCGACCTTTTCAAGAAAACCGGTCTTCGGGTATCTAGGCATGGTTTATGCCATGATAAGTATAGGTGTTCTTGGATTTCTAGTTTGGGCTCATCATATGTTTACTGTGGGCTTAGACGTTGATACGCGTGCCTACTTCACCGCAGCTACCATGATCATAGCTGTGCCCACTGGAATCAAAATCTTTAGTTGGATCGCTACCATGTGGGGAGGTTCCATACAATACAAAACACCCATGTTATTTGCTGTAGGGTTCATCTTTTTGTTCACCATAGGGGGACTCACTGGAATAGTTCTAGCTAACTCTGGGCTAGACATTGCTCTACATGATACTTATTATGTGGTTGCACATTTCCATTATGTACTTTCTATGGGAGCCGTTTTTGCTTTATTTGCTGGATTTTACTATTGGGTGGGTAAAATCTTTGGTCGGACATATCCTGAAACTTTAGGCCAAATCCATTTTTGGATCACTTTTTTCGGGGTTAATCTTACCTTCTTTCCCATGCATTTCTTAGGGCTTTCGGGTATGCCACGTCGCATTCCAGATTATCCAGATGCTTACGCCGGATGGAATGCTCTGAGCAGTTTCGGTTCTTATATATCCGTAGTTGGGATTTGTCGTTTCTTCGTAGTTGTCGCAATCACTTCAAGCAGTGGAAAGAACAAAAGATGTGCGGAAAGTCCTTGGACTGTTGAACAGAATCCAACCACACTAGAATGGTTGGTACAAAGCCCTCCAGCCTTTCATACTTTTGGAGAACTTCCAACTATCAAAGAAACATCAAACTAAATTGAAAAAAAAAAATAAATAAAAGAATCTTTTATTCCTCTTCCACTCTCCAAAGCAACAAAAGTACCTCGACTAAAGAGGTACCCCGACTAAAGACTTCTCCTCCTCTTCGGAGGGATCGTCTTTCAATTCTTCTTCGGAATTGAAAATAAAGGTTTTAAAGGAGACGAGAACTACATATGGTCTGATACTTACTTCCTTTTCAAGGAAGACAAGTTATGTAGGCAGTAGCCGTTCATGTAGCGGTTGCTCGACCAAAGCCGGTCAAAGAATATCGATTATATGCCTTCTCTTTCCATAAGACCGATGATACTTACCAGAAGTTAAGTACAGAAAAGCGGGAAATTACATATTTTGAATAATAAACTTAAGATGTTCATCTCCAATCCAAGCTTAGCCTACTCTACATTATCATATGGTCCCGCGGGCAACCAACGAGGGATGGTCACATTTGTAAACAATAGAATCGCCGTCCTCAAAAATCATTTTAGCATTGGATGGTCGGGACTTAGAAATGAATGTGAAACTGGCAGCAGGCGCATCAAAGAAAGAAATCTGAGAGGGGAGGTGGACTCGCTTCAAAGAGTTTAATGACCACTGGGATGGGACACCTACTAGCAAATCACAAACACTATAAGTAGAAGAGGAAAGATTGAATTAACGCCTCACTATACTCATGAAAAAAAGCAAATCGAATGGGATCATCGAAAACTGGCTTTAGCTAGCTTGGAAACAAAAGGTCGCAGGCACATCGTTTTTCATTTCAAAGAAGTTCGCCGCTACTAAGCTATACTATAGGCTCTAAAGGTCTTACTTTAAGAGTACTCCTATTATGTATGGGTGGATCCGCTCTACGTAATGAAGCCAGCCTAATTGGATAGCAGGACTTGCGAAGTACCCTGGCAGGATAGTAAGCTACTCATAAGGTTTTAGGGAATGGCGTTTGGACTCCAAGTCTATGCCTCCAACCATGTTACAAGTGCCCAAGTCTAAGTTCTTCCAAGAGTTCAGACAGGGGATAGGGTATTTACCGGTAAGCTCTTTCTCAATGCATATTTGAAAATCGATGGGGGTGGGTCGGATTTGAAAAGAAAGGACCCCTATTACGGAAGTAGCTCAGTCAGTCAGCTATCTTGAACGTTCTTTGCAAGCACTATTAAGCACTAAGCAACTCTTGCTGTCCCTAAAGGGCCCTTCTACCTTTTCAGAGATAGCTGGTACATGACATCCATTATATGCTATTTTGGAAGTGAGAGAATGCACAACATACTGACAGATAGGCCAAAGGCTCCCTTGGCTCCAAAAAGGAAGGACGGTGCCCTCTTTCTCGCTACATCGGTTTTCGTTTGGTTTATGCTTGCTTTCGTACTGTGTGTGATCTTTCCGACCTCTTCTCTTCCTTTCTTTTTGGCGAAGAGAAAAAACGGGACCATGAGCACAGGAGCCGCAGGCGAGGGTACATGGACCGCATACAGGGTAGTTCCCCGCACTTGAAGCATAGCCCACGAGCACGGCGATAAGTTCGTTTGGTAAACAAACGGCTCTGCCCTAGCTTCTACTTCCTAGTTGCATTGATATCTAGGTTCCAGTGTAGTAAGTCTTCCAAATGTATAAACACTTTTCTGGTGTGGTTGAACCTATGATTATGATCGGTTGGGCAATCCGCCTATACTATAGCCTGCCTTGGTCCCGGGCGAGCATTCACAAAGGTTTCTTCTAAAGGAAAGAGGCTAAGAAGTTCCAGGTGAGCGATCAACTCATCTTCCTGCTGAACTTGCATGCATGTCTTTAGCCCATCGCTACCGCTCTCTATCCTTCCAACATTAGCTGACACATGAGTATCTATAGTTCATCCTGACCCTTCGCTACCGCTTTCCTTTAACAAGCTACTCCGCCTTGCCAACGCTTGCCAGCAACCTGTGTAGGTTTTCGCCTGACTTCAAAGCTGCTTTTTATCACTCTTTTGGATGGGGCAAGGAAGAAGTCGGGTCCGCGCGGTTCGCCTTTTCGAATGCAGCAGTGTTTTTGGCTTTGGCAATACCAGCTAGCTAGCTACTTACTTGTGTGGGAGTCCTATCCTATAAAGAAAAGCCTGAGTTATAGACTGACTAAAGAAATCCACCTAAGCCGTAAGTTTTTGTTACAGCTGGCACACCTGCTTGCAAACTAGAAAATCTGATTCTAGTAGAAAGTGGACTAAGTCTTAAGAGAGATAAGCCGGTCTTTATACACTGGCCCTACTTCGAATTCAGTCAGTGGCCAGATGCATTGTAAGCAATTCCAGTCCCAGCTGCTGAGGTGGCGTAGTCAGCCCTACCTAAGTATTGAACAAAACCAACCATTTGTAAAATATTATCCTAAAAATTAATTAAGACCACTTATTAGATCAAGGTTGGCATACATAGCATAGGAAGGTGGAGCTTTGGTCGTGGACAGTAGGGGAGACAAGTAAAATAATGAGTCAAATAATGAGTAGAGAAGGCAAGCCCAAGAGTGTAAGAGCACAAGATGAAGCATGGCCTTGGCATATGAGATTTGGCCATTTGCACTTGATAAAAGAAGATGGAAAAAGGGATGTCCAAATCAACCTGTTCAGCATGTATTTTAGGAAAAGATAGTCTATATAGTGGTAGGACTTTTCCATCAAAAGCAAGATAAAGAGAATCAAGCACCACTTATCAACCGGTTGGGGAATGTACAAAGAATGCTGAAGAATAAACAGCGTAAAAGGGGAAGAGTTCAAAAACCACCTAACTAAGCCTATCACACCAAATAGAAAAGAGACAAAAAGACCAAAACAAGCTTTTTTTCAAGCTCTACAAGTCCTATATATAGTGAACCACTAGATAGCCGTGTTCCACTAGTCCAGTCTTGCCGAGTTGCCTAAGGACCCAGCCAGAGAATTTAATAAATAGTCTCTTATCGGAAGGAGAAATAAGAATAGAGTAAGGAGGCCCGCCTAGTAGAAGTAGAGGAGATGGTTGCGTCGGAGTAAACCGAGTCTCGGTGTATCCTTTGTCTGTTCAAAATCGATATTTTTCACATAAAAAGAGAGATTTACTTTATCTTAAGTCTACTTGAATTCTAGAAAAGTCCTATCGTCGATAAATTCACCACGGCTTGTCCTTCAACGAAGCACTGTTCACCCGAGGCGGGAAGCATTGTAGGTGAGTAGATACTAGAGTTTTGGGTATACAAGAAGCCGCGAGGGATCGTTATATAGTTTTCATCTGGTAGGTCTTCTTACTTATGATGCCTGGAACTTTAACTAGAACAGGGCATTCCTCAACCGAAACAATTAGAGAACTAGTTATTCCCGCGGGACACGAACTTACATGTTTCCAGGCAGGTAACGTATAGAAGACTGAAAGTTGAAGTTCCGGTGGGTCTCGTCAATCGATTACCTTCCTTATTGCGCCTGCCCCTAATTGGAGCTCTTCTTATCTATTTCTATACCGAGAATAGCTTTATTGACGGGCTGAACGAACCCCTCACTTGGCTAACTCAACAATCATATGTCTGAGAGTCTGGTCTAACTAAGCGGATTGGAGGCGGGCATTTTCATTTCAACGTAGCAGTAGGGAAAGTGATTTCGGGGGGTTAGTACACATGGGCAGTTGGGACAGTTACAGGTAGTTAAGTTCGGTCTTATTCTTATGGGCAAGTGGTCCTAGAATCTCTCTTTCCTTCTCTTAAGTATAGCTTTACGAAACTAGAATATGAGTAAATATAGAAATAGAATAATAAGAATATCATATAGCCGTGTATTAGTAAGGATAGGTTTTGGTGAGTAGTAGTTCTTGGCATTAGTAAGCTAGCTTCACTAGACTATCTATGACAGGAAATTCGGTAAATGCACAATATCTTTTCAATGAAGTGAATGAAGAAAGATTCATAGGAAATGAACAATAGAAAGAGTACTATTCTTCAGTTACTCTTTTTTCTTGTCTTAGAATAGAGAATGTGTCAATGGATTAGCTGACTTTACTATGTTCCTGTCTTCAAGTATAAGTGAGTTGGTGTCAACGAATAGTTGCTTATTGCACTACTCAGTGAATGAGATATAGCATATATAATGGATTTTTCTTTTCCTCTTCCTACTACATACACGGCTATAATCGTTATATATTCGATTCTTTTCTTTAGACTCTTCTTTCTGCATCTCTTTTCTTTCCATTATGAGTAAAAGGGAACAGCAGTGGCTCAAGTATGTTCATTGGTATCATACTGTGGCAGTAGATCCTGGTGTCTTTCTCTCAGCTTTCTGAAGCACCTTTCGTCTCTCGTAGCTGTAAGGAAGGCAAGGAGAAGATCCGCATATTGTCCTTCTGGGTCCTCTTTATGATGAGGTTGCTAATAAGGGAAGTAGTCCCAATGCTTTTTCCCTCGGTAAGGAACACTTATGGCATCTAAGGTACGCAATTTCTTGTGTTCGCGTTTAGCTCCTTGAACAACTTTGTATCATTCGATACCACTAAGCAGCGGTTAATCGGACATTCCAGAGAGTGAGAGGTCCTTCGGGAAAGAAGAAGCCTAGCCAAACATTGAAATAAGAGTGCCGTAGAGAGAGATCATTTAGTGATTTGATCGTCTAAGATGAAATCACATAGTATACGGCCTATAATCTTGCTTCTTTTGCATTCAACAAGAAAGAGAATTGGTAGTCCACCATCATAGTACCTGAGTTTGATTGAATAGCTCTATTTGTAGTCTTCTTGTTTTTGAGAAAGTGCTCTAGACATCGGTTCATCCCGAGCACCACATAGTTTCCAGATGCAAGCAGGCGGGGAAGAGTTTTTGGTTCTGAGAGGACATTCTTTTGTTATTGAATTTAGGATTGGGAAATTGATGTATGTCAGTGAAGAATGCAAGTTGACCAATAGCAGCTATGAAGAACAGCACCTGTGCAGTATGTCAAACGGATTGACCTTGAATAAGCCATTGAAATGCTATCAAAAGATAGCTCTGTTGATAAGTTATTTGAGTTCTAGATGTCTACAACTTACCACACTCGTTTTCCCTTTGTATCACCCGCAGAGCAGACTTCTTTTGTCTAAAGCTGAAACCTCTTTCTTCAGTGAGAAAAAAAAGGTTGTTCTTTGGAGGGACATCCCTGGCTAAACAAGTTCTTCGGGTTTTTGCTCTGATGAATGTGAGGGCGACACCCTGAGCCTTATATTTCATAACATTTGTTACTAAACACGGTAAGGTCATGTGTGCTTTATGACCAATAAATAAGAAGCATTCAATTGTGGTGGAAAAGAGTGAACTCTCAGAGAAAAGATCGCCGTCGTGGAAGTGAAGAATTCCAGAACGATAGATTCGACCTGGAGCGCTATCTGGTTATAAGTGTTATATGCTTTGAAAAGCCAAAGGAGGAGTTTTCATGAAGAAGAAGCTTATCATACCATGAACGAATCAACAACCATCTGTTAGTCACACACAGTGTTAGCTTTTAGTTTGAATCATAGATAAGCCTTCCTTAAGTGTAATTTGGCTTGGTTTAGAATGTTGCAATGGAATACCAATCTACCGGATTTGACAAATCAAGTAGAACCGCGTAGCTCACACAGCGGGTCTTAGAGAGGAACCACAGCAGTCTAAGGGAAGAAGAAAGAAAGCATACTAGGCTAGCACACAACTCGAAATTCATTAAGATTTTGTTTGATCTCCAAATGCTATAACTAGCAATAAGGGCTAGACATCCTAGAATCAAAGTGCACAGGTCTCTAAATCAGTATAATGTTGATTTTTTCAGATGTTCTCTCTTATTTAGATACGAGAAAAAATCAAGGTTATTAAGCCGCTCACTTGCTTAAGAAAATATTGATTTAGTGGATACCTCCCTCGTTCTGTGGGATAGGGAAGACTGGATTAGAGAAATACGAATGAAAGAATTCATTGTAAAAAACTACAATCTATTAGGGCGTAGTAGGTATACCAAGCAAGCTCTCTTTCTTCTTCAATGAGAACCGGGTAATTGTGCTGTTCATGCTCCTGATCTAAGGCACTCTCGCTGTTAGCAGTTAGAAGTCTTTTAAGAAGCAAAGGAAATTGGCGCTATCTCTTCATCAACAAAAGGGATCCACAGCCTACATCATTCATTCAAAGTACTTTTTCTTCCTGACCATACCGTTCTCGGGGATCACTCCACATCAAGATAGAAAGAATGCTACATCCTACTCTCCTATTCAATGAGGAAGAACTCACACAATCCAGAAAGATGAGTTGAAATCGATTACCCACTCAAAGAAGCACTCAATACTTTCACTACAAGCCTATGTGAAATAACACCATGTTTGTCCTAAGCATTCTATACTTTTCTAGATGACTTGAACTTGTTTCAGAAGTAGGGCCTAAGCAAGAATAAAATAACAATTGATAAACTACTTTCGAAAAGACAATAGCCAGGTAGCCAACAACATAGATTTGCCACGGACAAGGATCTTGCCACCTTATTGTGAATTCCCTTTTTTATTCAATTGTGTACTCGTTCCTGTTGTTGTGCCATTAGTGACTTGAGAAGACTGTGTGAAAGAGAGCACGATGCCGACCAAGTCACAAAATAGGTTCTCCCGATTTCAAAGTAATTTGTTGATGCTTACACAATAGGTAGACCCCACTCTTCTCTTTTTCTCCTATCCGCCTTGCCTTTCTTCGAAATGACACTCTCTTTTCTAAGTGCGCTCTTTTGTAGTACCTATTAGTAGAAGATTAGCTGGAGTCATTCTAGTTAGAAAGTATCATATACGCTTTCAATGTCTACTTCAAAGCCGAAGGAGGAATGGAGAGAGGGAAGCCAGCAGATAAAGATGTGACTAGTCAACTAGGTGAGAAGTTGCCTAAGCTCATTTTCAAGAAGTCGTGGTCTGTGTTTGAGTGTGAAAAAGTTTGCATCCCTAAACCTGTACTGAGTAGGGTTTGAGTAGGATCTCTCTCCATTGATGAACACTCATCAGTAAATAAAGAAAAGTAATCTGGGTTGTATCACATGTATCACAATAGCTCCAGGCATGTATCATAAATCAGATTCCCTTATCCTTGACCTTTCGATCCGGTCACCAACCTCCAAATTCCATTTACCTTCGTCCAGAGTCACAGCCATCTCAACCTCTGTCAGGAAACTTTCACAGGGGAGTTTATCATCAAAATAGAACCCAGCCTTGATGACTAGAAGTATGAAGGAAACTAACTAATTTAGTAGTAATTTGTTTTATATTTTGAAAAATCATGGTAACATTTATTGCTTATTAGAGGAGAAAGGATACAAAAGACTAGCCAAACAAGGCCCTAGCTAGACACAAAGGCTTCCATCCCGTAAAGAAACTCTCTATCAACTAGACTCACTGCCCTAACTGACTAAAGGAAGAGGTCATCGCAAGGCGGCTAAACATCCACGGGGAAAACTTCCAGGGGTGGCCCACTTCCAGGTAAACTCCCTTAAGAAAGATACTTACAGCCCGTGCCAAAAGAAGGGTACTCCCTGACTGAATGATGCACTTTGGGCCTTTAGGAAAGAGGGTCCTCGATCGAGAGAGAATCTGTAAATGATGCAAATGGTTCGGGAAATAGGTTCCTCAGAGCACACAATTCATTCATAAGCTTAGCTTTCTTTGACTCCAAAAAAGGATGATTCTATTCTCTTAAGAGTAGGTCGAATCCCCTATACCAATCTGCCATTTCTCCTCGACTTGGTCTGCTGGATGGAATGCTGCTTTTTGTTCTAATAAATCTTGATATTGATTCCATAGAATATCGAATGGATTCGTTATGTCACGACGGTCTTCGCCGCAATGCTTAGCTCTTTCCGATATACGGAGCAATTCACGTCTATATACCGAACTCGATTTGACTGCTTTTCACTTCATCCTTTAGCCCTAGATCGCATGCCGTAAAGGATGGGTGTGGAAATGTTCCCAGGATATGAATGAAAATCTTCATCATCTTCTTTCGGTCCCATGGTGGAATGCCTTTATGCCAGCCTGTTCCCTAAGTTGGATAAGTTCATTGTGTTATTACAGGTAGTATTGCTCTCAAAGCTAGGAAGGAAAGGTAAGGTCAGAGCAAGCTTATTTACTAAGATCCTAGCGAGTGGAATACTTTGAACGAGCAGGGGAGCGAGCGGAGTACTTTACGCAAGTAGTGGTTTACCAGGAACTCGTATAAGAGCTAGTCATATAGTCCTTGAAGCATTATTCCGTTTATCGGTAGGGCTGTTAGCAAGGAGTTTGAAGCTTTAGTACTTTCAGCTGTAGTTCCTGTTTTAGCAAGGAATGAAGTTGGTTCAGAGGTGTCAAGTAGAGAGGTTAGATCTTCTCTTCCTTCTCATACTGCGAGTAATATCTCAACTACACTTTCAACTTGATGTTGATCAGTTTGAGCATGTTCAGCAAGTTCACCAGTTAGCTTTCCCGCCTGCTTGCCAACTAAAGTAAGGACAGCAAGCCAGTAATGAGAATAAGCTCTTCATCTTAGTTTCCGCTTTCAGACAAGTACAGCGTCCACTTTTCTCATATTTTTAAATAGCAGATCTTAAGAGGATGTTGGCAAAAAATAAGGGGGGATCCACTTTTTAACATACTTTTTCGTATTTCCGAATGGTGCTGAATAGTCATTCAACTGATGCGGAGAATCTCGTCTACTTTGAAAGTCTTAAACGATGTGTTTATCTGTCTTTCTTGAAAAAAGTAACAAAATTCGTCGAGTTCCAAAGTTTTGATAAATCTAGTTTGTGTTCAGTCTTATGTGCTCATAACTCTGCCTTTCGTTAGAAAATAGAAAAACCAACGAAAAATCAAGTCTCATGTTGCTCCTAAGAAAACGCGTATAATAGTCTCATTGGCCATCGTCGATGGGACGCTCCAGTGTATGCGTTACTGGGCTGCTAGCATTTTGTCATGGAAGTGAGTGAAAGAATGTTCTTGTTTTTCGTTGGAAAAACCAACGCCGACGTCAAGATCAGTCTCCTTTCTCTTTTTGGGAGCAGAGCTTCACAGGATAGTAAAATAAATCCAATGAATAACCCTTCTTTGGTTCTCTATGGGCATGCGACGTCTAGTGATATCCAGTTTATGCTGTCGTCTAATAGCTCTACCTCTAGCTCCTCAACAGGATCTATTGCAGAAAGCGCTCCGCCTGAGTACACGGAGTTGTTTAATCAAGTTTGTGGGGAATGTACAAGATTGGTGGTTCGGGCAGGTAAACAAATACCGCCACAATGGGACATGCCCGACCTTCTTCGAACTGTTGTAATTACAGACAACGAGGATATTGGGGTAATCCAGCCCTTTCTCAGGGATACGTACTATGATCTCATGTTATGTGGACCTAATAGTTGGGTTATCCAGGATATTATGGCTTGGATTGATTTAGTTAACGCGGAAAGCCCCCTGGATCAATTTTCCATTCACCCAATAATTCCTCTGAATATAGACAACTATTATTTCTCATTCACAAATCCTTCCTTGTCTATGCTGCTTACTCTCGGTTTGGTCTTACTTCTTCTTTTTGTTATTACGAAAAAGGGAGGGGGAAAGTCAGTGCCAAATGCATGGCAATCCTTGGTAGAGCTTATTTATGATTTCGTGCCGAACCTGGTAAACGAACAAATAGGTGGTATTTCTGGAAATGTGAAACAAAAGTTTTTCCCTTGCATCTCGGTCACTTTTACTTTTTCGTTATTTCGTAATCCCCAGGGTATGATACCCTTTAGCTTCACAGTGACAAGTCATTTTCTCATTACTTTGGCTCTTTCATTTTCCATTTTTATAGGCATTACGATCGTTGGATTTCAAAGACATGGGCTTCATTTTTTTAGCTTCTTATTACCAGCGGGAGTCCCACTGCCATTAGCACCTTTTTTAGTACTCCTTGAGCTAATCTCTCATTGTTTTCGTGCATTAAGCTCAGGAATACGTTTATTTGCTAATATGATGGCCGGTCATAGTTCAGTAAAGATTTTAAGTGGGTTTGCTTGGACTATGCTATTTCTGAATAATATTTTCTATTTCATAGGAGATCTTGGTCCCTTATTTATAGTTCTAGCATTAACAGGTCTGGAATTAGGTGTAGCTATATCACAAGCTCATGTTTCTACGATCTCAATTTGTATTTACTTGAATGATGCTACAAATCTCCATCAAAATGAGTAATTTCATAATTGCATAAAAGGAGAGTATGTTTGAAAGCTTTCCTTGCTGACTTGATTGCCTTTTCTTATAGTCAAGATAGTCAAAGTAGAGTGTGATTCGGCATAACCATAAGAAGTAGCGGTATTGTAGGCCGGGCTAGTAGAAGTGGTGAGGTACCAGGGGGAAGATGAAAACTTCTTCGTTTCGTTGGTAGAACCCACGCCAACTCTTTTCTCTAAAAAATAGAGAGATCTTTTGATAGTCTCACTTCTATCAATGCAATGAAAGAACTATCCCTTCCTATTTGTTTGTCCTAATGAGACAAAGAAGAGCCTCCTTCTTTACCACTTTAGGGGATGGGGGTGAAGGGGGGTTTACATACAACCGGGACAAAGTGGTTTATGATTGAATCTCAGAGGCATTCTTATCATTTGGTAGATCCAAGTCCATGGCCTATTTCGGGTTCACTCGGAGCTTTGGCAACCACTGTAGGAGGTGTGATGTACATGCACTCATTTCAAGGGGGTGCAACACTTCTCAGTTTGGGCCTAATATTTCTCCTTTATACCATGTTCGTATGGTGGCGGGATGTTCTACGTGAATCCACGTTGGAAGGGCATCATACAAAAGCTGTACAATTAGGACCTCGATATGGTTCTATTCTCTTCATAGTCTCGGAGGTTATGTTCCTTTTTGCTTTTTTTTGGGCTTCTTCTCATTCTTCTTTGGCACCTACGGTAGAGATCGGAGGTATTTGGCCCCCAAAAGGGATTGGGGTCTTAGATCCTTGGGAAATCCCTCTTCTTAATACCCCTATTCTCCCTTCATCCGGAGCAGCCGTAACTTGGGCTCATCATGCTATACTCGCGGGGAAGGAAAAACGAGCAGTTTACGCTTTAGTAGCAACCGTTTCACTGGCTCTAGTATCCACTGGCTTTCAAGGAATGGAATATTACCAAGCACCCTCCACTATTTCGGATAGTATTTATGGTTCTACCTTTTTCTTAGCAACTGGCTTTCATGGTTTTCATGTGATTATAGGTACTCTTTTCTTGATCGTATGTGGTATTCGCCAATATCTTGGTCATCTGACCAAGAAGCATCACGTTGGCTTTGAAGCAGCAGCATGGTACTGGCATTTTGTAGACGTGGTTCGGTTATTCCCATTTGTCTCTATCTATTGGTGGGGAGGTATATGAAAGAAGGGAACGAATAAGTGGATTGAGGAATGAAAGCTCGAAGACAAAGAGAACTGGGTTGCTTTAATAGAATGGAATCCTATTTAATATTAGCAATTCACATATAATCTTAAATAACGATCATCCCGCTTCCTTCCTCTGTGTGCAAAACGAAGCTGCCGTAGGTAGTTGTGTTATTATGGAATTGTGTTTTGATTCCTAGTTTCAAAAATAAACGTTGTAAGGTAACGTTTCTCGCCGGTTTTGGTAGTAGTTGTTGTTGGTTATAAACGTTAGTTGTTGTGAAGCATATGAGAATATGCCTGGTTTTGGGTAATATCTTAAGAGGTGCAACGTTCTCCGTGGGTGTTGGTACGAGTGTGGTTTTTCACAGGTCCGGAGACAAGAAAAGAGCCGAATTAGTGTAGGAATGGAGATTTCTACTTTCCGTAGTTGGGTTCGAACCTGAAGATGGTTTTGTGGTGTCTGCTTCGTCTCTAGATTATGCTTCGTCTCCAGAATCCCTAGACGCATCGATTGTTCGTGGTATGCTTGGGCTGGTCACACGGCTCCGGTGCATCGGGCCACTCTCAATTGTTTGGTTCCGAAAAAACTAGGGCTCTTCTCGTATGAGCAGGCTTATCAACCACTCAGAATAGGGAGCTTCCAGCGGGAAGTCCAGCTTTGGGACGTTGCCCCTCGGATGAAAATCGATCTCGTGGAGACGGGCTTGACAAAAGTAAGTTAGCAAGCGGGTGTTCCATAAAATGAAAAAAAAAGAAACTAGGATTCTTCCGAACTCAACTCCGTGGCCAAAACCATCTTCTCACTCTGACCCCCACATATCAGATCCCAGATGCCACCCAACGATGATGGGACTTTCGCGCAGGGAATTTCGATAAATACTCCCCCTCTTGCAGCGAGAGCCCACTCCTACCTAAGGAAGGGGCTTGTAGATCTATATTTGGATTAAGGGGCGGTATGGATGGAAGAGCGCTTCTATTGGTAGGCAGTCGGCTGGCCGAGGAGGCTGCTCTCTCTATCTAGAATGAAAAGAGGAGAGAAGTAGCACGCACTGGAGTGGGAGTGGTTCCAGTGCCGAAATCGCCCTTTCTCTTATTCGTACTAAGGGGGAGGAGGGCTTATCTTAATATTCCATCTTGTTTGTTAGCTGACAACTCCATCCATCTTGCTTGTGCTCATTCTATCACAAAAGAGATTTCTTACTTTTGCCATATGGTGATCATACTTTTTTCATACAATTGGAAGGTCTACCGAGGGGAAGGTAGGACAAAAACACGGTGTTTCATACTTTTGTCACTTTTCTTTCTGTCTCCACTCCACTATTCTTATCTTACATAATAACCTGCCTCTTCTTTAATTGATTGGAAAGCTGGTCAATAAAATGCCAGTGGTAAATCCATTGAGTAGCTGCTCGTATCCAAGGAAAAGGCCATAACAAGGTATTCTCCCCAATCTTATTATCTTTCCCTTTCGAAGGTCAGACAGCACTGGTCAATAGGAGCGGGTGGGCACATAGCAATAATAAATGGCAACAAGGCTCAACAGAGCAGAGACACAAGAATACCTATATAGAGACATGAGAAATAATAAGCCAAGGAGATCTTTACAAAACGAGAATTCCGCATCCGGTGAAAGCTGAAGTCACATAGGGAAGGGAGTTTCTGCAGATGGAGAAAAGGGAGATATCACACTGTGTGTGATAGGTTATTAGCTGGAGGATTGAGATTGGTATATGGCATTCAGATAGTCATATGCCACTGAAAGCATGGAAAGACTAGGTGAACGGGCTCACCAGGCAGGGAAAGCTAGATATAGCCTCTCTTCCTCCACTTGTTTTACGGATTCACATACTGGTTGGTATGTTCATCAAGTTCTCGATTACTACTTACGGTGCCCACTGACTCCCTTTAATGGTACGCAGTCCCTGCCAATTTTTCGAAAGAAAGTGCTATCCACAGAGGGGGCTAGCGGAGGAAGTGCAGAAATCGCGTATCCGTCTTATCCTCGATGGAGTACAGTGGCTATAGAAAGAAAGGAAGAGTTCGATTGCTTGGAGAAGGTATTCTTCTTGGTCGACGGTTTTTAAAAACCCTCTTCTTACCCAGAAAAAGGAAACTTCTTGCGGAATGATAGATCCGTTTGTCTTGCTCTACCTAAGCAGGATTGAGTACGATGATGCTCCCTACCTATGTGTACCTCATACTTTTCGGGCTAGAAATGCCATATAGTTAATGGAACTATCCATTTTGCTCGATCTTGATTAGTAGATTGCCAACTTCTTCTTCTGATGATAGGAATCTTCCCTTTATTAGGTGGCTATTCCGTTCGTACCAAAGCAGCCAACAGCATATGTGCCTAACATGAGGGATCTAACTACTATGAAATTCAATGTGGAAATCGACCCCGGCCTATTTTCTTGAACAATGCCTTCCACTTAATTGCCGATACTTTGACATAGGTAGCTCTCGTAGTCAAAGCTCACAGGGCCAAACGCTCTATTGGAGTGGGCACGAACACACACAAACAAGGTTCGAAGAACTTCTACTTCAGGCCTTGAGGATTCTATGAGGCTCACTCAATAGTGTTGAGGCGCTTGCGGGCAATCAATAAATGAGGAAGCCAAATTATGGATCAAGGAAGGCTGCATCAGAAGGAAGAGTAGGTTGCTATGCCGTTGGCAGGGACTGAGACAGAGAGAGGGGGGCATAGCCCCTATGATCCCGGTAAAGAGTTCCAACTATGCTCTTCTCAGGTTCTTTCTTTCTCCTTTACCAGACCAAAGAACTAATCAATCAATCTTGACTTAGACTTCCCATCATCCCCACTTGATTCAGCTTGAAAGCGGAAAAGAAGCGACTTGAACACATCCTTCAGCTGGAAGCCCGATGGAATCACGCCCTAAGAAGGAGTCACGCAAAGAGAAGAGGTTGCTTCGCTTCCTAAGAATCATTCCTATTCCTAAACCTAAACTTGCTCACTACCCTTACTGAGACGGCTAACAATCGTCTTAAAGTGAGATTCGAATTCTTCGACTGAGAAAGTTTCTCTTTCGGCTGAGCCTTTGGTCGAGTCCCTATTCTATAGGATAAAGTTTAAAGAGCCCTTGCTATATAGACACTTTGTTGCAAACAATCCCATCTGTCTATTAGTGATAGCTCCATCCTAAACTTCGATTGAATGAAGTCCTTCTGAACTGAAATCATGAATTGGACTCGAACCAATACCTCTGTGGGACTTCTTCCTTTCTTTTCGGATCAATGAGACAAAGAGGTAGTTCAAGCTGTCGTTAGGGTCTTTGGCAAAGGAATGGAAATGGGACCCCCTCGACTTCTAAGCGAGTAAATCCCAGTAGAGAGAGGAAGACCTTTAAAAAGGAAAGTAGGAACGATTCTGAAGCGGTACTCAGGAAAGTAGTAGCCGTGTAAGTCAGTCACTGGTTAAAAGCAAGCAATTAGTTAGCAATCAAGCTCTTCCGCAGCGCGCCTTGTCTACGATTAAGAATGTCATGCCTAACCCACCCTTATCCACTAATAAAGGCAACTCTAGCTTCTGACACAACTGGACTTATGAAACCGATCATGCTGGACAATCAAATACTTCTTCCCTCATACTTATCTACTTCGCTTAGGCAAAAGATTGAAAAGTCTGTATCTGTCTACATGTGCCTCCGTCTATGTTACCCCTTCCCCGGAAAGGTGATTATACGTATAGTATAAAAAACTAGAAAAAAAATCAAAAAGAAAGAAGAGAAAGAACTGGGAGTTGGCGCCTACATAACAGGTAGCTTGCTTACCAAGCCGTCCTGGCAAGCTCCTACAGTTCTCTTATTATTCTTGACTTGACTTATTAATAAGAAAACTACTCACTAACAAAATGAAAGACGATCTAGAATCTACCCAAGAAGATAGAGAGTCCCACATACGAGAAAAGGTCACAAATGGAGTTGAACCAAGTAACATTGCAAAGGCATAATGATAGTAGGGTCGGGATATCCCCGCCCTCCGAACCGGACGTGAGGGTCTCCCCTCATCCGGCTCTCTGCAGGGGAATCTCCACTCACTGCTTCCCCTAATATCCTCCCTTTACCACATCATGGGGGTTTACAGGAGATCCCAGAGACTCGCTCGGAAAGGCTGCTATACCAAACATTATTACTTAACTACAAAGAAAGAAAAGACTATAGTAGTCACTAGACTGACTATAGTAGTCCGTCCGGCTGCTCTTGCTTAAATCATTACTCTTCATTCTCCCGTGCTCTAGCAATTGCGCTCCCTAGACCACTACCATTTAGTTAGGTAGGGACAATCAATCCATAGTTACGGGAATAACGGAATGCATGGGGATCCAAAAAAATAGAAGAATATTTTCTATGAAATCCTTTCTTTCCATAGATGTATCTGGTCTGAGACGGTACAGTACTCTATGAGAGGAATGCAATGGGATGGATGGTAGAGGGCTGCCTGCGCCCAAAAGCGATGATTCACTTGTCCCCTTGTCTATAGGGACCTTGTGGCATACAACCGCCACGACTCCTGCGTTATAGCCGCCCCTTTCTCTCTTTCTTTTGACTGCCTCGTGGACGGACGAAAGAAGGGAAGTTACAGAAGGGGGCAGTGAAGGCTCGCCAAGTAGACAGCAAGCCCCCACCCCGTCAGTCCTGTGTTGCCGTAGCGTGCCCTACTTCAATAAGGTATTACCTCGCCGATTTGAAAGGGGATTGGATTCATTCACTTGCATTCCTGCTAGCACTACAAAAAGCTCCGGTCTTAACGCCCCTACGGAAGCTGTGCAGCCTTTCCTCGGGTTCGTAGAGTCGGGTTTCCCGTTTACCCACAACGGAGGAGCCGCCCCCACCAACCAAAGCAGGTAGGCGGCCACGGTTCATAACGCACTCTTCGCACAACAGATCCACTTTGAAGTTGACTTATTCGCTCGGCCAATCGTCGGAATGTGTACGAGATACCATAAGGGCCCAATATCTCAATAGCACCCTTGTCTAAAGCTTCGAATGAGACTGAATATCCGAAACGCAGGAACGATCTGACTAGAAAGTCATTCAAAACTTGATCGAAGAACCAGCGTTTATTGAAGAAGCTATAGAGTCGATTACAAAAAGTACTAGTTTGAAAGGCTCGTTGGAATTGATCCGCTACGAGATTGACATTATACGCTAGAGAAGCACCTGAAGTACTAAACAGAATAGGTATTAGTTTTGTAATGGTTGGAGCAGCAAACTCGGATTCGGCAAGAATCTCATTTTTTGGTAGTACGAAGGGGGAATTGGCCCAAAAATTGGATAGGGGTAAAGACGCAGCCGGGTGCCGGCGGCTTATTCAAGTGCCCCCCGAACCGCGCGAAATGGTCGCCTATTACACGGCTCACAAACTCTGCCTGGGGTGGGGCTACCTATTATTCGTAGGCGGTACGTACGGCGCACGCAGGGCCTCGGTTTGCTGCGTGGACTGTCTATGCATTTCCTACAGAGTGTAATGGAACCCAGCTCAGCTCCGCCGAGCCAAAAGGAAAGAACAGAACAGCCGGAGGCGAAGAGTAGAGTATAGCCAAGGGGCTTTCGTCGTCCGTAAAGGACCTAACGGAAGACCGTGCTCCGAAGTGCACTGAGAGTTTTGTTTTAAGAACACTTGGCCTTACCCCTTCGTTTTGAGCCATGTCTAGGTAGAATCGGCAAGATTGAACCGAGGCCCGCCCGGGCACCGCCGGGGGGACAACCAGACCAACCAGTAGGCTTTCTTTCCGAAGTTTCCTCCCCGGGCCCTTACTTAAATCATTGAATTCATAGGCATAGGGGCGTCCCAGGCAGTGGTTCATTCAATGAGAAAGAAAGACAGGAGGGCAGGATTCGTCGTGTCGGGCGAATTCATTCTGGGAAAAAAGGGGGAAGGGAGTCACCTGAGCTATGCGAAGGGAAGGGAGTCGTGGGCTGAGCCGGAGGTCACTTTTCCCGATCCACCCCGAAGGTTTTTTTCCCTCTCTCGCCCCATCATCGTACCCAGTCCTGCTATCGGCTCAGCTCTATCTATTCATCTCTTTTTTTTTACTTTACATGGATATTTTTTTTTTTCTCTCTTGTTCATAGATCTTGAAAGCGGATCAATAGAAATTTCTCAAAGGATCTATCTATAGAAAGATCTAGATCTCTATCATCATCTATCTCTATATCTAAATATGGAAGAACCCTCGAAGCCTGTCCCCGACGACGATGCCCCCTGGGCGAAAGGAAAGGGGCCGCCATTCTCTTTCTTTCCTCAATCGTTCCGATCATTTCTCTCATTCCCTTTTGTTTGTTTGGGGCCCCGGGTTGGTTCGTTTCCTCCTCCTATCTACGCAATTCTCTGTCTTCGTTCGTGATCATCTTAGGCGAAAGGATAGGTATAAATTTTGTGGAGGTTGGCGAATCCGATCAAACTCTTATATAGTTCTTATTTTTCCAGCTTTTGTGTGGTGTCCTCAGCCTGCTAACACCAGGCCGCAGGTCACTCTGCTTTGACTCAATAAACCAGTATTTCTCAACGCTCGGGAATCGGGTATCGGGGAAAAACCTTGGACAGCGTTCCTTGGATATCAAGGTTATGGGGCTTGGTTGGGCAACAGCGTCCTAAGTGAACGAAACCTATTGACTCCGGCCTTTGATAACAATGGAAATAGCTGGTCTGATGTCAATGTCCAGATAACCAGATGACGATGGAATTATTACAATGGACAGATTTCTATGGTCAGATACAGATTCCCTTCTCCAGCTAGTGTTCTTACGATAGAATTCTTATTATCACTGCTAGCATGATTACGAAGGCAAGATGGAAATGTACAGCGGCGTGTTGAGAATGGGAGAGGCTGCGGCGTGTTGCTCTGAAAAAACAATGGAAAGAGCTGGATCTTGATCAAATGTACAAATAGCCGGATACGACTAGCCAGCGGCGTGAACTTCTACTGCTACCGTGATTCCAATCCCTTCTCTTTTAAAATAAAAAAACTTCCTTCTTTAGTTCAAATCAATGTTATGACCAAAATATGGGGTTTCCTACTCGATCCGTCCTTTAGCCAGCTTCTTACTAGCTTTCTTACCCTTAGCTCTGCTTTTGTGGGCGAGCCTTCGGCAAAAGAGCTGGACAAAAAGCTGGTCAAAAAGCGGAGTGAGAAGGAAGGGTTCCCCGATAAGGAAGGTTGACCCGATACCCATAACCTACAGAGAGCGAGTTCAGTATCCGCCTACAAAGAAGCAACTAAAATCCTGACTGACAAGGTTTGGGGCTATCTAATAGCAAAAATCTCCTTCTAACAAGACAGGGTATTCACTACTGTAAGGTACTGAGAGAACAGGTACTTAGATCACAGACTTTGACACTTCTTCCTCACTTGAAGAGGAAAAAGATTATTGACTTGCCGGGGAGGGTCATGGACGGCACGAAACTTGCATATCCAAACCTGGCGCTGGCTGGTGGGCCTATAGCTGGCTCGCTCGATAGATAAAAAAAATCTTATCCTGGGAGCTCTAGTCTAAGAGATTTGAATTGTAAGGTCTGGTTACCATTTCGAGTAGAGAAGGTGGGCAAATAAGGAACTGAAAAAACCAACCCTCCGCTACCAACAAGCAAGTAAGATTCATCAGCAAATAGGTGAGCCGATAAAAGGAATTACTTTTTCTAGGCGGATTTATTCTAATTGAAAGTTTGTAATTCCGGCTATACTAAAAACTAAGGGACACTACCCATGGGGACACAACCAAAAGATTCTTCGGCTGGCTTTGGCTCATTAGAATACTCGGTTGGGAAAGTAGACGGCTGGCTTGCTTCGCTCTTTCATAAAATATTAGTATAAAGATACGCTCGTAAACAAATCAAATCTTATTCGATGGCCCGGGAGATGTGGTGGAAAAGACTGCTTCTGTGGATCCTGCTGACTTGATTGGGTGAATAAATGGGTACTTTACCTTAAAAACTGGGTTGCCCCCTGCCTTCCAAAGGTGCCTAAAGGACGGGCCAGTCTGCGTCGCTATAGGCATGGTTTTCCAGAGGCGAGCGGGTCGAGATGTGAATGCCATTACCTTTGAGATAAGGCAGAACACGCTTTAACGCTGTCCAGTGCAGTGGGCTGATGCATAAAATGCGATGCCTTGTGAACCGCAAAGGTGATATCTGGTCTGGTGATAGTAGCATATTGGGGAGCACTACGATAGAGGTGGGGATCGTTCATTGGTGTACCACTAAACTTAGAAAGTGCTTCACCAGGTATTATAGGTGTAAGGCACGATTTGGCTCCAGCCATTTTACTACGAACCAAAAGGTCACGAACATACTGAGGTTGAGAAAGGTGTAACCCGGGGTATGAGTAAATACCTAGGCGCTAGATGAAGATTACTAAGATCTTGAAGAGAGAATTGAGTAGCTCAAGAGGCGCGTGCGGCTCATTCACCTTGGATGGATCGGCTGGTCCTGGCATTCTTTTGACACTGGACACTCAAGGAGGTGCTTGCCTACTAAGAACTAGTCCCACTGTCTATTACTCGGGTGCTGAGGCAACTAATAAGAAAGAAGCTTGGGGAGGAATCCATTAGCTATCTTCACTAGACGGACACCGATGGCGCAGATTTAGGCAAGGATTTTTTGAGAATGATTATTAGCCTTCTTAGAATATCCGCCTATATTAATAAAGAGTTTGAGATTGACCACCCACAAGACAAGAGTTTGACCACGGGGTAAGGTTACCATTCCCAAAGAAAAGACCAGTTACGGACTTGTACTCTACAACATAAAAAAAGAGGACTGAATCGGCGATCCTTCGAATAGTTTACTCGACCTTCAAAGTCTTGTTCATCGCCAAGTAGGCTTCCTGAAAGGCGGACAGGGCAAGCAAAGTAAAGAAGTTAGTACTTCGCTACTGGACAAGGCTATTATTACAAGTCCAAAAAATACGTTACTCACTGGAGCGATGATTGATTCAAATTTGCCTAAAGATCGTGGATTTACATAGGCGGCTCACAAGGGAAAAACAAGGTTAAATGCCCCAGGGATGGAATGCTGAAGAGAAGAGCGAGATAGAAAGCTACGGCTTATCAAGCTGAACCTTGAGGAAAATAGGTTTATACCATGGATCTCAGTCTCCGTGAAGTTAGCAAGAAAAGATAATTATAGAGATGATGGGAAGATCAAGTCAGCCATTCCGGTGGACAAACATGGACTCAGTCATTACTTCACCTTAGAAGAGAGCACTTGGAAGTCATTCTTCTTCTTCGGCTTGCCAAATCCTGCTGACTACTCTTTCCTACCTGAAGAAAAAGAGGGAGGGGGCGAAGATACTCTTACTAGTGCCCACAGCCTGGAGTAGAGGTGGAAGAAGACCCCAGCTCTTCTCAAAGATATAAGAGATTATGACAAGAGCCAATTTTGCATCTTCTCCTCTTAAGATTTTCTATTTCTTTTGCAGGAGTTGTGCCCTCATCATCTCCCACGTTGTCCATATATATTTTAGCTGCTGCTATCTACATGAGTTCACCTAGGAAATTCATCATGCAAAGTAATAAGTCAAATCAACATGCTATTGTGCATTTTACAGTACCTTTGATGATGTTGTCCCCGCAACAATGAAATAATCCCTTTCTTCCTCTGGAATGAAATCTCGTCACATCTCCCACGCTGAATTTCATAATTTGAGACCAAAGAAGAAAGCATAAATACCAGACAAAATCACAAGTTACTATTATACTCCATTTTGAAGAGAATTACCATCTGGGTAGATAGCAGATGCACCGGCACACCCAGAAAACCAGTTGAGTTCCTTCTTTCTGAGTATGAAAATTAGACCAGGGACTGCATGAAAAAATCAATATCCCCGATAAGAAAGGACGACCTGCAGAAGGAAAGTCAGTCTCATTCGTTCCTGCCGCCCTAAGGAATTTCATAAGCAAGGTAAGATGAAGTAGTGAGCCGGGCGGGCATGCAAGGAGTAATTAAGTCTAAAAACCAGCCACCCCTAATTTCTCGTATTTAGTCAAGTTAGAGCCTCGGGTGAATGAAGCATTTCTTGAAACAAACTATTATCGTCACTAGCTAATCTAGTTGAGTTGGCGTAAGATCAAGAAGAACGGAAGCCTATCTTCTTTCTTTGTATCGAGACCAGCAAGAGCAAAGAAAGCAATAAATAGAATAGAAGTTCCTTAGTCAAGAAAGTCTAGCCTAAGAAGGCAATTATGTCTCAAAAGGATCCTATCGATCAGTCTAGCGTGGGGAGCAATCTATCGCCAGAAGTGGTGGTGACATGTTGGTCGCACTTCAGCTGAATGAACTTTCGGTGGCAAGGGAGATATTAGCAACCCCTTTTAGTTAGATGCAGAGGAATGCATTTTACCAGATAAAGCCTGTCTTATTGAAGTATGATCTATTCTTCTATCTTTAAAAATAAACTTGGGAGAAAGCCCGTCTAAGCAGAAGGATGAGAGGGATTGAGAATTCAAGCAAAGGGTTTTAACCAGTTCCCCTCCGGGGTTGACGCCAGGGAAATATGCTTTTGATAATGAAATATTGGTCTACGCCCTGCTTCCTAGTTCGAGTATGAGGAGCAAGAGCGAATTAAAGAAATTAAAGCGTAGCACTAGCGCTATCCCTTACCTGTAGCGAGCGTAGCGAATTTCAGAAATTATCTAGGAGGATTCGTCTGCATCTGGTTAAACCCTTCCTAGAAAAATAGGTTCCTTCCTTTGGAGGTTTACTTTTCGAAGCGTACGAATGGATTACTACGAATAGAGAAATGACGAGCTTATAACCTAGCGAAAAAGACCTAGCGCAATACGAACAATACGATTTAGCGGCAAAGGCAAAGCACATTCTATAGTTGTAGATACGGTACGGCAATCTATGGCTTCCCTCCTCTAAAGCTGCTTCCTTCCTTTCCGGTTCGTAGTGGTTACGAGCAGAAGTGCAATTCAATTCGAATCAATTGCTTTGATATGAGATATGACGATAACGAGCGCTAGAGAACATCGCTAGAGCTCCCTTTTTCCTAGGTCCAATACGAGCTCCTTGGCCAGACAAGAAGAGGACAAGAGAAGGAGGAGTGAAAACATTTTCTAATCAAGATTATGTTTACGTGCAGAGCATGATGATGAGGTAGTCTTGTCTGTTCAGATGGTAGGATTTCATGTTCAACGAGTCTTGGTAGACACCGGCAGGCGGGCCGAGATTCTGTACAAAGATGCTGTAGACAAGATGAAATTGGAGCTGCATCACCGAGGGAAAAGGCAGGATAGGATTTTCATCGATATAGGGATCCTCCTTTTTTAATGCTAATAAGGCGGCTAAGGACTAGTGACGATCGGAAATCGAATTTTTCATTTCATCCAATTCATATATAGTGTATGTTGTTCCGACGAGTCGATTAACTCCGATTGTGCCTTGTCCCGATCCTTGATTTAAGGCCTTGACTGGCGTGCGGTTGAGCATTCGGTACTTTTAGTCATCAAAAAAGCTCCTTTCCAAGGTTGGAGGCAAAGGTACATTTTGAAAAATATATTAGTTTATGTGGACAGTAAGAAATTCTTCGTTGTATAAACTTTCTAGAAAATCGAGTTTGCCCTAGAATTCCTTTTTTAGTCCCATTGGGCAGGCAATAAGGACATCATGGAATCTGAGGAACGTCTTGAAATCAAGCTTGGTTGCCTTTCACTGGGATGACTCTTCCTGAAAGAGGGCACTATGGATTCGAGCCTATTCACCAAGAAGAAATGTGGCTAGCTATAGTCTTGTTCTATGTGGATGATCTCATCTTAACCGGCGGAGACCTTGTAGAAGACGAAGTAGAACCTATCGATCCGCTTTTTTGATGAAAGACCTTTATTAGTATGTCCCATTCTCATCTTTCAGGTACTATTGAGCCATCTCTTTCATAGTCAATTTGGCTTTTCCCAGACTTAGGAGCATGATACAGCCGCACTCATTTCAATTCACTTTTCTTTCTGAAAAGAGGTACCACTTGAACAGGAGAATTAGTTTCTAAGCGTTATGCTTCATTTACTTTGCATATTTGACTCCTAGCACATGTAGATGCAACCCATCGATTCAATGAGGGTGTATTAATGGAGCTCAAGCACACCACAATTCTAGTTACACGAAAATTGATTGGTTGAACTGCTCATACGGATGATCAAAGTGTGCAAGTTTCGAGTTTGTATAGGCTCGCTCTATCCTAGTCTAAGTACTTGGTCGTGGAAAATCAATCATAAAGGACGAAAGCACTTACGGACAAGCAGAGCTAGAAATCAAACCATCTTTGTTCAGTTCGTTTGAACATGTTCTTTCTGTTGTTATTCTAGAGTCGTAGGTCGTCGGAATAAGATAATTCCTCAGTTTGAACAACCAATGGTCTCAGCTGGGCAAGGTAGCTGGGGCATCTCACTAACTAGATAATTGATACATGTGTCAGTGCAGTGGGCGCGGTTTACAGTAAAAGTGAAGTTGGTGCAATGGATAACTTTCCTCCTATCTTCTTGCAAAATTTTGTCGTAGTAGGTGTGGTAAACTTGAATTGCAAAGATTGATGCAGCTCGAGGTGGTACTGGCTTTTTTGGGCTTACTCGTCGCAGAACTTACATACTTTGTGGAGTTCTTAAGCAATCAGAATGCTAATAAGGGGGGAATAATGAAAAAATTCTTTATCAGCTACCTTGCCTTTCTTTGCTCCACCTCTATTTACTCCGGCCCGGAGAAAGAATTTCATTACGAAACTAAACTTTCCTCCCATTGGTGGCATCATCAACCCAACCTCATCTACACAATAAACGGCTGCAATAAATAAAAAGACACTAGAAGAAATATCTAGTCGTATGGAGCGAGCGGGAAACAAACCTGGCTATAGTTCGATAAGCCGAGAAGCGGCTTATATAAGTATCATCTTATTCGGTTTTCCTAGGTTCACGTGTCTCAGCAGATGTATGGCACTGTCGCTTGGGGCATCCCTCCTCACATGTTCTTCGGCTTCGTAAGCACACTAAGAAAATTTATGTTACTACCTCTACTCAATCTTTCCGTTCTGACTGTTGGAAAGCAAAAAACCATAAGCTCTCTTTTTCTACATCTACTTCTCGTGCTACTGCTCCACTGGAGCTTATTCACTATGATGTATGGGGACCACCCCCCGTTGTATCCAATAAAGGCAATAAATACTCTGTTCATTTTGACCAAAGGATACAGCTCATGGTAAGACAACATATGGCTTCTTCCTTGAGGGAATGTTCTAGCCGCCTCCTTCCGCCGTGCTTCCTCCGATCAAACAGCTACCTAGGCTTCCTCGCATACTCGGCTTTATCTAGTTTAGGATTGACTATTCCCTGGTGGATTATCTGGTGTCATAGTAGGAATCACCCCTTTCTTCTCAGATGGTATAGATCCAGTATATTGGTCAAGGCAGCTTGCTCCAATCATGCTTTGTTTATTGAATGAAGAGTTCACTCGTAGAAATGTCCGTTCTTTCCTTTGAGCATATCCGTTTGATTGCTCGTAGCGCTAACTAGCATAGCATCCGTTTTCTTGCTTGGTTTCTTTAGTATCACAAGCCACGGATTGAGCAACTAGCGCGGTCGGGTAGCTGCTTTCCTCTTTTCCAACCTCTTACCAACTCGGGATGGCCTCCTCTCGGTCAAGGATCCGACCTTCCCCATTGCAACGTTGTTGAATTGTTGGTTTTCGTTTTATTTTTGGATCCATGCAAGCCATTTCCTGTTGATAGGAAGGCAGAGTAACAAGTTGATTTCGAGTACCATACCTCCTTTCCGGTTCACAGACAGATCGAGGGTCACACCTTACACTTGCGTCACCTGCCTGCCCTTCTCGGTTTAATTGAATAAGACCGGCCCGAGTAGGACCCAGGATTCATTTTCTGAATGGAGTCTTCCTGGAACCGGGATTGATACCGGGTCAAAGCTTCCGAGCTAACTGGACCAATACCCTAACCCTACCCTTTTTCTGAGAATCATTCCTCCCCCACTCTCTGCCCTTCTAAAAAGAAAATGCATTCCTTCGCACTGTGCTTTACTTTAGCTCTTATAGCACTCTTTTCCTTAATGCCTGTTGGCTTTAGCACTGTGCTCTTTGCTTTTAGTCTCGCTCGGTCCATCCTAAGAGATCGGCATCATACTAAGGACTGTGTCGAGCAAGGTCCGAAGGGATTTGAATTCCACCGATTCCCGGGTAAAAAGGTTAGTGGCAACACCACCATTCGAAAGAATGAGCACCTGTCATGCACGAAAAGAGCAAGCTGGCGGACTGATTCCGCACCTTCTTCTCCTCTGGTCAGCTCGCGCCAGATAAAGGGCGAAGGCCGGTGTGCAATCTATAAGGGAAAACGAGGCCTGAAGAGAAGTCCACGCGTGATGACCAATATTCATCAGAACCCTCCCTCGGTCAGCGTAGTGCCAGCAAGGAATAAATCAGAAGGGCAAGCAGGTTTCAATCATTTGTTTTTAGCATCTCCACTATAATATAAAGAGTAGAGAGAAAGAAGCCTTTCGCATCTGGAAAGAGGACACCCACTACAACTTATTATCTTAGGGGCTTGCTTCTTGTGAAGAACTAAGGCAGCTCAAATGAATGCTCGCCTACTCATGTAGCTGTCTCTTCTTATTTTATTGCGTAATATGAATTGTAAATGCTGCAAAATTCTCTCTCTATAAAGTAAAAAAAAGAAGAGTTGTCAATTCGGTAAACTCATTTAAAAAAAAAAAGAAATGAACAGTCTCACTATTCGATGAACTAGGGTGGGCCAGGGAACTCGTAGCTTATGCACGCGCACGAGGCATGAAAAAGGAGGAAAGTCATTACATAGGAAAGGAGCACACGCCATAGAGGAATTATCATGTTATGCCTGGTAATTCTGACTTCAGAAGAAAGAAAAGAAGTCATCCCAGGAGTGTGTGTTTTCTCATAGGAGAATCCATCCTCTAGTAAAGTTAGCTTTCAGCACATAAATGTCAGTACGTCACTCACCACCTAGCTATTGTATTCCATCCCACTCAAGTACCACTTAAGAGGATAATAACTAAGTAAAGGCCGGTTAAGAAAGAGTTGTGAGAAGAATTCTTCAGTCAATCCGGCAGCCAGGCGTCCTTGTATTGCTTGTAGTTTCGGCAGGGAGGGCGTTGTATGGTATAGCTAGTAGAGCTGTCCAACCCAGAAAGCAGTGAATAAAGAAAGAGATCCCCATTCTTGAGAAGAAAGAGTCTGAGGAAATGTAGTAAGGTCAATCATGGTGAATGAACACTTACTATAGGAAATCAAAGAGTTGGAGTTGGGAATTCGATCTATTAAAAAGGCCTGTGCCTTCTACTCTGGACGGGGAAGAAGCCGTCAATACTGGATAGTTTTAATCATTGACTAAATGGAAAGTACGGTACTAGTTCAGTGATAGTGCTGGAAAACTCAGATGCTACACACATGGGCTAGAAAGTATCTCCTTTATGTTCTTTACATTTACAGTTGACCGACTCAACCCACAAATGTTTTCTACTGGAAAATTTGCCTACTTATCAGACCTTTTCAGCTGGAGCTGAGCGAGGATTCATAGACTTGAAACAACTCGGCACTCGCATCTGAGAATTATCGTATAATAGATAGGCCTGTGGAACTCCCCCGAATAAATGAGCGACTCGCCAGACTCGAACTGACGTAGGTGATAGATAGAGTCCTTCTTTCCATTTTGGATTGATAAAGCGTCAGGCCCAAAGAGCTCTACAGTAGTGCCTTGCGAGGTCGTAGACCCGGTAACCCATCGTTCGCCTAAGATCGAAAATGCTTAGTCACATCACTCTTCATTCAGTTCAGTCCATTTGCTTAACACATGCATGTCCAAAGAGATGGCGATGACAGTCTCTCTCTTTAAAATCGAGATTGTGTGGGTGTTCAGTCTACCGCTCATGTTCACGTTCTCAAAATATGGCTTTTCGTTGGGAAAAAAAACTCCCACGCCACAACAAAAAAAAAGTCTCCCTTTCTCTTTTCGGGATTGGGAGCAGGAAAGAGTTTGTTATTCGCTATTGGCTTAGTACGGCCTATACATAATAGGGCCATGACACAACGGATAGCGGACGGAAGCGAGGAAGGGGGAACCCTACCGACCGCATGCCGAAAATGCATTTCTCCTTTGAATTACTCATTGAATAAAATGGAATTTTTCCAATGTTTTCCCGTCTCGAACTCCGCTTCTCTAAGATCCTGGGTAAGATCTTCTTCTTACACGCTGATCTTTTAGGGTTCAAATTTCTTATTTTTTTTTTCATAACGCTCTTCTTGGGTGCTTTTTTTTGGCCACGTTATCAGGCGCGGACTAGTCGCTTTTTCACTATTTTTTTGACTGTCTTCTTAGCGCTATCATCTTTCATGACCGCGGCGGAATGCATGGATGATGGTGAGGGTACCACAAATAAGAAAAACGCAACTGAACAGGGTGCCCCCTCTAGCCGCCTTCCTGCGGAAACTCCTGATTTCGCTAAGCAGCTCCTAGACGCGCAGAGGAAACGCGCGGCAGTTCAGGAGCAGAATGAACTTCATTCGTATCTAAAAGGAGTAGAATCTGAGCATTTGGAACTTGAAACGAAAAGGCTCGAGTACGAGATCCTCCTAGGAAACTCAGAATTCCGTTTTCAATGCATTAGTGCTCTCCGAGGAGAGCAATTTCCAATGCTAGAAGAACAATTTGCCAATACGTTTGAGACCAGGGTGGAGGAGGTTAAGTTAAGGAATCTCCTAAGAAACCTTTTGGCTCACTCAAAAAAAGATTACACATTGGAAAATCTGTGGTTACTAGAGAGGGCTCTGCACAAGCCCGGGGGGGTAAAGTCAATAGTTGAGCCTTTTCTAGCCGAATTTAGTCGCAAAGGCAGGTGACCCCACTCCCTTCGAACCCTCCGAAATTCCAGATGCAGGTAGCTTTTACTTCTAGTTTATCGTCCTTCTAGAAGAATCCCAAGGTGAACTCTGCGATTTTTAAGCAGGTCGCTCGAACATTGTCTGATTTTTTTTTGAAGAGACTCGATCTTATGTATCATACTATACTAGACTAGACTATACTAGAACTAGAAATTTCATCAACGAGAAATACAATACTATACTAGAAATTTCATCAACGGGAAATACAATACTATACAAGAAACTAGAACTAGACTAGACTAGAAATTTCTAGTAGCGAAGGAAAAGCGTGAAACAATGTCATGTCGCGACTCGACATGTTAGAAGGAGCTAAATCAATAGGTGCTGGAGCTGCTACAATTGCTTTAGCGGGAGCTGCTGTCGGTATTGGAAACGTCCTCAGTTCCTCGATTCATTCCGTGGCGCGAAATCCTTCATTGGCTAAACAATCATTTGGTTATGCTATTTTGGGCTTTGCTCTCACCGAAGCTATTGCATTGTTTGCCCCAATGATGGCCTTTCTGATCTCATTCGTTTTCTAGTGTCTAACGAAGAAAAGAACTACATATGGTCTGATACTTACTTCCTTGAAAAGAGGAAGACAAGTTATGTAGGCGGTAGCCATTCATGTAGCGGTTGCTCGACCAAAGCCAGATAAAGAATCTCCAACAAGATTAGAAATTGGATCGTTCAAGTCCAAAGGATAGAGAAGAAATCCTATCCATCATGGTCACCAGAAGATTTTTCATCGAGACAAAACGCTGCTAACGCTGTAGTATTGGAATATTTGGACTACTACAGCGAGCGGGAAAAAAAGAAAAACCTTCTGTCGACTAGAGTTTGATGTCGATTTATCCACACTTCCATGACTTCTAGAGGAAAGCTAACTGCTTGCTGGCTGGGAGCTGTATGAGCGGTAACGTCCACGTACGGCTCCGTGAGAAGGTGGACGGAAATGGCCTTGTTGTACCTCACTCCCGTCTTCAATGGGGTCTGCTCTTTTTTTTTTGGGAGAGTATGCCAATATGATCTTAATGAGGTGCGGGGCTTTGCATCTGACATTCGTTGGGCTTTCCTCTGCGGGAGCCTGCGTCCCGGCCTTTTTGTGCAATAAACCCCTCCGGCCGAAGACTAGTGATAGGTGGTCCCGCGGAGCTTTCGGAGAAGGGTAGCCTAGTGTGTAAGCACAGCAATGAACCGCGGCGAACCCTCAGACGACCCTTCTAAGATAAGGGGGGAGATCCTCAGTAGTGGTGACCCTTTGACTCTTCCACTGACTTATATATGTACCGAATGCTCATACGGGAAAGTGAACTCCTGGGTCTGGAACCAGGGGGGTTGCTCCGAGAAAAAATCCTTTCTTTCTCGTCCACTCCAGGGGGTGCGGACACACCTGCACGGATTACAGGTGACGGTTACAAGAATGGCGGGGAAGTGAAGAGTACCCGACGACATTCAGGGATGAATGTAGACCCATCGGGCAGGGATAATCATTCCGGTCCTGGGAGAGGTGGCGACACCAGTCTGAGCTGAGGGAAGCCAGCCAATTGAGTCACTGAAACGACCGCTGGAGGCGCACCCTAAGCCCAGCTTCTCGTAGCTGCTATTGCGAAATACGGCTTCCTTAATATCCAAATTTCCACAAGGGGGCTGGGCTGCTCGCTTTCATAGAAAGGCGACCGGGCCTAGATTAGATGTTCGCCTTTTTATAGAATAGAAAGAGAAGGTAAAGGGGGGCTTTATTGGTAATGGCTGAGGTCCATGAAAGAATCGCTGGAGCACATCAAGCGGGCAGAAGAATGAGATGGCTGATACACGGATATGGGTTTGATTTTATTGGCCAAACATGGAAAAAGATTGCAAGAAATACGCCCGAGGATGTGAGGCTTGCCAAAGATACAGACCGATTAAAAACCTGTAAGCGGAAGAATTACATGAAATCATTAAACCTTGGCCATTCCGAGGTTGGGCAATTGAAACAATTGGAAAAATATATCCTCCTTCCAGCACCTTTTAACAATCTTCTTCT
>Ga0207676_10000403_pt1 | contig 36589 bp, 56 predicted proteins | sample KBSSwiS72_FD_184307 | JGI IMG/M metagenome (GOLD analysis project Ga0207676, IMG submission 184307) | Switchgrass rhizosphere microbial communities from Kellogg Biological Station, Michigan, USA - KBS Switchgrass S7-2 (SPAdes) (version 2) | ecosystem: Host-associated > Plants > Roots >...
GGCCTTGGCCCGAAAACACTCTAATCACTGACAGCACAAACACATGAAGACCCGAGGGCGTCATTCTAGCGTAGCGAAGTCGGTTGTGGTATCCGGCGGGTTCAACGAGCGCGCCGAACCGCCATTTGACCTGACGCCACGACAAGAAGCCATTTGGCGCGAGGTTGTCGCCGGCGAAGACCCGAGCTTCTTCAAGACAGCGGTTGCGAAGGGGTTGCTTGCCGATTACTGCCGGAGACGGTCCAGTGGCGAGGAGATAAACGAGGTCATCCAGAGGTTCGCCGCCGATTGGGCGGACGATCAGAACATGATCGCCGATTACGAGAAGCTGTTGCGGATGCGTGACCGCGAGAACACTGCGACGATCAACCTGGCGACCAAATTGCGGCTGACCAATCAGTCGCGCTATGTGCCGGACACGGCAGCCCGTGTGGCGGCGAAGGCGGTTGCGCAAGAGGATGTGCCGTGGGCAAAGCGCGGCTGACGCGGGCCGGTGAGGCTATCAGGTGGATTCACGAATACTGCGTCGTTCCCGGTGGTATGCACGACGGCCGGCCGGTAAGGCTGCGGCCGTGGCAACAAACCGAGATTCGGCGGATATACGACAATCCGGCAGGAACACGACGCGCGATTTTGAGTTTCGGGCGCAAGAACGGCAAAACCTCGCTATCAAGCTTTTTGACGCTGCTGCATTTATGCGGCCCCGAGGCACGCCCGAACAGCCAGCTTTACTCGGCGGCACAATCACATAAGCAGGCTGCATTATTGTTTGATCTTGCCGCGACGATTGTGCGGAACTCGCCGAAGCTGGCGGCAGTGATTGTGATACGCGACACGGTAAAGGAACTAACGTGTCCGCAACTCGGCACCATCTACCGCGCTCTTTCCGCCGAAGCCAAGACCGCGTTTGGTTTGTCGCCCAGCTTCGTCGTTCACGACGAATTAGGGCAAGTGCGCGGCCCGCGCAGCCGGATGTACGAGGCATTGGAGACGGCGACGGGGGCGCAGGAACATCCGCTGTCGATCGTGATCTCAACGCAAGCGCCGACCGATGCGGATCTGCTCAGCGTGTTGATTGACGACGGCCTGGCGGCGCACGACCCGCGCGTCGTGGTGTCGCTCTACACCGCACGCATGGATCTCGACCCGTTCGGCGACGAAGCGATAAAGGCGGCGAACCCGGCTTTTGGCGATTTCCTTAATGCGGCGGAAGTGCGCAGCCAGGCTGAGGATGCCCGCCGCATGCCGTCGCGCCAGGCCGAATTCGAGAACCTGATCCTGAACCGGCGCGTCGAGGCCAGCGCGCCCTTCATCAGCCGGCAACTATGGCAGGCGTGCGGGGCCGACCCATTGCCGCTCGACGGCCACCCGGTTTACGGCGGCCTCGACCTGTCGGCGGTGAACGATCTCACCGCGCTGGTGCTCGGCGCGCGGATTGACGGGGTGTGGCAGATACACCCGACGTTCTGGCTGCCGCTCGACGGGCTCGCGACAAAGGCCAGGGCGGATCGCGTGCCGTATGACGTTTGGCACCGCGACGGGCATCTGCTGGCGGCGCCCGGCAAGAGCGTCGACTACGAGTATGTCGCCGAGCATCTCCGCGGCGTGTTCGACCGCCAGGACGTGCGCAAGATCGGCTTTGACAGGTGGGGCTGGAGACACTTGAGGCCGTGGTTGCTCAAGGCGGGCTTTACCGAAGGCCAACTCGACGAGCACTTCCACGAGTTCGGGCAGGGTTATCAGGACATGTCGCCGGCATTGCGCGCGCTTGAGGCCGAGATACTCAACGGCCGCATCGCGCATGGCGGGCATCCGGTGCTGTCGATGTGTATGGCGAACGCGGTGGTGAAATCCGATCCGGCCGGCAATCGGAAGCTCGCCAAGGACCGCTCGGCCGGGCGGATCGACGGCGCGATCGCGCTTGCCGAGCTATGCGGCGTCGCGCCGCTCGAAGATGCGCCGGCATTCAATGTCCACGCCCTGATCGGCTAAGTCCCGCGGGCTGTGGCCCGTTCGGAGCAATCACATGGAATTGCGACTGAAAGCGTCTGCGGCGCCGCCGCCGGCGGACGACCCGCTGGAATTTGTCATGTCGGACGGCAGCCTCGACCGCATGGGCGACATCGTCGAGCCGGAAGGCTGGAAACTCGACAATTTCCGCGCGAACCCGATCGCATTGTTTGGGCACAACCCGGGCTTTCCGATCGGCAAGTGGCGCGATGTCGGCGTCCGCAAAGGGCAGCTCACCGGCTCGCTCGAATTGATGGACCCGGTGTCCGACCGGCTGCGCGAGATACACACCGCGGTCAAGGCCGGTGTGCTGCGCGCCGTCAGCGTCGGGTTTCACAGCGATAAGGCTGAGCCGCTCGGCAAATCGGGCGGCCTCAGATTCACCGAGGCCGAGCTGGTCGAATGCTCGCTCGTCTCGGTGCCGGCAAATCCGAATGCCCTGGCGGTTGCCAAGGCGCTCGGGCTCTCCCGCGAAACTCGGGCGATGATCTTCGGCGGGATAGCCGAACCGGATCAGGCCGCCACGACCCGCGGGCTCACTGGCGGGATAGCCAATGGAGACCCGAAATCAGGAATCAGGAAAATGAACTACAGCGAACGTATCGAAGCCGCCCAGCAGGAAGTGGTGGGGCTGCAAGACCAGTTGGCGAGCCTGCCGGATCTTGAGGACGTGGCGAAGGTGACCACGCTGACGAGCAAGATCGGTGAAGTGAAAGACAAGATCTTTGCCTGGGGCGAGGCCGAGAAGGCGCTCGGCTCCGAAGCCGCGCCGATCACCGTGCCGAAAGAGCGCATCCAGGTGTTCCGGCCGAGCGAGCCGCTGCCGACGACCAAGGCGTGGGCGCAGCCGAAGCGCAAGGAGATTCCGCCCGAGGAGCATCTGCTTCGCGAGTTTGTGGCGACCGCGGTCGCCTATGTGAAGCGCTTGCCGCTCGAGGTGGCGCTCGCCGAGTGCTACGGCAGCTATGGCGATTACGAGGCGACCAAGGGCGTCTTCGAATGGCGCCAGCGGGCCGCCACCGCGCCGGCGACCACCACAACGAGCACGTGGGCCGCTGAATTGGCCGTTATCGGGCAAGGCGCCTGGTTCAACGCGCTGATGGCCGGCTCGATCTTTCAGCCGGTCGCCTCGCGCGGCATGAACATCACGCTCGGCCGCAACAACCAGATCAGCATGCCGACGCGGCAGGCGACGCCGACCATCGCCGGCTCGTTCGTCGCCGAAGGCGCGCCGATCCCGGTGCGGCAGGCGGCGTTCACCGCGGTGACCATCGGCCTCAAGAAAATGGCCGTCATCACCAGCTACACCCGCGAGATCGCCGAGCACTCGACGCCCGAGATCGAGACGATTCTGCGGCAACTGATCATGGACGACACCGGCGTCGCGGTGGACACCGTGTTCATCGACGCCACCTCCTCGACTTCAGTGCGGCCGGGCGGTATCCGTGCCGGTGTCGCCGGTCAGACGCCGACCGCGGGTGGCGGGTTCACCGCGCTGGTCGGCGACATCAAGCTGCTGGTCGGCATCCTGGCGGGCATGAACTCACTGTCCAACCCGGTGTGGATCATGAACCCGGTGCAGCAGATCGCGATCTCGCTGACCCAGAATGCCGGCGGCGACTTCCCGTTCCAGGCCGAGATCAACGGCAACCGGCTGATGGGCTATCCGGTCGTCATCTCGTCGACGGTGCCGGCCGGCATGATCATCCTGATCAATGCCGATGACCTGATGGTGGTGCAGGGCGACACGCCGCGGTTCGACGTGTCGGACCAAGCGACGTTGCACTTCGAGGACACGACGCCGCTGCAAATCTCGACGCCGGGCTCGCCGAACGTCGTCGCGGCGCCGGTGCGGTCGATGTTCCAAACGGACTCGCTCGCGCTGCGCATGATCCTGCCGATGAACTGGGCCATTCGGCGGCTGCCGGCGCCGGTGGCGTGGATGACCGGCGTCACCTGGTAGTGCGCTCCTACGCATGGCTGAAGCCGGCCTCGTGGTTGCGGGGCCGGCGCATTGAGAAGGACGAAGACGATGGCAAACGAAGAACTGAAGCAGGAATACGAGCAGCAGAAGGAGCGGCGGGCGACGCTGACGACTATGACGCTGGCCTCGACGGACGGGATGGCACAGCCGCCGACGCCAACCCAGGAAGAAAACGACCTCGCCGCGCTCGGGCTCTTGCACCCGGACGAAAAGGCGCAGGCGGACCTTAAACCGATGCCCTCAGTTGCGGCGCAGCAGGCGTATCTCGCGACCGGCGAGGCATTGCCGACCGCGCCCGCCGCCAAGCCGGCGCCACGGCCTGCGTCACCGCCGCGCCAGGAGCCGCCGCGCCACGAGCCGCGTCACGAAAGATCGTAAATGTCGCTCGTCGAGCGGGCGGCGGGTGCGCTAACGCGCATCTTCCGCCCGTCACAGAAGGCCGGGCCGATCACGATGTCGACCAGCGGCGGCTATGTGCCGCCGGACTGGCCGATGAACTGGTGGCAACTCGGCCGCGACCCGCTGCCCTATGGTGGGTCGGCGATCGTCTATGCCTGTCGCTCAGCCTACTCGCAGACGATCTCGATGTGCCCGGGCACGCACTGGCTCAGCACCGGCGACGGCGGGCGCGAGCGGATCACCAACTCCGCATTGTCGCGCATCCTGCAAAAGCCCAACGCCTACCAATCGCCGGCCGATTTCTTCCTCTATCTCACCGATAGCCTTTACGGCGCCGGTGCCGCTTACGGATTGGCGCTGCGCAACGACCGCAACGAGATTGCCGAGATCCATCTTCTCGACCCGTCGAGCTGCGCGCCGCGGGTCGCGACGAACGGCGAACTGTTCTATCAACTCGCCGGCAACGAAGTGGTCGACGGCATATTCGCGGGCCGCAGCAACCTTCTCGACGCCGTGCCGGCGCGTGATGTGCTGCACATCCGGTTGCCCGACCCGCGCAACCCGTTGAACGGCGTCTCGCCGCTCGAAGCCTCGCTCCTCGAAGTCGCGGTGTCGGATGCGATGGTGCGGCAGGCGCTCACCTATGCCGCCAACCAGGGGCGCCCGTCCGGCGTCGTCAGCACCGATCAACGCCTTGGCGAGGACGAATTAAAGATCGTCCGCGCGCAATGGAATGCGCAGACCACCGGCGCCAACCTCGGCGGCACGCCGATCATGCACAGCGGGTTGAAGTGGCAACCGGCGGTGATCAATTCGCGCGACGCGCAACTTGCCGAGATGCTGCGCCTCGCTGACACCCGGATCGCGTCCGCCTACCGCATCCCGCCGCCGCTGTTGAGCCTCGAAGGCTCGACCGGGCCGCAGGGCTCAACCGAAAGCGTCATGCAGTTCTGGATCGCCACCGGCGCCGGCTTCTGCGCCAACCTGATCGAAGACGGCATCGGGCGGCTCTTCCGGCTCAAAGGTTATCCCGACGAATACCTCGAACTCGATTTCACCGCGCTATTGCGAGCCAATTTCAAGGACCGGATCGAGGGGCTCGCCCGCGGTGTGCAAGGCGGCATTTTCGCACCCAACGAAGCGCGCGCGCTCGAAGACCTGCCGCGCAAGCCATTCGGCGACGAACCGCGGGTGCAGCAACAAGTCGTACCGCTGAGCGCCTGGGCCGAACCGCCGCCGGCAACGCCCGCACCCGAGGCGCCAGCCGCCGCGCCACCCGCCGGCGCCAACGAAAACAAACCTGCCGACACCGCGGCGGCGAAAGCGACCGGCATCGCCGCGATACGGAGAGCCACGCATGTCAGCACTTGACGAACTGGCTGCGGCACTCGGCGGCGAGCTCGGCGCGCAAGCCGCCCGCATCGAGCGCGACCTCAAGCTCGCCTTTACCGTCGAGACCGAGCGGCTGCGCGCCGACCGGGCCGAATTCGAACTGCGGATCGAACGCGCCGTCGCCGAGCGGCTGGCATCGCTACAGGATGGCCCGCCGGGGCCGCAGGGCGAGCGTGGGGAGCGCGGAGAGCCGGGCGAGGGTATCACGGGCCCACCCGGCGAACCGGGCATCCAGGGGCTTCCTGGGCCGTCTGGCGAGGTGCCCTATGTCGGCGAGGTGTGCGGCCTGTTCGACGCCGCCCGCGACTACCGCAAATTCGATCTGGTGACTTTGCACGGCGCCGAGTGGCGCGCCAAGCGCGACACGCCGGGACCGCTGCCCGGCGACGGCTGGGCGATGGCCTCGGAAGCCGGCCGCCGCGGCAAGCCCGGCGAGAAGGGCGACCGTGGCGAACGCGGCCCGGCCGGCGAGCGCGGCGCCAGCATCACCGGCTGGACGGTGCGCGAATTCCGTGCCGTGCCGATCATGTCGGACGGCAGCAACGGCGCACCGCTCGATCTGCGCGTGCTGTTCGAGCAGTACCACGCCGAGGCCGCCGAGTAATGCCGCTCGACGGGCGCTATCGCATCAGCCGCGTCATCACGCCGGCGACGAACTTTGATCTGGTGACGCTCGACCAGGTCAAGGCGGCGCTCGGCATCGACCCGACCGATACGTCGCAGGACGCGGCGTTGCAGCAGCACATCACGCAGGTTTCGGCGGCGATCGCCCGCTATTGCGACCGAGTATTCGTCCAGCAGGTTTATCGCGACCAGTTCCGGGCCGTTTACAACTGGCTGGCCGCTGGCGATCCGCTGATGACCCGGCAAAACCCGATTGCCGTCGACGATACCGGGCTACCCTTGGCAACGATCACCGAGAACGGCGCGATCATCGACGCGACCGCTTGGGACGTGAACCCGAACTCGGGCGAGTTCTACCGGGTCGACGGCGCGCTGGTCACGCAATGGACCGGCACCACGATCCTGATCGACTACACGGCCGGGTTCGACCCGATCCCGGACGATGTGCAGGCCGCCGCGCTTGAGTGGCTCGGTGTGCAGTGGCACTCCGGTTATGGCCGCGACCCGACGCTGCGCAGCGAGACGATCCCCGACCTGATCACCCAGGTTTGGGATACCGGCGGCGGCAGCACGGAAAGCAAGACCGCGATGCCGGCGAGCGTCGAATATCTGTTGTGCAGTTACCGGATCTGGTCGCTATGACGCCGCAGACCCTCATCTCACGGCTCGACGCCGCCATCGCCGGCTACGGCCAGACGGTGACCTTGCAGCGCACCGCGGTCGATCCGGTGACCGGCGCCAACACCATCTCCGAAGAGGTCGAGGCGCCGGCAGCGGTCAGGAACTTCGGGCCGCAATCGCTGGAGTCGGGCGAGTCGCAGGAGATCCGCGTGGTGCTCAGCCCGACCGGCCTCGGCAGCTTCGGCGTGCCGTCGCGCGACGACATCATCCTGATCGACGGCAGCCCGGCCAACATCACCGAGATCGCGCCATTGTCCTACGGCGGCGCGCTGTGCCGCGTGAACCTGCTCTGCCGTGGCTGACCAACGCGAAGTCATCCTGTCGCGCCTGGCGGCGCTCTGCGGCTCTGTCAGCGGCATTACCGCGGTGGTGCGCAACGCCCTCGACGTGCCGTCGAACGCACGGCCCGCCGTCATCATCCAGGACGGCATCGAGACGATGCTGAACCAGCCCGAGACGGTGCGCCACAGCGAAATTCAGCGCATGGAATTGTCGCCGGGGATCAGCATCTATATCCGCGCCGGCGGCACCGCCGATCCCGGCGTGCTGCTGTCGCGCTACCGCAGCGCCATCGTCGCCGCGGTACTGGCGGATGGCCAGTTGCGCGATGCCGTGGGCACCACCGGCCGCATCACCTATCAGGGCTGCGTCGTGCTGCCGCCCGATGCCGAGGCCAAGGAACACCGGCTCGATATCACCCTGGAATTCGTCTACGCCTTCCGCCTGGACGATCTCGCGGCGTGAGCGGCCTCAACGTCAGCGTCGACTCCAACGTCAACAGCCTGATCCTGCATCTCGACAAGATGCCGGACGAGCTGAAGCGCCGGCTCGAAGTCAAGATCACCCAACTGACGACGCAGCTTCTCGGCCAAGTCAAAGCCCGTGAGCCGGTACAAACCGGGCGGCTGCGCGCCGCGACCCGGCGTTTCGTGGATGTTCGCAATAATTTCGTACGCGGCCGCGTGCGGATATTGCCGACCGGCAAGGCACAGAAGGTCGCGGCGGCATTCGGCGCGCTCGAATACGGCGCGCCGGGAAAGCGCCGCAGCGGGCCGGTTCCGGTGAGGGGCTACCGGCGGAACACCGGGCCGGTCGCCGCCTACAGGCGCCAACGCCCGCACATCACGGCACGCCGGTTTCTGCGCGGCCCGGGCGCCGCGATGCGTCCGCGGGCACGCGCCGAGCTCGAGGCGATCATCGGCGAGACACTGCGCGAATTCACCAAGTTCTAGGAGGAGGAACGGCGATGGCCGCAAGCACACTGAACATCGGGCTACAGTCCCAGATCGAAGGTGAACTGGTGTTTACCGGCACCAACGACATCGGCCCGAAGCTGGTGATCACCCTGCCGCTGGTGCAATTCGGGCCGTCCGGCGCGCTCGGCTTTATCCAGGACGAGTGGGGCCAGATCGAACTGACCGGCGACGTGCTCGCCGATCCCGTCACCGGCTCGTTCGGGACGGTGCTGCACCCGGACGACGCGATGGTGAGCCCAACCACCGCCGCCTACTACGTCGGCACCGGGATCATCACCTGGCAGGGCGAGGGCGACGTTACCCCGCGCGATGTCGGCAACGTCAACACCTTCGAGTTGACGCCGGCCGTCGAGCGCCTGGAGCACTGGAACCACCGCGTCGGCGGCATCCGCAAAAAGGACTTCTCGCCGGTCGTGCAGCAGACGCTTGAAGTTCACATGGTCATGGACGAGTTCACCGCCGCGAACCTGCAAATGGCGCTGCTCGCGACGGCGGGGCCATAGCCCATGCCGGTCAGCTTTCTCGATCTCGTACCGAAACGCCCGACGAGCACGGTAACGATCGAGGCCGAGGATGGCGAGCGGGTGCCGTTCGAGGTCACCGGCGTACCGCTGGCGCAACTCGCCGAGATCAGCCGCAAATATCCCTCGCTCGGGCGCGTGCTCGACGGCAGCGCCGGGATCATCACCGCGTCGGATGCGATGCCGGCGCTGGTCGCCGCCGCGCTCGGGCATCACGGCGACGCGCAATACGAGCAGCACGCGATGACCCTGCCGCCCGACGTGCTGCTGGCATTGTCCGGCGAGATCGTGAGGCTGACGTTTCCGCGCAACCCTATCGTCGCGCCGGGCGAGAACGAACCGGCGCTCGTGGAGGGCGTCAACGGCGCCCAGCCGGCAGCGATCTTGCCGCAGCGATTGAACAGTTGATCCTCTGGAACCACCGGCCCGAAGCGGTCTGGCAGATGACGCCGCAACAAGTGGCGGCATGGGTCAGCCTCGGGCATGACCGCGAAGCAGCCGATCGCGCCAACCGGCTCGCCGATGGCTTCGGCGCGGCGCGCGGCGAACCGCGCGAAGTCGAACGCACGATCAGGGAATTGATGCGTGGCTGACAATCTCACGATCCAGATCGGCGCCGACACCAGCAAGCTGCGCGGCGAAATCGAGCTGGTCGAAGCGCAGATCCAGAATTTGCGGCGGCTGGCGCGCGGCGCATTGCGCAAGGACGACGCCGCCGGCGCCGCCGAATACACCCAGCAGATCGGCAGGCTGCGCACCAACCTCGTCGGGCTGAACCAGACCCTCGCCGAGACCGGCGTGGTGGCGGCGAAAACCAGCCGCAGCATGGCGATCTCGGCGCGCAGCTTTCGCTCGTTCGACCAGGCGGTGCTCGGCATTGGCCGCAGCCTCGGCGGCGCGCAGGCCGGCCTCATCGGGTTTGCCGCCGCGCTCGCTGGCAGAGGCATCGGCCAAGTCATCTCGGGTGTCGTCGAAGACCTCAACAAACTCCAGCAGACCGCCGCCAACACGGCGCTGCCGGCCGCCGACGTGAAGGCATTCCAAGACATCATGGCGAAGGCCGGCATCGGCACCGATGCCGCCACCAGCGCACTGACCGGCTTTAGCAAGGCGGTGTTCGATGCTCAACTGAAGGCGGGACAGTTCAACAAGACGCAGACCTTCGGCGTCGCCGTGCTGAAGGGCGCCGAAGGCACCACGATCGGCGTGACCAATGCAGTGCAGACGATGCGCGGCGCGCTCACCGATGGCGCGGCCGCCGGGCAAAAATTCGTAAACGTCTGGCGCGGCGGCCAGGACAACACGATCAAAGACCTGTCCGAGCAGTTCAAGCTGCTTGGGATCAATGTAAAAGCCTTCCCGACGACGCCGACCGGCTTGATGGATTTGTCGATTGCCGCGGCGCGGGCTCTGCAAGATACATCCCGGCTGAATGAGCAACTCCGCTCGCAACTCGGGCAACAACTGTTCGGGCCGGATTGGGCGAAGGCTACGCAGCAGCTTGTTGCTTACGCCAACAGCCCGGCATGGCAACAGGCACGGGACCAAGCTGCCGCCCTGATAACGCCTGAGGCAATGCAACGACTTGCCGACTACAACACCGCATGGGGTACGCTGCAAACCACAATCACCACCGGGCTTCAGGAATTAACGATCAGATATTTTCCTGAACTCAACGCCGCGATAGCGGCGACGCCATCCGCAATACAGGGATTTTTTACTGAAATCAGCAAAACGATCGAAACGACCAAGCAAGAGGTGCAGGGACTTATCGACCTGTGGAATTGGCTGGGCCGCACGATTAGCGCCGTTGGCTCGGCGATCGGCGGCGCCCTTGGCGCTGCCGGCAACACGACCCCGGCTATGGTGCCGTTTGCGGAGGGCGGCATGGTCGCCGGTCCCGGCACCGCCACCAGCGACTCGATCCTCGCCCGCGTCAGCGCCGGCGAGTACGTCATGCGGGCGCGCGCCGTCGACCATTGGGGGCCGCGCTTTATGGCCTCGCTCAATGCCCTGCGCAGCCCGTTCGGGTTCGCCGGCGGCGGTCTCGTGATGCCGCAGCGGTCGCTGCCGCGCTTCGCCGATGGCGGCCTCGTCGCGGCCGGCGCGGGCGGTGCGCCGGTGCACCTCCACCTCGGCGGCCACAGCTTCGCGCTGTCGGGCTCGACCGGCGTCGTCGATGCGCTCGTCGTCGAGGCGCGCCGGCAACAGGTGCGCAGCGCCGGCATCAAGCCGTCGTGGTACGGCGGCAGGCCGGGCGGGCATTAAATGGCAGCGCCGTTCGCCACCGTCTTCGACATCATCTACTACGACAACGGCACCGCCGTTTCCGGCGTGCCGCCCTACTCGGCGCGCGGCCTCAAGGGCACGCTGTCGCCGATCGACCTCGCGCAGGGCAGCGACAAGCTCGCCCGCACCGTCAACGGCACGCTGATCGATCTCTCAGCGCCGCAGATGCGCAAGTATCAACTGGAAGCGAATGGCGACGACCAGGACCCGCCGGCGCTCGACGACCTCTGGGTCGGCATGCTGGTGCAGATCTATTGCCACGTCGAGATCGGGCGGCACACCGCTTCCGGTGCGCCGGCGCACGATGCGGTGCCCGGCTCGATCCGCTACCAGGACGACTGGACCTTCTATCGGCCCAGCATGCAGATGCGCATCGTCGAGTGGCAGATCGAGCGCGCCGAGTGGGAAGCCAAGGTGTCGTGGTCGCTGGTGCTGGAGGAAGTCTGAGTGCCCGGCCCCTTCTGTTTCGCGTGGGCCGGCGGCACCATCCAGGATCAGGTGATCGTTGTCACCACCGGGCACACCCACGGTGGCCAGATCGAAACCGTGCCGGTGATCGGCGACACGCAAGCCGGCGTCGGCTTTGTCAAGAACGTCGCCAGCAACCAGGGGCTGGAGCAGAGCACGCTCTATCTGATCGAAGGGCCGGGCGTCTCGGCGTTCTTTATGATCGAGGAGGCGTTACAGCCCTCGCCCGAGTGGATCAACATGAACAGCCCCGCCGGGCAGACCCTGCGCGGTGCGACATTCAAGGCCACCAAGTCGGTGCCGATGGACACCGGCATCGCCACCTTCGCCGCCGGCAGCAACATCGTGGCGCTCGATCCGGCACTCGATCTCGCGCCCGGCTATTACGGCGCGACCGGGCCGGCCATCGGGCAATGCCGCGACACCGGCGGTGGCCAGGATATCCAGATCGGCAGCGCCTACCTGTTCCACGACGGCAGCGGCACCGGGCAGATGTACGCCTTCGCCGCGGTGCCGCCCGACGCGCCCTCGGGCGTCGCCCAGTTCGAGGTCATCGCGCTTCTCAGCGGCCAATTCCCGTTGCAGCTTGCCGGCATGGCCTCGGACGACTGGACCAGCGTCACATCCATCCCCGAGGCGCACCTCGCCGGCCTGACGCCTGGCCTCACCTACAACATCGCCGGCAACGGCATCGCCACCGGCACCACCTTTGTCGCGCCGGACGGCGGCACCGCGATCACCCTCAGCCAGCCGGCATCCTCTTCCGAGCGCGCCTTGCTGACGATCACCGGGCCGCGCACGCCGAACGCACCCTTTGACCCGGCGATCCACAACCGCTTCGACGAAGACGTACTCGACATCGAGATCGCCCACGAGGAAGGCGGCTTCGCCACCCTCAAGGTGCGCGTCAGGAACCCCGCGGTCGGCCTGCTCGCGCCCGGCCGCAACCTCTGGGCGTGGCTCTCCTGGGATCAGGCATGGACACCGGACGGCGGCGCCACGCCCGACCTGCTGCCGCTGTTCAACGGCCGCCTGGTCGGCGTCCCGCGGCTCCAGGCCGACGAGATCGTCGAGCTCGAGTTCATCGCCCGGCCCGACGATTACAGCGTGCAGAAGGCGGGCCTCACCGACGAGCTGTCGGTCTTGCCGTGGTACGACCCGGTGTGGCTGGCCTCGAACGTCAACGAAGACACCGTGCTGGAAGCCTACAGCGCCCTCTGGCACGTCGACCGCACCACGCTGGAAGTCAGCGTCAGCGATATCGTGCAGGGCGAGGACGGCATCATCGAGATCAGCGAAGGCCAGGCGCTCTACGACGCCTTCTCGCTCAGCTACGGCCAGCCGCCGCTCAATGCCGTGACGCTCTCCGGCACGGTCAGCTGGTCGCAGCAGGCAAGCGGCCTGCTCGACGTGACGGGGCCGCTCGTCCGGGCATTCTCGAAGGCCGGGTCGCCGCTCGGCAACCGGCCGTTCCCGACCAGCCCGGCAAACGCCAACATCAATCTCGGCATGGGGTTCGGCTCCCGCATCAAAGGCGGCGGCGCGCTGATCGCCATCATGAACGGCGACGGCCTGGAAAAAGACTGGCCGAAACCGGGCACCAATATCGGCGGCGGCTGGGCGCTCAGCACCGAAAACGATGCCGGCGGGACGCCGCTGTGCTTTATCCACGGGGCGGCCTGGCTGGGACCGGAGATCAGCTACAACGTCACCTTTTTCGGGCACACCCAGCCGGCCGAAAAGGGCGACACCGAAGAGGCCACCAACGTCAACGTCTTCCTGCACGGCGGGCAGATCGGCCCGATCTCGGTCGCCTTCCCGGTCAACAACTACAAGATCCGCATGATCCTCAACTACCGGGCAGACCGCAAACGCACCGAAACGATCAACGCGGTCCTGGTCGGCGATGTCCAGCAAATGCTTTCCGACACGACCGACGCCGACCGCGAGACGGTGAGCTTCACCTCGGAGTATGTCGCGCAAGGGATCGATCCCGGCGGCGAGGTGCCGCTCGGCAATCTTGCCTACAAGAGCTATTTCCAGACCGACCGCGGCAGCCAGTCTTTTGAATACCTGATCCTCGCGGCGCGGGCGAAATTGCGCGCCCGGGCGCGCGCCGTCGACGTGACCTTCGCGACAAACTGGACCGACGCCATCGGCCTCGCCATCGGCCTGCGCAACAGCGTCACGCTGTTTGACCGGCGCCTGCCCGGCGGCGACGCCACCGGCAAGGTCAAAAGCTATCGGCTCGTCGTGGCGGGCGGCACCATGCGCGGCGAGTTCACCATCGGTTGCAGCATCGGCACCGGCCTGCCGGCGAATGCCGCCATTGGCGTCAACAGCTACGTCGAGGACGACTACACCGACGACTACCAGGTCGTCGCCGGCGGCCAGATCGAGATACTCCCGAGCGAGATCGCCTATCAGGCGCTGACCGACTTCGTGGTCTCGGACGACGGGCTCAACCTGCCCCTCGTCAACACCGACAACGCGGTCAACTCCTGCATCGTCGTCAACGGCCTCGACCGGCAGATCGAGGTCGCCAAGATGTTCCAGGGCGTCACCATCAAAGGCGAGAACCCGCCCGACGCGATGGCCGAACTGGTCACCACGGTGACGCTCGACATGAAGCCGGTCACCGGCAGCGAATTCCACACCGACTTCTTCCCGGCGCTGACGCCGCTCGCGCTCCCCAAGACAATCGACCTGGAGGCAAGCTGATGCCCGATGGCAGCATCGAGTTCTTTGTCCGGCCGTTTCAGTCGCCCGGCAGCTTCGGCACGATCATCATTCCGTCGCGCCCAAGCGGCACCCACGAAAAGGCCATGCTGACCTGGGGCGCCAAGTCGAAGATGCCCGAGATGGTGCCGACCTCGACCAACCTTAACGTGAAGTGCTGCGGTGAGGCACTCCAGGAAGCCTCGCGCGAGAGCGAGACCGTCCGCATCACCCAGCCCGGCAAGCCGGAGAACTATGTCGATGTCGCGCGCGCCCGCAACGTCAAGCTTAAGAAGCGGGAAAAGAACGCCTGCGGCGGCGCCTTCCAGGCCGAGCTTAACGCCTTCTGGGGCAAGGTCTTCGCCGATATGGACGCCGCCTTCAAACCGTTTGGTGCCGGCGACACCGACGGCCAGAAGAGCTGCGACGTGCAGTGGGCGCTGTCGAATGTGGGCTGAGCCGAGATGGTCGATTACGTTGAAGACCCGATCGGCCGCATCGTTAACGTCCACTGGGCCGACGACGATGGTACCCACCCGCCGGACGAGCCTGTCCTGCAATGCGGCACCTACAGCTATTCCTTTCGGCTGGATTACATCTCGTCGGGTATCGTCAGCCCGATCCCGACCGGCAGCGACGGCGATCCGTGGATGGTCCGCGATCCGAGTTCGCCCGATTGGCAGCACACCTGGCCGCTCGGCCTTACCCTCACCACAGGCGGCATCCTGTTCGGCCGCGGGCAGACCCGCGTCCAGATGACGCCCGCCAGCTACACCATCTCGACCAGCTTCTGGGATCTCACGAACAGTGCCGGCAGCGACCGAACCTATGGCCTGCTCTTGATCCACAGCGCCGGGCCGCGCGATTACAATCAATTTCCCTATCTCGGCATCCCGACATCGCCGCAACCCTACGAGCCGTTTTTCATCTTTACCGGCGGCTCGCTGGCCTGGACGTATCAAATCAACCCCGGCCTCAACGGCGAGATATGGAAGCCGACGATCACCGGCTCGGGCGCCAATGACATCCTGTGGGACGACCCGAGCCGGTTCGACCCGGCCTTCGGCGGCGACGCCCTGATCCGCGTCGTGTGGCGAACCAGCGGCGACCCGGAAGGGCTGTGGCGCGACGCAGACGTCGATGCGTTCTGGCGCGGCTCAACCCTCGGCCCGCAAATCACCCCGGGCTACATCGAGTGGGGCGATCCGCCGATAGCTCACCCACAGGAAAACGCCTACGGGCAGAATATCGGTTTTCAGATCACCAGCATCTGCCCGGATCTTCCCTACCGGCACGAAGACCCGGTGTCGATCCACGACGACGGCAGCGAAGGCAACCTCGGCGGCGGCTAAATGGACATCACCTTTCGCACGCTAGGACCGTGGGGGCCGGGCAAGGGCTCGAACCTCCAGCCGTCCGAAGTCGACAGCAATTTCTGGTCGATCGCGCAGGCGATCCTCGACCTCCAGGAGAACCCATCGCTGCCGAACGGGATCGCCTCGATCACCGTCTCCGGCACGCAGATGACGATCTACCTCAACGACGGCACCGTGCTCGGGCCGTACACACTGCCGGTGCTGACCTTCACCTGGCGCGACGAGTGGGAGCCGGGCACCAGCTACGCCGCGCTCGATGTCTTCAAGGTCACCAATGTCGGGATCTTCATGGTGGAGATCTCGCACATCAGCGACGTGGCGTTCGATCCCGCCCTGACGGTCGGCGGCGAGCCGGCATTGCTGCAACTGTTCGGCTCGACCGATGTGCGGCTCGTCGGCCTGCCCGACGTGCGGGTCGACGAGAACCTGCAAAACAGCAGCCTGCTCGAATACCTCGACGGCTACTGGGTGAACCTCCAACCCGGCGACATGCTGTACCAGAACAGCAATGGCGTCTACATCACGGGCGGCGCCATCACCGGCATGCCGGCGCCGGTCAACCCCAGCGACGTTGTCAACAAGGCATACGTCGACGCGCTGCCGGCCGGCATGACCGCGCCGCCCGACACGATGATGGCGAATATCGCGGGGGTAACCGCACCCGCCATCCCGACCACCCTGTCGGCCTTCCTCGACGCAGTGCTGGCGGCGAGCATCGTCGGCTCGCTGATCTACCGCAGCGGCACCGGCTGGGTCGCGCTCGCGCCCGGCACCACCGGCTACTACCTGCGCACCGCCGGGCCGGGCGCCGACCTGCTGTGGGACACCGGCGGCACCGGCGTCACCGCGATCTCGGCCGGCACCGGCATATCGACGGGCGGCGCGCCGATCACCGGCGCCGGTACGGTGTCGCTGGCGCCGGTCGCCGACAACACGATCCTCGCCAATGCCAGCGGCACCACCACAGCGCCGGTGCCGACCACCCTGTCGGCCTTCCTCGACCGCGTGCTGACCAATGCCCGCGGCGCGCTGATGACGCGCACCGGCGCGGGCTGGGTCGCCTTGTCGCCGGGCACCGCCGGCTACTACCTCAAGACGCAGGGCGCCGGCACCGACCTGATGTGGGACGCGCCGTCCGGCGCCGGCACGGTCACCAGCGTCGCCGCCGGCGCCGGGCTCACCACCGGCGGCGGCCCGATCACCGGCAGCGGCACGATATCGCTCGCCGCCGTCGCCAATCTCAGCCTGCTTGCCAACATCAGCGGCGCGAGCGCGGCGCCCAGCGGCACCACCGTCTCGCAGCTCCTCGACGCCGCCATGTCGGGCACCCAGGGTGCGGTGCTCTATCGCGGCAATGGCGGCTGGGTGGCGCTGTCGCCGGGCACCAGCGGCCAGGTGCTGACGACAGCCGGCAGCGCCGCCAACCCGGCCTGGGCCAACGTGCCGGCGAGCGCGCCGATCGGCAATCTGCTGATCCTCGGCAACATCAGCGGCTCGACCGCCGCCGCGACCGGCGTGTCGCTGAGTTCCGTCATCGATGCCGTGTTCGGCTCGGTGCGCGGCATGGTGCTCTATCGTGGCGCGGCCGGTTGGGCGGCGCTCGCCGCCGGCACCGCCGGCCAGGTGCTGACCACCGGCGGCACCGCGGCCGACCCGTCCTGGACGACGCCCACCGGCGGCGGCGCCGGCGCCAGCGTCTCGACCGGCACCACGCCGCCCGCCTCGCCCGCCGCCGGCGACCTGTGGTGGGACAGCAGCGACGGCAGCGGCCAACTCTTTGTCTGGTTCGACGATGGCACCTCGGCCCAGTGGGTCGTCGCCAACAGCGCGATTGCCGCCGCGCCGAAATACAATATCGGGTTCTCGTTTACCGGCGGCGTGCTGGCGAACTCGCAACTCCTCGGCATGCACCGCGTCTCGAAGGCGATCACCATCCCGGCGAATTTCGGCGGGCACGAGGGGCACGTCAGCCAGGCCGGGGCGACCGCGGCGGCGACGGCAAACACGGTAATCAGCGTCGACCGCGCGCTGTCGGCAAGCCCTAACACCTTCACCCAGGTCGGCATGATCACCATCACGGCGGGCGGCATCGCGCCGACCTTCGCCACCTCCGGCGGCGCCGCGATCAGCCTCGCGCAAGGCGACGTGCTGCGCCTCGTCGGGCCGTCGAGCGCCGACACCACGCTGGCCAATTTCTACGCCACCATCGTCGCGCAGGAGACTTGATGGCACTTTTATTCTGCGAGGGCTTTGACAAATACGGCGGCGCGAACAGCTACGGCGCGGGGGTGTCGGCGTTGCTCACCGCTGGCGAGTGGAACTCGACCAGCGCCAGCCCGGCAATCGTCGCGCCGCTCAGCCAGACCGGTCAGGCATTGTCGCTGGGCACGATCACCAAGACGCTGCCCGGCGCCTATGGGCGGCTGATCGGCGGCTTGCGGTTTAACAGCCCGCTCGGCGCCGTCAACCTCGGGTTGCAGTTTCTCGACGGCGGGTCGTCGCAGGCGGCGGTGCAAATCAACACCAGCGGCACCGTCAGCGTGCGCAACGGCCTTTTTAACAGCGGCACGGTGCTCGGCACCTCGACCGCCAGCATCACCGCCAACACGACGCACTATATCGAATTCGACCTGACGTTCGCGAACGCCGGCTCCTATCAGGTGTGGATGGACGGCGTGTCGATCCTCAGCGGCAGCGGCGACACCACGACGACGGCGAACAGCAGCGCAACCGGCATCGCGATTCAGACCGCCGGCGGCACCGCGATCGTCGACGATTTCTACGTGTTCGACGCCAGCGGCACGACGAACAACGCGCCGCTTCTGACGAGCCCCCGGATCGAGACGCAATTTCCGACCGGCGATGCGGCGGTCCAGTTCGCCGCCGGCGCCGCGATCCTTGGCTCAAGCGTCACCCGCAGCGGCACCAACCAGGGGACGATCGCCAATCAAATGCGGCTGCGTGCGGTGACGCCCGCCGTCGCCTGCACGCTGAACTCGATCGCGTTCCAGGCCGGCGGCACCGGCAACGGTGCGATCCAGCTGCGCCCGGTGGTCTATTCCAACGTCGGCGCCGCGCCGGGCGTGCTGCTGGTCTCGGGCGCGACCGTGACCGGCACCACGGCGGGTGCGGTCAAGACCATGCCGGTGTCGACGCCGCTCGCGCTCACCGCCGGCACGACCTACTGGATCGGCCATATGTGCGACGTGGCGCAGGGCGCCGCGCTGGCGCAACTCTCCGCGGCCAATGACGACGTGACCTCGACCGCGACCTTTGCGGCGGGCGCGCCGGGCAGCGCGCCGACCGGCACCGCCGCCGTCGGCACGGTGCTGTGGGCCAACGTCACGGTCAGCGGCGCCAACTGGTTCGCCGTCAGCCAGGCGCCGCCGCAGGGCAATCTGAGCTATGTCTTCGATGCCGTGGTCGCCCACGAAGACCTCTACACCTACCCGCCGCTCTCGGTGCCGCCCTCGGCGATCTACGCGGTCGCGGTCAAGGCCAACCTCAGCAAGTCGGATGCCGGCGCGAAGACAGTCAGCATGCGGATGAAATCCGGCACGACCGACAGCGCCGGCACCACCGCGAGCGCCGCGCCCGGCACCGGTTATGGCTGGCTCAGCAGCCACTTCGCGACCGACCCGGCGACCGGCGCGGCGTGGACGCTGACCGGCATCAATGCCGCGCAGAGCGGCGTCAAGATCGAGACATGACCGATATCAACCTCGATGCCGCAGCGCGCGAAGCGCTGCTGACGACGGCGCCAGCCGGAACCGCGGCGGGGGTGGTGCGCGAAGCGCTGATGGCGACCGCGACCGCGGCGATGACGGCCGGGGCGGTGCGCGAGGTGCTGTTGTGGGCACCGCCGCCGGTCGTGGTATCGCTGAACGCGCAAACCGTGATCTCGATCAACACGGGATAAGAACGATGGCCATCGATTTCCCGAGTGCCGGGCTGACCCCCGGCCAGATCCACACCTCCGGCAGCCGGTCGTGGGCGTGGGACGGCGCCAAGTGGGGGCCGAGCGCGGCGGGCACCAGCATCGGCGACATCTCCTCGGTCGCGGCCGGGCCTGGCCTCACCGGCGGCGGCAGCACGGGCGACGTTACCCTGAGCCTGGCGACCCCGGTAAGCATTTCCATGGGCGGCACTGGCGCCACGACGAGCGGCGCTGCGCTGACCAGCCTCGGGGCGGCGCCGCTTGCAAGCCCGGTATTCACGGGCGATCCGCAGGCGCCGACGCCGGCCACCGCGGATAACGATACGAGCATCGCCACGACGGGCTTCGTCAAGGCGCAGGGGTATCTGCTGAATAATCAGTTGATCACGCTTAGCGGCGACCTGACGGGCTCGGGTGCGACCGCAATCGCCGCGACTTTGGCAACCGTGAACAGCAACGTCGGCACCTTCCAAGGACTAACGCTCGATGCCAAGGGACGGGTCACCGCCGCCGTCAACCAGAACTATGTGACCGGCGGGCCGTATCTGCCGACAGCGGGCGGTACGGTGACCGGCGGTATTGTTGTCGGGAGTGGCACTAATCCAGGCGCGGGGGCTGTACTCGCTACTGACTCGTTCCGAGTTTTTGGCTCAACTGCTTCGCAAGTACAACTGAACAATAGTGCTGCGGGCGGTGCGCAAGTTGTGTTTAACAACGGCGCGCGAACCTACAATGTCGGTGTCGATACTCAGGCCAGTGGAAATCAGTGGGTAATCTACGATAACAACGCACCAGCCTACCGACTGGTTATCCATACAGACGGCGTCTGTTTGAATACCACTGGGACATGGTCGGCGTTGTCGGATGCTCGGCTGAAGCGAGAAATTACCGATTATTCGGCTGGTCTTGCTGAAATCCTCCAGCTTCAGCCAAAGACCTTTTATTATAATGGCTTAGCCATCCCTGATGACGGCACGCAGCAGTACGGACTGGTCGCGCAGGAGGTTGAGCCTGTCATGCCGGAATTGGTCAGCGACACGCCTTGGCAGAAATTCGACCCGGGAACCAGCGAGCCGCTGGCTGAGCCGGTGTCTTATAAGACTGTCGATCCTGGCCGGGCCATCTACGCTCTGATCAATGCGGTCAAGGAGCTGACCGCGCGCCTGGAGGCGGTGGAGGCACGCTGATGCCCCGCAGTGCCGTTGCCGGAATGGCTGCCGGATCAGCCGGCGCTCAGCGGTGATCCGGCATGCCGATTAGTTCGCCGCGGCCGCGGCCCCGGCAGGCATCGTCACCGTCGAGCCTGCCGGCAAGTCGGCCAGATTGGGCGCATGTTCGTGAGCTTCTGACCAAGTATACGACGTGTTCCCGCGCATCACGCGCACGGTTCTCGGCCCCGTTACCTCGACGGTTTGGCTCAACGCCACGCGCCCGTCGGCATCGATGGCGTAAAGGGTCGTTTTGCCGGGCGCTTTGGCAAACACAAAAAGCACATCCTTGTTGCCTTGGTCTGGCACTTGGACATTGGCGATATCAGGGTTGGCGATAAACACGCTCGCCAACGGTCGCGGCGACTGAAGCATCGTCCCACCGCTGACTCTAAGGGCTATCGCTGGCCCGCTTGGGCGGATTTCTTCGGCGGCGATTGCCGGGAGCGCGACGAGACAAGCGACGATAGCAGCTGATAAAATCCGGTAAGCCATGATCGAACCTCATACGTTCGGTGGTGGTTAGGCGCCGCGGCGGGTTTCAGATACCCGCCCGGCGCCGCTTTCATATCGGGCACTCCTGGCGGCGGCGTCTTGATAGCGCCGGCCAATTCTTTGATAGCAGGGACATCCGCGGATGATGCTGCTGCCGCTTCTCGTGACCGTGCAGCTCGTCATTCTGCATGTTCCAGACGGGCACGAGGTCGCCGTCAACCCGGCGCACATCAGCACGCTGCGGGAAGCGGGACATTCGCCCCGCCTCCTGGCGCTCGGCATACATTGCGTGGTGGGGCTGTCGAGCGCGAAGTTTATCGCCGTCACGGAATCCTGTCGGGACGTGCAGCGGCGGCTGCTGGAGGCGCGCTGACCTTAAAAGGATGATGCCATGATCATCGAAATCCTGTTTGTCGTCGTGATGTTCCTCTGGCTCATCACGATATTGCCGCTGCCGCAGATGCAGCCATTCTCGTCATCCAATGTGTTCTTTGCCTTCGTCGCGGTCCTGCTGTTGGGCCTCTATCTCTTCCTCCCCGGGCTGCGGGGATAGTTGCGATTTAGACGCGGTTCTGCTCTGGTTTGATCGCCGCAATCAGAATGCGCTCAAGGTTGTGCCGATCCCGTCCGTTGATCGGAATATAGAAGGCTCGATCAAACGGTCGTCCATTGGATCGGTGTGCCAGGACGCGCGCAACCATATCTTCGCTCGTCCCTACGTACACGATGCAGTTCTCCAACATCAGAAGATACACTCCGCTCTTCGATGGTCTTGCTCGTTGTCGCTCTAGGCCGACTTTAGTCCTGTTTGAGTTCAGAATGCGAAATCGCTCTTTGGTTTCTAACGGAGCAAACTTTTCTAAGAGATCGTTATACGCATGCTCGAAATCAGGCAGCGAGGGTTCGGGAAGGGGTATGCTAGCTGACGATGGATGCCTAAAATAATGCCGCGGCTTCCCGTGTCGATCCCGATAGCTATGGACGTATTTGAGATTATTACCCATATGATGGCCTCCTCGGCGGCGTTCACATTTGTTCTCCCGCCAGGGCCGCGGGAGTTACTAATTCCGGAAGATGGTTACTAACTGCCACCCTAAGTGTATGATGACAAAGGGCAATTTACTCCGACGCCCATCCGCCCCGGAAGGGAAGTATTTAATAATTCCAATAGGTTAGTAACCAATCACACCCTTGTACGCACATGAAAAACCGCAGCGTTTGACTAACTCCCATTGATCGCCTCCAGCCGTCGGGACAGCCCCGGCATTGCCGCCAAAGCGGCCTTCTCCCGCGCATAATCCTCGGCATAGTAATAAACGAGTTCCAGGCTCTGCCCGGTAATGGCGGCGATGCCTGCCGGCTGCATTCCCTCTTCGAGCATGATGCGTACCGCCGCCCGCCGTAGACCATGAGGCACACACTCTTCCGGCAAGCCAGCCGCGATCCGCCATTCGCGAAAGGCGTCGGTTAGCTTGTGCCGCGTGAACGGACTGCCTCTTACTTTTCGGAGAAATGGAGGATGCAGCATCGTAGCGGTCGGTTCCGGCCGCGGGATAAGATCGAGCGTTTGCTTTAGTGCTGCGCTCACCGGAATGAATGCCGGCTTCTCCGTCTTTTCCTGCTTCGCGATATAAAGTGTCGCGCCATCATTACGGTATGAATGCCAGCCTAGTTGCACGATATCGCTGCCACGCTGGCCGGTGTGGATGTAGAGATCGAAGGCGGTGCGCTCGATCGTGCCGAGCGGATAGAAATTCCACCATTGTCTGATCTGATCGTCGGTCCACGTATGATGCGCCTCACTATCTTCTGCGGGCTTTTCGAGGGCGGCTGCCGGGTTGCCCGAGCATAAAGCTCTCGACGGATGGCTGGCCCAATCGAAGAAGCCGCGCAAGGCGGTGATCCGCTGGCGCAGTACATTCGGCAAGATGCCGACGAGGCCGTCGTTCAGCTTTTTGGTGGTGTGCTCAGCGAGCGGCATTAACCCGTAAGCTTCGCCGAACTTAGCCAAGTATCGCAGCCGCTCGGTCCGCGTCGTGGGTGCCAGGGCATAAAATCTGTCAGATTTCAGATACTGCCTGACCGCCTCGCCGGTACTGCCGTCGATGGCTGCCCTGGTCTTGCGCTGCGCCGCTGATCGTGCCGGCCCATTAGGCGCTTGAATCCCAGCTAGCAAGGCACCGTAGGCTTGCAGAAACTCGGGCGATTTGAATTTGCCGGGCAGTGGAATTGCCCGCGCCTGACCGGGGCCGCGGAAGTAGTGGCGCAGCTTGCCGAGCCGATCGACGTACGTGTTGACGAACGCCAGTTTGTATTTGTTCATTGCGCGGGTTCTCGTGGCTGCTTGTCACGCAGCAGCATCTCGACGAAGGCGACGGCATAGCCAGGCACCGGTAGCCCGCCGTTGGTCCACCGATAGACCGTGTTCGGCGCAACCCCGAGATGGGCGGCGAATACCCGCTGCGGCATGTCAAGCGCTTCCAATGCGGCTCGCAGTTCGTCGGCGGTCATATCGCCGCCCTCGCCGCCGCGACGCCGACCGCAGTGTCGCACTCGAAGGGGCTCGGGCAGGTGATCGTGAAATTGGCGGCGAGCATGAACACCGCCGCGAAGATGGCGAAACGCCAACCCTTATGGGTCTTTTTCATTGTGGGAAGATCCTTGTCTATCGCTGTTGACAGGATCGAAGATAGATACGCCACGTATCATTTGCAAGAGGAAAAGATACGCGCCGTATTTTTTCACACCTTGCGCATCTTCTCGGCGGCGGCGCGGGCGAACTCGTCCCACTCGCCCTCGGCGGGTTCCGGCGGCAAGGCCGGCGATAGCGTTGTCTCGATCAGGATGTCGCCGGTCGCCTGATTGACGCGGATGCGCGCGACCTCGGCACCGCCCTGCCGCACGCCGCGCACCGCAGCGGCGATGTTCTTCTGCAACGGCAAAGGCGGCGAGCGCGCCATCAGGGGCTCTCGTTCTGCTCTGCCCGCGTATCGACGACGAGCCGAATCCGCCGCGGCATGACATGCTGGGCGTTGCACGCGTCGCAGCAGCGGCCGGGCGCGACCGGCTCGGCGACGTGACCGTAGCCGTAATACGTGCGCCCGCAGATCGCGCAGCGCCGGGTCAGGCTCTTGCGTCGGATCGTGTTCATTGCAAGGTCTCGCGCCACCGGGCGGCCAGCGCCCGCAGTTCTTCCAGGCCCATTTGATCCATCAGTCTGCTCCGCGCCGGGATAACGATATGGACATCGCATCGATCGCAGCAGCGACCGGGGCCGAGCGGGCTCGCGGCGTTGCCGTCACCGAGATACATCCGCCTGCACAACATGCAGCGACGGGTGCGGCTGGTCATATGTCGATCTCCCGAGTCGGGCGGCCGACCAGCCGCTCTAGATCGATCAGCGCATCGGTAAATTTCACGCTGCTGTGGCCGTAATAGTGCCCGGCCCAGACGACGCGCCGCGCCGCGGTGTGCAGCTCGCGGGTGACCCGCAGCTTGCCGTCGAGCTCGCCGCGCTCGATCAGGAAATCGACGCAGGCGTCGGCGATCGCCGAGACGAGTTTGCTTTCGGCTGACATCGCCTATTCCCGGAAGAGCACTTCGCGCTGCGGCGGTTCATCCGGCTCGACCGCGCCGGGCTCCTCCTGTTCGGGGCCGGGCGGGCGTCCACGACGACGAGGAGTTGCGTGGGGACCGTCGCGTGGTTCGGGGGGTGCCCGCCCGGGTTCGAGTATTTCGTTGCGCGCCATCTCGGTGTCGGCCGCGCTGGCTAGCGCCTGATAGTGCGCCAGGTGCGGGCGCAGCCGGTCGCGGCGCTCGGTGGCGATGGCCTGCCACCAATCGCGGAAGGCGACGGTGCCCTGGCCGGCGGCGGCCTCGGCGATGCGCTCATCGGATGAGGACGCCGGCGGCGGCTCGATCTGCTCGGCGGCGAAGACGTCGAGGTCGACGCCGACACTCACCGGCTCCTTCTCGCGCGCCGGGATGTCCTCGATCTCGGTCTCGTCTAAAAAGCCAAGGCCGGCGATCGAGAGCGTCACCCGCCGCTTCGCCTTGGTGATCGCTTTCAACATACCGTTGGCGCGCGCCTCGCCGCGCAGCCCGCCGACATTGACCGCGCCGAAATCCTCGTCGGTGCGGCCGGACTTGTCGCGCGCCTTGGCGTGGACGATGAGCAGGTCGCCATCGACCTTCTGCGATATGATTTCGATGCTGATGCCGTGTATCTGGCGAAGCTGGTCGGCCGCCTCGCGCCGCGCGTACAACGTCAGCTTGCCGGATAGGACGATGTATTCAAGCGGCCTCGTGAACGGGTTGAGGCCGACCGACTTGCAGACCTCGACATAGTACCGGGTGCGCTCCTCGGGCGTCAGGCGGGCGAGATCGCCCTTGGCGATCACGCTCTCGATGATGTCGCCCGGCCGCGCCGGCGTCGTGATGTCGCTCATATCGACTCCTCTTCCTTGGCCGAGACCCGCAGCGTGCGGATCGTCGCTGCCGGCAGCACCCGCTCGGCCCGCTGGTGGCTGCGGTAGGTGATCGCCCAGCCGGGCAGATGGCCGTAAGTGGCTTTGCCCATCGCCGCCTTCAGGTGCGCGTCGATCTCGGAGATGCGGCGCTCGAAGTCGCTGATCATCGACTTCAACGCCTGCCGGTCTGGGAGGGCGCTGTGGAGGTAGTTGTCGCCGGATAGGTCGATCGTGCTGCCGTCGTCGAGAAGCCCCTCCAGCGCCTCCGCAGGGGCCGCCGGGGCTATCCGGCCGGCATCCCATTCCTCCCACCACCGCGCGGCGGCTTCGAGCAACCGCGCTTCGGCTGCCGGATGGCGCGGGACGGCGAATTCGTAGAGCGGCAGCGAGCGGCTCGTCACCATGACGGCGAGGACGCCGCGATCGACGCCGGTGCACATCATCTCGGTGAGCGTCTGGAGCTGGTAGGCCAGCGACGGGCGGCCCTGCCACACTTCGGGCGCCACCGTCTTACACTGGATTAGGCCGCCGTCACCGTCGCCTGTCGTAAACCATGCATCGGGTGTTGCACCGATGCGGTGTTCCGGCAACCACCAGAATTCGGTCGCCTTCTCGATCGTCCAATCCGGGTGCTCTTCGCGCATCGCTTCAAGGATCGCCGGCTCTAGGATGCGGCCGCGCTTCATCGCCGCGTTGTCGCCCTCGTTGTGGTGCCCGGTCATGGTGCCGGCCAACTGCTCGCGTGTCAGGAACGGGTGCGCGTCGAACAGCGCCGCGATGCGGCTGGCAGTGAGCAGCCCGCGGCGCCGGTCGAGCCACTCGCCGCGCGACGTGATCGTCCAGGATTCACGCTTCATCAGTCGGCCGCCTCGACTAAATCGCTGCCCGGTCGCATCAGTTGCCACACTTCACGTTGCGTGCTGAGTTCCGCCAGCGAGACGAAATCAACCCGCAATCCATTGCGATAGGCGATCACCGCGATATCGCCGAATTGAAGGTTGTTGGTCGAGACGACCTCGATGATCGTTCCATTTCGGATATCGACGGCGCCACGACCATCGCGTTTGGTGACGCGATAACCGATCAGGGGATGCGGCCTTGCCGGCTCGCTCACGGCCAATTCGAGCGGGCTTTTTTTCATCGGCGATACCTTCTCGGCCTCTGGCATATCAGTGGTGGTTCCGCAGCCTTTGCACTGCGCGGTGGTCTTGTTCGTCCATCCGGCCTTGACCAGTGCGCCGCCGCAACTCGCGCATTTACCGATTTCTTTGAGCCGCAGCCGATCGCTTGGTAGTCGGCGATAGCCTTTGCGCTCCCAGGCAATGCCGATCTGATTGATGGCATAGACAAAATACTTCCACCGGGCGCCGTTGGGGCTCGTCTCTGTCGATCTCGCTCGGCTGCAATACCGCATGGCGTGGTGAAGCGGGATCGCCGCTTCCACGTCCGAAAATATGTCCCCAGCACGCAACCAGTCATCGGCGGCGCGGAGTTCCGCGAACACCGTTTGTTGCCAGCTAAGGTCAGACGGCGACGGTGAGGTGTTTTCTGGCATTGATCTGGTCGATCCGATCAAGCTCGGCAAGAATGCGCTTTGAATTGGAGATCATGTCATCGATGACGGCGCGCGCCTTCGTTTTGTCGGTGGTTGTGAGTGATGTCAAATATAGTTGGTCGATGCCGCGAAGAACGTGCTTGTTGAAGCGTTGGGCATTGTAGATCATCGTCTGCGCCGGGCCGGTCTTGACGCGTGCCGTTCTGGCCTTTTCCTTTTCCTGACGCTCTTTGGCGGCCTGCACATAACCGCGCACGATTTCCAAACCGCGCGCTTCATCGCGCACGTTGTCTTTCACGGTTTTGCAAATCTCATCGATCGTCGAAGCGGACGGCTTGTGGTTATAGATGAAGGTGACGACCTCGCTGAAGATGCGATCACTCTGGATTGCGGTATGTAGCGTCCCTTGCATGGTGGTCGATAGCTTGGTGGTGTTCAGATCAATATCCGCAAGATCGCGCGCCCGCTTCCGCGCCTGCTCGGCTCTCAACTGCGTTCGGACGCTGTATTCCTTGACGTGCCATTCCTTGCAAAGCGTCGTGATGGAGACATCAAATTTCTCGTGCAGGTGAATGATGTGCATAATCTGTTCTTGCGGGCGGACACCGACGCCCTCGATCGTATTAAGCATGAAGGTGAGGACTTCCCGCCGGTACTTGTCGGCCTCGGTGACGATGTACGCGTCGATGTGCTTCGGGCGCTTCGGGTCTTTCTTCTGCGCCATATCGGCGGCGTTGAGCCGGTGCATTCCGGTCGCGACATCGTAGGGGAACTGGTCGCGGTCGGATGGCGTCACCAAGACGATGGCGGGGAACTCGACGCCATCCTGCATCTCCTCGGCATATTGCAGCACCCGCTCGTCGTCGATCTTGCGGTTGAGCCGCGCCGGATTGTCGGCCGAATAGGCAATGTCGATTTGATCGAACGTCACGCTCGGCGCATAAGTCCAATGCCACTGACCGCGATTGAGGAATGCCTCAGTCCGTGGGTCTTCCATCTCCCTATTCCTTTTATTGAGTTACGCCATGCGCAGAATTGAGGTGTTGATCTCGATGCCGATCAGCCAGCCGTGCCCGTCGTAAAGGAGCACTACGCCGGGCGTTACTTCCTCGCCCTCGGTGTCGGGACCGTCAGCGCCGGGTATCAAATCGATATGCAGCACGTCGCCATCGCGAGTTACAGTTAAAGCGGTCATCACCGGCCTCGTTAAAACTCGTTTCGCCTGATTCAAACCAGGCGGCATAGGCCATCGGTCACTCAAGTTCTTTTAGTGCTCCTGCGAGGTTTGCTGACGAACTCGTCGGCCTCGGGCGGGTCGCTCCAGCGGCTCATCCCGGCGACGTAATCGAGGTCGAGCCGCACGAATATCTCGTCCGGGCCGGCCGTCGTGCGGACCTCGCGGCCGGCGACGAGCGCCCGGAAATCCTCACGGTTGATGACGATGCGCCAGGCGGCCATCGCGACGGGCCTTTCTCAGTGGCCCGCAAACCTAGCCTTCGGGTTGAGCGGTGCGCAAGCGCAGAATTAGCGACTTTTCGCTTATTTTATGGCTCGCTCGCGCTATGGTCGCGTTCCCATGCCGCGGCAATCTCTGCCGTGTCATCGTTAATCGCCATCAACAATGCGGCAGCGACGGACAAGTCTCCGGCGATTATCTTCTCGTCAATCCGGGTCAGCTTTAGTTTGATGCGGCGAACTATTGACGTGAGGTATTGCTCATCCTTCAGGCAATTCCTGTTCGGCTGAGGTCGGCGCATGTCGCTAACTTCCTCCTAAGCTTCGCCTGTTCTATGTTTTTGGATGAAATTCGCGCGCAAAAATCGCGCGCCGTCTGGTCAAGCGGCGGGATGTCGCACCCTATTGCGAGCGAGTTATCGACCTCGCGTCAATAGGGTTCCAAAAAAAACTTCGTGAGGGTGCTGGGAGGGCGGCTTCAGCCGAAAAACTTGATGGCGATCAGCACGCCGGTGCCGATCACGATCATACCGCCGAGCCGCATCACCATCGCATCGATGCGACGGTCGAGTTGCTCGAACCGCAGATCGAGCCGCTGCTCCATCTCGCGCAGATCGGTCTTCGTGGCGACGTTGTTGTGAATGGCGTCGTAGATTTCGGTCGCGATCCGGTCGGCCGCCTCGCTGGCCATCCCGCCGCTTTCCAGGGCGCGCGTTAGGGTGAGACGATCAGTCCCCATCATTCGTCTCGCTGGGCGATGCCGGCTCGGCCTCGGTCGAGGGTGCGCCGGAGGCCGGCCTGTTGCCGGTGGCTCGGTTTATCACCGCCATTGTGCGGGCCAGCATCTCACGGGTCTCGACGGCACTCTCAACGGCTTCGACGACGGCGGCGGTCAAGGTGGTGAGTTGACTTTCGAGCGTGTCGAGGCGCGGCACCAGGTCGCCCTTGATGGTGTGGAATTCATCAAGCAGGCAGCGCAGCCGCTGTTCCGCTTCCTCCAATACAGCAACCTGCGCCTGGCGTCGCGCCGGCGGCGGCGGACCGTGCAACAGATCGCCCGGCTCGCCGCCGTACAGCGACGCCAAATAGCGCAATATCTCATCGGTAATCCGAGCGCTGCCACGCTCCAGGTGCGATACTCGCGCCGGCTGCCAATGCAGGATCTTCTCGACCTGGGCCTGCGTGAGCCCGGCAGCCTTGCGCCACGCCCTAAGATGATTGGGCGGCCCAACCGGCTCGGACTCGGAGGTTTTCAACTGCGTCTCGCTCGGGTGTGCGCCCAAGGCGCCACGAGGGCGCCTGTGCCTAGCATAAAATTTTATTGACGCCCGCTCAAGATGCAACGGCTTAACGCTTGGTCAATCGGGCTAATCCCGGAGACCGGCGACTATTTCGCCGCTAATTGCTTCTAGTCAAAGATCAATGGGTTAGCGAAAAGTCGCTAATTCCGGTTGACCGTTGGGCAAGCCCGGTTTGAATATGGCGGGACGATGCCGTCCCCGCCGTTTGATCCGAAACAGAACCATCCGATCCGCGTCTATCGCGAGCGGGCCGGCGTCCCAATGCACGTCATCGCGCGGCGGGCCGGCATCACCGTCGCCGGGCTGTCGCGCATCGAAACGCTCGACACCGAACTCCCGACGATCCCGGTGATTGCCCGGCTCGTGCTGGCCTGCGACGGCGAGGTTAGCGCGCTCGACATCTTCAAACATCACTTCGCTGCCGCGACCGCCGGTGCCGGTTGTACCGCATGACCGTGGAGACCGCCTGACGACGGAAGGGGGGAAACTGCCGGTGACGGAACTACCGGACCCATTAGTGCCAGCCGAGTGCGATCTGCGCGGATTGCAGTGGATGCCGTATTATGGCGCCGAGCTGCACGACAGCGACTTCAACTCGTCGGTATCGGATGCCGGCTATCGCGCCGCGCACAATCTTTGGTGGGCGTGCTGGCATCAGGTGCCCGCCGCAAGCCTGCCGGCCGACGACCGGATTTTAACCCGGCTGGCCGACCTCGGCCGCGACGTAAAAAGATTCAAAAAATTGAAAATCGAGGCTCTACACGCCTTCCTTTTATGCAACGACGGTCGCTTTTACCATCGCTTCCTCTCAAAGCTCGCGATCGATACCTTCAAACGCCAGCTAAGTGCCCGTAATCGAAAGATACGGTGGCTGGCAAACCGCGTTCTTGTGCCGATAGAGAACGCGTCCGAGAGCGCACATCAGAACGCGTTACCCGGCGTGTGGAACGGGTCCGGCGACGCGAAAAACCGCCCTAGTGCGCGCGCGACAGAGGACAGAAGAGTATATCTTACTTCCTTAGAAGGAATAACTAACCCCGCGCGCGCGCGCGCGGGGGGCAACGGCAAGTTAGATTTAGATTTTGAAGGTGATCCTTTTGGTCGCTGCGCTCCCCTGCGCGGCGATGCCGCGCCTTTGCGCGGCAAGGCTCTCGCCAAGCACCGCAAGGATCAGCTCGTCCAGAAGGTGATGCGCTTCGCCATCGCGACGATGAACGATCACGACCGCATGGCGGCCATCGAAGGGCTCACCGGCCTCGACAACGAACACTCCGCGCAATGGTGGCTCGACACGCTCGACCTCAAAATGCGCGGCGCCAGATGGGACGACACGGGAGGAAACGAATGTTGACTTCACTTCCGGCGCTTTGTGAACGACTGCATTTGCGAGCCGATGGTCGGGTGCCGGTTGTTAATAGCCGGGACGTTGGCAAGGAATACGGCAAATATCATCATCACGTTTTGCGTGATCTGAAAATCCTCATAGATCAGAAACCAGACTTGGTTGCTGCTGGATGGTTTCGTTCTGCTCCTTATCTTGGCGAGAATGGTAAGCTTGAGCCATCGTATGACTTGACACGCGATGGCTTTACCTTGTTGGTGCAAGGCTGGATCGGACCAAAGGCTCTCGATTTCAGGATACAATATATTCATGCTTTTAATGCGATGGAGCATTTGCTTCAGTCACGCCCCGATATCACGTCGCATGCAGAGTTTATGGAGGCGATCAGAGAACTCGTTCGCCCGTTGGCAATCCGCTTCGATGCGCAAGACACGGCGATTAACCGTGTTGAGACGAAAGTTGATGCTTTCGACTTAAAGCTTGATCAGCTTGGGCACAAGGTCGAAGCGATTGATGAGCGGATGAACCGCAAGCGCAGAGCCAATGCTAAAAAACACGAACCCGTACTCATTTACATTTGCCAGCGTTTCTATGGCGGAAGATGCCCGGTATCAGGTGTGCAACTTCTCGATCAAGCAGGGCGCCGGATACCTGGGGCCAGTGAGATTGATCATTATTACGAAACCGGGCGGGAGGACATTGGCAACTTCTGGCTCGTGGCGACACACATCAATCAAGGGTTAGGGCACGGTATTATTCCCCGGGATACCACCGATCCGCATTTTAAAGGATTTCAAGAAAAGATACGGCAGACAACCGGAGTAGTTCTAAAGCTACCAGAGCGCAAACATGCGCAACCCACGCTGTTTGGCTGATGCCGCGCATCTCGCGCCACGAGTGGTTGCCGCTGGTCATCCTGATCGCGCTCGCCTTGCTCGGCCTGCTGCTCGTGCCGGTGATCTTCCCGGCGCCGGTGACACAATGAGAACCCGCAGCGAACGCCACTTCACCGCCGACGATCTCGCACTGTTCGCGGCCTACCGTCCGCGCCGCGCCCTCGTCGAGCCGGCGACGTGCAACCATGATCCCGAGCATTGCTGGGTCGAGCGCGGCCCGCCGGCCATCGCTCCCTCAGGCCAGTGCCGAGCCTGCGGCGCCTATCCGCGAACCCTGTGGGAGCGCGCCGGCCAATGACCGCGCCGCTCACACCCAATCGGCAGCTCACCGAAGAGGAGGTGCGGCAGCTTAAGGAAGTTTGGGAGAAAATGTGCCGCGGTGAAATCATTTCACCCAACCCTCGTATGCACTGGCTGCGCCGGCTTCTGCGATGGTGGCGATGACCGCGCCGTTCCGCCTGCGCCCGCCGGTGCCGCTCGAGCGCGACATCCACGAAGCCTGCGCCCGCGCGCTCGACGCGCTGCTGCTGCCGCCCGCGCTGTGGTTCGCCTACCCCGCCGGCGCGTCGCAACTGTCACCGCAGCAGCAGGCGCGCCACAGCCGCGTCGGCCTGAAGCGCGGCCTGCCGGATATCTTCGTCCTGCACGGTGGCGTGTACGGCATCGAACTGAAGCGGCCCGGCACCGGGCGGCTGTCGAAGACCCGCATCGTCCGCACCCGCCGCGGCAGCCCGTATGTGCTCGTCGGCCAAGCCGAGATGTTTCAGCGTTTGGTCAATGCCGGCGTGCGCGAGATCGCCATCGCCACCAGCGTCACCGAAATGCTCGGTCACCTGGAGCGCTGGGGCGTGCCCCTGCGCGGCATGGTGGCGGCATGACACGGAGGACACCATGTCCGCAGTGACCATAATCCTGATCGTGCTGGTGGTGTTGGTGATCGCCGGCCTGCCGCACTGGTACGGCGGCACACCCTACGCGTCGTATGGCTACTTCCCGGCCGGCGCCCTCGGCGTCGTGCTCGTGGTGCTGCTCATCCTGCTGCTGTTCGGTGTCATCCGGTGATGCGCGGCGCACTACCAGGAGCCGGAATACTCACCGTCAGCGAAATGGCCGAGGCTCGTGTGCTATGGGAAACCACTGACATGTCCGCATCCGATATCGCCGCCAAGTTCACCACACCGGCAAAGGAAGTCACCAAGAACGTCATCGTCGGGCACGCCAGCCGGCACTCATGGAAGCCGCGCGCCGATAGCACCAAACCGCCGCGCACCTTGCACGACCGGCTCGACGCGCTGCACGAGGACTTCAACCGCAAGGTCGGCCTGCCGCCCGGCAGTCGAGGCCGCAGCCGGTGAAAACCGCCGCCAAATGCCTGAGCGAGGTGGCGACCCGGCACGTCGCCGCCTATCTCGACGGACTCGGCGCCAACACGCTCGCCGACCACGCCGACGATATCGTCGACCTCGTGCTCGACACGCTCGCCGAGCCCAGCCGCGACATGCTCGAAGCCGCCCGCGAGGAGCTCAACCGCGCATTGCCGACCGGCGGCGTCACTAGCGCCTACCAGCGTGCCCTCGTCCGCGCCCTCTGGCGCGCCATGCTGGAGCGGGCCGAGCGATGATCGCCGGCACGCTGTTCAGCGGCATCGGCGCGCCGGAATGCGCCGCACCGCACTTCGACTGGCGCTGGTCGGCCGAGATCGACCCGTTCGCGTCGGCGGTTCACGCCGCCCGCTTCCCCGGAACACCCAACCTCGGAAATGTCGAAGGGATCGACGCTGATGCAATTGCGCCTGTCGATCTCGTCGTCTTCGGATCGCCCTGCCAATCGTTCAGCGTCGCCGGGCGCAGGCTCGGACTGGATGACCCGCGCGGCAACCTGGCCCTTGTCGCCCTTCGCCTGGTTGAGCGCCTGCGGCCCGGTTGGTTTGTTTTCGAGAACGTGCCCGGCCTCTTGTCGAGCGACGGCGGACGGGACTTTGGCGCCTTTCTCGGGACAGTGGAGCAATGCGGGTATGGGTGGGCCTACCGGACGCTTGACGCTCAGTTTGCCGGAATTCCACAGCGGCGCCGCCGCGTCTTCGTTGTCGGACATCTTGGAGACTGGCGCCCTGCCGCAGCGGTACTTTTTGAGCCCGAGAGCCTGCGCGGGGATACTGCGCCGCGCCGAGAAGCGGGGGAAAGAATTGCCGCCAAGTCTTTATGCGGCACTGACGGCGGCATCGACCGCGAGGACCGCCACACCCTGATCCCGGCCGTCGCCGACCCGATCAGCACCAGCGAGAACCGCACCTACACCCACGAGGGAAAGACTTTTCGCGGCCACAACCTGATCGCCCGCAGCCTCAACGCGCATGCGGGGCGCATCGATGGCGAGAGCGAGACGTTCGTCGCCGTCGCCGACATCCGAAACGGCACAGCCGGTGACGTTGCCATGTCCCTGCAAGGCGGCGGCATGGGCGAGGACCGGGGACTGTGCCCGAACGCCATACCGCATGTCGTCCCGATCATCCCGATCCTTGAGGCCGGCGCCCGAACCGGCAAGTCCACCACCGATCCGCGCGCCGGCATTGGCATTGGCGAACCCGGCGATCCCATGTTCACCGTCCGGAGCGGGAAGCAGCATGCGGTTGGTGGTGGCATGTCCGTCCGCCGCCTGACGCCGCGCGAGTGCGAGCGCCTCCAGGGCTTTCCCGACGATTTCACCGCCATCGAGTACCGCGGCAAGCCGGCGGCGGACGGTCCCAGGTATCGCAGCTTGGGCAACAGCATGGCGGTGCCGGTCATCGGCTGGGTGCTCGGCCGCATCCGCGCATTCGAGGAGCGGGCCGAGCGATGAGCCACGCCAAGCAGCCGCCCGACGCGCACGCCTGTTCCGGCTTCGCGGTCATCACCGCGCCGCTGCCCGAGCGCCTCGGCTGGGTCATCGTCTGGCGCAAGCCCTGCGGCTGCTGCGAGCATGTCGGCCCGGATCTTGACGCGATCAACGCGATCATGTTCCGCGATGGCGGCATCGACGCGGTGTCGATCGCCACCACCCAGCCGCTCGACCCGACATGACCAAACGCGCTGAGCAATTCGTCACACGGGTGCAGTTCACCACCGATGAACTGTCGCAGCTTCTCGCCCGCCGGCGGCGCGCCCGGCTCGGCTGCACCGCTCTCGCGCGGCAGCTCGGCGTCACGGTGACGGCTATGGACAATTACGAGCGCGGTATTCGTCGCGTGCCGGCGGCGCTGCTGCCGCAGTGGAGCCGCGCACTCGGCGGATGGGATGTGTGATGCCGCCGCCCTGGGTCATCGTCGAGACGCGGCCGGCTGCCGAGGACGCCGCCGAGCGGTCTCTGAGGCTCGCTGGATACCGGGTCTACCTGCCGCGCTATCGCTGCCTCGTCCACCCGCATGGCCGCAGCCGCAGCGCCGTGACCGTCCTGCGGCCGCTCTTTCCGCGAATGCTGTTCGCGCAGGACTGGCGAGGCTGGCCGGCTATGCCGATCGGCTGCGTCGTCGGCTTGATGAGCCTGCAACCCGGCATTCCGGCCAAACTCTCGGATGAGGATGTCGCCTACATCATGGACCGCGAACGAAGCCGCGGCTTCGATATGGTCGGCAAGCAATTCAGCATCGGCGATGCCGTCGAAATCGAGGCGTTCGGCCAACGTATCCTCGGCGTGCTCGATGCGCTGAGCCCGGATGGCAAGGCGACCGTCTCGATGCTGATGCTCGGCCGCACCATACGAACCCATGTTCCGGTGCAACGGCTACATGTGGTTTCTTCTTGACAATGAGGCACAACATGGACATTAGCCACCTGGCTGGGCCGCCTCGACGGGGTGTTGCCCAGCGTAAGCTATCAGGCTCCCCCTTCTACTACTCGAAGCGATGGCGCTATGTGCGCCGCCTCGTGCTGCTGCGTGACCACTACCGTTGCGTCAAGTGCGGTGCTGATGTCAGTGGCCCAGGCCAGGCCAGGGTAGACCACATCAGGCCAAGGCTCAGCCACCCACGCCTCGCCTATGACATGGCTAACTTGAGAAGCCTGTGCAGTAGGTGTGATAACCAAAGCCATGCCGAGAAAGGATATGGCAAGGGTTCGCATCAACGCATCGAGATAAACAAAGGTTTCGATCGCAATGGTGAGCCGCTCGACCCCAACCACCATTGGAAACGATAGGGGGGGGAGGGTCGAAAACTTGAAGGCTGGCGCCGAGCAGG
>Ga0207676_10000405_pt1 | contig 36536 bp, 57 predicted proteins | sample KBSSwiS72_FD_184307 | JGI IMG/M metagenome (GOLD analysis project Ga0207676, IMG submission 184307) | Switchgrass rhizosphere microbial communities from Kellogg Biological Station, Michigan, USA - KBS Switchgrass S7-2 (SPAdes) (version 2) | ecosystem: Host-associated > Plants > Roots >...
AGCTGCCTGCATTTGCTGTTGCTGCATCTGAGCTTGTTGCTGCTGTTGTTGCTGCATGCTTTCAACAATCTGTTTCTTATTCTGCATTGTTGAAGACTCGATAAGATCTTCATTGGATATAGGAACACCAGCTTCACGAAGCATAAGCATCTGCGCCATCTGCATTTGGCGTTGTGTAGACGTATTGAGGCCTTCTTCGACGACGCAGTGGTATTTACCAAATGCTTTAGAATAGAACTGTGGTTGCGGCTCTTCACCTTCGAGAATCTTTTTAACTTTGCCGGGAGTGAAGTTGGCCTGGATAAGTTCAATCATCTTTTTACCCAAAAGCTTTTGAGACTTATCCAGTAAGTCGAACACGCATTGAAGCGTCGTAGTTGAGGCAGATTGCTTTAACATTGCATGGTAGCCGGAAAGGGTGTCCTTGTTGTCGAACCCTAATAGTTCGTCGGATACTCCGGCAACTTCTTGGATCTCTTTAGCTAATAATTCAGACAATTGGATCATTGACGGAGGTATTTGGGGAGCTTGGATTTGGATTACATCACCCATATTGGCGTCAGATTTCAGCGCCAAGCCTTTACCTTGCCCAGAAAGGAATACATCTCGAGGATTGACCAGCGCGTTTTCTTTGTAGATGTACCCGCTGTTGATTTGAGACTCGAGTATGTCGAGTTCTACAACTCTGCGACGGTTATATAAATACTGACTATCACGCAGACCGCGTACCATACCTTGAACGCGGAACGGCCAGTATGGCGACTCCGGATGGTAATAAGTAAGGACTGGCACGAAGGGATAAGAGTCTATTCCCATTGGTTGTGGACCGTCATACATAACCTTTGCCTGCACTACGATTGCAAGTCGTACTGTAGGTATCTCTTGATCGATTACGGTGACTGACGGATAGGCTTGAAGGAACTGCTTGAGCCCCTCTTCGTTAGATGAGCGCCATTCCATCGACTCGCCCGTTTGGGTATCGACCAGCATCTTTTGAGTGCGATAATCGCGGTAATAATATTCGTCGTATGTGAGAAGATTCTTGAGTCCGTAATTGTAAGATTCTGGCATGTACTGGAACTTACCATCACGATTGTCATGACCCCATAAAGACATAACTTCTTCGGTGTATTCTGGAAGGAGCGCGATACACTCACGCTTGGTGAGATATGAGCGCTTCCATATATAGTTACAATCACTCATGTCCTGCTTACGCATGTAGGGATCTACAAGGAATGAGTTGTATGAGCAGTTATCAACTTTGATATTGCCAGAGATAGGATCCTCTCGGTAATCCATCCATAACTGCAGGAAGTTCATGCCCGTGATCAGAGAACCCTGAAATGCCTCAGATATAGTATCTAAAACGCCTTCTTGATTGTTAATCCACATAAGGATCTTCGTGAACTGGTCAGCTGTTTGCGCGTCGCCATTTTCCACTGGTGTGCAGATGGTGGATTTACGATTGCGGCGCTGATGTCCAGACACCATGTCGACAACGCGGCGAATTCTATTGAAATTGAAGTTTCTGCGTCTATTGGCAGGGAGGTTCCCATACAGATCATTCCACATGGTCTGATCGCCAGTATAAAAGCGAAGATCAGTATCAGCCTCTGCCCATTGAGATTGGTTAATGGTGATAGATTCAGCATATGCAGCTTCCATGCGGGATAATATTCCCTTGTGACGTTCATCGTAATATTGGGGACCAAGTTGGGGAAATAGCACGTGTTCTCCTTAGAATTCGAATAGTCGCCAATTGGAATGTCGAAATTCTAAAAAGGGGAATCACGGGAAACAAGAAACAAAATAAAACGGGATAAGGAACGCTAAAACCCTATCCCGAAAAAATGAGTAGATAATGAAGTAACACAAGTGTAGCATTTTAACATAACGAACTGTAGTTATGCGACTTTATTCCAACGGATTAAGCCAACCCTTTTTAACCATCCATTCACGTACAGTGCGACAGAATATCTTACTTTCATTAGCTTCTTTATGAGTGGAATTCGTTGATTGCTGTAAGTTATTTATCTTATCTAGATGAACATCCAGTGTCTTATTCGTTAACTCAATGAAGAGATTGATACCTCTTTCCATACTCTTTATCTTACTGGATAGGTTAGCTATCTGCTTACACTGACACTCGACGACCTTCTTATATCCGACGGGTCTACCACGCTTCTTAGAAACTTCTTTCATTCAGCACCTTTATGATCCAAAATGCGCTTCTATCTTGCGCTCTATCTTGCCAAAAGAAGTACGTATCTTCTCTACCAACTCCTCGTTATCACCGCAGATTTCTTTCTCTGTAAATGACATTGCGTAATCTATGTTGCTCACTTTGCAACTTATTACGTATTTATGTTCGGTAATATTTTCAATCATCGTCTTCATCCTCTTCTTCGTCATCGGGTGTATAAACGCCGATGGTAGCCCTATATATTTTATTACGATAGGATACCTCAAGGGTATCTTCCCGTTTCCATCCTAATTCTTTTAGCTTCCTGTCGAGCTTTTCTACAATCTCAACCACTTCCTCTATAGAAAGTTTTTCCATTATTTCTCCTTATGCTTTAGTTCTTGCAAGTAATAGTACTCTTTCCTGTCAAGAATACAGTTTTCAAACCAATCATCATCCCAATTAATAGCGCTCAGTCGACTCATATAACTACCATCTTCAAAAAAGATATTATAGTCAGTTAAGTGCTTGTATTTATTGAAAGTAATTATGTAACCTTCATATACTTCCCATTTAAACCAACCATATTTTAGATCGAGTTTGTACAGTCTCCAGTAAGCACGAACCAGGTAATGTAAAATCATCTCATCTCCGGTAGGTCATCTTTTACTATATCCTCAGATGCCTTAGCAACTCCATCTTCACCTATTCCCAAACAGTCGTAACAAATAGCAGCCCCATCGATCATCTTAACGTATACAGTCAGAGCACCGCATTGATAACAATAGAACGTCATCTCATCTCCGGTAAGTCATCGCGAAATACTGCTGGCCACCCATGCTTTTCTCCGTATCTTGTCTCCATGAATCTTCTATCCAGATCAGCAGCTGTTTGATGGGGAGATATTCGTGGCAAGCTAATACACATATAACGCATAGCATCTGCAAAGTGTGAAGACCAGTCGTGCAGCGGATGGGATGCATATACTTTACGTTTATGGTCATACTCTTGGCGATAGTTCTCAAGCGCTTTGATGAGAGGAGCACACTTCTCTTCATCAATCCAGATCTTGCTTAAAGCAGAACGAACTGATTCTATGCCATCTTCGATTCCCACACTCGGCGCAATACCAAATGATATTCCAAGAGCCTTGGCCTTTTCCCACCGAGTCATTCCGGATCCAAACTCTTTAACGCGGATATCGTGAGGAGCTATATGCCCTCCCCACACATACGGCTTCTGGTCCAATACCTTCTTATAATGCTCCAAGCCAACTTTACTGTTCTCATAACAATCTATTATACGCACGGAGGCCCCAATGACCTGTGCCATAATTATTACACACGCGTCACGCACACCGAGGTCCCAAAAACTGTATACCGGGAATCCATTCTCCCAAGGAACCATTCCAATTCTTTTATCAATTCGCATACGATCGATGTACTTAGCGTAATATGATCCCTCAACGCCAAGATCGAATGAGCAATAGTACTCTTGTTGGATCAAGTCTTCTGAGATTTCACCAAGAGCCTTCTCACGCTCTATTGAGTAAAGGGATACAACGCGGGTATCACTGACAGTAAGCCTTTGGCAATACCAGTCTGAAGAGTTGGATGCAACTTGATACAAGTCCCATAAGTGGTTTCGGCCACGTGGAGTGGACAAGAAGACAGCTACGCCATCATTGGCTGTAAGGATTGGACGTATATACATATACGCTCTTGGATCTTGGAGAGCATACTCTGAAAAGATACAGAGTTGTGGGTTAGTACCCATCAGACTATCGTAGTTGTCTGATCCTACTACTTGGATAAGTGATCCATTGATGAATCGTATCTGGAGTTGCTGAGTATTGGTACCTTCGATGAGCTCTTTGGGAATGAAATCTATCATTCGCTGGCCATCGTTGGTAAGTGTGTCGAAGATAACTTTACGTCCCTGGCTGTAAGTAGGGAATATGTAATAGATCACCTGTGGCTTTTTGAGCGCTGCACGTATGGCAAGATTGAACGCAGCGACATCTTTGCCTGCTCGACGGTGCCACACAAGCATGACGCGCTTATACCCTTTGTTTTCAACTGCATCAAAGAGGGCGAGCTGGTAGGGGCGGGGCTTAAACTTGTTTAGATGGATTTGGGCCTCAATCTTCACTAGCATCTTTCTTGATTGGTTTCACCTCAGCCACATCGGGCATCTTCTCAAGCACCACTACCCTCTGCACTTTGTCTTCGTTATCCTTCTGAAGAGACGCCTCAAACTGACGGGCTTTTCTATATTCACTATCAAATGCAGCCTGCGTTCGTGCAGCCCACGAAGCATCAAACTTCTTTGTTAGAGCTCCTTGATCTCTGCGTACCGCTATGCGCCGTATGGCTACTTCATGAGCCTCCCTAAGCTCTTCACAGCGTTCTAAGAATCGATAGTAATCTCGCTCGCATATCCCACCATCCATATAGAATGACTCTATGCGTAAAGACGTGTCCTTTTGAGACCATGCAATTAGTTGTTCTGCAAGTCTTTCTAAGAAGGCGTAAGGTATTGGCTTTTGCTTAAAAAAGAACAAATCGTAATAAGTATCAAATACGTGTCCGCGTTTTTTTGACCCTGTGATAGGTTCCTGTTTTACTGATGGTTTATCTCCGTTGGTTCTTTTTGTCATCTTATTTCACTTAGTGTTAACTCAGTGCGGGAAGGGTTTCCGAGAATCTTTTTGGCAGTGATACGTGCCACCTGGCAATCATCCTGAAATATAGTTTGAGTATCATTCATAGCATCGAGAATAAACTTGAGATAGTTATCGAGGTCTGGCCTGAAGACGTGCAATCGCTCATTGTTTATCTCGGGAGGCAACGGGTTCTTTTTGCGTCGACAGTGAGCGGTGTTTATAGGCAAGTAAAATACAATATCGAGGTGTAATGGCCCAGACAACTTTCGTTCTCCTGCGTGCTGCCTGGCTAGCTCTATTCCATACACGAGCTTATCCTGGCGCTGCTGATCGAAAAAGACTCGCTTGGACAGGTTGGCTCCTGCCCGTTTCCACGGCACTGGTTCCCATGGCAAGCGGTAGTGCATTACCAAGGGTTGGTTGAGGGGTGTCATAACTGCTCCTTAACGGTTCGTGAGGTGCTTCTAAGAGTCTGCTGAGGTTAGCATCGTCTATCTCATCGATTGGAGCACATTCTATAACAGCTGGCGGATTTGTCACGGGGATCGTAGCGTTAGGTAATTCGTGGGGCTTTGTCATAATCTTCCTGAGAAGCGCGAGGCCTTCTTTGAGCGCGGTGGCACCAGGAGCGTCGGGTCCAAGCTCAATTTCAGCGAGCCACTTGTCGTACTGAGGCTTGGTAAACTTGGTAGCAGTCTCAGTCAGGAATGGTACAGCCCAATCCATGAGCTCTTTGTCCTCCGCCGACCAGGTAGGATTCCCGTCCTCTAAGTCGATGATCCAGCGATCGACGATCTTGAACTTGGATTTGGCTTCTTCGATTTGGACCTGGAAGTTATGGACTAGGATCTTCTCGAAATCATTCAATTCCCCCTTTTTAAGGAGCTTTCTTAGTCCCTGGAAGCGATCATCAATCCACGCAAGTTCAGCAGGGCTGATGGTCTCCTGGTTGACGTCTGTTGGTTTGGTGACTGGAAGGACGTTGTCTGGCACTGAAGGCGCTGAAGAGAAGAGACGTGATTTGACGAGAGAGGATATGTCTTGAGTAGCTCCGAACTTGTCCATCATACTTTCAACAACAGGAAACACTTGCTGGTAACTTTCTTGCAGTTGCGCTGGAGTCTTGGATGCTTCCCACTTACGCTGCTTCTCTGCAAGCTTTTCTTTCTCACGAGCCATGTAGTATGCCCGTCTCTCTTCGATAGTCTGGATCTTTTGCGGATCGACGATCGCTTGTTGTTGACGGATACTACGACCTGAAAAAAGAGAAGCATGGGAAATCTTGACCGTCGTAAACGAGTCGTGCTTCTGTGCCAGTCCCATCTCTATCGCTTTGTAGTATCCCTGCCACGAGAGGGGCTCATTGTTAGCCTTGGCTATGGCAACGCAGTCTTCGATAAGCGTTCGGAATACATCTTTGCTTCCCTTGGCATGCTTCAGGTTAGCCATACCTTGCTTGATCGTCGATTCTGAAAACGGTGAAAGTTTTAACTTGCCGTGGACCGTCAATCTTAGTTGATCCGACAATTCCTCGATGTGCGACGGTATATTCATTGCTTCCTCTGCCTTTTTTCTGGTTGAAAAGTCTGGTGGTAGCCCGTCGCACGCGTACGCGCCGGCGCACGCTGTTTGACGCTCTCTATAACACGACGGTTTTTTAAAAAAAACCAACTCCCGGTTTGTAGATTGACTATCTCTCTCGGGTTGACTATTACTCGTAGTACTAAGTCCTCTGTTCTTCCCATTAGGTGGGAAGTCAGGTATGGCCGCAGGATACAAAAGACTGATAGAAAAGAATGTAGTTTTCATTGCACTGCATAAACGATGAATACGGGGGGATAGCTTACGCCCCACGTCAGTCGTTTTATAGGTGCACGTTTTGAACTTATTTTTCATATCGCGAATCTTCGTAATGAGCCCAGCTTTGTGCAAAATGGTTGTCCAAAAGGAGACTGTCTTATCACATTTATCACCCGCAAGCATAGAACGAGTAGGCTTAAAATCACCCGATTTATTGCATTGCTCTATTCTCTGGAAGATCTCAAGAGGGGTTGGACAGTTGTATGAAAGAATTTTAGAAAGTGCTTGTAATTCAGGATTAGTATGATATTCTTGTCTTATTGACATGAAAAATCCTTTGAGGCATGTTCTGCTTCCTCCTTGGGAGTCAGGTAAAATGACTTAACGAAGATTTGACATGTGAACTTCATATTTCTTTCAGTTATCAGAAATGCTTCAGGGGTCTGCGAAACACGAGAAGGCATTCTGTTAATGGTAAGGTAAAATAAATAAGGCAAGATTAATGATCGGCACAGAAAAAGCAATAGTATTGCTCACTATTTTGTGTTGTTTCAGGTGAAGCAAGAGAATTATTAGGGCGTTGGAAATCATCCAATGCCTTTTCTTTTTGAGGAACAACATGGATGACCTAAATTATCTTGTAATGCGAGAGCAAATAGAAACCCTTCAAGAAGAAGTTTCTTCCTTAAAGAAGGAAATGCTATTCCTCAGATATCTTGTGTACTTCCTTCTCACATTCCTCCTGATCCTAAACTGCCTACATTCCGTTTATTTTTAATGCATAAGAAATTATGGGAACTAATAAAAAAAGAGATTATCACGGATTAACTCATAGCGGACTTTACAATACCCATAGGGGAATGATCAAGCGATGCACAGACTCAACCCACCGCGACTATCCCTACTATGGTAGCCGAGGGATAAAAGTTTGTGAAAGATGGCTCAATTCCTTAAAAAATTTCTACGATGATATGGGGCCTAAGCCATTTCCAGGGGCTAAATTAGATAGAATTGATACCAATAAAGATTATGAACCTGGAAATTGTAGATGGGTAACGGCAGCTGAAAACAATAACAATAGGCGCAAGCCTTCTGAGATTGGTTTAATAAAAGTAAAAAAATCACTCTTATGTGAAGAATGCTGCAATCGAATTAAAAACGACAAAGATCCCATATGCCGAACCAAATATAAACTCACCCCGTGATTGAAATCAACCCGTACCAAATTGTCACGAGTTGCAACGACTGAGGCTGTGACATTTTGTCACGACCTCAAACATCTGATCCAATCATTCTATTCAGCATTCTGTTCCCTAATTCTACGGAAAACACTTTTTGTGGTAAGCGTTGTCTTTTCGATGATAATAATATATAATTATTTATGTAAATGTTACTATAAAGAGAGGGATTAATGAGTAAAACACCACTATCAAGTTTGACGATTCACTTACCTGTAAATCTTCATAAAGAACTGAAGATAGCCGCAGTTAAGTGTGATGAGAATATACGATCTCTGGTCATAGAGGCTATTGAAGAAAAGTTGGATTCATTAAAGAGCGATCAACTAAAAGTATCTCCCGAAGAACACAACTTTATTTTTGTTAAATTACGAGAATCTTCTAATAGAAAAGAACTATATGCGCACATAATGAAAGAATACAGTATAACAAATATACATGAACTCAAAGCTTCTTGCTTTGAATCAGTAAGAGAATACCTAGAGAATAATAGCAAGGAGGAGATTCATGGAACAGAATGACATTTTATTAAATTTAATACAGATTCAATCATTTCTATTGGAATCGCAGGCATGTCTTTCTAATATAGAAAACGAAAAAATATCACACGAAGCATACTGTCACGTAGTAAAATCATTGGATTCGGCTACCGATATTATGGAAAAACTATCAAATATACGTATAAACTTCTTGATAAGAGAAACAAAGAGGATTGTAAATGGAACAGAATGATATAACGAAGATGCTACAAGCGTTTGGTGAATTTTTTAACATGAAGCTCAATCAGCGCATAGAAGAGCTCATTAAGCCCCAAGTATTGCCAGACCCCTACGACTCAGGTGTCATCAACGAGATAGCTGCAGCATTATCTAAGTCACAGGGAGAGTTTCCTAGAATAGGGCACAATAGAGATAACTCTTTCTTTAAGTCCAGCTATGCAGACTTGGACGCCATTATACAGACCATCAAACCTACACTCTCTAAGCATGGCCTGAGCATCACTCAGTTCACACGAATTGGCACCACAGGAGAAATAGTTTTACATACGCGACTCATACACGCCAGTGGACAATGGATGGAAACTAGGAGCAGAATTATACCGGAGAAAGGTGATGTACAATCTTACGGACGCGCCGTATCTTATCACAAGCGGTACGCACTTATGGGTTTACTTGGTGTTACTGCTAGCGGTGATACTAATGATGATGATGCCGAAGGTTTGATGGAGAAGCATAGACAGTTATCTCCAAGCCCTGCACACCATTATAATCCTCAAAAACAACAGCCAACTACTATAACCACAGATCAGTTGGAGGAGTTGGAGATGGAGTTGGATGGATATCCAGACTTGGCTTTGGCGCTAAAGAATGCTATGAAAATAGAACAATTGTGTGATATGCCCAAGAGTATGTTCTTAGATACTATAAAGAGAGTGCGTGAAAGAAAAGTCGCTATCAATAGTACGAAGAAATAAGGAACTCATCGAGAATGAATTGCTATAAATGCAAAATATATATTGATGAGAAAGTAAATAAGAAAACATGGCAAAGATGGATAGAGCCATTGGATGATAAACATACTTTATGCGACTCATGCAATAAAAAACTTGAAACTCTATTAAATCTTGCAACAAATTGTGTACTAGATACATTCTTCCAGACTGATCATGGAGAAAAATGATCCCAGACTAAAAAGGAAACACATGCAGAAGTATGTTGCTCCGACGCGTCTTGATTTCGCTCCGTGTGGAAGTGTTTGGGAGCACCTGACTGACTTCCCCCAGGGAACTTTATATATCCAGATATCTGAAAACCCAGAGCAGCCTGAATGGTTGTCTCTGGGTGATTTACTTGCGACGACTTTTAGAGAAAAAGTGACGGATACGAACTTTATAAAGACACAGATTAAGCAATACAGAGACAAGAAAGTATGAATCCTGAAAGAATAAAGCGCATGAATGAAATGCATCCAGAAGGAAAGATGCTTACTGGTTACGGATTCCCTCAATTCCCTGTCGTAATACCTCCCGTTCCCTTTGGAACTATTTATGGACGTAAATTGGATGTGTATCGATGGAGATACTATGTTCAAATAAGTGAAGATGGTGATAGGCCAGAATGGGTACCATGGAGAGATATTCTTGCGTGCTCTTATGATCAGAAGATTATAGAAACCGAGATCCGTCATGAGCTTATAAAAAATTACATAGAAAACGAAAAAAAAATGAATCACTTGTTCCTTCATTACAAATTAGTTAGTGAAGGACTAGAAAAGAAGAAAGAGAAGTCATGAAATGGCACCATTCATTAGATCAACAGCCAGAAAATAACAAAGTTATTGTACAACTTGATATGCCTCACGATGGAGTCTATCCGGGAGAGACCATTAAACATTATTGTATGGGCATGCGTAAATACAAAGCTTCTGATTATGCAGGTTGTCCCTTACAATCATTCTGGTGGTGTTATGCCCAAGACTTCCCCTTTCCAAAGTAGGAGGATCTATCTATGAAGATCTATGCCTTGTTGTTAATGACGAGCCTTTGTTACGCTTCTGAAAATGATGACGCTGTACACGACGGTAAAAAGAGCGGCGTTTCTATTAATAACGTAGTTACTCTTAACGTTAATACCCAACCTATTCACCATCATAAACCAGGATCTAAGCATCCATCAGTTATAGAAGCGCATGAAAGATTGCGTAGACAACAGGCTGAAGATGACGCGGTCACCTGTTGCTGTTTCTTTAAGATCAAAAAGAAAATCTAAAAAACACCAGGCAGAGAAGAAGCGCAACTCTGCCCAGTGAAGGAGTAGTGAATGAAAGAAGCCACAGTTAACTTATATATTCAGTAACAATTACAATTCCAGTAACACCATTACCACCTGCAGCTGCTGCCCCTACGATTGTTGCAGCTCCGGAACCACCACCACCATACGAAGTACCATTAGTTCCAGCGGTTGATCCTGCAGACGTAACACCAGGTGATCCTCCACCAAAGAAGGATGATCCACCACCTCCTCCAAATGATCCTATGCCGACGACAGCCATGCCAGGACCTCCTGGGGTACCGGTCGTATTAAAGTCGCCACTTGATCCTGCACCACCGGCCGTTCCAGAGTTAAACCCTCCTGCATTCGCCGCAGCTCCATTGCCGCCGGCACCGCCGGTTGCAGATAAAAGAGCACCAAAAGTAACAGATCCACCGGCTGCTCCTGGATTATTTCCAGCCGATCCGCCGCCACCACCTGAGTTAATAGTAACCGCTTGAGAAACCCCAATAGTTGCAGCAGTGAATGTTTTGCGAGCGTATCCACCGCCTCCACCACCACTGGCATTGGATACTTGACCAGCTCCTGTGACGTCTGCACCTCCGCCCCCTCCTCCACCACCGACTACTTCTACAACACAGTACAGCATTCCTGAAGTAGGGGTGTAGGTCCCTGAAGAAGTAAACACTTGAGTAGCAACCGTTTGTATATTGCCGCCTGATGCACCTGTTGTACCAAGTTGTCCATTAGAATTGATAACAACTGTTAGTGGAGATCCAGAAGGCGCTACGCCGTAAATACCGTTTATAAAACATTTTGTCTGGTTAGTTGTAGTGACTCCGTCAGAACCAATACGAATAACGTTGCTCTCTCCGACGACTCCTACGTTACGCCCCACAATGACGTTGTTACTTTCAGAAGTGGTATATGCAGCACCACCTGAACGACCAAGAATTACGTTATTAGATCCAGTTACCAGCAAGTTAGCCGAACTGTCTGCAAGAAGAAGGTTGTTATCTCCAGTAGTAAGAGATGATCCCGAAGAAGCTCCTCCCAAGACATTATTCGATCCTGTAGTTATATGGCTACCGCTGCCTGTTCCCCAGGCGTGGTTACTTGAACCTGACGTTAATGCTATTAAGGTATTTGATCCGAACCCACTATTAAATTGACCCGTAGCGGTTAGATTGCCGGCCGTAGACCCTATAAAAGTACTCGTGTTTGAATCAGTCACACTCAACTGAACCGTATTGCCTGATCCCGAAAACAAAACCGAAGAGCCACAATGCTTTGTTGAGTTTCCGGCATTGATATTAAGAACGCCAGAACCATTAGGCGTAGCCGTTCCAGAATCCGTCGGAAATGATTGTGCGGCTACACCACCACCAACTAACGAAATCGTTAACGTAGACGTTCCTGGATTGCCTGCGACGGTAACTGTGGTGCCATCGCCGACCACATTGATGTTGTTGGCAGTAGGCGGGACAGCACCGCCAGTGTTTCCTGTTAGGAATTGTAAATCTCCAGAAGAGAAAGGAAGCCAGGTGGCTATCCCTGCTGCCAATGATACTAATACATAGAGATCATTAATAGTAGGAGGCGTATGGGTTCCGTTATCGAGCCATAACGTACCAATGTAGACGTTTTTGGAATCGTATTGGGTTGGAGGAAAAGATCTTTGGACGAAATTTGGTGGAGTTCTTGGATTAACACCTAAGTACGATAAAGGGTTCAAGCCATTAAGCGCTTGGTTATTTGTTGGATCTGACATCACTACATCCTTTTTAAAAAGTCTCTCTAAATCGACACAATCTTGTAGAGAATCTGGAAGTTAATTGTGTTATTGCCCGCAGCGTTACCCGATATCTCAGTGGCGTTGGTATTATAGAACTGCAAATCAGCATTCTCATATTGCGTAGCGGCCGCAGCAGATATCGTATAGGTAGTATTTATATTGTACTGATTACTATTCGCCACAAGCTGCGCATTAAGAAGACAGTTGAGTGGCCTATTGTTATTGGATACAGGGGCATACATAAGGGCTATGAATTGACCCGCACCTGCAGTAAAGACGTTACTGCCTCCATAGACCAGTTTTGCTATAACCGCTATTGGCCATAAAACTGTCCCTACTCCTGCCGCAGCAATCGCCTGAATTGGAGTGCCATGCAAGTTTTTTACTTGTGATGAAGTAAGGGTAGGGGAAGCCAATAACAGCCCAGAAGAAGCAGCAACGGTAATCGATCCTGCTCCGTTAGTTACGCTGATCCCACTGCCCGCACTAATTGCTGCCAATACTGGATCAGCACCCGTAGAGCCAATGGCAATTTGGCCATTGGTTGCAGCACCTAATGCAGTCACTGCACTAGTTCCCTGTCCTAAAAGAAGGCTGTGAGCAGTGAACGTTTGTGCGCCGGTTCCACCTTCTACAACCGGCTGCGGACTAATTCTTTTATATGCACACATTAGAATACCTCATATGTAGACGAATTACCCATAACATTGATCGACTCATACGCCGTATTCATCACAAATGTTGCGGCTCCGTCGATATTTACAGCTCCGCCAACAGTTGTGACGGTTATGTTATTCGTGGAAGCAGATCCTGTTCTATCTTTGATAATGAGAAATCTTCCTGATGTTGCTGCATTGGCAAGCTGTACTGTTATCGGGCCTCCAGAAGAATCAACGCTTAGATATACATCAGTAGACAGAACCACATACGGAGACGAATTAACATTCGTATATGCATAAGTTCCACTAGGAGTTGAAGATGCGATCGTTATTGTGTTAGCTCCTGCTGTTACCGATATCCCAGTACCTGCCGTGATAACAGCAGTGCCAAGTTGGTCACTTGCCTCAACTACCACATTAGCAGTCGCTAGGTTAACGCCATCGATACCTGCTATATAACATTTGTTCTGTCGTTGAGAGATGCCTCCGGTAGTTCCGATACGAATCGTGTTGGATTCGGAAGCAACTCCTATATGACCGATTATGATGTTACTGTCTTCACCACCGGTCCAGTTATTGGCCGCTTGGAAACCCGCCACGATATTAAAGCTACCGGGATTCCCGTTCTGGAGAGCAAAGGCACCAAATGCGCAATTACTAGCTCCTGCGGTAATGTCGCCGCCTGCTAATTCACCAATACAGGTGTTAAAACTTCCAGAAAGACCTGTAGGGTTGCTATTCAAAGATGCATAACCCAGGCCGGTATTACCGGTACCCGAACTTAAAAATTGACCAGAATTGAGTCCTATAAGGGTGTTATGCGCATTGCCCGTACCTGAAACATGGAGCTCAACGGTATTGCCAGATCCCGTAAATTCTACGGTAGCTCCACAGTTAAAGGTTGATAGTCCGGCTATGATATTGAGTACACCACCAGATGGGGTTGCTGTTCCCGAATCCGTCGGAAATGAATCTGCGACGGTTCCTGAAACTGAAATAGTAAGAGTACTAGTTCCTGGATTGCCGGCCACTGATACAACGCCAGTACCTACGACATTTATATTCCCACCGGTAGGAGGTACAGCACCGCCGGTGTTTCCTGTTAACGTTTGTACGAATCCACCTGGACCGCTATTAGTAAAATATCCGGCTGCTTGACTCACGGTATCTCCTTAAACTGTTGCGTACCAGACGGTTAAATAGACAGAACCAAGCGTAGGCGCACCTTTCACATAGACCCGTGTTCCTGCTGCTATAGAAGCCGCTCCACCTTGTGCAGTCGCATTAGCTGTAAGGTCGATAATCTTATAAGACTTAGGCCCTACGACCCAATAATCACTAACGCCATCGATGCTGAATGTAAGTAATGCGTCAGTATCATTCGTTATATCCAATATGCGATCAGCATTGAGAAATGGAGTTCCCAGTCCTGCATATGTACCTGATATTGAACCAAATGCCAGAGATCTGAGTACTTCAGGTAGAATTCTAATTGCAGTAGCTAAGTTTGACATGATGCTCCCTATGGATTGATAGGTTGATAGTAGGCAGCGAATATTATGTTGCCTGTCCCAGCCGACCCTGTTACATATATATTGGTATTAGCAGCCATGGAAGCACTGTAGTTTCCAGCAAGTCCTAATGCCGCAAAGGGAAGCTGCATAACTGAGTTTGCAAGTATCACGTCATGAGCATTTGTGCCATCGTAGCTAATGATGACCGGAACATTGGATTGATTGATAATGCGCAATAGACGTGTAGGGAAATCCAATGTAGCGGCAAGTTTTAATGTTCCATCCAATCCCGCAGAATTGAATGAGTCTATTGTCTGAGCTAAAATCTTATTTGAAGAGGATGTCCCCATTCTACTCTCCCTGTTTTTTAAGAATCAGTAGGTTCTACAGCTACTTGTTCAGAGTCCTTTTTAGCCTGCTCTTGAGCTAATGCAGTTTTCTGCATCTCAACTATTGCGTCCTTGAATTCATCACAGACATCGATAGCCTCTTGCCAGCTGCTGCCTAATGGTACAGTCATCTGGTATCGAACCTTATTGTCCTTTTTGAATATCTCGATACTGATCAACCCTAAATGGTAGATCTTGTTTTGCTCTTCCACGGTTCCTCCTTCAAGGAAATAACTATACTGTTTTCCAAGTTTTGCCGTACTTTATGCTCGCTATGGTGTTTTTGTTAACCTTAAAGTCTGTTGCAATTCTATTCATATTGACTCCCATTTTTAATAGATTTTTTATTTCGATAACCTTTTCATTGGTAAGCACCGAAGCAGGATTACTTTCACCAAGCAAAACACCAGTTCTTCCTTTGAATGCCATATCACGCATGTTATCGGTTTGGTCACCTAGAAACAAATGTTTTGGGTTGGAACAATTTCGGGTATCGCATTTATGCAAAACGAACATACCATTAGGTATTTCTCCATTATGTATGATCCAGCTTGCTCTATGCGCTTTCATTATTTTCCCTCTATGATGAAAATTCGCATAACCTTGCATAATACAACCATTCCAGCCCCAACACCCTTCTTCATTTTTTATCGCAAACTTCTCATAATGCTCTTTAAGCCATAACAGTTTTTGTTCATTTGTTTCCTCTTTCAGATACTCAAAATGCTTTTTAAGTTGGCCTTTTCTGAGCAACTTACGGGTGCATTCTCTAGAGCAAAACCTCCCCTTTTGTTTCTTTCTCTTAACTTCAAATGACTTTTGGCAAGCTTCACATATTCTTTCTGGTTCCATAATCCTCCTACATAAATATTACATAGGAGGATTATATCATTGCGTATGTATAAAATCTACTTTACGCTGCGCAAGTCACGTTAGTCCACGCACCAACACCCGTAGCTACAAAAATACGATCCGTAGCCCCTGTTGGAGCCGTGTTCCAATATGTATCGCCTGCATGAAGAGCAAGACCATTTCCTGGAGCTCCTGCACCTGTGTAGAAATAGACAGGTCCAGGCAATGCCAAGAATGGAGCTGAAATGTTGACGCCACCTGTACCACCTTGAAGGGTAGTTAATGCTGCGCCTGTTGTGGATCCGATTACGACACTATTAGCTGCCGCTCCGGAAGCAATACTCACAGATCCCGCTTGGCCACCAGAAGCCATCAAGTTAAACGTTTGAGCTCCTGCTGTGGCAACACCATTAAGAATGTTAACAACGCTGTTAGCGCCTGAGTTTCCACTGGCAATATTGATAGTTTGAGCACCAACGTTGACACCGTTACCAACGTTAATAATTTGGCCAGCTGTTGAAAGACCTAGGGTAATAGCACCTGTCATTGCTGCTGAGCCGACGGTGATTGTACCCGTTGCTGACGTAGAGGCTGACATATTGCCTGTACCGGCAAGAAGAGACAACGAAGTAAGTGCTGTAACATTACCTATCGTGATTACGTCTGCACCTGCCGCTGCACCGATATTGATTGCCTGACCTGCAGTAGAACTACCAAGAGTCAAAGTACCTGTCATGGTAGCAGCACCAACAGTTATTGTTCCTGTTGCTGACGTTGACAAAGCCATGTTGCCGGTACCAGCCTGCAAAGTAAGAGAAGCTGCTCCACTTGTAGAGCCGACGGTTACTAAGTTTGCGGCGGCATCGTTGGCTATTCCGACGGTATGCCCTGCGCCAACGAGAGAGAAGTTACCACTACCAGCCGTAATGGTTATTGCGCCGGTATTTGATGAATTGCCGATACTTACAGCACCATTACCTACAGTAGAAAGATTGGTTGGCCCTGGATTGACGGTCAATGAACTAAAGACACCCGCTCCTCCAGAGATATCTGACCACGTAGCAGCATTGGCTACAATAGAGGTCAAGATAAATGCAGAGTTGGTTGATTTATTGATCCATATGGTACCAATCTGAGCAAGATTGGATGATGTTGGATCTGAAGCATTGGAAACTATTGGAGCTGGAAAGATTCCAATAAGAGCTTGGCTCAAACCATACGCGGTCTGATTATATTGTGGCGATGACATAATTTCTCTCCTATAAATGAAGTTATGCCTCAGTTATAAACCTGGGAATGCTGGTACACAAAAGAAATGTAAAGATATATATTGACGATATATACCGAAGTGCTAGTATTGATATATATCAAGGGAGTAATAAAAATGAAAAATGTTCTAACTGGACATAAGAAAATTAGGTACAGAAAGAGGTTATTGCTGAATATACCTGACGAAATCCATATGACGATCGTCCATATGGCAGATCATAAGGGTATTACAATAACCAAATATGTATTACAGGCTGTAGCGGAGCAGATACTAAAGGACAAGATGTATGAATAAAATTACGCGTTGTGTTACTTGTAGCATAGGAACAAATGGAACTGACTATTGCTACTTATGTTATTGCAAGAGGAGGGAATACAAGAAAAACAGCTAGCCACATCCATAATGATTAATTAATTACACTCTATATTTCGAATTTATTAAGGATAACTTATGAATCACACTCATGTAGCCCTAATGGCCATTCTTGTATCTTTTTCTCCCCTCATCGCATCTGAAAGCAACGGTAAAATTAGCACTTCCCTTGCGGCATTACAAGCGGGTGGTTCAACAGCTGGTATTGTTGCGGGTGAACCAACAGTGACATCGATTCTTATTGGAAAAGGAATGATTATTGCCAAGGGAGCAGGAACAGTTCTTCTTTTTTCTCCTTTTGGTGCAGCGGCAGGAGCAGCAGCCCTTGTGTACTATTCCTCTCGAAACTGGAAACCAATCACAGAAACTAAAGAAAATAACTAAGGATCACTGTGTTTAAACAACTTACTATCGCACTAGTGTGCGCATCATCGCTAGCAGTAGCCTGTGAAAACGAAGAGAAGAAAGACACTCTTTTGCACAAGCAACAAAGTTTCTTCCGAAGACCAAGATGTAACGGTTACGAAACGCATAAAGGCCCTATCTTAGGATGGATTGCGTATCATGTAACTAAAGCGGTGTGTTATGGCGTAGCAGGAGCATTCGTCAATAAAGCTGCCAAAACTGTTATAAGTGGTGCATCTTCTACAGGAGTGGTACCACAACCCATTATAGATACAGCAGTAGCGGCAGCATCAACATCTGCTACTTTTGGATTTGTTGTTCCCACCGGCATGGTAGAAAGAGGCGGCGTTGTCGTTAACACGTTCGTAGAATCTTATGGGGTCACCAATCCCGCCTTTCATGAGGCTATGTGTAATGCTGGAGCTGTTGGATCTGCGGCGCTCGTAGGACAAACAGGATCGGTAGCGGGAGCATGTTCAGCTATAGAATCAGCTGCATTAGCCGCTAAAGCAATAGGCGACTCACTTCCTACATGGTAAGGAATCAGTAATGGAAGCACCGTATGGATATGAAAAAGTAGTTAATAAGCTCTTTTCTGTTATAGGCGCATACAGCGTGGGGAGATATGGATTCCAAGCAATCGCGTATTATTTCCAGTGCGAAACGCCACAGCGAGAGATCTTGGATACGTTGTTCATATACGATTTATGTCTAATCGCGATAGGGATGTTCATAGTAGGAGCGTACTATAAACAGTATCTAAAGCCGTAAATGGTTGAACACTGCTTTACTTTGAGGAACGGAGGGCTTTCTAGGGCCCTCCTCCTCTAAACCAAAAGGATAATGAGTTGAAATCAAGAATACATGAATATCAACTTCAAATACTAGAACGAGAGACAGAAAGATATCCTGATATCGTTCTAATAGCTCTCAAGAAGATGCGAATAAAAACCGTTATCGAGGTTTCTCGAGAAAGATTCCCACGGTTTATGAGAGAAATGAATAGAGAAAAATTAAAGAAGTATGTGGCGAAAGAATGATAAAGCGTTGTCACCGCTGTGAAAAAGACTTTAAAACAAAAAAGTCACACTATGCAATAAGGAAGTACTGCTCAAAAAAGTGCATGGATATTGCACGACAGACACATGAACTGAGGAATTGCAGGATATGCTACAAACAATTCAAATTTTATAGCTCTGCTTCTGTGAGAGGCGCTATAGGCGAGTACTGCTCATTACAATGCAAAGGCATTGGGATGAGAAAAGAAAGAATAAAAAAGACCTGTGCTTTATGTAAAAAAGAATTCCAACCGAGCCTTTCATACGAACAAAAGAAGTTTTGCTCTATAGAATGCTATGGTCAATCAATGGCAGGCAACGAGAAACCTTCATTCTGGGAAGTAGCCACAAAAGAAGAACAGATGAAGAGATTGAAATCCTCTTTCGAGAAGTATGTTATAAGAAATGAAGATGGTTGCTGGGGGTGGAAAGGATGCCTATCGAAAAAGTATGGATCTTTGCAATACGGTGGTAAGTACAAATCAATATCCGCCCACAGAGCATCCTGGTTGATACATAAGGGAGAAATCCCTGAAGATTTATTTATATGCCATACATGTGACAATCCAGTTTGTACAAAACCTGAACACTTATTTCTCGGAACTCCCACTGACAACGTATTAGACATGATAAAAAAGGGTAGAAATAAACCAACAAGAGGAGAAAAGTCTGCGAGCGCTAAATTAAATGAAGCTCAAGTTATTCAGATTAAAGAGTTATTAGAGCAGAATGAAAGCATGACTCAAATAGCAAAAAAGTTTGGTGTTCACATAGTAACAATACACGATATAAAATATAAAAAGACTTGGTCCCATATACAATAAATAGATGGAGTTAGTTATGAATAAATTGTGCTTAAAATGCGAAGGACCGTGCACCAGAAACTGGCACGAGTGGAAATTCTTTATAGCCCTTGGTATAGCGCCAGCTCTGGTAGTCCTATTGATACTTATTAAGTTACTTCAAAACTCAAAGAAGATACTTTAATGCTCCTATTCCAGCACCCGTAGCCGCACCTTTTGCAAGACTGCCTAGTCCGCCAACAATGTCACCCAAAGTCGTTTGCAAGGCAGTAACTAATCTATTTTGAGCTTGAGGAGCCGGCTTGGCGATTTCTTGTTTAAATCTTTCAGCTATCTTATCAAGTTTAGGATCTATTCTATCGTCTATTTGCTCTAATAAATCGTATGGGGGTATACCTTCATTTTCTTTCATTATTTCTTTTAATGCTTCATTATAAGCAAGGTTTCCACGCTGTAGGTATTTTAGATTAGAAATAACGGATTTTCTACCAGATGGACTTTGTGACAAAGATGGTATACTTTTTAAAAATTGCTCAAGCTCATAATTACTGATTCTTGCGCCAAAGTAAGCTTTAGCGTCCCTCAAGAAACCAACCGCAATCTTTTGGAATTCTTGGCTTTCAGGATTCATTAAAGCAGGAATATCTAACCCAGATCTCTTTAAAAATTCCACATATCCTGGTGTATCCAACTTGCCCGACTTTTCCAACTCTTCCATACGCTCTAAATCGTGCAATTGCTGACGAGATGATTTTGCTTTATCAATTATTTCTTTTCTATCTTTCTGGCTTGCCTTAAATCGTTCAGACTTCTCTTGGTTAGCAATCTGTTTTTCTTTTAGTGCAATCTTATGTCTTTCCCGCTTTTCCTGAGGAGAAGTGAAAATGTCTTCCACAAGCTTGGCTTGATCTTGTGCGATAGGTTTTTGCTGTGGCTGCGCAGCCATTTGTGGCTTCAAAGGAGCCTTGGATAACGCTTGTTGGAGCAAAGGGTTGGATTGGCTTGGATTAGATAAAAGATCAGCAGCAGACAGTCCTTGCAGGGCTTCCATTCCTGATTGCGGCTGTACGTGCTGAGCTGCTTGAGGACCGAGAGCTTGTCCCAATTGCATAAGTGAACCAAGATTTTGCAAGGGATATTTACGCTCTTCTGGGCTTAGAGCCGCCAAGAACTGGGCAATTTCTGGTGTAACTCCTGGAAGCTGCTGGAAAGCCTTAGCTGTTTGAACTGCTTGTTGTCTCTGAGCAAATTGATTCAGTTTCATATTGGCAAGATTCTGGAGAGATCCTCCTAACCCTTGGCCAAGCCCTGTTCCTAATATCTCTCCAAATCCTGGAGCATCTTGTATTATTTGTGCCATTAACTTCTCCTACATAAGTCCTAAATAACGTAATGATCCTAAACCACCTAAGGATCCAAGTCCCTGGCCTACTCCACCTGCAAGTCCACCAAGAAGGCCTTGTCTCCCTGGCATATACGCATTCTCAAATTGAGGCATCAACGCAAGTCGTAGAAGGTTTAAGAGATAATTCTGATCTAACTGTTGTTGTTGTTGACCGAATTGAGAACCCATAGCAGCTAAGTTGCTTTCTAAGCCTGCTCCTGCTTGGCCCAAAGCTCCTTGAAAAGCAGATGAGTTCTGACCGCCACCAAGGGCCGTGAAGCGCTCTGCAAGGCCAGGAATGGTTTGAGAAGAGAACTGTTCACGTGCATTTTGTGCAATAGGAGCGAAATCAAATCTTTGAGGAGCTCCTTGGCCACCAGAAAGCATCTGCATAAGATTCTGTATGTTTAATCCTTGAAGCTGCTGCTGTTGTGGATTGACGAGTGGGAACTGTTGAAGTTGTCCTTGGGATCCAAAAAGTCCTTCTTTTAGTTTAGTTCCAAATCCCTTCTTTTGCTGCATCATAGGATTCATTCCCATCTGCATCGGTGCTTGAAAATTCTGTGCCATGACACTCTCCTATATTTGTAAGTATTCTAAAACTATGTATGAAATCGTATACGCCGAATAGTTCGCACCTGTTATAACATTCACATTCGTTGTATCCACATTCACTTCAATATTATGGGCTACGTCAGTCGCGGAAACAAAGGGAAGGGGAATGTATGACGCTCCTGGATTCGTTGCGGCTCCGTAGATCCTGGTGAATGTAGTGGCCGCCGTACAGGTAATATTGTGAGGTACGCTGATTGTGGCGGCATTCGGCAATACGCCAAAGTTGATCACGGTCCTATATACAAGTCGATATTCAGGAGTTTGGGGTGTGCCCGAGTTGAATGCAGGTTGTGGGAAGTACTGCTCAGATGTGATGAACTCACGTGCATTGTCGTAGATGCCGGTCTCTTTTGTATTGACGGCTAAGTTGATACGATTCACGATTAAAGCAAGACGAACGATAAGCTCTTTGAACTGATCGCTGCCGGGATTAGCAGTCGACAGTTCCTGGATAACCTGCCAGATCTCCGTGGTGGGTACATATTCACCTAGATACTGCAGGATATTATCTGCTGCCATTACATATCCTTCTGTTCATTATCCAATTGTTCGTAATACTTCTTAGCAAGTCGATTATCGATATGTTTCAGTATCCAACGTGGTGGTTCATAGTTCTGATTGATGATTACTCCTGTATAGGTATCAGATTGTGGTTCGTAGGTAACGCTACACAGCAGATGGCCACTTAGACTGGAGGAAACTATACCAGCTCGGGTAGTAGAGACTGAAGGACGGGGAGATCTGTTTTTATTGCCGGCGAAGATTGTACACATTACCCCTGCGGCAAAAACTAACCAAAACATTTTCATATCCCCCCTTTATTGCAGCCTATCGCTTGATTTATTAGTAAACAGAACCATTCCGTCTAATTCAAAATCAGAAAATGCAATTGTAAGGGTGGTGATTTGGGTTGGATTTAAGTAGAGCAAGATTTGGATGCATTCGCCGGTGGTTTGGAAATATATTGGGTGCCAGAGGCGATCTTGGAACTGCTCTAATGGATAGAATGTCACGGAGTATGGATGAGTTTCTAGAACGCCGGTTCCCATATTTGCGCCGGTCCCTGTTGAACCTCCTGCATTTAACATGGAAACATGAGATGCTGAAGGGAAATAATCCACAGTTATTTCACCTGCTGATGTCTTCTCTACACCAAAATCTATCTTTTGCAGGAATACGTTACGTCCTTGATCAAGGTATGGATTCCACTGCTTAGAGAGAATATTGATGTTGGACACTCGCGATACAGTACCGCCACCAGTATAGGTTCCCGTCAATGTGGCCGATGGAATTATGAATTGATTTATCGGATCAACTCCTAATGCAAACACTGGGAATATTTTGTCAGGGTAGAGCGTTGCAGGAGTACTGACAAGCGTAACTCCTTGGAAGTTTTCCAGAATTACGTAATCACCCTCAGTGGGATCACTTGGATTAACAGGAGCCAATGTGTGATCTATACAAGTAATTATCACGTTGCTTCCTGATTGCGTCATATTAGTTATCTGCATAGCGCGAGCATTACGGCTTTCATCGGGATCACATATGAATGTGTAGCCTTGTTGGTTGCCGGCAATCACTTGTCGGAAATTGGCATCAAGAGTACCGCTCACCCATTGCATATTAGCTTGTTCCCAGGTCAAAGTAGTAGAAGCCCATGTGAGAGAAGTATTCTGATTTTGCTGTTCGAAATACCCAAAAGCAGTAATACAATCAGTGTTTAGCGCCCACGAATCATTACGATAGTTATAGATCAGAATCTGAGTTGGATAAACAGACGCGCCAGCTCCAGACTGGTAATCAGTCGAAGGGAAGGTCCAATAAACTAACTCAGTGAAATAGTCACGAATGCCGTATACTCGCTGTACGCCAAGATTTCTGTTTTGGATCTCAAATACTTGGTCAGGTATTTTCGTGTCTATACGTTCAACGTTGGAGCCTGAACAGGCATGAACGCCTGTTGTGCCCATGGTGAGTATGACTGTATCAAACGGAACAGTGCTGAACTGCGCCTCTGATCCAAGTTCAGTGTTGATCTTTTGCCAGACGAATGGGATCACGTAGTTACCGGTGTAGGCAAGTTCCCAGGTAGAGCGCTCAAAGTATACAATCAAACGGTCTTTGATAAATTCGGCGGATATAATCTGTTCTTCTGTGGTAGCGTCAATGAACCCTGCACCGGCGGCTATGTTGTTATTATTAACGACGCCACCTGACGTATCTTTCTGGTTCGGTTCGTACCAAGCGTTACGAGCAAAGGGGGATCCATTAAATGAATAACGACATCGGTTTGCATAAGCAGTATTTGTACCGAGTCCACCACCATTGTCATTTTCTATCGTGCTTAAAAGAAGCAATCGATTCTTGAATGACACTATAAGTCGAGATGTTACAACAAATGGCCCTGTATGAATTGCACCGCCTGCTGGAGCAAAATAAAACGCATTGGCACCAGTTGCAGCAGTCCATGTGGTTCCGTCTTGGGTATACCATATTGGGTCATCGGTAGCAGTACCTGCTCCGTTTGGATTGGTAACTTGGTAATTGGATATAAATAAAGTTGGAGCTCCTCCTGGAGTTACCCCGCGATAGTTTTCAGTCCATACAAAGTTCAGATTGGTACCGTGTAGTAGTACCGTTCCAGATCGTTGCCAGAAACCACCTGCAAATAGATAAGCAAACTGTGTATCGAATCCGTAAGTTGGTTGATTATTGATAGGGCCATTCTGGTACACAGTGAGACCCATAACTGGTTCACCAGGATAAAACCATATTGGTGTCCCTGCTCCAAGACCAGTTGCTGCTAATGCAAAGGCTCCTGTAGTGGTACTATAGGTTCCTGTTCCAGGACCAGTAGCCAACATGGCAGCAGGATTACCTGTTTGATATACCGTAAATATCTGATCACCAGCAGAGAACATTTGACCTACTTTAAAGATAGAACCAGGTACTGGGCTTACCGGAGCTCCGATAGTTCCCACCTGTATTCGCAGCCGAGAAAAGAGTGGTTCAGTAACTGCACTAGACCAACCAGTTCCCATAAGACGTTCGCCAAATCGTTTTCTCACGCGACCACGAAACACGTATGCGTTTTGTAGTTTCTCAAAAGCATCATCGTTAATGAGAAATGGACGCAGATTCTTCTGCAAGCCTGTTTGTAGTGGTCCAATAAAAAAACGATCAAATGGCATTGTAGCTCCTATCTTCCTATTGTCATCCAGGCAAATTGGACATTGTTTCCATTATTAGAACTAAATGCCCTAAATCCTAATAAATCAGCAGGCGATTTAGGCGCTACTGACACAAAGTTTGTGGTTGTCGCAGAAGAAGACATTCGTGTCAATTGCGGCAACATTACTGCAGTCGTAAATCCAGGAAATCCAGAAACGCTTGAATACGAAACGGTGATTGTTCCCCCTGCTACTATAGTCGCCTGTCCCCATACCATTTTCATTCCTGAAGCCAGATAGGTCCAACCTGCTGTAGCTGTCGGTGCCCCTGTTGTTTGCGCTGCTGAGATAGGGTACGAAGTTCCTGAAGAATTGGTGTAATAAAGCTCATTTTGCGCTGTTGTACCATTGAGTAGGTTATAAAGACCAACTTCTCCTGCAGCAAATACAGGAGCTCCTACTTGAACCGGGAATGTTATAAATTTATGCTTCCCTTGATCGGCAGAGGCAAAGTCAACGTGATTCACATTCACGAATGTTGAGATTGCTGCAAAGTTGTTGAGAATATCTGACTGCGATTGCGAGAGCGCGTCAGTCGCCTGGGGAATGTTATTCTGATACGCCATTATTTTCTCCAATAATAAATATGCGTGCACAACGTGAATATAATAAGCAGAACCACCAATACGCAGAGGAAGCTAACCATAAACTGCTGATCCTGGATTGCAGCTTCTTGGCGAGCCACAAGTTTCTGGAATATTCTGAATGTTTCCATTGCGAATTGATCTTGATCATCCGCGTATAAAGTTAATTCACACATTAAAAAGGCCCTCCAGACCAGCCCCAGAAACCAGAACCAGAATAGCCAGAGGTCTGCTCCGTGTAGATCGTTGCCGTACGTTCATTGGTGTTTTGGACTATTGTTCTGCGTAACACTAATTGCTCTTGCTTTTGATACTCAGGAAGTATGAGAGCTACGCTATCTAGATCCATACGATCTTCAAATATCTTCTTTGCAGCACCATAAGCAATGTACTGCCACCATTCTTCAAGCTGTGGTGTTTGCCCTGTGCTCATCAAGAACGTTGGCCGCATGTACGCCTCGAACTGTATTCTGTACGGTTGATCAGGAAGTGGGCGTACAAAGAATGTATTGTCGTAATAGAGTAATGCTTGTGGCAGTGACAACACTTGGAATACTGTTTGGCTATTGATTGGCTGATTTGCCGCTGGAGGCGTTGTGAAACTTATATTGAACTGTCCTGTATTGTAGTTAATGAATCCTGTGCCAGGGGCGAGTGGTCCTATAAAGGGAACTGTCGGAGGAGTGGCAAGATCTGTTTTATATAAAGCGCTGTTAGGATCATATAGGTTACCAATCTGAGTGTTGTTTCCTGTTGCTGGATCTACGACAGGGATGTCTACCAAAGCTAATCCTTGCCCATTGGCATCTATAGAATCGAAGAGCACCTCGAATTGGAGTATGCCAGCAGCTTGGTTAGATTGGCCTGGAACAAGGCTAGATTGAGCGGTATTAACAACGCCACTGAATTGGGTATTTATACCATCGCCGGTAGCACCTGTGGCAGCAATACTATTAGTTTTCGGATAGATACCAAAGAACTGCTCACGCGACTGGGTGAAGAATGAGTTATAACCTGCCATGTACACAGGTGCATGAATGGTAAGAAATTTGTTCTGGAAGTTATATAGCGGGTTGTTTATGGCCCCTGCAAATGATACTTCATCAGTTGGATAGCGATCTTGTCCTGGATTAGTGTAGAACGTAAAAGTCGTACGGTTATTGAACATCCGTAGATGTTCTGGAAAGTCGTACACCACAAAGGTATTGATGTAGTTCTGAAGATCGGGAGTCGTGAGTTGTGCTTCCGACGGACTGCGTGTAATGCGACGGACTTTCGTCTGTATTGCTTGTAAGGTTGCATCAGGTGCTGGCATAGGCTCTCCTTTTATGATGGATTGAGTGCGTTAACCACCGCAGCGGTTAAAATGTCGTTATCTTCCCCAATCGGAACTACTTGCGAATCATTATACGGCGGGGGAAACACGGAAGGTACTGTGAATGCATCAAAAAGTGTCGTATTTAAATCCATCACAAAAGTAGTAGGTGTCGGAACTGCAATAATACTGCCAGTCTGCTGGTTTGCCTGAAGCATTCCTCCAGTAGGAGCAATATCTAGGCGCACTATGGTTCCCACAATATAGCCATGAGGAACAGTTGTAGTAACTGTGCATTGGGGTGCCTGAGTGATTCCCGCTATGACACGCATAGCGGGTTTGTAGACAGGATTGGTAAACGAGAACGAAGGAACGTAAGAAGGCATGTTACACTCCTACTAATGCCGGTCTTTCTACGGTTGCTAGTGGTTCACCTTCTTGAGACAGATCATCGATGTCGACGAACTCTAAGCTTTGGAACCCAAACCGACGGTGTTTTATACCTATGACGGCAATTGAACGACCATATTCATCAGTGGCGTGCTTATGCTCTGGGTACCAGCCATTTTTGTTGAGGTGCTTGGCTACCCCGAGAGGAATGGAATACACTTTGCCATCTTCAAAATCATAACGCTCAGTGGTATCGCCTTTATAAATAGGACCATATACAAAAGAGAATGTTCCCCCGGGAACCTCATAGTATTTGAATATTCCTCTGACTTTTTCTTTATCTTTGTCTCGCAAGTATTGATAGTTTGCTCTTGTTTTTTTTTCTGCTGGCTTGGCAGTTGATTCTTTTTCAGTTGTCATAGCACTTCCTTAATAAGAGTGGTATAGTACGTACCGTTTCATAGATACAGAAGGTAGGAGAGCCGTTTGTAGCAGACACGACTCTCCTGCCTTCTTTTAGTTACAGTCCACCGTACGTAGATTTACCAGCACGCCAGTACATCGTATCGCCAGTTGCAACGTTTGCTGAAGACCAAGAAATTCCACCAGCAGGTCCTATGATTGGTGTAGTTAACGCCCTACCATTACCGCCAGCACCGAGAACCATTCCCAAGAATCCTGTATTGACTGTAGAGTCAGCCAAGATACCTGTATTGGTATTGAAGATCTGAACTCCACCAATAGAAGGAGTTTGGGCAGCAGTCGAAGAAAGCGCTGTCGCAGTATCTTCGCCTACTGGAGTTACTTCTGGGAATGAGCTTGGTTGTTGTGCAATTGTTGGCCATGTGAACGCAGTGAATCCAGTCGTATTGATGTTGATCGTAAAGTTATAATCATCAACAACACTCAAGATTATTGCAGGCTGATAATTGTTCTGAGTTGTACCATTGAGTTGTACCATTCCAGAAACAGCAGGTATGTTGAAGCGTACTTCTTGACCGACGGTTAACCCGTGAGCGACGGAAGTAGACACTTGAGCATTCGCTGCTTGTGTAATGTTTACCACATAACGTGAGCGTGGATAGAAGAGTGGATTAACGTTAATCACTCTGTAGAATCCAGCACCACCAATAGCGCCTGGTGCAGTTGCCAATGGATTAGTTGCAGTAAGTAATGTGAATTGCGTTGAGCTGGTTACTGTTCCAACAACCATATCAATGCCATTGACATCAGTTTGAGCAGTTCTGCTTAAGCGAACAACTGATCCCACTACAACTGACGCATCAGCTGTATGAGTGACCACAGGTCGTGTCGCGTTAGTTACTGCACTTATTGCCACAGCAGCTCCTACAAGAGGCAATGCAGAGCTATCTTGTCCTGATGGATCATACAGAGTGAATCCGCCAGATACAAAAGTATCGCTCGATATTACTTCAGTTGCAGCAGCATGATATTTGGCAAGTCCTGTACCAACTGCCATTCCGCGTTGCCAGTAGAACTCCACTCCTTCGCTACCATTGGCAGTACCATTGAAGTAAGCACCAGCGGCGCTTCCAACAGTACCGAATTGGGTATAGTTGTACACATACACCCAGTCAGCGCCAGAAGGTATTTGGATAATTGCAGGCACTGCATTGCTATATGATGCAACGCCTGGATTTGGGTTTGACAACCCTGAAGATGAAGCGACAAAAGTACCTTGTCCTATAATAGTTCCGTCCATGTTCTCTCCTTAAACTGCTAAAGTAGCGCGAAGGTTGATGACCCAAAGGTCATTTGTGATACGCGGGACTTCAGCGAATTTGTAGCCTACTGAGGCGTTAAGAGCCAATGGACCATCATATATAGGTGGTCTATAGATAAAGCTTGCGCTGTATCCATCTTGCTCTACGCATGCATAGGCTTCCATACCAACACAGAAGATGTTGTATACGGTGTTACCTAATGAAGATGCATTAGCTACTTGTGAACCGATTGATGAAATAAGGAAACGAAGGTTTCCAACTGCACCCCATTCACTTCTCAACGCGTTCATTGGAGCTGGGTACTGGTTCTTTTGTGTGAATCCAGCAATGTTCTCCAAGTTTCCGGTTAAGTTAGTGCTGCAAAGTGCGAAGTACGCATCACGTACTGGCGCTGTACCGAACTTATCTTCACCTTCGATGTTGTCCATGATCGTGTATGCGTTGTTGTTCAACAATGCACGCACTACAGTGTCAACATCTGAGCGAGTAATTTCAGTCGGGACGTCCATTCTGTTACTTTATGACCTATTGCTAGGCGGAGGCTTTCTCTACTTACCTCTCATGATCTTATCGACCATGCTCAGAGCACCGCATCTCTAATTCTGTTAATTATTTTCCTAACAAAACTAGAGTCTTCTCGCTTGCTACGTTCAGGCTGAATTTCACTTTGCAGTTTGGTCATGTGCGATTGCAGGATTACTTTCAATTCTTCAGTTTGTCTTCTAACTTCTTCACAGCGACGATCATGACAACCTTCGCAACTGCATTCTTTATCATAACCACTACAAATTTCCATTCTTGCCCCTTGTTGTCGGTTAGCTAATTGCCACTTCGAGTTTCAAGTCTATCAGAGAAGATTTAACGACGGCAATGTCCAATCTACCGTCCACACCACCAACACAGTTAATGAAGGAAGCTGTCGCAGCCAACATATCGCGTGTTAGCTGATCTTCTGTTTGACGAAGTGACACGCCGAGACGTGCTGCACATTCGTTCAAAACAGGATCTTGGTTTTGCAATGTAACTTGTTCATTCAATTGAACATATGTTCCGTAAAACGAAATCTTAGCATCAATCGATTCTGTTACTTTTGTGACCTATTACTAGGCGGGGAACTTCTTCGAGATTCCCTCACGAGGTTTCCTCTCGTGTTCAGACTGTCGCATACCCTTTTTCAGTAATGGAGTCACTGAAAAAAAGTCCTTCTCACTCAGTCGTTCAGGCTGACATGCTCTATGTGCATTATTATTTAGGGCTATACGTAGAGACCCATGGGTTGAATATTGCTTTCCCGATTCGTATAAATATTTCATTATCCGAGATTGTATTAATCGAACTGAAGTCAAATTCATTGGTTGTTTATTGCCTTCCATATCTAGAAAACAACAATTCTCTCCGCATGAGGTGGTATTATTATTATAAAACCTGCTAAAAATTCTATGCACATCAAACATTGCCTTGCCCCTTGTCACCGTTAACTTAATAGTGCGGCTTCCAAGTCTATCAGAGAAGATTTAACGTGGACATTGAGTTTATCCACTGCCGTTAGATTCTGCGCAGGGGGAGTGACACCACTATTTCCAAGTGGAACCATTGCTGTATTGAGCGCATTGTACCTACGCATACGTAAAGTTGTACCACCATTGCGTGGCATGTTCTTGCGCATCGCAGGGATCTTGTGGATCATGTTGGGCACTGGCACTGCAAGAAGCTTATAACTAAAGCTCTGCTGACTTTCTGTTACTTTAAGACCTACCTATGACCCATGCTAGATAGGCGGGAAGTCTTGTTAATCCTTCCTCATACAGTTTCCTGCATGTTCAGACTATCGCTTATGCTCTCGCATCCAAAGGGCTTAGTCGTTGCGGCTACTTTATTACCATTGAACTCTCTCATCCTTCGATAAGATTCTTCTCGGTAATCTAGCTCTTCTTGAGATAAACCATAGTAAGGCCTCGCGCAATCCTTTACTGTTTTGCAGTAATCTAGAAGAAATTCAGCTCTATTTTTCTTAACTTTTAAGTAGGGAATAACTTGTTCTAGAAATGGGATAATTTCAGCCTTATCTCTCATTAACCAATGATAAATTGGCTTTGAGTTTGGTCTACTCGGACGAGCGCCATCGAGTCTTACTTTGCCGAAGCCAGTTTCTTTCATTATGAAATCTATGGCTTCTGGTTCTATCATGCAGATCTTAACAGAAGACAAATAAGTTGCTGACCATCTTGGAATATTGATCAACCGAGCAACTCTTTTTAATGTCTTTCTGTTGTGTCTTGATATCATAAAACACCCATCTGCATCCATAATACCGGCAATGTAAGCCCAATGCGTTTGCCTCTGGTCATCTTGCATAAATACCCTTTCAATGCTGTACCTATATAAGTATAACATAGATAGATATTAATGTTTAGACTTTCCATGTAATAACCTTCGGTTTAAATCCGGCTCATTAGTTAACCGGCGCTGGCAACGTCGATGTCGTTGTGATCGCCATGTGTGAATCCTTTTTAAAGGAATTATCGATATTGAGGGGGACTTTTGTGAAGTGACGGGCTTCGATACGTCTGAGATGGCGAGTCTCGATACGCCTGGAGATGCGAGCTCCGGATACGCAGCAATGGGATTATAAATATGGGAATAGTGGGAACAAAAGAATTTTGGAGTTGGATTTGTGCGTGATTGATTTCGCAATTATTTCGGAAATATTTCGCGAGAACAGAAATACCTCATCCATGAAGCCGTGCAATTATAACTTCATGGATGAGGTATACACGAGAGTAAAAGAGAAAGAAGCAGTCTTATGTTATCTATTTTTCATAGCGTCGAACATCTCTTTGCGTAACTGTTTGGCAAGCTCATCAGTCATACCATTGGCAAATGCGTTGGCATGAGACAATGGAGTATCACCTTTTTGAGGAGAGATACTGGTAAGAGGACGAGGCTTGGCAGCGTTAGTAGCAGCAATCTTCTTATCCTGTGAATAGTCTTCTGCGTAGATACCAAGATTCTTTATGACGGTATATGCAGTAACTGCTTGGCTGTAGAGATCGTTAGATGTGCCGATAGTCTTGGCGATGTCAGGATACATTTCCGACAGCGATGCAATGTTCGACGGAGACACGACTTTATCAAAATCTGGGTACTTACTGCGTAGACGGGCTTCTGCTTGCATCTGGTTCAATTGTTGTTGCATCTGAACAAAATGCTTACCCTCTACCAGATCGTCGGGTGCAAGTGAGGGTGAAGATTCGGATTGGCGGTCTAACTTTTCTTGGTAGGCTTTGAGTTGCCTTGCGAGCGCTTCGCGTTCAGCTTCTGCTTTGCGCGCGCGGTCTCGTAAGAGAGCAAGATTTTCTTCTTTTGAATACGTACCTGGTTTATTGTTGGGAACAGGTTGCGCTTGATTCTCTTGGGGAGATTCTTGCACAGATACTTCAGCCTCAGCAGAGATATCCGTAGGTGCTTCCTCAGACGCTTCAGCTTGTTGTTCAACTGGCACTTCAGGTGTAGGAACTGGATCATCCGTTACTCCGTATTTTTCTCGGGCTATCTTATTCATAGCATTTATCTGTTCTTGTGAGGCAATCGGCAATGAGTCTATAGACATAATACTCCTTTAAGTATCAATCAATGGTGATGCTTCTTGTTCGCGATTTAATTTTTTTGCGACGGTGAATAGGCTTCCGTCTTCGAATTGCAATACAAAGTTCAGGAGCTGCTTCTCTTCATGCGATACATTCAAAGCATGCATGCGCAGATAGGCACACGTTTCTTTAGAGGGTATTACCCACATAAAGTCTATGCTGTCAGATGAGCGGCGATAATGATACACAGCCTGATCCCATTCTGGCGTAGGACATGTTTGTCGAGCAAAGAAATAATTGCGAAAGACATTGGGCATCAGTCTTTCTCTCTTTGTGATAACAACCACATAGAAGTCTTTTGGATAGGTGGACTTGGAGGATTGGACGCACTGATGAAGATTGGCATCATACTCCGTGTGCATCTCTCGTTCTAGTTCGATAGGAGAATTCGTCGGAGCGTCTTTGGTGAGCAGTTCCGACGAGATCTTTCCTACCGTATCTCTCGTTTCATTCATACTTACTCCAAGCTACTTCTTTTTCTTGGAAGACTTTCTCTTAGGCTTAACTTTTTCGCCAGCTTTGCGCGCTTCGCTTAAGGCAATAGCAATAGCCTGTTTACGAGACCTTACTTGAGGTCCTTTCTTGGAGCCTGAGTGAAGCTCACCTTCTTTGTACTCGTGCATTACTTTAGAAACTTTATTCTCTTTCTTGGCCACTTTGACCATTTTCTTTAGTTTACGGCCGGCTTTTTTACCAGCTTTTACCATCTTCTTAGAAGCCATTATTTACCCTTTCTATGACTAACTCGTTTAGAATTTTCACTCTTAGTTATAAACCGACAATTCGACGGATCATAATTCCCATCGGCATCTATTCGATCAATAGTAAGACCCTCTTTCCACCCATTAGAAAATGCCCATTCATAAAACGACTTGGGATTGTCTCTCCATTCATCGCACACTACAATTCCTTTTCCTTGATAGTAAGGAAAATCCCATTCGCTTGCGTTATAACATCGAGTCATTACCCTATTTCTCATCTTTATTAGAGGATGTCTTTCTCCTTTTAGACAAAGACCGTGCTCAATATGATGATTATCCCAATTTCCCCGAGTTATTCCGTAGGTGCACTCGTTGCATCCCTTTATGCGAGTACTATTTATTTCAGCCGTTCTACGGAAAACAATATTCCCACAACGACATAAGCATTCCCATACATGAGCTCTTTGGTCCTCATCTTTATGGGAATATCTTACTACTTTCGCAAAGCCATTATCAAAACCAACCATATCTTTCATGCGATTATCCTTTCGAGAATATAATAGCATGGTTGACATGGTTAATCCCTTTATTTATGGCGCTTTTCGAAATTAATCTTAAGCTGTGGATACTTTTTATATACAGCACTTCTTACGCCAGAGGGATTAGGGGCATAGTGGGCCCTAGCCAAGGCATTGCGAGCGCGTTTAATGCTGTCAATTGGAAAACTATAAGGTGACGTCCCACCGCTTTTACCTGCAAATTTACCAGGAGCAACATCCTTATACTTTCCAGTTGATCCACCGCCTGGTCTTTTACGTTCTTGTGATTCTTTGCCGCGCGGAAGCTTTACTCCTTTTGCGACAGTTACTTTCTTTTTTGCCATTGCTTCTCCTTTAGTTACTATCCCATATCACAGAGAATGATTTACCATCGACTGACAATGGCGATGCGACGGACTTTGGTGCTCCGGACGGACTTACCATATTCATACTATCGTTCTGCCATGACGGATTATTAATGGCGCCGGGTACTCCATTTACTTCTGCTATGCATTCGAACAGGGAGATATTGGAGAAATGCGTCAACGGTTCAGTTCCATTAAGGAAAGGAGCTTCGACAATCCATTCTGCTGATAAGCGTTTTACGTCAACAGTAAGGATTGAAGGCACAACGGTGTACATACGCTTGGTATGATTAGTTATCTTCAAAACAAAGAGACTTCCAGGTCCCGGAACGAGACTGACTGGAACGTACCAAACATCTGCACTGATACTGTCACCCACTTCTACCGGAAATCCTATCAAGTTATGAGATCCCTGAGGAAACATCTCAAACCATGCGTAATGGTTAGCTACTCCATTAGTTACATCGTGCGAGGTGCCTATCTGCTCAACCGATGGGCTTCCTGATCCATCAATGCCAACCCAGATTGCACAGGCTGTATTTACGGCTGATGGCAGTACGCTTGGTACAATCCATGATCCAGATACTTTAGTTACTGAATACGGTGCTGGATTGGAGAGATTGGTTTGAGCAACATAACCGCACCAGTTACCACTGAATTGAGTATTTGAACCCATTCGGGCATGAGGAAAGTTATGCGATACGCGATCTCGAGGACTGAGAGAGCATTTAATGAATGTATAATCTTGGGCCGCAACAAGCATTCTTCCAAAGCAAAATGCCAGCGCTATTGCTTTCAACATAGCCATATCTACTCACTTTGTGTGTCAAAAAGCTGATTAGTTCCGAATCCATACGAGTTAAGAGATCTGTTAGGATATTCACGATGAATTGGCGTCTCTGACAAGTTTGCCATTGCGCGTTGATCTTCGCGCACCATACCACCTTCAGCCATCTCAATACGACGGCGTGGATCTACACCCTTCCAAAAGAAGTTGTCTAATTGCTGTGCGCGATGGAAGTCTCTTTCATCCATTCTGCGTTCCCATAGGGACATTTCTGCGTACTCTTTTTCAGATCCTGAACGAGGCATAGCTTTGTGATTTTTATTTTTCATATCTGTACTCCTTATAAAATCCTACTGAAGGAGAATGAAGGCAAGGAAACCCAAACTCCCCCAGTAGGATATATTTCTAACGAACCCGAACTGTTTCCTCAAAGATCAAACGCTGGTTGATCTTTTGCTGCTCTGGTGTGCGTTGAGATTGGATATTAGGTGGCACTCCCAATATCTTGTATGCAATCTTTTTAGCACGACCAGGGATGCGAGGCATGCCAGGCATGTTATACCTTCTTCGGATAGAAATGCTCACGACGTTTGTTATCGTCATAATCCATTTGACGATCCACGCCAGCAATTGTGTCATCAATAACTTCAGGGATGTATGGTCCAGGTTTTGGATATTCCTTGATCATTACATTCTGAGGGAGATTGGCGATTGCTCGGTGATCTTCATGGATCATTCCTGCATCTTCAAGTTCTTGTCTGCGACGAGGCTCCATACCAGCATAGTATTCACGTCCGCGCATCTCTTCAGAGCGAGGTTCATCACCACGACGCGCTTTTTTGTAGCGTTCTGGATCCATCTTTCCGCCGTGTGACTCATTGAGGCTTATGCTGCCTCCGCCTGCCCCGCGATGAAATCTTTTTTTTGCCATTGGGTTTCCTTTCGGTAGAAACTGCGCTAAGAAAGGTTAGATATCTAAAGTTTCCTAGCACAACGTTATACGTCTAACTACCTGTAACAGAACCATTCTGTTCAGGGCGTATTTCTGGTTTATTCTCTCTGATAACAGATTGGGAACCAAGAGTTTGTTGTTCTCGTAGTCCGCGCTCTAAGGCCATTAGTTTTTCCACATGCTCTAAGTCGACAGTGTCGATCTCTTTTAGAGCCTTCACAAGATTCAATAGCCCAATTTCTTGATCCTTCACTGCAGCCGCACGACGTTCAACGGCAAGCGCTTGATTCTCTTGTACCCGACTAGTACGTTCAACCCCAAGGCCGCGATCAGCCTCAGCGCGAGCTTGTGCAAGTTCTGTGCGTGCCGCCTGCTCCTGAAGAGCTGCCTGCATTTGCTGTTGCTGCATCTGAGCTTGTTGCTGCTGTTGTTGCTGCATGCTTTCAACAATCTGTTTCTTATTCTGCATTGTTGAAGACTCGATAAGATCTTCATTGGATATAGGAACA
>Ga0207676_10000406_pt1 | contig 36414 bp, 38 predicted proteins | sample KBSSwiS72_FD_184307 | JGI IMG/M metagenome (GOLD analysis project Ga0207676, IMG submission 184307) | Switchgrass rhizosphere microbial communities from Kellogg Biological Station, Michigan, USA - KBS Switchgrass S7-2 (SPAdes) (version 2) | ecosystem: Host-associated > Plants > Roots >...
GACGAGGACTATGCGCTGTACCGCGACCTGCTCGGCGAGCATTGCACCGCCGCTGGCGTGGAGATCTGGTCTTGGGTGTTGATGCCGAACCACGTCCACCTCATCCTCGTGCCGGGCGATCGGGATGGGTTGCGGCGTGCGCTGTCGGTTGTGCACCGTCGCTATGCCGGGCACCTTCACGCGCGGCTTAAACGAACCGGCCATTTCTGGCAGGGGCGCTTTGGCTGCGTGGCGATGGATGAGGCGCATCTGCAGGCGGCGCTGCGCTATGTTGCGCTCAACCCGGTGCGGGCGGGGTTGACCGAGCGAGCGGTCGACTGGGCCTGGTCGAGCGCGCGGGCGCTGGTCGGTGATGGCGATGACGGGATTACCGCGACGCAGGCGGTGCTGTCGCGTTACCCGGACTTTGCCGCGCTGTTGGCGGCGGGCGAGGATGAGGCGCTGTCGTCGAATTTGCGCAAGGCCGAGCAGGTTGGCCGGCCGATCGGCGATGCCGCCTTTCTCGAGCAGCTTGAAAAGGACAGCGGCCGGATGTTGAAACGCGGGCGACCCGGGCCGAAGCCGAGATAAATGCACTGTCACCGGAACCTATCGCCCGAGTAATCCCGCACCTCCAGGTCAAGGCGTTGGCCGACATCGGCCATGGGAGTAAGCACGATGAAAGCACCGATCATTGTGAATGAAAGTACGGCTCCCGCTGATCCAGGGTGCGTTTACGTCTTCTCGTCATTAGCATTGGCAGAGAGATACTTTGAGCCTTGGTACGCAGACGAAAGCTATTTCGCATGCGATGCGGACGGATTACCGCTGAAAATCGTGGCTAGCAACAAATCCGATGGTGTATCGATTGTAGAAATAAACGGGGAGCCTCCTAGGCCAGACCTAGCCGTAAACTTTCTTCGATCATATCTAGAGTATATTGTGCATAATAAGAAAGTAGAAGGCTTGGATATATCTGAGAACTGGCTCAAGTTGGCATCTGAGCAAGAAATTGCAGAGGAAAGCCTACGATATGCTACTGAATAACGTCTTTTATAGTTGCCGCAAAGTGGGCAGGCGAAGCCAGGGGTTCCAGTACGATTATCGTGACAGGTGTGGACTGCACCCCTGTGTTGAGACACGGTTAATTGAGTGACACGGTAGCGGAGGAGGTAACGTAAGTTCCCGTGACAGCCCATGTAATTGACGCCCCCTGATGTCGGCACCCCTCTCCGACCCCGCCGGTGCGGGCACGCTGGTCGCGGCCGTGGCATGGCTGCAGGGCACGCTGCTCGGCACCGTCGCCACCACCGTCGCGGTGATCGCCATCGCCTCGCTGGGGCTCGGCATGCTCGCCGGGCGGATGGACATCAGGCGCGGGCTGACGGTGATCGTCGGTTGTTTCATGATATTCGGCGCGTCGAGCATCGTTGCCGGCTTGCAGGGGACGATCGGCGAGAGTGACGGTGCTGCGCCGCCCGCCGCCGGCGCGGCCTTCGCGCCGCTTCCGGCGCCGGGCCCCGTCCCCGGCGCGCCTCCGCTGTCGACGCCTTATGATCCCTATGCCGGCGCCTCATTCCCCTCGGGATAGCGATGCGGGCGACCAGCCGGGCGGCGCCAGTTCGAAGCCGGCGAAGTCGAACGCGGGGGTGACGACGCAGCTGACCAGCGCCCAGCCATGGCGCGCCTCCGCCGCCTGCCACTGGTCCCTCGGCACCAGCAGCTGCGGCGCCTGGCCGGCGAGCGGATCGCCGCCCAGCACATGCTCCCCAGCCCCGATCAGCAACGCCAGCGGCGCGCCGGCATGCCATAGCCACAGCTCGTCGGCATCGACCCGGTGCCAGTGCGAGCGCTGGCCCTGTTCGAGCAGGAACAGGATCGCGGTGGCGAGGCCGCGTCCGCCATCGGGCGCGGGGAGGCGCATCGTCTCGCGGTACCAGCCACCCTCGGGATGCGGCTGGAGATCGAGCTGGGCGACGAGCGGATGCGGCATGCGGACCTCAATAGCGCCAGCGCAGCTCCGCGCTGAAGCTGCGCTGCGGGAAGGGGTGGAACAGGAAATAGCGCGCGCCGCCGACATTGTCCGCGCCGATCGCCATTTGCCAGTGCGGCGAGACCGCGAAGGTCGCGCGCAGATCGACCACGGTATAGCCGGCAAAGCCCTGCCAGGTGTTGGCGACGGGATCGCTATTGTCGATCGTCGCGTAAGAGCGGCTGGCATAACGCAGCGCGGCGGTGAGCGAGACCGGCGGCGTCGGCCGCCAGGTCGCGACGATCGTGGCGCGGCGGCGCGGCACCTGCGGAATGTCCTTGCCGATCGCGGGCACGAAGGCGGCGTCGGCGCGGATCAGCGGCTCGACCCAGGTCGCGCTGCCGGCGAGATCGATGCCGGGCAGGATATCGCGCTTGTCGAAGGCGAGTTCTACCCCGCGCGTGCGGGTGCGATCGATGTTCTGGACATAGCTGTACAGGGTCGTGCTGCCCGGCAGGAGCGGCGCGGTCTGCGACAAGAGCGCATCGTCGATGCTCTCGCTGAACAGCGACAGGCGGATGCCGCGATGTTCGATCGCCAGCTCGGCCGAGCTGGCGCGCTCCGGGCGCAAATCCGGATTGGGCGCGGTGAGGTTCGGGCCCGTGGTCACCGCCTGATAGAGTTCGGCGACGGTCGGAAAACGCCAGGCGCGGCCGAGCGACAGCGTGACCTTCCAGCTGGCGGCCGGCGCCCAGGCGAGGCTGGCCTTGGGTGAGATGCCGCTCGCGGTGCGGACCGGCTGGACCTTCTCGAAGGGCGGGAGCGGCGCGGTCTGCAGCCCGAAATTATAGCCATCGCTTGCCTGCCACCATTCCTGGCGCGCGCCGAGCGTCAGGGTCAGCGGGGCGGCGAGATGCCAGGCATCCTGCAGCCACAGCGCATCGGTCCGGGTGCGGCCGCGCGAGGCGAGGTTGAGCGCGCCCTCGCTGCCCGTCAGCCAGTCGGTCGTGGTGTAGCGGTTGCTGGCCAGGGTGAAGCGGTCATGGTGATAGCCGGTGCTGATCAGATGATCGCCGCCGCGCCAGCCGAGCTTGGCGTCGAAGGTCGACCAGCCGGTGCCTTCGAGCCGGGTGATGTTGCCGGCGCCGCCGCTCGCCGCGGCGGGCAGTGCGCCGGTCGGGCCGCGCTGCTCGTCATGGGCGAAGTCATAGAGCGTGCCGATCACTTGCCAGTCGAGCCGCCCCGACGTGCCGGTGGCCGAGAGGCTGTGCGACCAGTGGCGCTCGGTGTGGCGGTAGACGTTGTTGGAAAAGGCGCCGGGAAAGGCGGGTGCGCCGGCCGCGGACAGATAGGTCTCCGCTATGGCCTGGGTGTCGTCGAGGAACAGGCCGCCGACATAGCTCAGGCGGACGGACTGGGTCAGGTCGAGCGCCGTCTTGAGTTTGTAGAAGTCCTGGCGCTGATGTTCGAAGCCGCCGGCACCGATCACCGTGATCGCCGCGCCGTTGCGGTTGCGGGCGGCGAAGCCGCCGGTCGTGCCGGTGGGGGCGGCGCCGGTCACGGTCAGATAGGCGAGCGGCTGGCTCGAGCTGGTGACATGGCTGGCGCTGGCGAAAATCGCGAGCGGGCCGAAGCGGTCGCCGAAGGTCGCCCCGGCGCTGTAGCTCGGCAGGGTGCGCTGCGTGCCATATTGGTCGAAGCGCTGCACGCTGGTGCCGAGCGTCGCGCTCGCCTCCAGCCGGTCGGGTAGGCGGGTGGTGATGTTGACCACCGCGCCGATCGCATTGCCGGGATAGGCCGCCGAATAGGGGCCGTAGAGGACATCGATGCGCTCGACTTCCTGTGGGGCGACCAGCCCCCAGCGCGGGCTGGCTAGGCTGTTATTGTTGCCGATCAGCGCCGAGAGCAGCGCGCCATCGGCATAGATCAGGCTGCGCGCGCTGGCGCCGACGCCCGAGGTGCGAGTGGCGAGCGGGCTCTGCGTGTCGCCGATATGGCGTTTGCGCACCAGCAGGCTGGGCAGATATTTGACCGTATCCTCGATGTTGATCGCGTTGACGGTGGCCGCGATGCGATCGGCGGGAAGCGAGGCGGTCGTGCCCGGCGCCTGATCGGCCGGGCGCGGGTGCCGATCGGCGGTGACGATGACGGTCTGGCGCTGGTCGGCGTCATCATCGGCGAAGGCGGGCAGGGGCAGCAGGGCGCTCGAGGCGCATATAATGGCTAGCGCGCGCCGCATCGGCGCGCCGGGATCGCAGGGCATGGAGATTCCATCGACTGACGGTAGCGGGCGCCGGACGTGCATGTCCGGCGGCGGTCGGGCCGAGGCTGGTTCCTTAGCCCTCCTATTCGGGCGACGGTCGCAAAATGGATCGTCATGCTGAACTTGTTTCAGCATCTATGCGCGGTCATCTGAACCAGGAGCACCGCTCCTGTGGATACCGATCGCGCAGGACCCTGAAACGAGTTCAGGGTGACGATTGTGGGAAACTTCCCGCTCTTGCAACGACGCCCTGAGGGTAGGGCTTTGAGCCACTCGGCGTCAGGCCCGGGCGGGCGGTCCGGTCGAGGGCGGCGGCGGCGCGGCGAGGCCGTGGCCGGGCGCGCCCGGCGCCTGGCCGAGCAGGGCGGCGAAGGCCGGGGGCGGCGCGGGCGCCACCAGCGGCGGCGGGACCGGCACGTCGACCGCGAGGCCGACCGCGGCAAAGGCGCAGGGGCGGTCGGTGCCGGGGTCGTGATTCTGCTGCTCGGTGTCGTGGCCCGACATCAGGCGGCCATCGGGCATGATATGCGCCATGCCGTGGTGCATGCCGGGCATGGCCGAGGGCGGCGAATCGGGGACGCTCTGGCCGGGGCACAGGATGAGGGCCGGGGCGCCGCTGGCCGTCTCGCCGACCATGAAGCCGGCCGGCACCAGCAGGCGCACCGCCAGCGCGCAGGCCAGGATCAGCGTCGCGAGATGGCGTCGGGCCAGAAGGCGGCGGAGCGGCTGCACGGGCGCGGGTTAGCGGCGCGTGGAGAGGCATTCAAGCGCGATGGCCCGATCCCGGACATTTCTCGGTCGCCGCGCGATTTTCCCCGCACACAGCTATTGTTGCAGTGCACCATTCGTTCTATAAAAGCCGCGTGACTGAGCAAAGCAGCATCCAGCCCGCCACGCCGAACGGCGACGTGCCGACGGTCTTCGAGGGGATCGTGCGCAATTTTTGCCTTGCGGCGACCTATAACCGCACGTCGATCGTGCTCGCCCCGCACATCCTCTACACACGGCATGACGAGCTGTTCGTCGACGGCGTGGTGGTCGAGCGCGACGGCCAGCCGCCGCGCGAGCCCAAGGTCGGGACGTTCAAGCTGGTCGGCCTGCAGGGCATCGCGCTGACCGATCGCCCGTTCTTCCGCGACCCGCTGTTCCAGCCGGGCGAGGTGAAATATCAGGGCGTGACGCTGATGGCGGTCGAGCCGGCCTGAGCGCCGACACCCCTCGTCCGTCCCGCTATGTTTGCGCGTGCCAGCTGCCTCGACGGCATGGTCTGGCCGGCGACATGATCCGCCATGAAATGCGCGACGATCTGGAGGATCGCCTGGTTGGTGATGCTGCCATAGGTCGTGTTGAAGTCATGCCCCGAATAAGGGAACAGGATCAGCTTGACCGAATTGCCCGCCGCCGTCGCCCGCCGTGTGAAATCCATCGCACCTTCGGGCGGCACGAGCGGATCATCAGCGCCGCCGAGAATCAGCGTCGGCGGGTTGCCCGGCGCGATATGGCGCCGCAGGTCGACCGCGGCGTAACGCTGCGGAAATTGTTGTGGCGGCCCGCCGAGATAGCGCGTGAGGTAGGAACGCTGCACGTCGCGCAATTCGCCGTTGCGGTTCCACGAATCGATCGGATCGATCAACGGCACCTTGACGATGAGCGAGGCAACGCGCGGCACGCGCGGCCCGCACGCCGGATCGGGCGGCGCCACGCCGGGGGCATAGGCGGCGGCAAGCGCGAGGCTGCCACCGGCCGACCTTCCGCTGAGCGTCAGCCGGTCGATATCGATGTGAAGTTCAGCGGCATGGGCCGCCGTCCAGGCGAGCGCGCAGCGAACATCGTCGGTGGCGAGGTCCCAGGTCGGACGGCCGGCGGCGGCAAGCCGGTAGTCGATGCTGATCACCGTCCATCCGCGATCGGCATACCAGCGCATGTTCGCCGCGCCGTCAGCGCGGCTCCCCTCGAAGAAGGCGCCGCCATGAACGTTGACCATCACCGGGCTGGGCGTGTCGGGCTGGCGCGCGCGCGGACGGTAGATGTCGAGCCATAGCGGCTCGCCGTCCTCGCGCGCATAGACACGGCTTTCATCGGGGGCGGCCCCCTCGCCGGAGCCGCGCAGCGACAGTGCCTGGATCGGATAGGCCCAGACCCCGTTGCTGAGGCCGATCGCGAACAGATGAAGCATCACCCCCGCCGCCGCGACGACGGCGACTCCGCCAACGCCGACCAGCGTGAGGCTCAGCGGCGACCGTCGCCTGATATGCGCGAGCATGCCGATGAACAGCCCGGCGAGTGAGCAGAAGGCCAGCCATGGCGAGTGATTGGGCACGGTGCTGACGGCATAGATGCGCAGCCACGGAATGACCGGCACGATCGCCGCGAACAGGATGACGAGACACGGCACGACGAGCAACCACGCGATCGTCATGGCGCCGGTGCGGAAGAGCTGCACGATCACAGCGTCTGCTCCTGCGCTTCGAGCTCGAGGTCGAACGCTCTGAACGGTGGCGGGGCGAGGGCGACGGGTGGCGGTTGCACGCCGAGAATGCCGCGCAGGAAGGACCGTCGCGCCACCGCGCCGCAGATCAGCGCCAGCGACGACAGTGCCAGAAGCAACATCGGAAGCCCGGTGACGCCCAGGCTCGCCCACAGGCCGAAGGCAAGCGGATGCCAGAGATAGAAGAACAGGCTGTCGCGCCCCATGCGCGAGATGGTGGGCAGGTTCACCGTCACCTTGCGGATCCAGGGGAGGAAGCCGATCAGCGGCACGCACAGGATCAGCTCGGCGGCCACCTCGGCGATGGGCGCGACCTGGCCGTAGAGGCGGATCCACCACAACATACCGACGGTCGCGACGCCGATCGCCAGCCAGCGCTTCGATGGATCGCTGTCATGCCGGGCGACGAACATCCCGAAGGTGAAGTAGATCGGATAGATGAAGTAGCGGCGGTCCGGCAGCCATGGCTGGTATTGGATCATATGGGCCACGCCAAAGCTGTACATGGCGGCGATGCTCGCCGGGATGGCGAGCGCGAACAGCATGGTGCGGTCGAGACTGGAGATTCGCGCGCAAAAGATGAAGGCCAGCATCACCGGGACGAACCACATGTGGAACGGCGGCCAGAGGATGATGGCCAGCGGCGAGAACCAGTTCAGGTCGCGCGTCAGCGTGAGGTGGACCGCGCAGGCCACCGCCCAGGGCAAGATCAGGCGGCGATAATATTTGCGCAGCAGCGCGATGAGCGGCATCGCCCGGGCACGCTCGAGATGGAACAGATAGCCGGTCAGCCCGATGAACAGCGGCATGCGAAAGCCGAAGCCCATCCATGTCAGCAGGTTTTGGCGCTGCGTCAGTTCGGAGAAATGGCCGAGGATGACCAGCAGGACCAGCACGCCACGAAAGACGTCTATCCCGTTGTTGCGCTGCTCGCCCGCCGCTTCGCCACTCACCTGCAACTGGCAAGACCCCGCCCTGGTTGTCGCCCGATCTTAACCGGGGATCGTCAGGAAGCGGTTTCCGTAAGCGGTTAACGTGCAAGGGAATTTAGCCGGTCGCATTGGCGGATGCGCGTGCCGGAGACGGTTAACGGGCGCGGGCCGGCCGGCCGCGTCGCGCTCGCTACGCGCGCGTCGCCGCGTCGCTCGCGGCGAAAGCCGGTGCCTGGTTCGCGGAGCGCCGCGACAGCGCCTCGCTCAGCGCAGCCACCGCGCCGAGCGCGACGCCGGCAACCGCCGCGCCGAGGATCATGTCGCTGAGATAATGCGTGCCCTCGACCGGCGTGGAGATCAGCATCGCGACGTTCAACGCGAGCAGCGGCCAGCGTAGCGCGCGCCAGGGCCAGGCGGCCGCGATGAACAGTACCGCGCTGGCGGTGTGGAAGCTCGGTGCCGAGACCAGGCCGCGGATCGCGCCGAGATCGATCACATGGACCAGGTGGAGCCGCAATTCGGGGATCAGCTGGTCCATCCACAGACCGCTGTCGGGCATATAGGGGACGGGGCCATGCGACAGCGTGGCGAACGGGCCGACCGCGGGCATGAAGCGGAACAATATCAGCGCGAGCACGGCGGCGATCCAGAAGGCGGCGATGAAGCGCCGCGCGGCGGCGCGCTCATGCGCCCAGGCGAACCAGCCGAGCAGGATCGCCGGGCTGGCATAGATGCTCTGGTAGCAGGCGGTGCCGATGATCTGCAGCGCGCGATGCTCGGCGACGAGATCATACCAGGCGAGCCAGTCGAAATGGAGGATGGCGTCGGCGCGCTCCAGCCCCTCGTCGACGAAGCCGCTGGTCATCGCCGAGACCGGATAGCTGGCCAGCGCCCCGGTCAGCGCGATGGCGGTGAACAGGCCATAATATTCCGCCATGTCGCGCGCGACGCGCTGGCCATGGCCGGTCGGCTCGCGGAAGGTGTGGCGCACCGCGCCGATCACGGCGAAGGCGAGGCCGAAGATCAGCGTGGCGGGGGCGAGCGGCGCGATCGACAGCTGCTCATATTCCATCATCAGCACGAGCACGACGAAACCGGTGATCGCGGCGAGCGCGAGCCAGCGACCGGGGATGGCCGAGCGGTCCGTTTCGGGTGCGATCGAGGCGTGGAGCGAGGCGTCGAAAGGGGAAGTGAGAGCGATCGGCGGCAAAACGTAATCCCAGAACCCGGGGCAAACGTCACGCTAACCCGCACTGTGTGAAGGACCCGTGACACATATATGACGTTGTGGCCATCCCCGGGGCGGCGCGGGGCGGTGGCTGTGTGACGGCCAACAGGCCGGTGACGCGCAGGGTCGATCGAGGCGCTTGCGCGCCGCGCGGATCGCGGCGATGAACCGCGCCGATGACTGACGAGGCAACCACACGTCCGCGCAAGCTCACCTTTCGGCAGCGGCTCGCGCTGCATCCGCTGGCGCGGGTCGGGCCGGGGCTGATCACCGGCGTGGCCGATGACGACCCGAGCGGCATCGCGACCTATTCGCAGGCCGGCGCGCAGTTCGGGCTCGACATGCTGTGGACCATGCCGGTCGCCTATCCGCTGATGTCGGCGGTGCAATCGATGTGCGCGCGGCTCGGGCGCGTGACGGGGCGGGGGCTGGCGGCCAACATCAAGACGCAGTTCCCGCCACTGGTGCTGCGCGGGCTGGTGCTGCTGCTGCTGGTGGCCAACACGCTCAACATCGCCGCCGATATCGCAGCGATGGGCGAGGCGAGCGAGCTGGTGACGCGGATCGACCGGCATGTCGCGACCCTGCTGTTCGCGGTCATCACGCTGTTGCTGCAGGTGCTGGTGCCCTATCATCGTTACGTCAAGGTACTGAAATGGCTGACCTTGTCGTTGTTCGCCTATGCGCTGGTGCTGTTGACGATCCATGTGCCCTGGGGTGAGGTGCTGCGGCGTACGGCCTGGCCGCATTTCCGGATCGATGCCGCATCGGCGACGATGGTGGTGGCGATCTTCGGCACGACGATCAGCCCGTATCTGTTCTTCTGGCAGGCGTCGGAGGAAGTCGAGGAGCTGGGCGGCGCCAAGCCGCTGATCAGGAATGGCGCGGCGGCGCGACCCGAGCTGTCGCGCATCGCCTGGGATACGTGGAGCGGGATGCTCTATTCCAACCTCACCTCCTATTTCATCATCCTGGCGACCGCGCTGACGCTGGGCGCGGCGGGGGTGACGCAGATCGAGACGGCGGCCCAGGCGGCGAGGGCGCTGACCCCGCTGGCGGGGCATTTGGCGACGCTGTTGTTCGCCACCGGCATTCTCGGCGTCGGGCTGATCGGCGTGCCGGTGCTGGCCGGCTCGGGCGCCTATGCGCTGGCCGAGGTGATGGGGTGGAAAGAGGGGCTGGAACGCAAGGCGACCGACGCGCGCGGCTTCTACGGCGTGATCGCGGTGAGCGTGCTGGCGGCGCTGGCGATCCAGTATTCGCCGGTCAACCCGATGCGCGCGCTGTTCTGGAGCGCGGTGATCAACGGCGTGGTCGCCGTGCCGCTGCTGGTGGTGGTCATTCTGCTGGTGTCGAACCGCAAGGTGATGGGCGACTTCACCGCCCGCGCGCCGATCCGCTGGCTGGGCTGGGCGACGGTGGCGTTGATGGCCGCGGCGGCGGGGGCGATGGTCGTGCCGTTGTTGTGAGGGGCGGCTGGCGGGCATTGGCGGTTGATAGCGGCATGGCCCGTGCGATTGAATCGAGCCGTGGTGGTGGGGTCGTTTGGCGCGGGGACCGGGTGTGACAAAATTCGCGGGTCCGCGTGCGGCATGTCGGCGGATCAGCCAGGGGAAGGGGCGGTCGGAGGGCTGCCTGGCTTCGGATAATTTTGTCAGGGGTCGTCGGGGCTGTTGTCTGTTGACGAGGATGGCCTGGTCGTTTGCCTAGCCAAGCTCTGCGAGCGGCACGCCGACCAGCGGTGCAGCGGCGGCCATGATGTGATCGAACGTCGCCACCGCACATCCCGCCTCGCTGGCGATGGCGAGGTGGAGCGCGTCGCCCGCGCGGAGCCCGGTTTCGTGGCGATCGGCAAAGGTCGCGGCAGTTTCGAAGTGCCGTGAGAAGATAGGCACGGACGCGAAATTTTCCGCGATTGACCTGTGCCACCGCGCCAGGATCGCGGCGCGCAGGGTTGGCGTGAGGATGCCCGAGCGCAGCTTGATCGAGAGCGCGCTCGATACTTCGGTGACGACCCAGTCGCTGATGCAGAGATTTGCCGGATCTTGCCGCGCGAGCCACGCCTCGGCTCGCTCGCTATGCACCTCCCGCGTCAGCAGGGCGATGATGACCGAGGTGTCGAGATAGTGCATCAATAGCGGCTGTCCCGCATCTTGCGGACCAGATCGGCACCGGATTCTTCCTGATGGGGTTGCGTTTCGCGCAGTGCCCTGAGCCCGGCGATATCGATGGGCAGCGTGGCCTTTTCAGGCGGCACAAGTCGCGCCGCCAATTTGCCGCGCCGTACGATATCGATCGTTTCGCCCGCCTCGGCGCGGTCGACCAGTTCGCTCAAATGCGCCTTGGCGTCGGCGAGGTTGATGCGGTCCATGAGCGGCTCCTGACTAGTTTCGTGACTATATCAGAAACAAGCGATTGCGCAATTGCGCGACGCTATGCTGCGCGGTCGCTAGATGGGAGATAGGTGGAGTGTCACCGGAACTACAGGCGAATTCGAGACCGCGGCGCCCGCCATAGGGACGGAGAAAGTCGATAGACGAGAATGGCCTGCGCAGTAGAATGACGCGGGGGCGAAACACGAATGGGCACAATGCTGACGGGGGAAGAACAGGCCGCGGTCGCCGGCTATTCTCAGGGCCGCTACAGGCTGATCAACGCCTGCTTGCGTGGCGAAGAGCCGGACCTGGCGACGGTCTGGCCGGAGATTTCACATATCGATAGTGCCGTTTCGAAAGCTGTCATCGATCGGGAAATGACATTTTATCGAGGCCTCGATGGTGAGGCGGTGGCAGCGATTTTTCGCGCCGGACTGCGCATTGGACAAGTTATCAGCGACGAGGGCTTTGCCAGCACCTCATCGGAAGCCAAAGTTGCAAGAAGGTTCTCGGCTTTGATGGCGGGCGGCTTGCTCATGGAGATTCGCGCAGGTGCCGGTAGCATTGCGTTGGACCTGTCACCATATTCAGCGTACCCTGACGAGGGCGAGTTCCTGCTCGCACGTGGCGTCGCGATGAGAGTCGTGGGCTTTGTCGAGGCGAGCCGAATGATTCAGGTGGAGTTGATCTGAAATGGCCAATCCAAAGCTCAAACCGATCGTGCCGGTCCAGAGGGCGGCTGATCCGCTTGACCGCTTCATCCTGAAGAGCGCGCGCGGATTGAAAATCGACGATAGCAAGGCGGTTGGTCCCAACCTGTTGGACAAGGTGGTTCCGGATCGCGGGGGAATTCACGCGCGGGTCCGGCCATCACATGAACTTGGTGCGATCGTTGGCAACGACAAGCTGCCGCGCAGCCAGGTGATCAGCAAGGTGTGGGATTACATCAAGTCCAACAATCTGCAGAACCCCGCCAACAAGCGCGAGATTCTCGCCGATGACAAGTTGAAGAAGGTCTTCGGCAAGGACAAAGTGACGATGTTCGAGATGAACAAGCATATCGCCAACCACGTCAAGGCCTAACGATCAAGCAGCGCGGAGTGCATCCCGGGCTTTGCCGGGCAGGCGGGCGATGACGCTGAGATAAGCGCTCGCGGTTGCATCGGGCTGGCGGCGGCCTTGTTCCCAGCCTTTTAGGGTCGCCAACGGAATCCGGTATGTTTGCGCAAAGGCCGTTTGCGAAAGCCCAAGCTGTTCGCGGATCGCACGCACGTCAGGCACCTGGATGACATGCGCGCGCGCCACCTCACCCGTGCCCCGGGCGTGGGCCGCAGCCTCTTCCATAGCCGCGATCAGATCCTGTCCGAATGTCGTTTCCATCGCTCGCTATTCTTCGCACCGCATTTTCCGTGCCGCCCACATGACGCCGGCAGCTTCGGCACAGTGACCGCAGGTATGGGTATCGCACGATTGTACGTCAATGACGCCTAAGCCTCAAGTGACGCGACGGTCATATTTGGGGTTTACGCACCTGTCCCGGTAATAGGAGTCGCGCCGTTGCCTGTGTGGGAAGGCTCCAGCGGCAGATGATCGACGTCGAGACGCAGGCCGCGCCATCTTCCCGAGCAGTCGCACTATGTGGCGGCAGCGCCGTTGATCGGGGTGCGTTGAACGGGCGCGTCATTCGATCGGGCGCTTCCACCGGGCGAAGGGCACCGCGTGAAGCTTCGTCGAGCGCGTCACATGTTGCCCGTCTGACACGAGCGCGTCGGCATGGGGGTCGTCGCTCGGATTCATCAACCAGGATTCGGTGCGCCGATTGTCGAAGACGTAGCCTTTTGCCGCGGGATCGAAACGAAAGGTGACATAGTTGGTCCAGTGCGACCCGCAGGCCACTTCATTCTCGACCGTAAAGAACGGCCCCTTGGTCGCGATATGGCCGGGATCGAAGGGATCACATTGCCCGCCCTGGTCAATCTTCATCACAACCTCATCGTTGCGGCCCACCGGTGAGAAGCGGCCATCACGATGATGTTCATAGATCAGGAGGGGCCGTGCCGGGGCCGGATCCACGCCAATTTCAAGCGTCTTTTCCTCGTTCGACGCCAGTGCGATGAAGTAGAAATCATGCCCATCGACATTGGGCGCACGGGCACTGGCCAGTACGGTGAAGCCGCGTGGAAGCTGTGGTACGATACCCGCCGGTACGGGGTGCGCCGGCGCGGACGACGGCGCGGCGAAGAGAAGCAGAATGGCGAGGGCGCGGACGATCTGGGCCATTGCCGCGATATGCCGGCCGGAGCCGAGCCGTGGCAACCGGGTTTTCGTCGTCCGCGGCTCACCCCAAACTCACAAAACTATCCATCACCCTTTTCCGTCCGGCCAGCTCGAAATCGATCTCGAGCTTGTTGCCCTCGATCTCGGCGATCTCGCCATAGCCGAATTTCTGGTGGAACACGCGCTGTCCGACCGACAAATCGTCGCGGCCCTTGTTGCCGAGGCTGACCGCCGAGGCGCGGGCCTCGACGATGCGGGCGGGTTCGCGGACATAGCCGCCGCTGGTCGCGGCGCGTTGCCAGCCGGGGCCGCGGCCGGTGCCGCGCGCCACGTCGGCGAAGGGATCGGCGCGCTCGGACCAGTTGGCGCGCCACAGGCTTTCGCCGCCCGACATGCTGCTCTCGCTCTCGATATGCGCGTCGGGCAGTTCGTTGACGAAGCGGCTCGGGATGCTCGACGACCACTGGCCATAGATGCGGCGATTGGCGGCGTGGAGGATCACCGCGAGGCGGCGCGCGCGGGTGATCGCGACATAGGCCAGGCGGCGTTCCTCCTCGAGTGAGGCGAGGCCGCCCTCGTCGAGCGAGCGTTGCGAGGGGAACAGCCCTTCCTCCCAGCCGGCTAGGAACACGGTGTCGAACTCCAGCCCTTTGGCGGCGTGGATCGTCATGATCGTGACCTTGGCCTCGTCGGCCTGGGCCTCGTTATCCATCACCAGGCTGACATGTTCGAGGAACGCGCCGAGGCTGTCATATTCCTCCATCGCGCGGACCAGCTCGCTGAGGTTTTCGAGCCGGCCGGCGGCGTCGGCCGATTTCTCGGCCTGCCACATCGCGGTGTAGCCGCTCTCGTCGAGCAGCTGCCGCGCCAGTTCGGGGTGGGGCAGGGTGCTCGCCATGCCGCGCCAGCGCGCGATGTCGCCGACCAGATTGCCGAGCGCGCGGCGCGCCTGCGGGGTCAGCTCGTCGGTGTCGAGGATACGCGCCGCGGCGGTGGTCAACGGCACGCCCTCCGCCCGGGCGAGCTGGTGGACCTTCTGCACCGCCTTGTCGCCGAGGCCGCGCTTGGGGACGTTGACGATGCGTTCGAAGGCGAGGTCGTCGGCCGGCTGGCTGACGACGCGGAGATAGGCCAGCGCGTCGCGGATCTCGGCGCGCTCATAGAAGCGGAAACCGCCGACGATGCGATAGGGCATGCCGATCGCGATGAAGCGATCCTCGAACTCGCGCGTCTGGTGCTGGGCGCGGACGAGGATGGCGATCTCGTCGAGGCTCTTGCCGCCGCGCTGGCAGGACTCGATCTCCTCGCCGACGCGGCGCGCTTCCTCGGGCCCGTCCCATACGCCGAGCACCTTCACCTTCTCGCCGGTCTCATGCTCGGTCCACAAGGTCTTGCCGAGGCGGCCGCCATTATTGGCGATCACGCCCGAGGCGGCGGCGAGGATGTGCGGGGTGGAGCGGTAATTCTGCTCCAGCCGGATGACCCTGGCGCCGGGGAAATCCTTTTCGAATTTGAGGATGTTCTCGACCTGCGCGCCGCGCCACGAATAGATCGACTGGTCGTCGTCGCCGACGCAGCAGATGTTCTTGCGCTCCTGGGCGAGCAGGCGGAGCCAGAGATACTGGACGCTGTTGGTGTCCTGATATTCGTCGACCATGATATATTTGAAGCGGCGCTGATAATCGGCGAGCACGTCGCGGTCGCGCTTGAGGATGACCAGCATGTGCAGCAGCAGGTCGCCGAAATCGCAGGCGTTGAGCGCGATCAGGCGCGCCTGGTACTGCGCGTAAAGGTCCTTGCCGCGGCCATTGGCGTAGCGTTCGTTCTCGCCGGCATCGATGTCCGACGGGGTTAGGCCCTTGTTCTTCCACTCGTCGATCAGCCCGCCGAGCGCGCGGGCCGGCCAGCGCTTCTCGTCGAGATCATTGGCGCTGATCAGCTGCTTGATCAGGCGCTGCTGGTCGTCGGTGTCGAGGATGGTGAAGTTCGCCTGCAGCCCGACCAGTTCGGCATGGCGGCGCAGCATCTTGGCGCCGATCGCGTGGAAGGTGCCGAGCCACGGCATGCCCTCCACCACATCGCCGACCAGGCGGCCGACGCGGTGGCGCATCTCGCGCGCGGCGCGGTTGGTGAAGGTGACGCTGAGGATCTCCGACGGCCACGCCTTGCGGGTGTAGAGCAGGTGGGCGAGCCGCGCGGTGAGCGCGGCGGTCTTGCCGGTGCCGGCGCCGGCGAGGACCAGCACCGGGCCATCGGTGGTCAGCACCGCCTCGCGCTGCGGCGGGTTGAGGCCGGCGAGATAGGGCGGCTCTGGTTGGGTTTCGGCGGGCAGACTCATCGGTGAACAGGTAGGGAACGCTGTTGGATCGGGCAAGCGCGCGCTGTTGACAAACTTTGCCAAAGCGCCGAGATTCCGGTGTGAGGAGTCCCTGCGATGGCAACGATGAACATCTCGCTTCCCGATCAGATGAAGGACTGGGTCGAGAGTCAGGCTGGAACGGGGCGTTACAGCAACGTCAGTGACTTCGTCCGTGATCTGATCCGCCGCGAACAGGTGCGCGCCGACAAGATCGCGCATATGCAGCGCCTGGTCGATGAGGCGATGGCGGAGGAGCCTCGTGAAGTGACGATGGCGGAAATTCGCGCCGAAGCGCGGCGTGAAGCGGGACTGGAACCATAACGCGGCGATCCTTTCGTCTGCGTCCTGCGGCGGAGCGCGATATCCGCGCCATATATCGTCATGGTGTGTCCCTTTTCGGGGAGCAACAAGCGGATCGATATCATGATGGACTCGAGGCCGCATTCGATTTTCTGACCAAATATGCGCACGCTGCGCGGTTGCGCGACGAAGTCGATCCGCCGGTGCGCGCGTATCCGTACAAGGCCCACCTGATCGTCTATATGTTGGACGCCGACGAGGTGGTGACGATCTTGCGGATCAGGCATGGCCATGAAGACTGGATGAGCGACTGACCGATCGCCCAGGTTGGCGGCGACGATGCACCGGGCGGCAACCTGGTGACGGGACCGCGGGCGGCGGCGTTATGGCCTGGTACGATTACCGCGCCGGCAATCGATCGTGACGACATGAGGTGCACGGTTTCCTGCACGCCGTGGCGCTGTCTCCCCGATGTGAATCTGCCGGATGTAACGGAAGTGTCATAAGAGTGTAACGCCAGCAGGCGATAGCAGTGCCGCCATGGCAACGACCTTCCTCACGCCTGCCGATTCGGAGGCGATGTCGCCCGGTATGCGCGCTATTCACCGGCCACTATCGCCTTTCGCGCGCTGGATTTTTCTCGCCGTCCTGATTGGTGGGCTGGGCTATGCCGCCTACAGCATCGTGCTCGACACCGCGCAGGTGGGCGAGCAGATGGCAACCGGGGTGTTCCTGTTCCTTGGCCTGGCATTGGTCATCGCGCTCGGCTTCGAGTTCGTGAACGGCTTCCACGACACCGCGAACGCCGTCGCGACGGTGATCTACACCAATTCGCTTTCGCCGCATGTCGCGGTGGTGTGGTCGGGCTTCTTCAATTTTCTCGGCGTGATGCTGTCGAGCGGTGCCGTCGCCTATACCATCATCACGCTGTTGCCGGTCGACCTGATCCTGCATGTCGGCAGCGGTGCGGGTTTCGCGATGATCTTCGCGCTGCTGTTCGCCGCGATCCTGTGGAATCTCGCGACCTGGTATATCGGGCTGCCCAATTCCTCCAGCCACGCGCTGATCGGCTCGATCCTCGGCGTCGGCTTCGCGAACCAGCTGATTTCGTCAAGCACCGGCGGCACCTCGGGTGTCGACTGGTCGCAGGCACAGAAGGTGCTGTCCTCGCTGCTGTTCAGCCCGCTATGTGGGTTCATCGGCGCGATGCTGTTGCTGCTGCTGATGAAGGCCGTGCTGCGCAACCCGAAACTCTATCGCGAGCCGGAAGGGAATGCGCCGCCGCCACGTGGCATCCGCGCGCTGCTGATCGCGACCTGCACCGCGGTGTCGTTCTTCCATGGCAGCAATGACGGGCAAAAGGGCATGGGGCTGATCATGCTGATCCTGATCGGCTGCGCCCCGACCGCCTATGCGCTCAACCGCACGATGCCGGAGAGCGCGATGGCGCCGTTCGTTGCCAACGCGCGGGGCGCAGCGACAACCTTCGCGGTGCATGGGGGTGCTGCCGGCGGCGACGTGCGCGGCGCGCGCACGGTGTTGACGGAAGCGCTGCGCTCGCACCAGGCGATGGCGCCGGCCGTGTTCGGCGCGGTCGGCACGCTGTCGAGCGACCTCGCCGAACGTATCCAGGGCTTCGGCGCGCTGAGCAAGGTGCCGGCGCGCGCCACGCCCAATTTGCGCAACGACATGTATCTGGTGCTCGACACAACCAGGCTGATCACCAAGGACAAGGCGGCTGCGGCGACTTTTTCGACGGACGAGCTGGCGGCGATCGCGCGCTATCAGACCAGCCTTGAACAGGGTACGCGCTTCATCCCGCTATGGGTGAAGATCATCGTCGCCATCGCGCTGGGGCTGGGCACGATGATCGGTTGGCGGCGCATCGTCGTCACGGTCGGCGAGAAGATCGGCAAGTCGCATCTCACCTATGGCATGGGTGCGGCGGCCGAACTGGTCGCCGCGGCGACGATCATGACCGCCGATATCTTCGCGCTGCCGGTATCGACGACGCATATCTTGTCGAGCGGCGTCGCCGGCGCTTCGGTGGCGAACCGCGCCGGACTGCAGGTGCGGACGATCACCAACATGGCGCTGGCCTGGGTGATGACGCTGCCAGCGGCGATGCTGCTGTCGGGCGGATTGTACTGGATCCTGTTGCAGGTCATCCGGGTGGCGGGGATCGCGTAAGGGGTCGTCGCCGTGTGTGGCAGGTGTTGAAATTGGGTTCGCGCAGAGGCGCAGAGACGCGGAGAAGTTGCGCCAGCGTCTGGGGCACCCGCGCCAGCGGGCCTGATTTTCCGCCGCAGCCTCGGGCGGAACGGTCTCGCTGACGCGAGACAGGAGCGGAGAGCGCAACCTCTCCGCGTCTCTGCGCCTCTGCGCGAACAATTCTACTTCTCGACCCGCGCGATTTGCCGTTAGTGCAGGGGCATGAACACGCCCGACACTCGTCGCATCCTGCTCGCCAGCCTGACCGGGACAGCGGTCGAGTTCTACGATTTCTATATCTATGCAACCGCCGCGGCGCTGGTGTTCGGGCCGCTGTTCTTTCCGACCTCGTCGGTGCAGCAGATGCTGTCCTACGCGACCTTCGGGCTGGCCTTCTTCGCACGGCCGGTCGGCGCGGTGGTGTTCGGGCATTTCGGTGACCGCGTCGGGCGCAAGTCGACGCTCGTCGCCTCGCTGCTGCTGATGGGCGGGTCGACCGTCGCGATCGCCTTTCTGCCGAGCTATGCTCAGGTCGGCTGGGTCGCGCCGCTGCTGTTGTGCGTGCTGCGCTTCGGCCAGGGGCTGGGGCTGGGCGGCGAATGGGGCGGGGCGAGCCTGCTCGCGTCGGAGAACGCGCCGCCGCACCGGCGGATGACCTGGGGCATGTTCCCGCCGCTCGGCGCGCCGGTCGGGTTCATCGCCGCCAACGGGTTCTTCCTGCTGCTCGGGCTGGTGCTGACCGATGCGCAGTTCCGCGCCTGGGGTTGGCGGCTGCCCTTTCTGGCGAGCGCGGTGCTGGTGCTGCTCGGGCTATGGGTGCGGCTCAAGCTGACCGAGACGCCCGCTTTCATCGAAGCGGCCAAGGCTGAGGCGCTGCCGCGCGTGCCCATCGCCAGCCTGTTCAAACACCATTTGCGCGCGACGCTGGCAGGGACCTTCGCGGTGGTGGCGTGCTTCGCGCTGTTCTACCTCGCGACCGCCTTCGCGCTCGGTTACGGCACCAAGGAGCTGGGCTATCCGCGCGAGATCTTTCTCGCCGTCGAACTGGTGGCGATCCTGTTCCTCGCCGCCGGGATCATCGCGTCGTGCGTCTGGGCCGACCGCGCCAGCGCCACGCGCATGCTGGCGCTGGGTTGCGCGGGATGCCTCGCGGCGGGCGTTATGATGGGGCCGATGCTTGGTGCGGGGTCGCTGCCGGTGATCCTCGTCTGGCTGGCCTTCGCGCTGTTCGTGATGGGTTTCGCCTATGGCCCGCTCGGCGGCTGGCTACCCGACCTGTTCCCGGCCGAGGTGCGCTATACCGGCGTGTCGCTGACCTTCAATCTCGGCGGGATCATCGGTGGCGCGCTGGCACCGATCGCAGCGCAGGCTTTGTCGGAGCGCGGCATCAACTATGTCGGGCTCTATCTCGTCGCGGCCGGCATCCTCAGCCTTGGCGGGATCGCCGCGATCAGGCGGCGGCCCGCAACAACGTGATCCGCGCCTTGCCGTGGGTGCGCTCCGCATCGACGGTGAAGCCGCCTATGGCGACCGGCTCCTTTGCCCCGGTTTCGAGGCTGATCCATGTCGCCGGACCGATCCAGCCCAGCCGGTGCAACCGCTCGAGCGCGACCACGCCGGCACCCGTGCCGTAAGGCGGGTCGAGCAGGAGCAGGTCATAGGGTTTCGCCGCCGGCCCCAGCGTGAGGACGGATTGCGCCCGGACATCGGCCTTGGCGCCGAGCTTGGCGATGTTGGCGCGCAGCGAGTCGAGCGCGGGCTTGTCATGCTCGACGAACAGGCAGCTCTCCGCCCCGCGCGATAATGCTTCGAGCCCGAGCGCGCCCGATCCGGCGAACAGGTCGGCGACCGACAGTCCCTCGAAATCGCCGAGCCGGCTGGTCAGCATCGAGAACAATGCCTCGCGCGTGCGATCCGCGGTGGGGCGGGTGGCGTCGCCTTTCGGCGCGACGATATTGCGGCCGCGCCACGCGCCTGCGATGATCCTCATGGTTATTTCCGTGACCTGGGTGGCTTGCCGGGGCTGGTCGGTTTCTTGCCGGTCGGTTTCGCCCGGGCCCAGCCGGCCGGCTTCTTGCCCGGCTTGGCACCGGGTGCGTGGGGCGTCGATGGCGGGCGATCGACCAAGGTTTCACGCGCTTCGCGATGTGCCCTGGCGCGCGCGGCGCGGGCCGGGCTGCCGACGGCGCGCGGTGCCTCGTCGCGTACCGGCGCGCCATCGCGACGTGGCGGGCGCGGGCGATCGTCCTTGCGTGCCGGCCTCGCATCACGCGCGGGGCGGGTCGCGGTATCGGCAGCGCGCGGCGCGTCGAACCAGCGCTTGGCGCGTGCCCCATCGGTGCGGGCGGGTGACTCCTCAACGCGCGGATCGCGTGGGTCATGACGGGCGGGGCGGGCGTCACGCGGCGGGCGCGGTCGTTCGTCACGTCGCGAGTCGGTGCCGCGCGTGCGTCGCGACGGGTCGCCAAGGCCGACCGGCTCAGCGCGGCGTAACGGGCGCGCCGGGCGCTCGGCCCGTATGGGTGCTTCGGTCGGAGCGGGCTTGCCGCGCGGCGCCGTCATCTTGGGCGGGCCGGCGATCACCGTGCTGGTCGGATTCTTGCGGAAGGCGACGAGGTCATGCTGGCGGACTTCGCCGACCGAGCCCGGCGGCATGTCGCCGAGCACGAACGGCCCGTAGCGCGTGCGGATCAGGCGCGAGACCTGCAACCCGAGATATTCGAGTACGCGCCGCACTTCGCGGTTCTTGCCCTCGGTCAGGATCAGTTCGATCCAGGTATTGGCGCCGGTGCGGCGCTCGAGATTGGCGTCGATCGAGCCGTAACGCACGCCTTCGATCTCCACGCCCTCGATCAGTTGTTCGAGCTGGTCCTGGGTGACGCTGCCATAGACGCGGGCGCGATAGGCACGCTCAACGCCGGTCGCCGGCAGTTCGAGCAGCCGCTTCAATTCGCCGTCGGTCGTCAACAGCAACAGCCCCTCGGTGTTGAGATCGAGTCGTCCCACAGGCACCAGGCGCGGCAGGTCCTTGGGCAGCCGGTCGTAGATCGTCGGGCGGCCCTTCGGATCGTGTTCGGTGACGAGCAGGCCGTTGGGCTTGTGATAGATGAACAGCCGGGCGGGCGCCGCCGCCTCGACCGGCTCGCCATCGACCGTCACGCCACGCAACGAGGTGAGCGTCGTCGCGGGCGTGTCGAGCAGCTTGCCGTCGAGCGCCACCCGGCCCTCCTCGATCATCCGTTCGATCTCGCGGCGCGAGGCGACACCCGCGCGGGCGAGCAGTTTGGCGATGCGCTGCGGCTCGCGATTTGTCTTTGGTGGTTGCACGGCGCGGGCAATAGACGCTTTTCTCCTATCCGCCGCGCAAAAAATGGTGCCCGATCTCGTAGCCGAGCGTTAAGGCACAGGAGCGTAACGATGGCTGACGGGCAATTACCCGCGCTGCTACGGGAAAAGGTGGATATCCGGGCGATGTTGTTCGGCAGGAAGAAGCGCAGGATTTCGAAGCTGCTGCTCGTCGAGGACGAGCCGCTGGTGGCGTTCGACAATGAGCGTTTCCTGGTCGACGAGGAGTTCGAGATCGTCGCGACGGTCGACCGGGTGGTCGACGCGGTCGCGCTGATTCGCGGCGACGACGCGATCGACCTGGTGCTGGTCGATATCAGCCTGGCCGACGGCAGCGGCCTCGACGTCGCGCGCGCCGCCTATGAGTGCGGTATCGCCGCCATGTTCGTGACCGGCGATTGCCCGGCCGGCGGCGAGCAGGTGGCGATGGGTTGCCTTTCCAAACCCTATGCGCAGCGCGACCTGCTGGCGGCGATCAATGCGGTCGAGGCGGTGCTCGACGGGCGCACGCCGAAGCGGTTGCCGGGCGGTTTCCGGCTGTTCGCGCGGCCCGAGGCGGCTTGAGGCGGGCCAGTGCTCCTGCGAAAGCAGGAGCCCAGAGCCACAAACGATGCGCCTGCGGCCCTGGGCTCCTGCTTTCGCAGGAGCACGAGGGTTAAAGCCGCCCCTCCACCGCATCATGAAATTTGCGAATTCCTGTCTCCAGCGTCCCCAGCGTGATCCGCTCCAGCGCTCCCGACGACAGTCCTTCCTGCCCCAGCGCCGCGGCGCGGAAATCCTCGCCCGCGAACACGCCGCCATCCAGCAGCGTCCAGCTGCGTTCCCAATGGTCCAGCGCCTTGTCCGTCACCGGCGCTTCGGGGATGAGCATGAAATCCTCGACCAGCACGCGGTTCTCGGCCTGCGGCATCATCACCATCAGGTTCATATAGTCCGGGCTGACGATCAGCACGGTGCCGGGAAACAGCTGATAGGTATAGGTGATCGCGCCGCGCAGCGCCGGCCAGTCGGCGCCGTCGATCGCGGCGAGCGCGGCGGCGCGACCGACGGCGGAGCGCTGGTGCGGGCCGATCGTGTCGGCGCTGGTCACGCCGTCCTTGAAGAACGGGCCGATCGTCGCGGCGTGCAGCCGCTGGACGTGATAGCTTTCGAGGAACGCGTCCATGATCAGCTTCCAGTTCGCCGGCACGTCATGGGTGCGGCGGCGGAACAGATGTTGGCGCGGCAGGGCGAAGGCCTCGAAATCGGGCGCCAGCGCCTCGGCTTCGCTGAAATCCGCGCTCTCGTCGAACGAGAACCAGATCAGCCCGCCGGCTTCGCGCGTCGGCAGGCGCTTGAGGCCGAAATCGGCCTGGTCGAGGCCTGGGAAGCTATCCGCGCGCGGCAGGGCGGCGAGGCTGCCGTCAAGCGCATAGCTCCACGCGTGATAAGGACAGATCAGGCGCGGCGCGCAGACCGTTTCGTTGCCCTCGACCAGCCGCGTGCCGCGGTGGCGGCAGACATTGAGGAAGACATGCGCCGCACCGGTACGGTCGCGGGCGATCAGCAATGGCTTGCCGAAGCCGTCATGCGGCACGGCCATGTTCGGCTCGGGCAGCAGCGCCGAGGGTGCGATGACCAGCGGCAAGCGGGTGAAGATGCGCGCCTGCTCGGCCGCGTGGCGCGCCGGATCGGTATAGGCGGCGGCATCGACATGCGTGATCCCGGCGGGTTGCTGCGTGTCATGGGCGACGAGCTGGCGCGCCAATTCGAGCTGACCGAAGGTCGGGGCGTTCATGGCCACTAGGCATAACGCAGAACCGCACTAATCTCCCACACCAAATAGGGGAGTTCGGGGTGGCAGAAGTACGTCCAAAGGGTTTCAAATTGCTGGCGGCGGCGCTCAGCACGCGCAAGTCGGCGTCGATGCTGGCTTTCGCCTTCTCGTCCGGGCTGCCCTTCGCTTTGCTGGTCGGCACGCTGACCGCGTGGCTGGGCGAGGTGAAGGTCAATCTCGCCACGATCGGCGTACTGTCCTGGGTCGGGCTGACCTATGCCTTCAAATTCCTGTGGTCGCCTTTGGTCGACAGGCTCGAACTGCCGCTGCTCAACAGCTTTGGTCGGCGCAAAAGCTGGATCATGCTGTGCCAGGCGATGATGGTCCTGGCGCTGGTCGGCCTGGTGCTGACCGACCCGGCCGTCCACATCGCGCGTTTCGCGCTGTTCGCCTTCATCGGTGCGATCGGCTCGGCGACTCAGGATATCGCGGTTGATGGCTGGCGGATCGATATCGCCGACGAGGAGGCGCCGGTCGAACTGCTCTCGGCGATCTACCAGCTGGGTTATCGCACCGCGAGCATCGTCGGCGGCGCCGGCGCACTCTACATGGCGGCGCGGATGAGCTGGCCGACGGTCTATCTCGTCATGGCGGTGCTGATGGGCGTGATGCTGGCGATCACGCTGACCGCGCCCGACACCGAGCGCCCACCGCGCGCGGTGGTCGAGGTGCTGGCCGAACCCGGCGAGGTCAATCCGCGGATCCGGCTGGCCGCGCTGGCGATCGTCGGCGCGGCCTGGGCCTGGGCGATCGTGACGATCGTCATGTTCATGATCGGCATGCTGGCGGAGCGGCCGCCGGGGGTTAAACCGCCATCGGTCGGCGATTTCCTCAAATTCTACGGCCCGGTGATCGTGATCGCGACGGTCATCGTGCCGCTGGCGATCGCGGCGGCGATCAACTGGCTCAAGGCGCATGGCCGCGAGGTGCAGCAGGCCGTCGACCCGACCCACAATAGCGGCCGCACCGCGGCGAACCACCTCTATGGCGCGCTGGTCGCGCCGCTGGTCGACCTCACCGCGCGGCTGCGCTGGGGCGTGCTGATCGTGATCGGCCTGATCCTGACCTATGCGCTATGCTACAATATCTGGGCGTCGTTCGCTTATCCCTTCTACCTGGATTTCATGCATTATTCGAAGGACGAGGTGGCGTTCGCCTCGAAGATCTTCGGCATCATCATGTCGATCATCGGGGTCAGCATCGGCGGCTATCTGTTCCTGCGCATCGGGCGATTCCCGACCGTGCTGATCGGCGCGGCGATGCCGATCTTCGGCAATTTCCTCTATGCCGACCTCGCCGAGGGCGCGCCGCATATCGATGTCGTGCTTCACCTGTTGCGGCTCGACCTGCTGGCACAGTGGTTCGGCAGCGACGACCGCATGGCGCGGCTGCTGCTGACGATCTGCTATGAGAATATCTCGACCGGTCTGGCCGGCGCGGCGTTCGTCGCCTTCGTCTCGGGCATCGTCAGCAAGAAGTTCGCCGCCGTGCAATATGCCCTGCTGTCGTCGCTGACCTTCCTGATCGGATCGCTCGGCAAGGGCTTCGCGGGCGAGATGATCGACAAATATGGCTATGCCACGGTGTTCCGCGAGGTCGCGGTGGTCGGGCTGCTGGCGATCGTCTTCGTGCTGCTCGAATGGTGGCGCGCGAGTACCGTGGCGCGGCGGGCGGAGCCGGGCGATACCGGGCAGGCCGCCTGATGCCGTATCTGCTCATGATAGCGATCCAGGTCGTCTGTATCGTCGATGTCATTCGCAACGGCCGTAACCAGTTGTGGATCATGGCGCTGGTGTTCCTGCCGATCGCCAGCACCATCGCCTATGTCATCGTCGAGGTGTTGCCGGGCATGCGCGGCAACCGCCACGTCCGCGCGGTGCAGGCCAAGGCGGTGGCGGCAATCGACCCCGAGCGTGAGGTGCGGGCTGCGCGTAGCGCGCTCGACATGACCGATACCGTCGCCAACCGCATGCGGCTGGCCGACGCGCTCGCTGCGCTCGGCAAATATGGCGAGGCGTTGCCGCTCTATCACGAGGCGATCGCGATGGGCCCGGTCGACATGCGCACCGCCGAGAAGCTGGCGCGCGCAGAGTTCGAAACCGGCGACGCGGCGGGGGCGCTGGAGACGCTCGATGCCAGCCCGCCGCCGAGCGCGCAGAGCGATCGGGACCGCCAGGCGCTGTTGCGCGCGCGCATTCTCGACCAGCTGGGTCGCAAGGACGAGGCGCTGGCGATCTATGCCGATCTCGTCACGCGCCTGCCGGGCGAGGAGGCACGCTGCCGCTATGCCGCGTTGCTGATCGAGCAGGGCTGGGACAACAAGGCGCTGGCTGTGCTGGAAGAGGTCGAATCGCGCATGAAACGCCTCACGCGCCACCAGCGCGCCGCCGAGGCGGACATGTATCGCTGGGCGATGGAGCAATTGGGGAAATTGCGCGGCAGGGGGTGATCTCGCCCCGTCACCCCGGACTTGTTCCGGGGTCCACCGTGCCGCGTGAGAAGATGCTGTTGCGTTCGCGGAACAGTGGATGCCGGAACCAGTCCGCCATGACGGATTAGGTAGGTGGCGAGCGCATCGCACTGACCGCAGGCGCCTCAAACCTCGATCGGCCGCCCGGTATCGGCAAATGCGGTCGCCACCGCCATCACACAGGCGAACACCCCGTCGGCATGACGCAGGCCGAGTAGATCGGCGAGCAGCAGCCGCGCACTATCAGGCGCGGTCTCCGCCCGGGCGAGCACGGTCAGCATGGCATGTTCGGCATGCGTGGTCCGGGCGCAGCAGCACGGCGCGATCGCGATCGGCGCCACCGCGCTGGCGGCGAGATCGGCCATCATCGCACGCATCAGCACCAGCGGGCGGCGAAAGGCCTGGCCGAAGGCGGTGAGCATCGCCTGCGCCGCGACGGCATCGTCAAGCCCATGTGCGCCAAGTCGGCGAAAGGCGAACAGCGCAAGCCGCGCGCCGGGGCCGGCAGGCATGGCATGGGGCAGGGCGGATCGGGTGATCAAGGCGTCGGTCATGGCGGGCTCCATCGGGGTCCCGTAAAGCTGCAATTTGTGCTAATGCAAGTCAATCGCAATTAAGGGATATGCGATAATCGGCGTTAACGGCGCGATCGTTGCGGGTTCGGCTGGCTTTTTGTCGGCGGACGCACCATATGGGTGCCGATACATTCCCGCGATGGCGCCGGCCGAAGCTGCCCGCGCCCGCTCAATTTCACAAAGACTGGATTTAAGTGACTCCCAACAAAGAACTCCTGTTCGTCGCCCTCGGCGGATCGGGCGAGATTGGCATGAACGTCAATCTCTATGGCTGTAACGGCAAGTGGCTGATGGTCGATTGCGGCATCACCTTCGCCGACCCCAGCTATCCCGGCATCGACGTCATCCTGCCCGACCTCGCCTTTATCGAGGAGCGGCTCGACGACCTGGTCGGCATCGTGCTGACGCACGGCCATGAGGATCATATCGGCGCGCTGCCGTACCTTGCCGAGGATCTCGGCGTGCCGCTTTACGCGACCCCGTTCACCGCCGGTCTGATCCGCGGCAAGCTGGAAGAGGAAGGCAACGAAAAGCGCGTCACGCTGCGCATCGTCAAGCCTGGCCAGCGCGTCGAAGCCGGTCCGTTCGGGATCGATTTCGTGCCGCTGTCGCACTCGATCCCCGAGGCCAATGCGCTGTTGATCCATACGCCCTATGGCCGGGTGTTCCACACCGGCGACTGGAAGCTGGACGAGGTGCCGGTGCTCGGCTCGCCCTCATCGCCGGCACAGCTCGAGGCGATCGGCGACCAGGGCATCCTCGCATTGGTGTGCGACTCGACCAACGTGTTCAATCTCGAAGCGTCGGGCTCGGAAAGCTCGGTGTGCGAGGGCCTGACCGCTGTCGTTGCCGAGGCGAAGAACCGCGTGCTGGTCACGACCTTTGCCTCGAACGCCGCGCGGCTGCACACGCTGGGCGAGGTTGCCAAGGCGACTGGCCGCGCGTTGTGCGTGACCGGCCGTTCACTCGACCGGATCCTGAAAGTGTCACGTGCGACGGGCTATCTCAAGGATTTCCCCGAGACGATCGACCCCGATGCCGCGATGCGCCTGCCGCGTGACAAGGTGATGATCGTCGCGACCGGCGGGCAGGGTGAGGCGCGCGCGGCGCTGGCCCGCGTCGCCGACGGCTCGCACCCGATCCGCCTCGATACCGGCGACACGGTGGTCTTCTCCTCCAAGCAGATCCCCGGCAACGAAGTGGCGATCGGCCGCATCCAGAACCAGCTCGCCACGCGCGGGGTGGCGATGATCACCGAGCGCCAGGCGCACGTCCATGTCTCGGGTCACCCGGGGCGACCCGAGCTGACCAAGATGTATGGCTGGTTGCGGCCCGAAATTCTGATGCCGGTGCATGGCGAGATGCGCCATTTGATGGAGCAGGCGCGCTTCGGCCTGTCGCTCGGCATCCCCCAGGCGCTGGTGCAGACCAATGGCGACATCGTGCGGCTGGCGCCGGGCGCGCCGGCCAAGGTCGGTCATGCCCAGGTCGGGCGGCTGGTGCTCGACGGCGACGTGATCCTGCCGGGCGATGGCTCGACCATCAACGAACGCCGCAAGCTGGCGCTGAATGGGCAGATCTCGGTTGCCGTTGCTATCGGGTCACGTGGCCTGGTCGGTCAGCCGCAGATCCGCCTGCAGGGCGTGCCCGTGGAGGAGGATCGTGAGCCGTTCATCGACGAGGCGCTAGATGCGGCCGCTACGGCGGCGCGCGGCAAGGGGCGTGACCGCGACCGGCTGCGCGAGGATATTCGCCTCGCCGTGCGCCGCGTGGCGACGCGCTGGACCGGCAAGAAGCCGATCGTCGACGTGCTGCTGATCGAGGCCTGATCCGGATGATGAAATGGACCTCCGCGCTGGCGATCTATTTCCTGTTCTGGGCGATGTCGGTGTTCCTCGTGCTGCCGTTCGGCGTACGCACCGCCGATGAGGCGGGGGTCGAGAAGGTGCCGGGCCAGGCCGACAGCGCGCCACACGAATTCCGCCCCGGGCGCATCGCGCTCCGCGTGACGGTCGTCGCGACGATCCTGTGGCTGGTCTTTCAGATCAACTACATCGAAGGCTGGATTACGCCGCAGACCTTCGAGATAAGGTTCGGCAACGACAGCTAAGCCCGGCTTCGTGTTCCTGCGCACGCAGGAACCCAGAGCCACAAGCGCTGCGCCCCGTTACCCTGGGCTCCTGCTTTCGCAGGAGCACAATGTTGATCAGCTGTCGCCTTCTTCCGGCTTCGAATTGAGCTGGATGTAATTCTCCAGCCCCATGCGTTCGATCATCTCGAACTGGCGCTCGAGCGTGTCGACATGCTCTTCCTCGTTGTCGAGAATCTTGCGGAACAGGTCGCGGCTGACATAATCGCGCACCTTCTCGCTATGCTCGATCGCGTCGCGCAGCAGCGGCAGCGCCTCCATCTCGAGCGCGAGATCGGCCTTCAGCACCTCCTCGACCGTCTCGCCGATGCGCAGCCGGCCGAGCAGCTGGAAATTGGGCAGGCCGTCGAGGAACAGGATGCGCTCTGACAGCCAGTCGGCATGCTTCATCTCGTCGATCGATTCGTGGCGCTCGAATTCGGCGAGCTTCCTGACGCCCCAATGGTCGAGCAGGCGGTAATGCAGCCAATATTGGTTGATCGCGGTCAGTTCGTTCTTGAGCGCCTGGTTGAGGAACTCGATGACCTGGGTGTCGCCCTTCATGTCGCATGCCTTTCGAAGCCGGCGCGACCATAGCCGCGATGGCGCGATGCGAACAGGGGAAAGGGGCGGATTTCTGCGGGTTTCAGCAGCCTGCCAATGTCACGCAGCAGCACGTTCCTCATCGATGATGGCGCGCGCGAACGGCACGCACTGGCCGCACTTCGGCTGCATGCCGAGCGCGCGATAAGCCTGGCACGCGCTGACGGCGCCACTGCGCGCGGCCTCGCGCACGTCCCGTTCCCTGATGGCATTGCACACGCACACGACCATGAACCGCAGCTCCCTCGCTGGCCATGATCTAGGGCTATTGCGACACAGTCGCAAGGCTTATTGCGGATCGTTCGCAAGAATCTCAGTCGGTGGCGGCGCCGCGCATCGGCTGGAGCTTGCCCCGGGCCAGGCTGCGCCACAGCCATTCGAACGGGCCATAGCGGAAATGGTCGAGCCACGGCTTCGACCAGAGCAGCATCAGCACCCACACCGCCGCGACGACGATATACAGCTCGGCGCGCGACAGCTGGCCGTACAGGCCGCCGCCATAGCCGTAGAACAGGGTGCTGCAGATCAGGCTGGTGCCGAGATAGTTGGAAAAGGCCATCCGCCCGGTCGCGCCGATCCGCGCGGTCAGCGCGCCGCCGGGGCGGGCGAGCAGGATGATCAGGCACGCCCAGCCGATGATCATCAGCGGGCGAAACGGTGTCGACAGGGTGACGCCGCCCAAGGCGACCCAATAGGGGTCGAAGCCGCCACGCACCTGCAGCACGAGCAGCACGACATAGGCCGGGATGCCGATGCCGAAGCCGATCGCCAGCCACCGGCGATACAGCGCGCGCGGCCACGCGCCGCTGAGCATGCCGGTCTTGAAGCACGCCATGCCGAGCAGCATGTACGCCAATGTCTCCATGCCGACGAATGGCAGCGTCTGGATCGGCGTCCGCATGGCGACGGGCAGGCGGTCGGCGAACACCATCGCATAGCCGCCGCGATGAACGGCGACGTCGTGCGCCAGATAGGCCGCGTCGGGCTGGCCGAACGACTCCACATAGTTGCGATATTGCTGCAGCGTTGCCGCGTCGGCATGGTGCGCGGCGACCAACGCCTGGCTATGGCTCATGCCGCGCATCAGCGTGAAGATCAGCGCCGTTTCGAGCCCGATCAGGATCAGCCCGGCGATCACCAGCTGGTGCGGCGGCATCTTGCGAAAGGCATAGGCCAGCGCGCCGACCAGCGCATAATGGTGGAGGATATCGCCCCACCAGATGAAATAGAGATGGGCGAGGCCGAACAGCAGCAGCCAGAACATCCGCGCATAATGGACGCGCAGCGGGTTCTCGCCCTTCGCCTCGGCGCGCTCGATCACCAGCAGCATCGAGGCGCCGAACAGGAAGGAGAACAGGCCTCGCATCTTGCCGTCGACCAACACGAAATTGACTGCCCACACGCCATAATCGACCGCGCCATGGCTGCCGAACGATGCCGGGTTCATATAGGCGGCCTCGGGCATGGCGAAGGCGACGATGTTCATGATCAATATGCCCATCACCGCCACGCCGCGGATCACGTCGAGCATGGCGACGCGGGCGACGCCCGTGTTCATGCGCGCGTCGCGCGGCTGGTGATCAGCGCGATCGGGATGCCGACCAATATGACGTGGCTGAACAGCTGCTCCGCCAGGCCGATCGCCGTGAAGCGCGGGAACAGCGCCGGCCAGCGCAATGGCAGCACGACGAGGTTCATCACCGCCCAGGTGACCAGGCCATAGCCCACGCCGGTCGACAGCGGACGCAGGACGAGCAGGGACATGCGACGCGCGGCGAGCACGAACACCGCCGCCATCACCGCCATGATCGCGAAATGCAGCGCCAGCCCGACGAGCGGGGCGATCGCGCCATCCTTCCCCGCGCCGAGGATCGCGCCCGACACGCCGCGCAGCATCTGCACCGGCGTTCGCCCGGCGATCATCGCATAGACGCTGGCCGACAGGATATCGAGCGTGCCCGCGACCAGCGTCGCCAGGGCGATCGTGCGACCCGCACCGCGTGTCATCTCACTCATCGGCGTCTCCCCCGTTCGGACCATGCTAACGCCCGGCGCGCGAATGTCACCACTCGGTCGCGTGCCAGCGCGCCGCGCGCCGCGCGATCAGCGCGATCGGCAGACCGACCAGCACGACATGGCTGAACAGCTGCATCGCCACCTCTTCCGGGTCGAGCACCGGGAACAGCGTGGGGAAACGCCAGGGCAGCACGGCCCAGTACATCACGCCCCACAGCGCCAGGCCATAGCCGATCCCGCTCAGCCAGGCGAAGCGGTTGAGCGGGCGAATGCGCGCCGCGAAGGTGAAATAGACCGCGACCATGACGAACATGATCGCGAAATGGACGATCAGGCCGAGTGCGGCGCTGGCCGGGTCGCCAATGTCGACCTGCGGCAGCGCCGCCGCGGCGATCCCGCGCAGCACGCCGAGCGGCGTGCCCTTGACCAGTATGTCGAACAGAAAGGCCGACAGGATGTCGAGCGTGCCGGCGACGGTCGTGGCGATCACCACGCCGCGCCAGAAGCCCGATACCGAATAGGATGTCGTCACGCGCTCCCCCCTGCCCGTCGCGGGCGGATGCTATGGCGCGCGGCGGCGGGCGTCTACGCCGTTCGCAGCGCCTTTCGGACGACCAGTTTCAATCCGGACCAGATTTCATCGACCGCGCAGACCTTCACATCGACCAGCCCGATCGGTAGCGCGACGGCGCGGATCGTGTCCTCGGTGATGTCGGTCGGCACTTTGGAGGCTTTCTTGGGCCACGATACCCACAGCATGCCGTCAGGCGCGAGCCACTCGCGCAGGGTGGCGACATGGCGCTCGAGATCCGCGCGGGCGGTGACGAAGACATGCGCTACGTCCACGCTCGCCTCCGGTTCGGCGAGCAGGATCAGCCCGATCGCTGCAGGATCGATCTCGGCGCGGACGCTGTCGGGCATATCGGCGAACCAGGCGCGCTGTCCGGGCTTGAGCCCCAGCTTCTTCGCCAGCGGCGTGCCGGAATAGCCTGTCGGCATTACCATCCCCTACGCGTCATGCTGGCCTGTTAGGCGTTGATGCCGCTTCGGTAAATAATGTGCTCCTGCGAAAGCAGTAGCCCAGGGTTCGAAGCGTTACGCTCGTGGCTCTGGGTTCCTGCGTGTGCAGGAACACGGCTATTTTTTCCCCGATATCGCCAAACGACTTCAGCACGACGAAGGTTAGGCGATCGTGTCGCCCATCAGCGCCGGGAAGAATCCCTCATGCGCCGCGCGCAATTCGGCAAGGGTGACGACATGGTCATTGTCGTGCAGCTCGAAGATCAGCCGGTCGGCGATGGTCCGCCCGATGCGCTCGATCTCGACGCCCGCGCCGCCCGCCGCGAACAGCGTGTCGAGCAGCGCATGATCGGCGACGGTCGCGACGTACAGCCCCTGATCCTCGCCGAACAGCGAGCAGGCCACGCCGCATGGCAGCGGCGCGTGCAGCATCGCGCCATAGCCGCCGGCCAGCGCCATTTCGGCGATCGTCACCGCGACGCCGCCATCGGACACGTCATGCACCGCGGTCAGCGCGCCCGAGGCGATCGCGCCGCGGACGAATTCGCCGGTGCGACGCTCGGCGGCGAGATCGACCGGCGGCGGCGGGCCGTCCTCGCGGCCATGCACCTCGCGCAGCCACAGCGACTGGCCGAGATGGCCCGAACGCGTGCCGATCAGCACGATCACGTCGCCGGTGCCCTTGAAGCCGATCGTCGCCGACTTCGACCAGTCGGCGAGTAGCCCGATCGCGCCGATCGCCGGCGTCGGCAGGATCGCGCTGCCGCTGCCGTCGTCATTCTTGGTCTCATTGTAGAGCGACACATTGCCGCTCACGATCGGGAAGTCGAGCGCGGCGCACGCCTCGGCCATGCCCTCGATGCAGCCGACGAACTGGCCCATGATCTCGGGCCGCTGCGGATTGCCGAAATTCATGCAGTCGGTCGTGGCGAGCGGCAGCGCGCCGACCGCGCAGAGGTTGCGATACGCCTCGGCGATCGCCTGCTTGCCGCCCTCATAGGGATCGGCGAAGCAGTAACGCGGCGTGCAATCGGTGGTGATCGCCAGCCCCTTGTCGGTGCCGTGCACGCGCACCACCGCGGCGTCGCCGCCGGGGCGCTGCACCGTGTCGGCGCCGACCATGTGGTCATATTGCTCCCAGATCCAGCGCCGCGAGGCGATGTCGGGCGAGGCCATTAGCGCGAGCAGATCGGCCGCGACGTCGGTGGTTTCCGGCACGTTGGCCAGCGGGGCAGGAGGCGGCGTCTTGACCCAGGGCCGGTCATAGGCCGGCGCCTCGTCGGCCAGCGGGCCGAGCGGGATGTCGGCAACGGTCTCGCCCTTGAAGGTCAGCACCATGCGGCCAGTATCAGTAACGTGCCCGATCACCGCGAAATCGAGCTCCCATTTGCGGAAGATCGCCTCGGCAAAGTCCTCGCGGCCGGGCTTGAGCACCATGAGCATCCGCTCCTGGCTCTCGCTCAGCATCATCTCGTACGGCGTCATGCCGGTCTCGCGGCACGGCACCGCATCCATGTCGAGCTGGATGCCGACGCCGCCCTTCGACGCCATCTCGACCGACGACGAAGTCAGCCCCGCCGCGCCCATATCCTGAATCGCGACGATCGCGTCCGACGCCATTAGCTCCAGGCACGCCTCGATCAGCAATTTCTCGGTGAACGGATCGCCGACCTGTACCGTCGGGCGCTTCTCTTCCGAATCCTCGGAGAAATCGGCCGAGGCCATGGTCGCGCCGTGAATGCCGTCGCGCCCGGTCTTGGAGCCGACATAGACGATCGAATTGCCGATCCCCGAGGCGGCGGAATAGAAGATCTTGTCGGTTTCGGCGACGCCGACGGTCATCGCATTGACCAGGATGTTGCCGTCATAGGCGCGGTGGAAATTGACCTCGCCGCCAACCGTCGGCACCCCGACGCAATTGCCGTAGCCGCCGATGCCGTGCACCACGCCGGCGATCAGGTGCCGCATCTTGGGATGGTCCGGCCGCCCGAACCGCAGCGCGTTCAAATTGGCGATCGGCCGCGCGCCCATGGTGAACACGTCGCGCAGGATACCGCCGACACCCGTCGCCGCACCCTGATAGGGCTCGATGTAGGACGGGTGGTTGTGGCTCTCCATCTTGAAGATCGCCGCCTGGCCGTCGCCGATATCGACCACGCCGGCATTCTCGCCCGGGCCACAGATCACCTGCGGGCCGGTGGTCGGCAGCTTTTTCAAGTGGATACGCGAGCTTTTGTAGCTGCAATGCTCGGACCACATGACCGAGAAGATACCCAGTTCGGTAAGGTTGGGCTCGCGCCCCATGGCGTGCAGGACACGCTCATATTCCTCGGGGGACAGGCCGTGCTGGGCGACGATCTCGGCGGTGATCTGGCTCATGCCGCTGCCCTTAGCGATGGGCGGGCGAGGGGGCTAGTGCGGCGGGGCGCAAATTTGTCCCGTCGCCCGCGCTCGTCTGCGAAGCGAGCACGGCCACCCGCCAAGTTTACGCTGCTGATCAACTCGCTGCTTACCCGATACGCCGAGCAAAGAGCCACTGATCCGCTATCCACTAGGTCGACCCATTCCTCTGCCCGCGTCGCGATCGAAGCGGCCTGACCGAATGCAGGGTAAAAAGCAGACCGGCGTCAGTCGCAAAACTTGCGGACATTCACATCTGATGCGAGAAACATTAGAGTAGCATCAATAAGATTGCATGAGTAACGATTCGATCTCTGCACGCCCTTGTCGAGAGGCCTGGACCTAGTCCGACTTGGTCACCTTTAGTTGACTTCGACGCCCTCAGACTTCATCAATCTTCGTAATTGTCGCAGCATGATGCTGAAACGATCAACCTCGATGTACCACTCCGTATCATCGCTGCAATATTTGGGGTTCTCGGTAAGGTATATGTCTGGGTATATATTTTCCGGATACTCCGCTATCATCCTATCTTCTATCTTTTTCCACCGTTCGTAATACTTCGTATTATGTTCCCATTTTCGATCCCAACGGGGATGACAAATATCGTGCATAGCTTCCAGCGCAGCGTTATATTTCGTTTCCAAATTGGCTGATGGTTGTTTCGCTAGCTCTGCTCGGGGTATCTCTCCGGGGCCGACGATCAGCAACAGAACAGCGGCAATCGAATGCATGGTATCCTCCGTGGGGTTAATCGAATGTGGCCCATGCAATGAAAAAATACCCTAACTCTGAAAGCGGTGTGTTAGCATTTTTGTCGGACCTTCCCAATCACGTGCGCAGCGTTAAGGCGCTCGCTGACATAAACGCCCGCTACCGTACCTCCCTGCCCAAACAGTGGACGGGCCGCTAACGACCAATGTCGGTCGTTCTACCCTAAAGAATCTCCCGAACCTTCTCCGGCGGCCGCCCGAGCCGTACCCCCTTGTCCGTCTCGACCAGCGCGCGTTCGATCAGGATCGGGTCGGCGGCCATCGCGTCGAGGATCGCGTCGTCGCTCGCACCCTTCAACGCCTTGGCACCATCTTCGGCCGTCCGCAGCCCCTCGCGCGGCGTCATGCCGGCGCGGGTATAGAGCGTCGCCAGCTTCTCACGCGTCGGCGGATGCTTGAGATACTCGACCACCTCGACCTCGACGCCAGGCGTCGCATTGAGAATCGCCAGCGCCTCGCGCGACTTCGAACAGCGCGGGTTATGCCAGATCGTCGCCTTCACGCGTCAGCCTCCACCACGAAATCCACGTCGCGCCGTTCCGGCCCGATCGCGGTCCAGATCACCAGCACGACGACGGTGATGCCCGCCACCAGCGCCAGCGCGAGCCCGTAATTGCCGTCATGCGTCTTGGCGATCCAGCCCTGCAACGGCCCGTTGCGCGAGGCGATCAGATTGCCGAGCTGATAGGCGAACCCGGGGAACATGCCGCGCACCAGCGCCGGCGACAGCTCGTTGAGATGCACCGGCACGATGCCCCACGCGCCCTGCACCGCGACCTGGATGAAAAAGGCGCCGATCCCGAGCATCAGCGGCGTGCTGCTGAACGCCCAGAGCGGGATGAACGGCAGCACGAGCAACGCGGCGATGATGATCGCGCGCTTGC
>Ga0207676_10000413_pt1 | contig 36195 bp, 23 predicted proteins | sample KBSSwiS72_FD_184307 | JGI IMG/M metagenome (GOLD analysis project Ga0207676, IMG submission 184307) | Switchgrass rhizosphere microbial communities from Kellogg Biological Station, Michigan, USA - KBS Switchgrass S7-2 (SPAdes) (version 2) | ecosystem: Host-associated > Plants > Roots >...
CTCTCGCGATCTCGGGCGTAATCAAGATCGTCTACGACCTGCTGCTGCTCGCCACCTGCCGCAAGGTTCGGCCGCCGGAAGAGTCGGCGCGTCGGTACTCATGACACGTCGACGATGCTTGTCGGAGGGCGCGTTACGCTGAAGAGTTGCGCTTGTGCGGTCTCGCCAGCGCGCCGCCACCCACCGGACCTTGCTGATCCCCGGTCTTCGACCGTTCCTTGGGGTGCGACGTCGAGGTATTCGGGGGCCCGGTCTCTTTTCCTAGGAAGGCAACCGGCCGGGGCCTTGCGCTAGGGTTCTCGCAATTGTTGCAGCAGTCATCGACGGTCGGCGGGGGGCGTTGCCGGCAACGCCCCCCGAATTCGGCATCGCCTGTGGTTCGCCTACAATGGGCTACACACCGTTCGGGCCGAACGCGTGCAGCGCAAACCCCTTCCCTCGCTGAGGTCGAGATGAAGAGAGACAGCAACCGATTCGGATGGCGAGGAGCGGCCGACAGCATACGGCGTTTCTCGCATTGGAACAAACATGCGCAGCAGTGGCGTTATGTCAAAGCACCGCTGCGCCCGTGTGCCGAGGATATTGCACTGATCGAGCGCGCGCTCGCCGAAAACTTCCCGACGGAGACGACGTTGGACGCCCTGATGCTGGGCGTCACGCCGGAACTGGCAGCGAACAGCTGGATGCCGGCTCTGAATTTGGTCGCCGTGGACAATACGCTGGCGATGATTCAAAGCGTATGGCCGGAAAATGATGCGCACCGAACGGTACTATGCGGCAACTGGCTGCAATTACCGCTGCACGATGCGTGCATGAATCTCGCGATGATCGACGGCGGTTTGCCGGCGATATCGTTTCCAGATGCTCATCAAAAACTGGCGATGGAGTTGCATCGCGTACTCAAACCAGGCGGCCTCTTCATCGCGCGAATTTTTGCACGGCCCGGCAATACCGAATCGGTCGACGACGTGCTGATCGCCGCGCACGATCGACAGATAGGCAACTTCCACATTTTCAAGTGGCGGCTGGCTATGGCGCTACAGGACGGGAATGCAAACAGAGGAGTCCGCGTCGACGACGTATGGCGAAGCGTCGACAAGCACTTCGGTCAACCTGCCCGCCTGGCAGAGCTGACGGGCTGGCCGATCAATGAGATCAGCACAATCGACGCGTATCGAGGCAGTCAGGCGAGCTATCATTTTCCGAGCATCGGGGAAATGGTCGATGCGCTTGAAGACGCATTCCAATGCGTCGACGAAAAACGCGGCACCTACGAATTGGCCGAGCGCTGCCCGATCCTGGTATTCAGAAGAAGGGAAGGGCAGTGAGTCCTCGCCCGACCATGCCGATCTTCAAGACCAGCGTTCCGGAAATCGTCTGGCCGTCGGTGCCATCCAAAACCGCGGCGGCATTGCTCGCCCAGCTGTTCCAGCTTGAACAGAGCCAATGGCTGAGTGGACCGGCGCTGCTGGACCGGCAGTTGTTGCAGCTCGGGCAGCTGACGGCCCACGCCCATCGTCATTCGCCGTTCTATCGGCAGGTTTTCGATCAACACGCGATCGGAGCAAATGAGCTTTGGTCCGAAGAGAAGCTGAGGACCGTGCCGCCGTTGACTAGGCAGGCGCTTGTCGAGCAGGCCGCAATCATCCATTGCAGCGTGGTTCCTCAGGCACATGAACCGTCGCACAACGTTCAAACGTCGGGGTCCACGGGCCAGATTGTCGAGGTCAAGCGCACCGCACTCAACAACCTGATGTGGATGGCGCTCACGTTGCGAGACCATTTCTGGCATCAACGGGATTTTGCACAAAGCGCTGCCTTCGTCCGCGCCAATGCAAAGAGCCAGGACGACGATGCCATTGCGAAGAAGGACGGATGGGGGATACCTGTCTCGCTGCTTTTCGAAACCGGCCCGGCGTATCGGCAACCTTTGTCCCTGAGTGTGAGCGAGCAGGCGGCGTGGCTGTTGCGACGCGATCCCCGCTATCTGTTGACCTATCCGACGAATCTGAGCGCGTTGCTGGACGAGTTCGAACGGATCGGCCGTTTCCCTCCGCAGTTGAAGGAAGTGCGCACGATCGGTGAAACGTTTTCGGCAAGCCTGAAGGCGCGCTGCGAAAACGATTTCGCGCTCAAGACCGTAGACGTATACAGCGCACAGGAGGTCGGTGCGATCGCACTGCAATGCCCGGTGAGCGGGCTCTACCATGTGCAAGCGGAAAGCCTGATCGTCGAAGTCCTGAATGACGAGGGCACACCATGCAAGGAAGGAGAGGTCGGCCGCGTCGTGGTCACCGACCTGCACAACTTTGCCACGCCGATCATTCGCTATGAAATCCGCGACTATGCGGAAGCAGGCGGTGCGTGCCCGTGCGGCCGTGGGCTGCCTACGCTGAAGCGAATCCTGGGCAGGCGACGGAACATGGTCACGCTACCTGACGGCTCTCGACATTGGCCCTCGGTAGGTTTTCATGCCTTCCGCGGCATCGCGCCGATCCGGCAATATCAGGCGGTCCAACATAGCCTGGACACCGTTGAGATGAATCTCGTGGTCGACGCGCCGCTGACGGGCGAACAGGAAAAATTGTTGCGTCGAGTGATTCAGGATGCGCTGGGGTACCCGTTCAACGTGCGGTTCAGCTATTCCGACGCGGAGCTGCCCAAGACCTTGGGGGGCAAATTCGAAGAGTTCATTTCGATGATCTAGCGACGTCTGCGAATAGGCACCAGCAGCTGACAACGTAAGTGCGTTGTCGGCGGATTTGACAGTGAGTTTGGTCCGCGCTCGAATGTGGTGTAACTTCATTGCAAACTCAGTGACTTACGTCGTTTGGAATGAAGCTTGCGGGGAAGCACCTTCGCGGCGCGCTTGTGCGACGGGGTGTAAGCATTCCCGACGTTTCCCTCGGTTCGTCAGGAGATTGTTGGGCCGTCGACAAAACGGGCTTGTGGCTAGTTCGGGCGGTTTGCTATCCTCGGTGTGTGCAGCTGGCTTAGTCGACACATTTGCATTCCAAAAGAAACGATCAAAACTGGTCAGTCTACGTGTGTAAGGGATAAGGAGACACTATGTTCAGTCCGACTCGCACGGCCCTCTATGTGGCGATTTGTGCAATGGGCCTCGCGGCCACCGAAGCGAGCGCGGGATGCAAGATCATCAGCGGTACAAAGGTCTGCGCCGCGTGGATTACGGGGAGCGAAATCTGCTCGGTGGCGATCGACTCAGCCGCGGCCGGCATCGGCACGAGCGGCCTCACGGCGACGTGTAGCGTGCGCGGGGCGGGCATTTCGAGCGAACCACCACCTGATTTCTTCTGTGACGATTCCCAACTGACTGGCGCGCAGACGTGCGAGGGAAGCACGGACGCGGCAGCGCTTGCCGGGGTAAACACGAGCAGCAGTAGCAGCAACGGGTGGCACGGCACCAACCCCGCCCGCCAGGGGCCGAAGTGCAACCACGACAAGTTCGATCCGAACAAGAATCCGCAATGTGTCACGGGCTCCCCGGACCTTAGCGGCACCCTGCAAAGCCCGATAGATTTTCCGCTGACTTGCGACAAGAAGGGCATCTGCACTGGCACTGCCGAAGTCGGAGTGCCGGACGGCTCGTTCTGCAGCAACGGTCAGGATCTCGTCGACTTTACGGCCGACCAATTCATCGGCATCGTGGAATTCGACGGTCCTGAAGGCGGCGTCGTGCTGTTCCAGCACTGCACGCTGGACAATGGTGGGCACAACTACACGTGCACCGATATCACCAACGATGTCGATCAAGCCAGCTGCGGTTTCGGTGACTAGTAGTTATCTTTGAGCGGGTTGAGGGTGGCGTCGCGGTCGCCCTCAACCCGGACCGCTGGTTCGGCCGCAAAACTAGCGCTCAACCACTCCGGCATTTGGATTCAGTCCCGCCGGGCGAACCCCGCCGGCGCTTCCGTGCCGTCCAATTTCGGGCGAGTTAGAATTGCGCCCTCTGTACCCTCTTTGGCAAAGCGACCGCAATGAAATCCACGGAACGCCGAACGTATCCTGCAGCTGCCGCGGGCGACCTGACCGCTCGCTCTGCGACTCTAACCGTGTGGCGAGGATGGGCTGCGGCGGCATTGGGCGGCCTGGTCATCGCCTCGTACGGAATTACGGCGGCGCGCGCACAGGCCCCAACGAACGAGGCGCTCGCCGAAGTCAACGGGGAGGCGATCACCGCGAAGGAATTGCAAACGAAGCTCGGAGGCAAGCTCTCTCAGCTCGAGGAGCAGATCTACGCGCTCAAGCGAGCGGAGCTCGACGCCCTCATCGCGCAGCACTTGCTGGCCCAGGAAGCCGCAAGACGCGGTATCCCGGTTGCGGTCCTGATGGACGCCGAAGTGACGGCCAAGGTGACGCTGGTCACCGAGCAGGAGATCGATGAATACTACAACACCAACAAAGCCAGGATGCGCGGCGACGAGGCCGCCGCCCGTGCCCAGATCCGGACGCGGCTCCAACAGCAGAAGCTGAACGCCCGCCAGGAAGCCTTCCTCGCTTCCCTCCGGTCCAATGGGAAGATCGTCGATCGCCTCGAGCCTCCGCTCGCGGCCCGCGTCGACGTGGCCGTGGCGGGAGCGCCCGTACGCGGCGCGCCTGACGCTCGCGTGACCGTCGTCGAATTCTCCGATTTCGAATGTCCGTTCTGCAAGCGGGCCAATGGCACCATGGCAAGCCTACTGGAGAAGTACTCGGGCAAGATCAAGCTCGTCTATCGCGACTTTCCGCTCGAAAACATTCACCCCCTGGCGCGGCGGGCCGCGGAGGCCGCACGGTGCGCTCGAGACGGCGGGAAGTTCTGGGAGTATCACGACGTTCTCTTTGCCCAGTCGCCCAAGCTCGCGCCGGAGGACCTCCAGCGCTATGCAGTCCAGGTAGGCCTCGACGCCAAGAAATTCGACGCCTGCCTCACGAGCGGTGCTCAGAGCGCCGGCGTCCAAAGCGATATCGACGAGGGCCAGCGCCTCGGCATCACGGCGACGCCTGTGTTCTTTATCAATGGACGGTCCGTGCGAGGCGCTCAGCCGGCCGAAACGTTTGCGCGGGTGATCGACGACGAGCTGGCACGAACCTCTCGCGTTGCTGCCAAGACCCAGTAGCCGGGGCAGGCGGCCGCCTACGCTTTAACCAGATGCTCGAACGCACCGTCCCAATTCTCGGGCAGAGACTTGTCGCGCATCATCCGGCACCGCTCTCCCATGACGGACGAAGGACCATCGTCCGGGCATAAGTCCAGGCATTGCCTGAAGAGCTCCGAAGCCTCGTCCCAGCGCCGGCCTCGATAGGCCTTCAGTGCAGCGGCGTAACGCACGAGCATCTGCTCCCGCGCTGGAGGCAGCACCGCGTCGGCCACTCCCAGAAGCTCGTAAATCTGCAGCGCCTGCGTGCGCCCCATGACCTGCACCTTGTCGAGCTCGCGCAACCGGAAAGTGCTTCCGATCAGGTCGGCGGTTTGTTCGCCGATCATGATGTCGGTCCTGTAGACCTTATTCAGCTGTTCGAGGCGCGACGCCAGGTTCACCGAATCGCCGAGCACGCTGTAATTGAAGCGATACTTCGACCCGTAGTTGCCGACCAGCATCGGGCCCGAGTTGATGCCGGTGCGGGCTGACAGTGGTGGCCGGCCAAGCTTCGCCCACTCGAGCGCCAGCACGTGGCGCGCGTCGCGCATCGCGAGCGCTGCAGCACAAGCGAGCTTGGCGTGGTCGCGCTGCGCGACCGGCGCCCCGAAGATCGCCATCAGCTCGTCGCCGACGTAGGTGGCGATCATCCCGCGGCTGGCGAACACTAACTCGGTCATCCTGTCGTAATATTCGCTGAGCACTCCCATGATCTGGGCGGGCGTGTAATTCTCGGAGTACCTCGTGAAGCCCGCCAGGTCGGTGAAGAGGACCGAAAGCACCCTCTCCTCGCCCCCAAGTTTCAGCCGCTCGGGATCCTTCAGCACCTGCTCGATCACCTCGGGCGAAACGTACTGTTGGAAGGTCCTGGTGACCCGCCTGCGCTCGCGCTCTTCGGTGAGGTAGCGGTGGACGGTCAGCATCATATAGGTCGCGAAGAGAGCGAAGACCGGATAGACCATGTTCAACCACACGTGGGCGGTAACGAAAAGCTCGTAGGCGACCCCCACAAAAATGACGAAGAGCCCCACGACCAGGACGAGACCGCCGAGGGCGCTGACCCGCGGCACGACGGCCCAGGCGAGCAATGGCAGGATTACGATCGCCAGCAGATCGAAGACCTGCGACCAACGCGGCCGCGCGATCAAATCTCCGGTGAGAATATTGTCGATGACGGTGGCGTGGATTTCAGGGCCGGAGGACACGGGCCCGAACGGCGTGCTGCGGATGTCGCCGATACCGATCGCGGTCGCCCCTACCAGGACGATCTTGTCCATGAACGTGCCGCTCGGCAGCCTGCCTGCCAGGATGTCGCTAATAGAGTAATGGGGGAAGGTCTTCGGCGGCCCACGGTAGTTGATCAGCATTTCGCCGGCCTCGTCGGTGGGGACGAAGCGATCGCCGACCTGAACCCCCTCGACGCCCTCCGCCCGCACGCGGACCGACAGCGGGGGCTTGCCTAGGTAGTGCCAGACGCTCAGCAGGGACAATGGCGGAAACAGGTCTTCTCCATCCTGGATCACCAATGGCATCCAGCGGACGACACCGTCGGGGTCGGTGGCCACGGTGAAGTAGCCTGACGACGCTGCTGCTGCGGTGAAGATTTCGAGGTTGCCCTGCGGCGAGTAGGCCTTCATGAGGGGCACTGACGTGGCGCTTTGAGTCGTGTAGGAGACGAGCGGATATTTAGAATCGACGATTCCCCGGAGTTGGCGCTCCATCCCGGCTTCATTGAGCTCGTACCCGACCTCGGCCGCGCTCATGTGGAAGAAATAGCCGAGCACGATCGCCGCCTTTGATCGCTCCAGCGCACGTACGAGGGTGCGATCGTTATCCGCGTCGATCCGGCTCTCCCGGATGAAATCGGCAAGCTGCGGAATCTGTACGTGCAGCGAGTCGACCTTTCGAGCCAACTGATCGACGAGCTTAAGCCGCGAGTTCTCGTCAGGTTCGGCGAAGGTTACGTCGAACGCGATGACCCTGGCGCCGTCACGCGAGAGCGCGTCGATGAGCGCCGCAATCCTCGATCTCGGCCACGGCCAACGTCCCTCGGCCTCGACGCTCTTTTCGTCGATCGCCGCCAGCACTACGGTCGGCTTGGGCGCGATCGGGCCGCGGGTGCGGAATCGCAAGTCGAGCCAGTTCAGCTCGATCCGGTCGAGAACCGGAGTCCCGGCTGCGAAAAGAAATATGACGACGGCAATCGTCCCCAGGGTCAGCCATACGGGATCGAGCAGCACCGACTTGAGCTGCGAAGGCGTGATACGGAGACGGTCGGGCAGACGCTTCATGGGTGATGCTACGCGTCACCTCTCGATTCGGCATGGGACGCATCCCGCGATGAACAGCTCGCGGGGAAGATTCTCGAACCGGAAGGCAGTAACCGACGACTACGGCAGTGACACCGACACTCGTGCGAACAGCATGCGGGTCGGCTGCAGCGTCGGGTTACGAACGTCCGTGTCGAAGAAATTGAACTTCTTGTCTGTTAGATTCGTGCCGCCGACCGCGATGAATCCGTAGCGCTTGGGCAGCCGGTAGGTCAGCATCGCGTCGACGACGGTGAATGACGAGCTGACTTCGGTTCCGTCGACCAATGCACCGTTCTGGTGGACGTAGGTGGCGGTAACGTTCGCGCCGAATCCGGAAGGGTGGAAGAACTTCGCCGCCACCGGGACTCGCTCCGTCTTCAAGTTCTGCGGCACATCGCTCAATCCCTCGGATTCCAGCCGCTCGTAGAGGTACTGAGCGCTCAATGCAAACCATGGATGCGGCGTCCAGAACGCGTAAGCCCGCCCGAAGTATTCCTTGATGTTCTCCTTCACAAGGAACGGGTTTTCGGGGTCGTCGACGTTGACGAAGGGCGACTTGAGATCGCGCTTTGAGGCCTCCACACCGACGAACAGATCGCTTGCGAACTTCTGATCGATTCCGACACCGTAACGCCACGACGACGCGCCATTGACATCGTCGAAAAACTGCTCGAATCCGGCGACCTGCGTCGGCTCGAGGGTCTGGTCCGTCACAAGTGTGCGCTTCAAGACCCTGAATGCGGCTGCGCGCACCGTCGTGGCCGGGGCGGGGTTCCACATCACGCCGAATTTCGGGTTGACCTGGTTCTTGCCGCTGATCTCGATGCTGTCGCCGTTCAGGAAATCGCCGCTGACCCCGGCCGTAAAGGTCACCGTGTTCACGGGCTTGAAGTAGCCATACGCGTACACGTTGAAATGCCGGATATTGGTGCTCGCCGTGTCCATGATTTCGAAGTCACCTGGACCATCGGGGGGCGGCACAAAGAAGTCGACCGTCGTGTCGAGATGCCCCTTGACGTCGGCGTAACCCGCTCCGCTCACGAGATTGAACTTGGGCGAGCGGTACAGATACTGCACCTCGCTGCTCACGGCCCGCTCGGGCTTCGTCAATTTGAGCAGCGTGACCGGGTCGCCCAACGAATCGTCGGTAACGCTAGCCTTGGAATCCTGATAGATGACCGACGCGAGAACAATGGAAGACGGTGAGAAGGTGTACCGGAAACCGACGCGGCCGGTGTCGGTCTCGGTGTTGTCTCTCTCGCCGGGGGAGAAGGCGTCGGCGAAAAAGCGCAGCGCCAGGTCACCGGTCGTTGTCTTCCTGTGCCGGTATTCCGCCTGCACGCTCGCCTGCGGCGTGAGGTCGTACTGACCAAAGACATCGAAGATCTGGTCGTCCTGGTCGGCGTTGGCCCGGAACCCGTCGGTCTTGAAACCGGAGTACCCGACGCTGAAGGAGCCCTTGCCGGCGATCCCGGCCGCGATGGCGTCGCCGGCGTACGTGCCATTCTCGCCGCCCATGCCGTTCAATTGCACGGTGTAACCGTCGCTGGTGAACAGCGGATTGAATTCGCTGAAGGATGCCGTGCCGGGGCCGCCCGAGCTGATCAGGAGCAAGTTGCTCACTGCAGCCCGGGGCTGCAGCGGCGTCATGTTGATCGGCTGCAGCAGCTGTGACTGGAGAAGCTCGCTTACCCGGCCGATCTCGTGCCGCGGCAGCGCCGAGTAGCTATCGGACAGAAACCGATGGGCGGAGAAGTTGGAGGGGTCGGCGTCGACCGACTTGAAGCCTTCGTTTAGAGCTAGCTGCTGGAAGCCGAGATCGGTGTAGATGCGCGCCAGACTGGCGCTGCGCGCAGCATTGTCCGAGTCGAGCAGAAGCTCCGACCTATAGACCGCACGGTTGTCGTTGAGCGCGATGGCCTTTTCCATTTCCTGGAGCGCTTCGACCGGCCGGTTCGTTGTCTGCTTTTGAATCGCATCGTAAAAGTATGGCGTCGGATCCTTGGGATCGAGCTCCTTCGTCACCTTGTATTCGCGCTCGTCGCGCGGATAGAGTTTCTCCTCGTAGTAAGCCTTGCCGAGATAGCTGCGTACGAGGGCATTGCCCGGGTCGAGGCTGGCGGCAATCTCGAGGTCGCGCGCCCCGTCGTCGAGCCTGCCTTCCCGGATCTTCGAGAGCCCCAGACCGAGCCTTGGCAGGGGATCGGCTTGGTCGAGCAGGATCGCCTTCTCGAAGGCCTGCCGAGCCTCCGCCGTCCTCACCTGAGTCAGGTAGGCGAAGCCGAGCACGGTCTGGGTCCGCGCGAGATTCGGATCGAGTTCGACGGCCTTCTGCGCCGCGGCGAAAGTCTTGTCGAGATCGCCGAACGACGAGTCCAGTTCCGCAAGCCGCGCAAACGCCAGCGCATTCTGCGGATCCGCCTCGACGGCTTTCTGAACGCTCGCCCGCGCACCCGGCAGGTCAAACCGGGCCTGTTGCGCGTAGGAGAACGCGATCCATGCGGTGGACGAACTCGGATTGGCGGCGACGTTCTTCTGGGCAATTTCGAAGGCCTTGTCCTTCTCGTTCTGGACTAACGAGATGACTGCCTGGAGGCTCAACGCGTTGGCGTCGCTGGGGTTGAGCTGCAGAGCACGATCGATGTCCGCGCGGGCCGTGTCCACGCGGCCGACCGCAAGCAGCAGATGCGCGCGATAGGCGAAGAACCGCGGGTCCCGAACGTCGGCAGGGGCGTTCTCCAGATCCTGCAACGCCTTCGCAAGATCTCCCCTGCCATATGCCTCGCTGGAGCTGCGCACCATGCCCTGCCAGCCCGCCGCCGCCGGGAACTCGCCGGGACGGAAATAGACGACGGGCGGGTAATACAGCGCCCATTGCACCGCGTCCCGCGGTCGCACCACGGTGCGCAGAACAGGCGCCTTACCGGCCTGGGCTACCGCCGACTGACCGCTGGTCAGCGACAGGCTACCCGCCGCGTTCTCGGCCGCGACCGTTCCTTCGAATACCGTAATCAACGTCTGCTCAGGTTCGATGCTGATGAAAAACTCAGTCCCGCGGACCCCGGCGACGGTGAATGGCGTGTTCACCTCCAAGCTGCGGGGACCACGGCTGAAGATGTTGGTCGCGCCGCGAAGGAGATCGACGACGCCGGTGGTCTGCTCCTTCGGCGCCTCGACGGTGATAGTCGTGTTGGCGTTTAGACGCAGAACCGATTGATTGAGCAGCGCGATGTCCGCGCGGCTGTTCGCCTGGACGCGAATCGAATCACCCGGACAGAAGGTGTCGTTCAGCTTGACCGGCTGCCATTGCGCATCGGCGGCCCGCTTCGCATCCACGATGCCTTGAACGGAAACCGCTCTCGCCGGCGCCGGCTCGCAGGGCCTCCCGGGTGAGGCGCCTTGGGCATGGACGCCGCCCACCGGGAGCATAGTAGCGACTGTTACCGTGAGTATTTGCAACGCCGCACGGAATCGCGCCAGACCCATGCAAGGTGTCCGATCGTCCATGGCCCCCCCCTTGTCAAGTGGGACTCTGCACATGCGTAGAACGCGTGTCAAGCCGCTAGCCGCCCGATCGAGTCAGCGGGATTCGCTGATTTTTCGCCCTCGTCGAACGTGCCGCCTGCGGCGCCGAGAATGGCGATCGTCAGGGCGATTGCTCGACGATGTGCGTGAGCACCAGGTGGTCGCCGCACACATCGAAGTAGTAGTCGTTGAAGTACTTCTTGCCGCTGGCCTTCACGCCTTCTCCTCGGACTTGGCCCGCGCCGGGTTTGTCCCAGGGATCGCCCGGCGTGCCCGGCGTCAGGAAGCGATCGGCGAAGATCAGGAAGTCGGCGTCGATGCCGTCCATGCCGCGGATGGCAGCGCTTTGCTTCGAGTCGAATCCCAGCGCTGCGAGCATCGCCTTCAAGTCCTTCTTCAGCGCTGCATCGCGCAACGCCACGTACGCAGCGGTTATCGCCGGCGCACCCGGCTTCGGTGTCGTTGCTGCCAGCTTCCGCTTCTGCTGCCGATCGCCCTCGCTTATCTGGTCGAACTTGGGCGTCGACAACGGCAGGTCGAATTCGTATTTGCCGTACTGCCGGTGCGTGACACTGCCAGAGGCGCGACCCGCGTCGGTCTTCAAAGTGCTCGACCAGTCGCGTGGGGTCAGATCGTTGAGGCTGCCGCCGAACGGCGTGCCCGCGCTGAAGTATTTCGACCGTCCGGCTGCGTCGAGCGTTATTTCGCCGAAACTCGCGTTCCGCAACTTCGCCAGCGCGCGCGCCTGCGTCAGCGGGCAGGCGGAGTCGACGAGCATCGGAGAAGCGATCGGCTTGCTGGCCACGTAGACGACGGTGCCGCCGCCGTTCATCGACGGATACGCAATGCCGTCGACCAGGTCGAACTCGCCGATGTTGACCTCCTTGATGTGACCCTTGACCGGCGCCGGGTAGGCGTACGGCGCGGGTTTCGCTTCGACGGTCTTGTGCGCGCCGGCGTCCGCCTTCGGCGCGCCGCCGCCCGCTCCCTGCTCGTTGCCGCAGCCCAGTAGCAGCAAAGCCGCCGTGCACGCGGCAAACCCTTGCAGTCGCTTCGTAGCCATCGCTCCCCTCCTCCGTCGGCCGAGTCCTTGAAGCTTAGCGAAATTGGCGATAATCCGCTCGAGTGAAGCTCCGACCGATCGCAGTGGTGCGAACGCGTCGGCCGGTATCGTCAGCTGACCAAGTCCATTAAGATAAGCCCCGATCGATAGCGACGCCGGAGGACCATGGCCACCACACCGATGCCTCTTTCCGAGGCCGCGCCGCGCTGGGCGTGGTTGCCCAAGCCCGGCACGTGGAAGTACTACGCACTGCTAGGCGCCGTCGGCATCCTGATCCTCGGTCCGCTGGGCGGCGTCGCAGCGTCGTACATGAACTTCTCGCTGGGCTTCTTCGTCGGCGGGCAGGTTCTCGCCGGAATACTCGGGTCGACAGTAACCTTCGGCTACGGCGCGGCCGGACGTCACGGCGCCAATTACATCCAGACGACGGCGGCTTCGGTCGCCGGCATGAGCGCGATGGCGGTCGTCATCCAGGCGATGACCTGGATGGGAATGCCGGCCCCGCCGATGTGGCAACTCGTCCTCTACATGATGTGCATCGGCATGTTCGGCGTCGGCGTAGGCATGCTCTACACGCCGATCCTCGTCGACCGCCTGCAGCTCACGTTTCCGTCGGGACTCGCCGTCGCGAACATCCTGCGCGCGCTGACCGATCCCGACCTGCTCCGGCAATCGGTGTCGCGGCTGTTCGGCGGCATGGCGCTCGGCGTCGCCGGCGGCATCGGAAGCGCGAAGGTCGCAGCGCTCGGTGCGATCGATCTGTCAACCTCGACGTTCGGCGCCGGCATGATCGTCGGAGCGCGAATCGGCATCGCGGCGATCGTCGGCGGGCTTGCCGGCTGGGCGATGATGCCGTATTTCATCTCCATCGGATGGCTGCAGCCGAACGAGCCGTTCCGAAAGATCACGTTCCTGATCGCCCTCGGCATGATCATGGGCGCTGCGATCGTAGACGTGTCGCTGATTCTCTTCCGCGCCTGGCAGCGCTCGCGCCAGGTCAAGGCGGAGGTAGTCGAGCAGGAGGATTGGAAGAAAACGAATACCCGGCGACTCGTCGCCTGGGTCGTGTTCTGGGGTATCTGCATCGTTGTTGTCGGTTCGCAGGTCCTGCACCAGCCGGTCGGCTATCTGGTGATGGCAGTGCTGCTCGTATTCGTGTTCGCGCTGGTCAACGGGATATCCCTCGGCATCACCGACTCGAACCCGATTTCCTCCGCGTTCGTCGTCACCGTGGTCCTGATGGCGGGCATCGGCTTGCGCGATCCGATCGTCGGGATGATGGCGGCGACGGTCCTGTTGGTGTCGACCAGCGAAGCTTGCGACATGCAGCAGGACCGGTCGACGGGCTGGCGGCTCGGGACCAACCGGATGATCCAGTTCCGCTTCCAGGTGGCCGGCATCGTAATGGGCGCGATCATGGCCGTGGTGTTCGCCAAGCTCTTCATGAGCGCGTACCCTGTGCTGGGCCTCGATCAGACGACGATGCCCGCCGACCAGCAGCCCGCGCAATGGTCGTCGGCGATGACCTACAAGTTCGTCGGCGTGCTGCGCAGCCTCACCGACGACAAGCCCTACCAGCGTACGGCGATCTGGGTCGGCATCCTGATCGGATTCGTGACCGAGTTCCTGCGCAAGTACATCAAGTCGCGCGAGCGATACCAGGCGTTCGTGAAGTCGGGCCGGGTGGGGTTCAGTACCGATTTCGTCCTCGACGCCATCGTGCTTCCGTCGCCCTATGCGTCGTCGTTCGGCGGATTCCTCAACCTGATGACGTCGGCGTGGTTCGCGGCCGGCGGTGTGCTGTCGAGCTTCATCAACAGCCTGCCGAAGCGCAAGGACAAGCCCGCGGCGTTGCCGAGCGACATGAGCACGACGTCGCTGGTCGGCGGCGGCTTGATAGCAGGCGACGCACTGGCGGCGCTGGGCTTGGGCATCGCGGGACTGCTCGGCACTTTGTTCGGCTGACACCAGCGTCTCGACGGCGCCGACGGCCGCCGCAACTGGTATTGCCCCGAACCAATCGATGGGGCCCCGCCGCCCCAAGGCGGGGGGCGTCTGCTAGCTGATCAAAGGCGTTGGACCGGTGGATCAAAGCCATAGACCAGTATAATACCAATTGACTAACTGGTATTTCCGGTACAAGCTAGCCGGATTCCCCGTTCGCAGGCGTTGAATCCATTGAACCCCGCCCGATCGACGGCGATCCGCTTCCACATCGGCATCGACGGCGGGGGCACGCATACGCGCGCGCGGCTCGCGTCCACCGACCGCGCGGTGCTGGGCTTCGCCGCGTCGGGACCGTCCGCGCTCGGCCAGGGAATCGAGCAGGCATGGCAGCACATCGTGCAGGCCGTCGACGGCGCGTTTGCCGACGCGGGGCTCGCCCCCGCACCGCGCGAGCAATGCGCGCTGGGTCTGGGGCTCGCCGGCGCCAACGTGCGGCAACGTTGCGAAGAATTCTTCCGCCGCGCGCCGCCGTTCGCTGAGATCGCACTGGACACTGACGCGTATACGACCTTGCTCGGTGCTCACGAAGGACGACCCGGGGCGATCGTCGCGGCCGGTACCGGCAGCGTCGGTGAAGCGTTGCGCCGCGATGGTCTGCGTGTGGCGGTCGGCGGGTGGGGATTTCCCGTCGGCGACGAAGGCAGCGGCGCGTGGCTCGGATTGCGCGCGATGCGCGAGACGCATCGCGCGATCGACGGCCGCGCCCACGTCGGCCCACTGGTCGGGGCCGTTCTTGCGGTGGCGGGCACATCGCGCGAGGCGTTGTTGGGCTGGTGCGATCGACCGGGGCAGAACGCCTATGCCGAGCTCGCGCCGCTGGTGTTCGACGCGGCCGCGACCGATCCGTTTGCCGCCGCCCTGCTAGATCGCGCGGCGCGCTCGCTCGAGGAAATAGCGGCCGCGCTCGACCCCGAGAGAGTGCTGCCGCTGGCAATTTTCGGCAGCATCGGGCAAAGGCTGCTGCCTCGTTTCGAACCACCGATCCAGGCGCGGTGCGTCGAGCCCGCAGGGGACTCCGCCGACGGCGCGCTTCGCCTCGTCGGCCAGGCGCTCAGTGAGCTGGGCGGAAGCGAGCGATGAAAGGTCGCCCGTTCGAGTTTCGCGTAGACGCAAGAGCGGCCTCGCCCCTATACATGCAGCTCGCGCAAAAGCTTGCGCAGGCGATACGCAACGATGACTACCAGCCCAACGAAGCGTTGCCGTCAGAGCGGGTGCTGTCGGAATCGCTCAGCTTGTCGCGCGTGACGGCGCGCAAGGCGATCGATCAGCTGGTCGAGCAGGGACTGGTCGTGCGTCGGCGCGGCTCGGGCAACTACATAGCACCTCGGGTCGAACAGCCGCTGTCGCGCCTGACCAGCTTTTCCGAGGAGCTGCACCGGCGCGGCTTCACGCCTTCGTCGCGCTGGCTCGCACGCGGCTGCACCGCAGCGGCGCCCGACGAGCAGCTCTCGCTGGGCTTGTCGCCAGGCTCGCGCGTCGCGCGCCTCGAGCGGTTGCGCCTGGCCGACAACGTGGTCATGGCCTACGAAGTCAGCGTGCTTCCCGAGCAGGTTCTGCCGGATCCTTCGCAGGTCGATGCATCGCTGTACGCGCATCTGGCGATGCTGGGCCGCGCACCGGTGCGCGCGCTGCAGCATCTTCGCGCGCTCAACGCCGACGCGCGGCTCGCGCAATTGCTCGAAGTGCCGACCGGACGCGCGGTCCTGTTCATCACCCGGGTTGGCTACCTGGACACCGGGCGGGCAGTCGAACTCACGCATTCGTATTGCCGCAGCGACTATTACGATTTCGTCGCCGAGACCAGGCGCCAAGCGTGAGCGCGTTGCGCATCGAAGGACACATCCTGACGCCGCAAGGCTTCGTGCGCGGCGTGCTCGAGCACGAAGAAGGCCGCATCACGCGCGTCGAAGGCACGCTGCGGACCGAGGACCAGGCGAGGAGCGAAGCGCAAGGGCTGGTGCTGCCCGGATTCATCGATACGCACGTGCACGGCGGCGGCGGCAGCGACACGATGGAAGGCGGCGAGGCGATTGGCCGCATCGCCCGGTTGCATGCACGGCATGGGACAACGTCGCTGCTGGCCACGACGATGACGGCGCCGCTATCCGAGGTGGAAGCGGCGATGCGGGCGCTGGCGCCGGCCTGCGCGAGTCGTGCACCCGGTGCGGCGCGCGTGCTCGGCGTGCATCTGGAAGGCCCGTACATCAACCCGGGAAAACTCGGCGCACAGCCCGACTTCGTCCGCCCAGCATCGATCGACGAAATCCACGCGCTCAATGCGCTGGCACCGGTCCGGCTGATCACGCTGGCGCCGGAGCTGCCAGGCAATCTCGATATCATCGTCGTGCTGCGCGCCGCCGGATTCCAGGTCCAGATCGGCCACACGCTCGGCAGCTACGAGGACGGCGTCGCCGCGCTCGAGCGCGGCGCCGGCGGCTTCACCCACTTGTTCAACGCGATGACCGGCATGCATCACCGCGAGCCGGGCATCGTCGGCGCCGCACTGGCGCACGCCCGCTACGCCGAGATCATTCCCGATCTGCTGCACGTCCACCCGGGCGCGATCCGCGCGGCGCTGCGCGCGATTCCCTGCCTGTTCTGCGTGACCGACTCGACCGCCGCGACCGGCATGCCCGACGGCGACTACCGGCTCGGACGCCACCGCGTGACCAAATGCCTCGGCGGCGTGCGCCTCGCCGACGGCACGCTCGCCGGCAGCACGCTTACCATGGATCAGGCGCTGCGCAACCTGATCACCATCGGACTGAGCCTTGAAGACGCATCGCGGCGAGTATCGACGTGCGCGGCCGAATACCTGGGGCTGCCCGACCGCGGCCGTTTGGCCGAGGGCGTGCGCGCCGACTTGGTGGTCGTCGACCGCGACCTGCATCTGCAGCGGGTGATCGCCGAAGGTGAAGAGCTCGATCTCGCGCCTTCGTCCGACGCGGTCCTGTGAGGCGTCAAATGCCAAGCGGTCCAGCGCGACGTGCCACGATGAAGCAGCGGGAACATTCCGCGGGCCGGCTCGACCCCGGCGCGCTAGTGATGGTCGGCATCCAGGGCAAAGTACTGGACACTGAGCAGGCGGCCTTCTTGCGCCGGAATCGTATTCGCGCCGTCGTTCTCTTCCGTTCCAATCTGGGCAGCGAAACCGAGGTGCGCGCGCTGACTGCCGCGTTGCGCAAAGCCATGGGCCCGAGGGCGCTGATCGCCATCGATCAGGAAGGAGGCGCGGTCATCCGTGCGACTTTCCTGCCGCATCCGCCCGCGGCGATGGCGCTCGGCGCGGTGGGGAGTGGGGTTCTGGCCGAAGAGGTGGGAGCTGCGGTTGCACGCGGCGTGAAGAGTCTCGGATTCAACTGGAATTTCGCCCCGGTGGCCGACGTCAACAACAATCCGGCGAATCCGGTGATAGGCGTGCGCAGCTTCTCGTCGAACCCTTCCGAAGTGGTGCGACTGGCCGGCGCCTGGATGCGTGGCGCATTGCGCGAAGGTGTGGCCTGCTGCATCAAGCATTTTCCGGGACACGGCGACACCCGCGTCGATTCGCATCGGGAGCTGCCGGTGGTCGACAAGTCGAGGCAGGCCTTGCGCGCGCTGGAGCTCAAGCCCTTTCGCGCGCTGCAGAGCAAGGCACCCGCGATCATGACCGCGCACATCGTCTATCCTCGCATCGATTCCGAACATCCGGCGACGCTGTCGCGCAAGCTGCTGCGAGGTGTGCTGCGCGAAGCGTGGGGCTACAAAGGCGTGATCATCACCGACTCGCTGGTGATGGAGGCCATACAGGCGCGCTACGGGCACGATCGTGCTGCGGTGCTGGCGCTGCAGGCCGGCGCCGACATGGTGATGGCGCTGGGAAGCCAGGACCAGCAAGCCGCTGCTCTGCGGTCGATCTCCGGTGCGATCGACGATGGCTCGCTTGCGGCCGACGCGTTGAGGCGTTCATCGCTTCGCCTCGACGATCTGGCCCGGCGATATCCGGTGCGGCAGACACGCTACGCGCGAACGCGCCGTGAGTCCGATCAAGAGCTGATGAATCGCGCCTGGGCGCTGGCGCTCACTCCGATCGGCGACCCGCGCCCGCCACTGAAGGGCAAGCCGTTGCGGGTGGTCACGCAGCGCCGGGTTCCGACCGATGGCGTGTCTGAAGCCGGTCCCTCGGGCGCGGCTGTCGCTTCGCTGTTCGCATCCTTCGGCGGGGTCGACATCGTGCAAGTCGACGACTTGCAAAGATTGGACTGGAACCGGCTGCCCGACGACGGTTGCGCCACCGTTCTCGTTTCCAACCAGCGCGCGCGCTACGGGGACGCGTCACGGCGCTGGCGGCCGCAGCTGCACCTGGCGTTGTGGAATCCTTTTCAGGTGCTGGATATTCGTGCGCCGGCAATCGTCACCTGGGGCTTTGCCGATGGCGCATTGGCAGCGTTGCGGGCATGGCTCGAAGGCCGCGCCGCGGCGCCCGGCCATGCGCCGGTGCCGCTGGCTCTGCCTGCGCCCGCGCCGCAGCCGCCGACGCGTAATCGCCACGCAACAGCCGCCCGGACGACAAAAAAATAAATCAACGACTTAGCCCCAGTCGGTAGTCCACAGCGTTTGTAAAAGTTACACGGTCTTAGAAATTCCCCCGCCCCTCTGCCGGTATCGCCTCCAAAAGGAGAATGATCCCGCTTGTCACGTCAATCGCTAGCGTGCGCAAACTTGTGCATAATTTGTCGATCATTTGCCGCAGCGGACGCGACCTGAATCACGATCCGACTGCAATCGGAGAATTGTCATGAAAGTCATTGAACGCTCGATAACGCCGGCCAACGAGATGACGGTCATCCTCGGCGCGCTGAACGCGCTGCGCCGGGGCGACGCCGGAGTTCGACTGCCGGCCAACTGGCTCGGCGTATCGGGACGCGTCGCGGACGTGTTCAACGAAGTGGTCGAGCGCAACGAACGGATGGCAAGCGAGCTCGAGCGTCTGTCGCGCGTCGTCGGCAAGGAAGGCAAGCTCGGCAAGCGCGGATCGCTCGGCGACGTGACCGGGTTCTGGCGCGACTCGATCGGTGCGGTCAACCTGCTGATCGACGATCTGGTGCATCCGACCAGCGAAACGGCGCGCGTGATCGGCGCGGTCGCGCAGGGCGACCTGGCGCAGACGATGGCGCTCGAGGTTGACGGCGCGCCGCTGCAAGGCGAGTTTCTGCGCACCGCCAAGACCGTGAACAAGATGGTCGACCAGCTCGGATCGTTCGCCGCGGAAGTCACGCGCGTGGCGCGCGAGGTCGGAACCGAGGGCAAGCTCGGCGGACAAGCCAAGGTCAAGGGTGTCGCAGGGACCTGGAAGGACCTGACCGAGAGTGTCAACTCGATGGCGAGCAACCTGACGGCACAGGTGCGCAACATCGCCGACGTGACGACCGCCGTCGCGACCGGCGACCTGTCGAAAAAGATCACCGTCGACGTCAAGGGCGAAATCCTCGAGCTCAAGAACACGATCAACACGATGGTGGACCAGCTGCGCTCGTTCGCGGCGGAGGTTACGCGGGTCGCACGCGAGGTAGGCACCGAAGGCAAGCTCGGCGGCCAGGCGGACGTCAAGGGCGTGGCAGGGACGTGGAAGGACTTGACCGAGTCGGTCAACTCGATGGCGTCGAACCTGACCGGTCAGGTACGCAACATCGCCGACGTGACCAAGGCGGTGGCCGGCGGCGACCTGTCGAAAAAGATCACCGTCGACGTCAAGGGCGAAATTCTCGAGCTCAAGAACACGATCAACACGATGGTCGACCAGTTGTCGTCGTTCGCGTCGGAAGTCACGCGCGTGGCGCGGGAGGTCGGAACCGAAGGGCGACTGGGTGGACAGGCCGACGTACAGGGCGTCGCGGGCACCTGGAAGGATCTGACCGAGTCGGTGAACTCGATGGCGTCGAACCTGACCGCGCAGGTGCGCAACATCGCCGACGTGACGACTGCCGTCGCGACCGGCGACTTGTCGAAAAAGATCACCGTCGACGTCAAGGGCGAGATCCTCGAACTCAAGAATACGATCAATACGATGGTCGACCAGCTGCGCTCGTTTGCGGCGGAGGTGACGCGGGTCGCGCGCGAAGTCGGAACCGAAGGCAAGCTCGGCGGTCAGGCCGATGTGCAGGGCGTGGCGGGAACGTGGAAGGACCTGACCGACAGCGTGAACTTCATGGCCAGCAACCTGACCGGCCAGGTGCGCAACATCGCCGACGTGACGACCGCCGTCGCGACCGGCGATCTGTCGAAAAAGATCACCGTCGACGTCAAGGGCGAGATTCTCGAGCTCAAGAACACGATCAACACGATGGTCGACCAGCTGTCGTCGTTCGCGTCGGAAGTTACCCGCGTGGCGCGCGAAGTCGGCACCGAAGGCGCACTCGGCGGTCAGGCCGACGTGCAGGGCGTCGCCGGCACGTGGAAGGACCTGACCGAGTCGGTCAATTCGATGGCGTCGAACCTGACCGGCCAGGTGCGCAACATCGCCGACGTCACCAAGGCGGTGGCCAGCGGCGACTTGTCGAAAAAGATCACCGTTGACGTCAAGGGCGAAATTCTCGAGCTCAAGAACACGATCAACACGATGGTCGATCAGCTGCGCTCGTTCGCTTCCGAAGTCACGCGCGTGGCGCGCGAGGTCGGCACCGACGGACGTCTGGGCGGACAGGCCGACGTGCAGGGTGTGGCGGGAACGTGGAAGGACCTGACCGAGAGTGTGAACTCGATGGCCAGTAACCTGACCGGCCAGGTGCGCAACATCGCCGACGTCACCAAGGCGGTGGCCAGCGGCGACCTGTCGAAGAAGATCACCGTCGACGTCAAGGGCGAAATCCTCGAGCTCAAGAACACGATCAATACGATGGTCGATCAGCTGCGCTCGTTCGCTTCCGAAGTGACCCGCGTCGCGCGCGAAGTCGGCACCGACGGACGTCTGGGCGGGCAGGCCGACGTGCAAGGCGTGGCCGGCACCTGGAAGGACCTGACCGATAGCGTGAACTTCATGGCCAGCAACCTGACCGGCCAGGTGCGCAACATCGCGGATGTGACCAAGGCGGTGGCCAGCGGCGACTTGTCGAAAAAGATTACCGTCGACGTCAAGGGCGAGATCCTCGAGCTCAAGAACACGATCAACACCATGGTCGACCAGCTGTCGTCGTTCGCCTCGGAAGTGACGCGCGTCGCGCGCGAAGTCGGCACCGAGGGGATCCTCGGCGGCCAGGCCGACGTCAAGGGCGTGGCAGGCACGTGGAAGGACCTGACCGACAGCGTGAACTTCATGGCGGGCAACCTGACCAGCCAGGTGCGCGGCATCGCGAAGGTGGTGACCGCGGTGGCCAACGGCGCCCTGCAGCAGAAGCTGACCGTCGCGGCGAAGGGCGAGATCGCCGCGCTGTCCGACACGATCAATAGCATGATCGACACCTTGGCGACGTTCGCCGACCAGGTGACGACCGTGGCGCGCGAAGTCGGCGTCGAGGGCAAGCTCGGCGGGCAGGCGAAGGTCCCTGGCGCTTCCGGAACATGGAAAGGGCTGACCGAGAATGTCAACCAGCTCGCCGCGAACCTGACGACGCAGGTGCGCGCGATCGCCGAGGTGGCGACCGCCGTCACGCAGGGCGACCTGACGCGCTCGATCACCGTCGAGGCGCGCGGCGAGGTGGCGGCGCTGAAGGATACGACCAACGAAATGATCCGCAATCTGCGCGACACGACGCAGAAGAACACCGAGCAGGACTGGCTGAAGACCAACCTCGCCAAGTTCAGCCGGATGCTGCAGGGACAGAAGGATCTGAACACCGTCGGCCGGCTGATTCTGTCCGAGCTTGCGCCGGTCGTCACCGCGCAGCACGCGGTGTTCTATGTGCTCGATTCGAGCCGCGACACGCCGCGGCTCACGCTGCTGGCGAGCTACGGCTCCAAGGGCCAGAGCGCGATCGGCAGCCAGCTCGATCTCGGCGAAGGGCTGGTCGGCCAGTGCGCGATCGAAAAGGAGAAGATCCTGCTGGCCGACGTGCCGCGCGATTACATCACCATCTTCTCCGGTCTCGGGGGCGCGTCGCCGCAGAACATCCTGGTGATCCCGGTTATTTTCGAGGGCCAGGTCAAGGGCGTGCTCGAGCTCGCCTCGTTCGAGCGCTTCAGTCCGACGCACGAAGCCTTCCTCGATCAGCTCGCGGAAAGCATCGGCATCGTGATCAACACGATCGAGGCCAACACGCGTACCGAGGACCTGCTGACGCAATCGCAGTCGCTGGCGCAGGAGCTGCAGAGCCGGCAGGAGGAACTGCAGCAGACCAATCAGGAGCTCGAGGACAAGGCCGGCCTGCTGGCCCACCAGAACCAGGAGGTCGAGCGCAAGAACCAGGAAGTCGAGCAGGCGCGGAAGGCGCTGGAGGAAAAGGCCGAGCAGCTGGCGCTCACCTCGAAGTACAAGTCCGAGTTCCTCGCCAACATGTCGCACGAGCTGCGCACGCCGCTCAACAGCCTGCTGATCCTGTCCGATCAGCTGTCACGCAACACCGAGAGCAATCTTTCGTCGAAGCAGGTCGAGTTCGCCAAGACGATCCACGCCTCGGGCAACGACCTCCTGACGCTGATCAACGACATCCTCGACCTGTCGAAGATCGAATCCGGCACGGTGCTGGTCGATCCGACCGACCTGATGCTCGAGGAGTTGCGGCGCTACGTCGAGCGCACCTTCCGCCACGTGGCCGAGGCGAAGAATGTCGATTTCTTCATCCGTCTCGGTCCGAAGCTGCCCAAGTCGATGTTCGCCGACAGCAAGCGCTTGCAGCAGGTGCTGAAGAACCTGCTGTCGAACGCCTTCAAGTTCACTCACGAAGGCCATGTGACCTTGAGCATCGAGTCGGTCAAGAGCGGCTGGAATGCGGACAACGAGAACCTCAACCGCGCGCCCGACGTCATCTCGTTCTCGGTCAGCGATACCGGCATCGGCATCTCGTCCGAGAAGCAGCAGATCATCTTCGAGGCATTCCAGCAGGCTGACGGCAGCACCAACCGCAAGTATGGCGGGACCGGACTGGGGCTCGCGATCAGCCGCGAGCTTTCGCGGCTGCTCGGCGGCGAGATCCGGCTGGTCAGCGCACCGCGCGTCGGCAGCACGTTCACCCTGTACCTGCCGCAGATCTACACGTCGCCGCGCCCGCGCAAGGCCGCTGCGCCGAGGCCGGGCGCCGATAGCTCGGTTTACGGCAAGACCGCGATCGTCTCGCCCGAGCTTTCCGCCGAGCGGGCGGAAGAACGGCCGGCCGCCGAATACCGCGGCAACGGCGGCGATCCAACGCAGGCGGATGTGGAGGACGCCGCGCAATTAGCGCCCCAGCTGATCAATGAAGTCGGCGACGACCGCGATTCGATCAGTCTCGGCGACAAGACGCTGCTGATCGTCGAGAACGATCTGGCGTTTGCGCGCTTCCTGCTCGATGCGGCGCGCGAGCAGGGCTTCAAGGGCATCGTGACCTCGCAGGGCGTGGCGGCGCTTGCGCTGGCCAGCCAGTTCCATCCTTCTGCGATCAGTCTCGACCTCTTCCTGCCCGATATCAACGGCTGGCGGGTGCTCGACCGGATCAAGAACGACCCCGCGACGCGGCACATTCCGGTCGCCATCATCTCGACCGACGAATCCCGCGAGCAGGCGCTCAACGCTGGCGCGTATTCGTTCGTCGCCAAGCCGATCCAGAGCAAGGACGTCCTCGATTCGCTGCTGGCGAGCCTAAACCAGTTCGCGCAGCGTCCCGAGAAACGGCTGCTGGTGGCCACGGCGGATCCCGAGATGCGCGACCAGGTCGTCGCCTATCTCAATGCCGATGACGTGCGCATCATGTCGGTCGGCGACCGCAGCGCCGCGGCCGACCTGGTCGAGCGGGAAGGAATCGACTGTCTGGTGCTCGACGCCAAGCTGTCGTTGGGACACGGCGCTTCGTCGATCGCAGAGAGCGAAGGCGAGCCGCGGCTCGACAGCCTGCCGATCCTGCTCTATGGCGGCGAAAAGGGCGCGATGGAGCTCGACGGCTGGCGGAGCCTCGCCCGCAACGTCGTCGTTCGCGACGTGCAGTCGCTCGATCGTCTGCTCGATCAGGCCAGCCTGTTCCTGCATCGCGACCCGGCGCGAATCCCGGAAACGCACCGCACAGTGCTGCGCCGGCTGCACGACTCGAACCACGTCCTGAAGGACAAGCGCGTGATGATCGTCGACGACGACGTGCGCAACATCTTCGCGCTGTCCTCGCTGCTCGAGGATCAGGGCATGGCCGTCGTATCGCACGACAACGGGCGCGACGCTATTCGGCACCTGCAAGCGCAGCCCGATATCGACGTCGTGCTGATGGACATCATGATGCCCGAGCTCGACGGCGTGGACACCATCCGGGAGATACGGAAGATTCCGGCCTGTCGGGACCTGCCGATCATCGCGGTCACCGCGAAGGCGATGAAGGGCGACCGTGAAAAGTGCATGGAGGCAGGTGCGTGGGATTATCTGTCGAAGCCGGTCGATACCGAGCTGATGGTCGGCGTGTTGCGCGCCTGGCTGTCGCGCTGACCGGAATGCGGCTGTCATCGCCAGGGGTTCGGAAAATCAGCGCCAGCCGAAGGAGACGAATCGCGTGAGCGAGGCAGGCAAGGCAAACATCCTCGTCGTCGACGACCGGCCCGACAAGCACGTCGTCTTCCGGGCGATTCTCGACGAGCTCGAGCAGAACCTGTACGCGGCGAGCTCCGGCGAGGAGGCGCTGCGGCAGGTCCTGCAGCGAGACTTTGCCGTCATCCTGCTCGACGTCAACATGCCGGGACTGGACGGCCTCGAGACGGCGGCGCTGATCCGCAGCCGGACGAGATCGGCGCACATTCCGATCATTTTCATCACCGCCGACTACGCAGACGAGGTGCGCATCAGCAAAGGGTATTCACTGGGTGCAGTCGACTACCTGAGCTCGCCGGTCGTTCCCGAGATCCTGCGCTCAAAGGTCAAGGTGTTCGTCGATTTGTACCTGCTGGCCGAGCAGGCGAAGCGTCGCGCCGAGGAGCATCTGGCACTCGCCGAGGAGCGCGCCGCGCGCTCGGCGGCCGAACGTGCGAATGCGCGCTTCGCCTTTCTTGCCCAGGCCAGCGCCGCCCTGTCGCGATCGCTCGAATTCAATGCGACGGCGCAGGAACTGATGCGGCTTGCGGTTCCGTTCCTGGCCGACGCCGCGGCGCTGACTTTTCCCGGCGAGGAAGGCATCGAGGTGCGCACCGAGCTGGCCTGGAGCAATGCATTGGCGGGAGAGCCGTTGTGCAGCGAATCGGTTCCCGCAGTCGAGTGCGGCTGGTGGCGCGACGCGATCGCCCGCGTGTTGGGCAGCGGCGTCGGCGAATCTTTCCCCGAGTTGTCCGGTCCGACCCACGGCTCGGCCGGTCCGCCAACCGCGCAGCCTGAGATCCCGCGCGGATCGCCGCTCCGTTCGCTGGTGATTATTCCGCTGATCGCCCGCGGGCGCACGATAGGGGTGATTTCGCTGGGCACGACTTCGGCCGAGCGCACGATCGATGCCGATCTGGTGGCCGTCGCAAGCGACGTGGCCAGCCGCGCCGCCATTGCGCTCGACAATGCGCTGTTGTATCGGAAGATTCACGAGCAGGACCGTCGCAAGAACGAGTTTCTCGCGATGCTTTCGCACGAGCTCCGCAACCCGCTCGCGCCGATCACCAACGCCGTTCACGTCATGCAGACCAACGACACCGATGTGAAAAGGCACGACTGGGCGCGCGAAGTGATTGGCCGCCAGGTCAAGCAGCTCGCCCGCCTGGTTGACGACCTCCTCGATGTGTCGCGGATCACGCAGAACAAGATCGAGCTCAAGATCGAATCGGTGGACGTCGCCGCAGTCGTAGCGGTCGCCATCGAGACCGTGCGACCGCTGATCGACGCGCAGGAGCATGCGCTGAGCGTGCTGCTGCCCGAGCAGCCGATGCGTATCCGAGGCGATTTCGCGCGACTGGCGCAGGTGCTGGCCAACCTGTTGAACAACGCGGCCAAGTACACCGATCGCAAGGGGCGGATCGCGCTGACCGCCGAGCAGGAAGGCGCCGAAGTCGTCTTCCGCGTCCGCGATTCGGGCATCGGCATCCCGGCTTCGGCGCTGCCGACGATCTTCGAGCTTTTCACCCAGGTCGAACAGACGCTGGACCGCTCGCAGGGCGGTCTTGGCATCGGGCTGACGCTGGTCGAGCGGCTGGTCAAGATGCAGGGTGGAAGCGTGTCGGCATTCAGCGCCGGCAAGAATCTCGGCAGCGAATTCACCGTGCGCCTGCCGGCGATGCCCGTTGATCAGCGCGTCGCGGCCGGACGCCGCGCGGCGGAGCGCTACACCGCCTCGAGCCCCGGCGAGTTCGCGATCCTGATCGTCGACGACAACCGCGACGCGACCGACAGCATGGCGATGCTGCTCGCAATGGAAGGCTACGACGTTCGCGTCGCCTACGACGGACCGCAGGCGCTGGAAGCGGTGCGCACCGCGCGACCGGACGTCATCCTGCTCGACCTGGGCCTGCCCGGCATGGACGGCTTTCAGGTCGCGCAGCGGGTGCGCGCCGATCCGGACAACAGCTCGATCGTCATCGTCGCGGTCTCCGGGTACGGACAGGAAGAGCACCGCTCGCGCTCGAGCCAGGCCGGCTGCGATCACCATCTGGTCAAGCCGATCGAGCCCGCCGTCGTCAGTGAGCTCCTGGCCTCGCTGCAGTCGCGGCGGCACGGGGCGTCGCCGGAAAACATCGTCCGCCTGCGCAGGAGCGCCGACTAGCAGGATCTCTCCTTCGGCCCCGCGTCGCGCCGCGCGCCAAGACGCCTGCCGCCTTATAATCGATAGCCTACCGCTATCGATATGATCGAATAAATAAAATTGAACTATCGCTCTCGCTCAGCGATCATATCGATCGTCAATCGACCAAACTGAAGAGAGCAACCACCATGTCCGATACCAGCCATCGATTTCCGAACCGCGAGGGCCAGCGCGTGCCCGACGTTTCGCTGCGCATCCGCCGCAACGGCGAGTGGGCCACGGTCACCAGCGCCGACCTGTTCGCGAACAAGCATATAGTCGTGTTTTCGTTGCCCGGCGCGTTCACGCCGACCTGCTCATCGACCCATCTGCCCCGCTACAACGAGCTCGCGCCGGCATTCAAGGCCGCCGGGATAGACGCTATCGTCTGCGTCTCGGTCAACGATCCGTTCGTGATGGAAGCATGGGCGAAAGACCAGGAGGCAGCCAACGTGACGCTGCTGCCCGACGGCAACGGCGAATTCACGCGCAAAATGGGCCTTCTGGTCGACAAGAGCGAGCTCAACTTCGGTCAGCGCTCGTGGCGCTACTCGATGCTGGTGCGTGACGGCGTGATCGAGAAGATGTTCATCGAGCCGGACGAGCCGGGCGACCCGTTCGTCGTCTCCGATGCCGATACCATGCTCACCTACCTGAACCCGAAGGCGAAAAAGCCCGATCAGGTGGCCATTCTGACGCGTGAAGGCTGCTCGTTTTGCGCCAAGGCGAAGCGGCTGCTGACCGAAGCGGGGATCGCATACGCCGAGGTTCTGCTCGACCATGCGGTCCGCACCAAGGTCATCGGCGCGATCACCGGAGCGCAAACGGTGCCGCAGGTCTTTATCAACGGGCGTTTGATCGGGAACGCCGAGGACCTCGAGCGCCATCTGAAGCGGGCGGCGTAAGCTAGGGCTTGTAACCGACTTTGCGTCGGGGGAGGAGACGTGCCCATGCAGATCCTTGACACCGACGTCGCCATCATAGGTGCCGGCACCGCAGGACTTGCCGCATACCGGACCGTCAAGGCGGCCGGACAGCGCGCGCTGCTGATCGAGGGCGGCCCCTACGGCACGACGTGCGCGCGCGTCGGATGCATGCCGAGCAAGCTGCTGATCGCGGCGGCGGAAGCCGCGCACGCTTTCTCGCGTTTCCCTGCGTTCGGCATTCGGCCAGCGGGCCCGATCGCCATCGACGGCAAGGCGGTGATGGATCGCGTCAAGGGCGAGCGAGACCGCTTCGCCGGATTTGTCGTCGACGACATCGAAGCGTTTCCGCCGGCCGACAAGATTCGTGGCCACGCCAGGTTTATCGACGACCACACACTGCAGGTCGGCGACGCGCTGACCATCCGCGCGCCGCGCATCGTCATCGCCACCGGATCGTCGCCGGCGCATCCTGCGGCGTGGGACGCGCTCGGCGACCGGATGATCGTCAACGACGACGTGTTTCAATGGACGACGCTGCCGGAAAGCGTCGCGGTCTTCGGGCCCGGTGTGATCGGACTCGAAATCGGCCAGGCGCTGCACCGTCTGGGCGTGCGGGTCAAGGTTTTCGGTCGCGGCGGCGGCGTGGGTCCATTGTCGGACCCGGCGCTGCTCGAGTTGGCGCGCCGGACGTTCGGCGCCGAGTTCTACCTTGATACGAATGCGCACGCCGAGGTGGCGCGCCACGGCGACCTGATCGAAGTCAAGCACCGCGCGCCCGATGGCAGCACTGTCGCCGAGAACTTCGATTACCTGCTCGCCGCCACCGGACGGCGGCCGAACCTGTCAGGATTGGGACTCGACCGGACGTCGCTCGCACTCGACACCCTCGGCGTGCCGCTGTTCAACCGCAGAAGCCTGCAATGCGGACGATCTTCGATATTCATCGCCGGCGACGTCAACAATGAGCTGCCGCTGCTGCACGAGGCCGCCGATGAGGGCCGCATCGCCGGCGAAAACGCGGCGCACTATCCCGACGTGCGGCCCGGCCTGCGCCGCGCCGGCATCGCGATCGTCTTCACCGATCCGGAGATCGCAATCGTCGGCGGCGGCTGGCGCGAGGCGCAACCGGTGCCGCACGTCGTGGGTGAAGTCTCGTTCCACAACCAGGGCCGCTCGCGCGTCATGCTGCGTAACAAGGGGCTGCTGCACGTCTATGTCGCGATCGAAGACGGCGCTTTCCTCGGCGCGGAGATGCTCGGTCCCGATGCCGAGCATATCGCCCACCTGCTGGCGTGGGCGCTGCAGATGAAGCTCACCGTGCAACAGATGCTCGATATGCCGTTCTATCACCCGGTCATCGAGGAAGGCGTGCGCACGGCGCTGCGCGATGCGCGCTCGAAGCTCGCGATTGCGCAGGCCGAGCGGCGAGCTGCCTGAACGATCAGCGCTTCGCTACAGCCGATATCCCTGGTCGCCATCGCTGAAGCCGACGAGCTCTCCATCGACACCCCGGACCAGCGCGAGCACCTTGAACAGCTCGCCCATTTCGGCCGGTGACAGTAGCTTCTGCACCGCCGCCGCCTGGCGCAGATACGTCGACGTCTGTGGATCGCCGCAGGCTGCCAGCGCATCGAGAATGCCGCAATTGATCAGGAAGCGCGCCTGCGTCGCATAACCGCCGACCGTCATCCCGCCGGCGACGCCGGCGCGAGCGATTGCGCTGAAGTCGACATGCGCCGAAAGGTCGCACAATCCGGGCATGAACAGCGGGTCGTGCACGGCGCGATGACGATAGTGCGCGACCAGCGTGCCGCTCGCGCGTTGCGGATGATAATACTCGGTGGCGGGAAACCCGTAGTCGATGATCAGCAGCATGCCGGCGTCGCAGCGCTCTGCGAGACTGCGGATCAACGCTTGCGCCGCTGGATTGATCTCGCTGACATAGTCGCCTTCGGGCGGAAACGCTGCGCTGGCGGCATCGCGCAACGCACCCTGCTTCAGCGGCTGGTCAGCGAGAGCAAGTCGACCGCCGATAAGACTGACGCCGCGCTCGAACCATGCACCGCGCTGCCGCGCGATCAGGTGCGGCGGAACCGCATCGAGCACCTCGTTGGCGATCATCAGTCCGCGCCAGCGCGGCGGAAGAATCTCGATCCAGTCGACGCGCGGCAACAGGGCCGGCGCCCGCTCGCGCAAGCACTCGCGCTGCCGCGCCGCGAGATCGGCGCTCACTTCGAGCAGGCGATAACGCCGCGGCAGACGCTCCTTCGCCACCAGCGCATTCAGCAGATCGGCGGCGAGGCGACCGGTGCCAGGGCCCAGCTCGATCAGATCGCCGTCCGGAAGTCGGTCGATGAGGTCGGCGGCCGGCGTGGCCAGCGCGGCGCCAAACAGCGGTGTCATTTCTGGTGCGGTGACGAAATCGCCGGCGGCGCCGAACTTGCGCGCGCCCGCCGAGTAATAACCGAGTCCCGGCGCATACAGCACCACGCCCATGTAGTCGGCGAATGAGATCCAGCCGCCGGCCTCGTCGATCGCCGCCGTAATGTGCGCCAAGACCTGCTCGCCGTGCACGCGCGCTTCGAGCGAAGGCGGCGGCAATCCGGCAGTGTCATCGCCGTGTGGAGCGGTGGACATCGATGTGTTAAATTGGGCGATTCGAGTCAGTGTAGCCGGAGCGCCGCGTGCAGGGCAAAGTGGTCTTGATCACGGGGGGTGCCAAACGCGTCGGCGCGGCGACTTGCCGGCGCCTGCATGCCGCGGGGGCCCAGCTGATGCTGCATTATCGCGAATCGGCCGGAGAAGCGCGGCTGCTGCAGGCCGAGCTCAATCACCAGCGCAAAGACTCGGTCGCGCTCATCCAGGCCGACCTGCTCGATCTCGGCAAGCTGCAGTCGCTGATCGACCAGACGGTGCAGACCTTCGGCAAGCTCGACGCGCTGATCAACAATGCATCGTCGTTCTTCCCGACTCCCGTGGGCGAGATCACCGGTGAGAATTGGGACGATCTGATCGGGACCAATCTGCGCGCCCCGCTTTTCATCGCACAGGCCGCGGCGCCCGCGCTGAAGAAGACGCAAGGCGCGATCGTCAACATCACCGACATCCACGCCGAGCGCCCGCTGAAGAACTACGTCGTCTACAGCGTCGCCAAGGCCGGACTGGTCGGATTGACGCGCTCGCTGGCGCGCGAGCTGGCGCCCGAAGTGCGCGTCAATGCCGTCGCGCCCGGTCCGATCCTGTGGCCCGACGACGAATCGTTCGACGAGCTGTCGCGGCAACGGATCATTTCGAACACGCCGCTCAAGCGCGAGGGCACGCCCGACGACATCGCCAAGGCCGTGCACTTCCTGTTGTTCGAGGCGACCTACGTGACCGGGGAGACGATCAACGTCGACGGCGGGAGGCACGTGGCTTTATAGGCGCCGTAGTCGGCGCGCCCGAAAGTGCCGTTTGTTTTCTCTTCGCGGCGACCCGCAGCGCGAGCGCTTCCAGATAAGGATCGACGATGCCGTGCGTGATCAGCGACACGCGCGCACGCTCGAGATAATCGGCCGACGAGCCGAAGGCTCCTGCCGCGCGGGATAAGACCTCCGCCTGCCTCGCCAGCGCCAGCTTGCCCGCGTATTGCGGATGCCTGCGATCGACGACGAAGGCCAGCGCGGTCAGTGCATGCGTCCCTGCGCGCACGCGCAGCCACCGCGGATGATAGGCGCCGACAACCATCTCGCGCCGCCATAGAAGCGCAAGCTCCGTGTGTGCGCATTCCGCCGGGAGCCGATAGACGACGCCATGGCATGTTCCGCCCTGATCGAGCCCCAGCACCAGTCCCGGCGACTTGGTCGTGCCGCGCGATGCCAGCGACCACAGACAAAAACGGCGATGCTTGCCGCGCAAGGTCGCCGGGCGTGCTTCGACGAACGGAAACAGCGGATTCCACAACAGCGAGCCGTAGGCGAACACCCACCAGTCGGCGTGCGCTGGCCGCCGCGCCAGCGCCGCGGCCAGCGACTCGGCGAGCGCGTCATCGGAAAGTGCCCGATGCGAATCGAGCGCCTCGACATACACGGCGCGCATGCGGCCTTCCTCGAGATCGCGGCGCGACAGCGTCATCGTCTGCGTGCGTCCCGGCTCAAACCAGGCCGCGAAAAGGCAGGCGCAGCTCGCACCATTTTCCGACCGCAACGAGCCTCTGGTCGTGCAGCGCCGGCGCGGCCAGCTGCATGCCCAGCGGCAGCCCGTTTGGTGCAAGCGCGATCGGCAGGGTCAGCGCGGGAAACCCCGCGAGCGACCACAGCGAGCAGCAGGCGGCATCGCCAGTCTGGGTCAGGTCTTGCGGCGCCGGCCCGGGTGCCGGCGGCGTCAGCACGGCGTCGAATCCGGCAAGCCAGTCGGTCAGTGCGGCGATGATCTCGGTGCGCCTCACCATCGCGTCGGCATAGGCGGGCTCGCCGATCGTGCGGCCTTCGTCCAGCGCCGCATTGAGCTTGGCTGACATTCTGCCTCGCTCGCGATCCTGCGACGTTCCGAGCTCTCGCACCGCCTCGTGCAGCATGATCCGGCGCAACTGCGCCGGCGCGTCGCCGCACGCCGGCGGCAGTGCGAGCGTGGTGACACGCGCGCCGGCATTGCGAAGCACCTTCGCGGCGGTGTCGAGGGCTTCGCGTTGCTCGCTGCTGATGGCCACCCACGGAAACTCCGGCAGGCAGGCCAGCACCGGCGGCACCTGCAACGAGTCTTCGGCCGGCGCGATCGCGCCTTCGCCGAGCACGTCGGCGAGCAACGCGCAATCGGCGACCGTGCGCGCGAAAACGCCCAATGTATCCAGCGTCGAGCTGAAGCGCTGGACACCGGCGAATGGCAGCAGGTCTTTGCCGGGCTTGAATCCAACGACGCCGCAGTATGCCGCCGGCCGAATCACCGACCCGTTGGTCTGCGTGCCAATTGCGGCGGGGACCTGGCCGAGCGCGACGGCGGCCGCCGACCCCGACGAGGATCCGCCCGGGGTGCACGCGGTATTCCACGGATTGCGCGTCTTGCCCGGCTGCATGAACGCGAATTCGGTCGTGACCGTCTTGCCCATGACCATGCCGCCCGCACGATGGAGGCGGGCGATGCATTCGGCGTCGCGCGCGGGTGTCGCACCGGCGTAAATCGGCGAACCCATCTGCGTCGGCATGCCGGCGGTTGCGACGATGTCCTTGACGCCGATCGGGACCCCTTCGAGCCTCGACCCGGCACCCGCGGTGCGCCGCGCGTCCAGCGCGCGCGCCGCGGCGAGCGTGTGCTCGCGATCGAGCCATGCCCATGCCTGGACGCTGGCGTCGGTGGCGTCGATGCGATCGAGCAGCGACTGCGTGAGTTCCGTGCAGGAAAGCGCACCGCTGGAGAGCGCGTCGGCCGCTCCGGCCAGCGTGAGCGCATACGGCTCGGGCGTCACGGCTTGACGCGCACGAGCTTCACCGGGCGTGGCGCGGCTTCAGCGGCGGGGGTGGCAGCCGGCAAGAAAATCGCCTGCAGGTCGTTGAGAAAACGCTGGCCCAGCGGCGTCGGCCGAATGTGCTGGTGATCGCGTGCTATAAGCCCGCGTCGCTCGGCTTCGTCCAATGACCTTTGCACCAGCGTCAGCGGGAACCCGGTGCGCTCGGCGAACAACGCGACCGGCACGCCTTCGGTCAGCCGCAGCGCATTGAGCATGAACTCGAAGCCGATCTCATTGCGCTCGACGGTTCGATCCTCGGCGAGCGGCGTCCCGCGCTCGGCTTCCTCGATATATTGCTGCGGCTGCTTGTGCCGGACCTGACGCACGACGCGCTGTTGAAACGACAGCTTCGAATGGGCGCCGGCGCCGATGCCCAGATAATCGCCGAAGCGCCAGTAATTGACGTTGTGCCGGCATTCGTGACCCGGCCTGGCGTAGGCCGACGTTTCGTAGTGCAGGTAGCCGGCGGCGCCGAGTGTCTCCGCTATCGCATCCTCGATGTCAGCCGCCGTCTCGTCGTCCGGCAAGGACGGCGGATAGCGATGGAAAAGCGTGTTCGGCTCGATCGTCAAATGATAAAACGACAGGTGCGGTGGCGAAAAGCGCAACGCCTCGTCGAGATCGCTCTGGGCGTCGCCCAGCGTCTGTCCGGGGAGCGAGTACATCAGGTCGAGATTGACGTTGCCGAAAATATCGATCGCTGCAGCGGCAGCGGCGCGCGCTTCGTCGGCGTCGTGCACGCGTCCGAGCGCGTGCAGGAATCTCGGGTCGAAGCTTTGCACGCCGACCGACAGCCGGTTGATGCCTGCCGCCTTGAAACCGGCAAAGCGCGCCCGCTCGAACGTGCCCGGATTGGCCTCGAGCGTGATTTCGGCATCCGGCGCCAGCGCGACGCGCGCGCGCACGCCGGCCAGTATCCGGTCGATCGATTCCGGAGCGAAGAGGCTTGGCGTGCCGCCGCCGAAAAAGACGGTGTGCACGCGGCGCCCCCATATCGAAGGCAGCGCGAGCTCGAGGTCGGCGAGCAGGGCATCGACGTAGCGCGCTTCGGGAATCTCCCCGCGCCGCTCGTGCGAGTTGAAGTCGCAGTACGGGCACTTCTTCAGGCACCATGGGATGTGGACGTACAGCGAGAGCGGCGGGAGTGCTGCGAAATGCGGCGTCTGCAGCGACAAACCGGTGGCGGAAATCACCATTCTCGAGCCCTAGGCCACGCTGCGCAGTCGATCGAGCAGTGACCGCATCGCCTTGCCGCGATGCGACAGCTCGTTTTTCCGCGCCAGCGGCAGCTCGGCACCGGTCATGCCGGTGGCAGGGTCGAGAAAATGCGGATCGTAGCCGAAGCCGCCGTCGCCGCGCGGCGCGTCGATGATGGTGCCCTCCCAGCGGCCGTCGACCAGCATGGGCTCGGGATCGTCGCCGTGCCGCATCAGGGCGAGCATGCAGTAGTAGTGTGCCCGCCGATCGGCAACGCCGTCGAGATCGGCGATCAACCTGGCATTGTTGCGCCGGTCGGAGCGCGGCTCTCCGGCATAGCGCGCCGATTGCACGCCGGGCGCGCCGCGCAGCGCCTCGACGCAAATGCCGGAATCGTCGGCGAGCGCAGGCAACCCGGACCGGCGGCTGGCGTGCCGCGCCTTGGCCAGGGCGTTTTCGACGAAGCTCGCATGCGGCTCGTCGGCTTCGTCGATCCCGAGCTCGGCCTGCGCGATCGTCTCGATGCCCAGCGGCGCCAGCAGGCGCTTGAACTCGATCAGCTTGCCTGGATTGTTCGATGCGATGACCAGGCGCGAGAATTCGCTCACGTCGAACTGTCGGTCGTCATTGCGCGCTGCGTCAGCCGATGCCCAGCGAGGTCTTTTGCGTGGCGATCAGCGTGGCAACGCCACCCTCGCCCAGCGCGACCAGCGTCGCCATTTCCGCGCGCGAAAACGGCGCGCCCTCCGCCGTGCCCTGGATTTCGACAAAGCCGCCGGCGCCGGTCATCACGATGTTCATGTCGGTGTCGCAGCTCGAATCCTCGGCGTAGTCGAGATCGAGCATCGGCACACCGGCGACGATGCCGACCGACACCGCGGCGACAAAATCCTTAAGCGGCGAGCCGGTCAAGAGACCCTGCGCCTTGCACCACGCTACGGCGTCGTAAAGCGCGACGCAGGCGCCGGTGATCGATGCGCAGCGTGTGCCTCCGTCGGCCTGCAGCACGTCGCAATCGATGCGGATCGTGCGCTCGCCGAGCTGCGACAGGTCGGCGATGGCGCGGAGGCTGCGGCCGATCAGCCGCTGGATCTCCTGCGTGCGTCCCGACTGCTTGCCTTCGGCGGCCTCGCGTCGTGTGCGCGTGTTGGTCGCGCGCGGCAGCATGCCATATTCCGCCGTCAGCCAGCCCTGGCCTTTGCCCTTGAGAAACTGCGGCACCGACTCCTCCACCGTCGCCATGCAAAGCACGCGGGTCGCACCGCATTCGATCAGCGCGGAGCCTTCGGCATGCCGGCTGTAGTGCCGCACGATCGACAAGGGGCGAAGCTCGTCGGCGCGGCGGCCTCCGGTGCGGATGGTCACTGGCGACCTCATCACTTGAAAGGGACTCGATTATAGCCGCGCCACGCGCGCAAGCTCGACGCTAGAGGCTGTGCCGGAGCTTCCACCACGCCGCGGTCGCGGCGATACCCTGGTCGACGGTAAACGGCGGCATCCAGCGGGCGAGCTTGCGGAAGCGCTCCGCATCGACCTCCAGGTTGCCGAGCAGGCGCGCGACACTCGCGCGCCTGCCCAGAAGCATGCCGCCGGCGCGCATCGCAACGGCAGGCACGTGGAACAGACGAGGCGCGACGTCGAGCTCGCGCGCGAGATGAAAGGCAAGCTCGCTCGTCGACAGGCTTTCGGCGTCCGCCACCGGAAGG
>Ga0207676_10000416_pt1 | contig 36082 bp, 25 predicted proteins | sample KBSSwiS72_FD_184307 | JGI IMG/M metagenome (GOLD analysis project Ga0207676, IMG submission 184307) | Switchgrass rhizosphere microbial communities from Kellogg Biological Station, Michigan, USA - KBS Switchgrass S7-2 (SPAdes) (version 2) | ecosystem: Host-associated > Plants > Roots >...
GACGCACCGTCTCATGGCAGATATCAATGCCGCGCTCGAACAACAGATCTTCCACGTTTCGCAAGGAAAGCGGGAACCGCACGTACATCATCACCACCAGGCGGATCACCTCCGGAGATGAGTTGAAACGAAGGAACGCGCTGGGCGGCTTGGCTCTCGATTTGCGGCTCATCCGCGGCCGCTACCATCGCGCCACGCCTCATACCACGGCAGTCTGACAGTACCCCTGAACCTCGTTCGGATCATTATTCAACCGCGCTGAAGCGACGGCGGACGGCCGGTGTTCAAAGGTGGCTATCCCGGAACAAGCGATTTGAGTACCGGCACATAAGCGAACAGCGCCACCTCGGTCGCGACCAGCACGCCGAGCACCAAGCTGTGTATGAAAACGTACCGCAGGATCTTCCCTTCCGCCCCGAACCAGCGCGTCGCGGTGGAGGCGACGACGATGCTTTGCGCATCGACCATCTTGCCCATCACGCCGCCCGTGCTGTTCGCGGCGGCCATCAGCACCGGCGGGAGCCCAAGTTGTTCCGACGTGATCCTCTGCAGGCTGCCGAACAGCACGTTGGACGCGGTGTCGGACCCGGTGACCGCGGTACCCAGCCACCCCAGCATCGTACCGAAGAACGGATAGAGCAGCCCGGTCGCGGCGAAGGCGAGCCCCATGGTGGCGTCCACGCCGGAGAACCTGGTGACGTAGCCAAGCGCCAACATGGCCGAAATCGTCAGCAGCGACGGGATCACCAGCACGAACGCCCTGGCATAGGTCCGGGCCAGCGCGAGCGGGCTCGATCCCAGCAGCAGTCCGCTGATGATCGCCGCCAGGAAGATGCCCGACCCGGTCGTCGATAGGATGTTGAGCGTATAGACCGCCTTTTCCGGCTGTGCCGCGGCGACCACCGGGGGAACGCGCTGGACCAGTCCGTCAAGCCAGGCGATCGGGAACACAGGCTTGAAGATCCCGTCGAGCGCCGCCTTCACGAACGGCAGGCCCCAGACGAACACCACAATCGTCAGGATCAGCCACGGCATCCACGCGCGGGCGGCCGAGCCGCGGGCCGCTTCCGCATCGGAAACCTTGACGACCGCGTCTTCGTGGCTTTCGAGGTCCGCGGCGTTTGTCGAAGCCACGCGCTCATCCCCCTTTGAAAGAGGGGCTTGGTTGACGTGCATGACCGACCTAGGCGACCATATCTGCAGGAAGGCGATCAGGACGAAGATCGAGCCCAACGCTGCGCCGATCGCCGCCAGCCACGGCCCATGTAGGTTCGAGATCAGCAACTGAAGGAGCGCGAACGTGGCGCCGGCAACCAGAATCGGCGGCCACACTTCCATCGTGCGCCGCCATCCGCAGTACGCGACCAGCATCCAGAACGGCACGATCAGGCAGAACAACGCCATCTGACGGCCGGCCATGGCCGAAAGCTCGATCAACGGCAGTCCGGTCACCGCCGCCAGCGTCACCAGCGGCGTCCCCAGCGCGCCGAACGCGACCGGGGCGGTGTTGGCGATCAGGGTCAGGCCCGACGCCTGGAGGCGCGTGAAACCGAGCCCGATGAGCATCGCTCCGATCACCGCGACCGGAGTGCCGAAACCCGCCGCGCCTTCGAAAAAGGCACCGAAGCAGAACGCGATCAGCAGCAGCTGGATACGGCTGTCGTCGCTGATCTTGGCGATCGAGCGGCGCAGCACGTCAAACTGCCCGTGTTCATTGGTCAGCTGATAGAGAAAGATGATGTTGAGCACGATCCAGCCGATCGGCAGCAGGCCGTATGCGGCGCCGAAGCCGGCCGCCGACACGGCAAGCTGGACCGGCATTCCGAACCCGGCGATCGCCACCACCAGTGCCGCGGCGAGGCCCAGCAACGCCGCGACATGAGCGCGCAGATGCAAGAATGCGAGCGAGCCGAGCATGACCACGACCGGCAATGCTGCAAGCAGGGCCGAAATCCATGTCGCCCCGAACGGATCGTAATTCTGAGACCAAATCATCGCGCTTCCTGCCCCATCCAAACCGCGATGCTGCCCGATCGCCGGTGCGAGCGAAAGACGCTCTCGGCGGTTGTCCCACATCCCGGAAATCTTGGCGTGGCCTACGGCTTTCCGGCCGTCAGCGATCGATCAGGACGATCCGGATATCGTTGACATTGGTGCGGGTGGGCCCGGTGATGATCAGATCGTCGAGCGCCCGGAAAAATTCGTACGACTGGTTGTTGCGTATCGCCTGTCCGGCCGAAACGCCGATCCCTCCGGCGCGGGTCAAGGTCGAAGGTGTAATGATCGCGCCGGCGTTGTCTTCAGTGCCGTCGATGCCGTCGGTGTCGGCAGCCAGCGCGTAGATCCCGCGCGCGCCGTCAAGGCCGCAGGCCAGGCTAAGCAGGTACTCGCCGTTGCGGCCGCCCCGGCCCTCCTGATTCCTGACCACGACGGTCGTCTCGCCTCCCGAAAGCAAGGCGAAGCGCCCGCCCTTGCCCGCATGATGCAAGGCAAGCGCGGCGTGAATCGTGCCCAGATCGCCAGCATCGGCCTGGAGGTCATCACCTAGGTAAACCGGCTGGTAGCCCGCCGAGCGGGCCAGCTCGCCCGCAGCTTCAAGCGCGTTTCGCGACCGCGCCACCACCCGCGTCACGCTGCGGGCGAGCGCGTCCGCGCTTGCAAAGGGGGTCTCGTTGGCGGGGTCCCGCAGCGCCGCCGCGACGTGCTCCGGCACGCTTATGCCATAAAGCTCGAGGATGCGGCGTGCATCCGCCAGCTTGGTGCGGTCGGCTACGGTCGGTCCTGAGCCGACCAGCGCCGGATCATCGCCGGGAATGTCCGAGAACGCCAAAGTCACCACCCGGGCCGGCGCCGCCGCGAGCGCGAGACGTCCCCCTTTGATGGCGGAAAGGTGAGTCCGCACGCAGTTGAGTTCCGAAATCGACGCCCCGCACCGCAACAACGCGCTGGTGATCTCTTGCTTGTCGGCCAGGCTGATCGACGGGGCCGGCATCGTCAGAAGCGCCGATGTTCCTCCCGAAACCAGCATCAGCAGTTGATCGTCCTCGCCCAATGCGCGGACCGCCTCGACGATCAGGCAAGTGGCCTGCAGCCCGCGGGCATCAGGCAGGGGGTGGCCGGCCTCCAACAAAGTGAAGCCGGGCGGCATCTCCTCTGGCGGACGGCCGTGGCCGTAACGGGTAAGAACGATCCCCTCTATCCGCCCGGTCATATGGTGGCCGGCGACGCGCGCCATTTCGGCGCCTGCCTTGCCGACGCCCAGCACCAAGGTCTTGCCGGGCACGGCGTCGGGCAGCCGCCCGGGCAGGACCAGCTCGGCCGATACCGCGCGGATCGCAACATCGAACATTTCGCGCAGCAGGCTGTGGTGCGCCGTTTCTTGCGCGACCTCAATGTTCGCGCCGGTATCTCTGATCATCGGCCTGTATGTCACTGACGGTGTACGGAGCTATCGCACCGGGTCTATGCTGCCAGCAGCCCGCCGATGTCCGAAGTCATCCGCTGCGCCGCCGCCGCCAGGGTTTGCACCAGCGCCGGCAGCCGGTCCTGCGGGATCCGCTTGATGCTGCCCGAGATCGACAGCGAGGCGCGGACCCTGCCATGGCGGTCGAACACCGGGGCCGCGATGCAGCGCGTGCCGAGCTCGTTTTCCTGGTCATCGACCGCGTAGCCGTTCGCGCGAACCTGCTTGAGCTGCGCGACCAGCGCGTTCTTCTCGACGATCGTCGAAGCGGTGCGGCGGCGCAGATCGTGCGATTTGAGGAACGCGTCGCGCGCCTGTTCCTCCCGGTAGGCGAGTAGGACTTTGCCCGAGGCGGTGGTGTGCATCGGCAGCTGCCGGCCCGGCACGGCCATCGCACGCTCGACATTGACCGGCTTTACCTGGCCGACGCAGGTGACATTCTCGACGTCCGCGATCGCGATATTGACCGTCTCGCCGGCGTCGAACATCAGCGAGCGCATGATCGGCCGGCCGACCCGCCCCAGATCGCGCATCTGAACGAACGTGGCGCCGAGCGAGAAGGCTTGCAGCCCGATCATCCAGCGGTTGATCGACGGATTGAAATCCACATAGCCGAGCGCGTTCATCGTCGTGAGCAGGCGGTGCGCGGTCGATCGCGGCAGTCTGGTCGCTTCGGCGACCTGATTCAGGGTGCATCCGGCGTCATGCTTGGCCAGCTCATCCAACATGCCAAAGGCCCTCACGAGCGACTGGACTTGCCCGAGGCGTTGACCGTCCTCTTCATCTAACAACATCGCGTTTCCTTCTCCCAAGTATTCGCGTTACTGCCGTGAGTCCCGTGACCTTGTTTTTAACGATCCATCATAGCCGGCAAGCTCAGGCCCTACAATGGCAATGCCAGCGGCCCCCTGGCCGCCGGCATCCCACGACTTACCGGCTTCTGGATGATCTTGTCCCACGGCGATTCAGGCGCGTTGGGATCGAACGTCAGCGTGCCCGGCACCCACGACTGCGCGATGTCGATGTCTCTGGCGGCCGAGGCGGTAAGCTGCTCCAGATCGACCCAGCCGATGCGGTTATAGAAGTTGGGCAGGTATTGCCCGTTGCGAACCGCCGCATAGCGCTTCCATGAATCGAGCGCGGCGGTGAGATGGGCCACCGCGCTTGCACGCTGATCGGGCCGCCCGCTGGCGTCGACCAGCGCCAGGTCACAGGCGCCCGAAATCTTCCCGGCGTAATAGCGGCCAAGATGCGCCAGGGCGCGATAGTCACCAAGCGTGCTGGCCAGCTCGCTCCCGGCGGCGGGCCGAGAGCGGGCCTCGATCCGGTCGACCAACTGGTCGGTGGTATCGGCCAGTCCGGTCAGCGCCGCAGCGCAGTCGAGCGGCGTCGTGCCGTCGACCGCCTGGGCGTTGAGCAGCCGATAGCGCCAGCGGCGGATAGAAAGGATGTCGGTCCCCGGCATCGGCGCGCCGTTCATGAAGTCCACCACGGTGTAGAAACGGGTGCCGCGAACCCCGCGCTCTTGGGTGTAGGCGCACGCCTCCGGCAGCCAGGTAAGGTCGATAGGCTTCCAGAAACAGCGCGAGGCCTGCGGGATGATCTTTGAAGAGGTGGAGGATGCGGCAAACAAGGTGTTTGCATCCACGGTCGGGAAGCGCGCCCGCAGCATCGCCTCGAAATGCGCGTTCGGTAGCGTCGGATCGAACGCTAGGCGGCCCCACATGTTGAATGAATACCACTGCTTCTGCATCACCAGTGGCCGGGCCTCGCCCAGATCCTGGCCCGCCGTCGCCTTGTCCAGAAAATCGCGACCCCAGCAATATCCATCGGGGCCCATGTAGAAGCCGACCAGCTTGTCCCGGGGCGGCATGTTCAAGATATATTCGCGCGCGAAGTCGGGATCGCCCCAGCGGAACGAATAGATATCGTCGTTTCTGACCGTCAGCCAAGTTTTCTGCCGCTCGCTGATATATGGCAAGGCTTCCGCGATGAACGGCGGGTTGACTGCGGAATACATATGCGCGATCGAATATTTATAGCTGAACGTGAACGTCTCGGGATAGCCGGGATAGCCGTTCCAGTTGCGCTCGATCTCGCCGCCTTCGGTTTCGTGGAAGCGGTGGATCATCTCGACGCGCCTGCCCGGCTGCTTCTTCAAGGCATCACGAACCCCTTCGCCATAGGCTTGCCACAGCCACTGTTCTTGCGTGATCTTGGCATTGCCGCTCGGCAGGTTCTCGCCCGCGGTGATGCCGATCCCCGCGAGCAGCGGATACGTCGTCACCAGTTCGCGGACGCTGGCCCGCATATAGGCGATCGTCTGCGGATTGGTAATGCTGTCGTCGATCCCGTACTTACCGCCGACGCCATATGTGAACACGTTCCAGGTGAACACATAGACCGCGACGCCGCGATCCTGCGCCAGTTGCATCACGTCCCGCCAGAACGCGATCTTCTGCTCGATCGTGATCGTCTTGACGATCTCGTGATCGGCCAGATACTCCGGCGGCACCGCGTTGAGGCCCCGGATCTCGAACGGCTCGGGGCCGAGCGGCTTGCGGCTGCGCCAGACATCGTCGAGCGCCACGTCCGGGAATTCGGGCACCTTTACCATCGAGGGAAAGGGATGGAGGCTCCACAGCGTCAGGACATTGTAGCGGTCGCGCGCCATCTCGTCCAAGAACGTCGCCCAGAAGCTGCGCGTCCAGACTTCGGGGATATTGGCGCGGGCGCTGGTGCTGCCGTCCGAATAGCTCGGTGTCCGAAGGTCGAGCGGAATATTGAACTTGAGGCCCCGCTTCTGGACGAACGGTTCGTGGACCTTGTCGTCGGCGATCAGCGCCAGGGTTCCCAGGCGGATCGCTTCGGCTACGTCCAGCCCGGCGTACATCGCCCCGGCGACGTCCCCGGCGGTGATCCGGAGGGCGGTGCTGGGAGCGCCCGAGATGCGGTAACCCTCCGCGCCGAGCTTGCTGTCGAGTTGATAGCTGACCTGCGGCTCCGGGGTCTTGGTGGCCTTGGCTGCGGCGGCGATCTCGTGATTCGCGAACGCGATTGCGGGCGCTTTGAGGCCGCGGCCCCGCTTGGCGACAGCCGCCGCCCCGGACCCGGCCTGCAACAGCGTGGTCGCGGCGGTTCCCGCCAGCAAGCTACGTCGGGTAACCGACCAATCGTCCATGATCACGCCTCTCCCAAGGTTTCATCCGCCTACACCCGTCACGCGCGCGCCTTAGGGTCGCCTGCGATGATGGCACGTCTCTATCGCCGCGGCGGTCGATTCCATCCTCGGCCGGCGCCCCATTCCACTTCGTGAGATGCTGGCCTGCGCGGTGGATCGCAGTGTCGCCAGCGTGCGCGGCCCATTCTATACCCGAGTCGCGCGCTGCGGACCATGCCGCACGCTGCCTGAAACCGCCGATGATGCCGCAGAGAAGGGGGCGGATGTTGCTGATCATACTCCCGCCCGACCAGGACGTGCTTGACCGCAGGGCGAACATCATCGCTGCGCTGCGCCGGATCGTGCCCGAGGGAGGCGGTGATCGCCGACCCCGACGCGCTGCGCGTTTACGAGTGCGACAGGCTTATCGCCGGATCGCGGTCGTCCAGCCCGGCGCCGCCAAACTGGCGTGTCCGGCCGCGGCAAGTCCCCCCACCGCCAACATAGGAGTCAGATCAGATGCCCCGCTCGTATCCGACCGTCAGAGCCGCGCTGCTCGTCATTTGCCTGTGCCTGCCCTCGGTCGTGACCGCCCAGCAGATACAGGCTCAGGCCCCGGTGCTACGGCCGCCCGCCGACACCCCTGCGGTCGAGCCGATGACGTTCGAGGTCGGCACCAAGACCGGCGATCCGTTCGCCAACCTGCCCGAAGGAACGGTCCGCATCAGCAGCTTTGGCGAGCGACCGGTCTACTCGGCTGACGGACGGAAGATCGCCTTTCTCGGCAAAAGTTACGGTGATGTCTTCGAATACGATGTCGCCACGGGGCAGACGCGCAATCTGACGGCAAACTTTCCGCATGCCGGCTTCCTGCGCGCGCACTATCTTCCCGACGGCAACATGGTCCTGCTGGGTCCTGCGGAGAACAACGGTGATCGCGTGCGGACCCGGCTGACCGGGATCAAGCTGTGGTTCTTCGACAAATCGGGTACGAAAGCGCCGGTTCAACTCGGGCCCGCGGTTTTCGAGGGCATTGCGGTCTCGCGGCGCTCGAACCTCATCGCCTGGACCCCGGCGATGGACCACGCGTTCGTCATGGCCAGCGACGCGACGCCCGGCTCCTCAAATCCGGTGATGCTGGGAACGGTTGTCGTTGACGCAAAGGGACCCCGCCTCGAGAACGTGCGCGAAGCATTCCGTCGCGAGGAAGCGGACTGCATGCCCGAGGCGCAGGATTTCCGCGACAACGATCGCGAGCTTGTCCATGCGTGCTATCATCCGATCTATCAGATCGATGCGCTCCAGTTCGCGACCATCACCGGCATATGGGGCGCTCGCCTCGATCGGCGGCAACTGATCCGCTATCGCGCCCCGCGCGAAGGCGAGTATTCGGAGCCCGAAGGAATCAGCCCGGACGGAAGCTGGGAACTGGTGGAATGTGGACAGTCCGACCGCTCCGGTCTTGACATCTGCCGGCTGACGCTGACACCCGATAGTCGCGACTATCGCCGGGTGACCCACGTGCTCGATTATGGCCGCGTCAAGGTGTCCAATCCCGTGGTCTCCCCCGACGGTCATTTCATCGCATACCAAAGCGGCAAGGCTTTTGAGGAAGCGGGCGTGGGCCATTCTATTTTCCTCACTCCCTTGAAGGCGTCGGATCGCTGATCCAATCAGCGGTTTCGGCACGCTTCGGTGTTATGGGGCGTAAGCAGGTTATCTGGCTTCAATCCGGCCTCCAGCGATTCGAGGCCGTCGATCAGGATCGCGGCCATTTGCAATCTAGCCTCAATGGTAGAACTGCCAACGTGGGGTAGCAGGAACGCGTTTGGGAGCTTTAGGTAACGGGGATCGAGGTCTGGTTCGTTGTTGAACACGTCCAGGCCCGCCGCGAAGATCTCGCCAGCGCCGAGCGCCGTGACCAGGGCGTCGTCGTCGACGATCGAACCCCGTGCAATGTTTACGACAATTGCATCGCGCGGCAGGCGCGCGATGCGTTCTGCGTTCAGGAATAGCTCGGTCTCCGGCGCCGCGGCACAGGCGAGCACCAACACGTCACAGCAGCTGAGAAAGTCAGCTTCGTCTGCATGGTAAATTGCGCTGCCTTCCAGAACAGCGTCAAGCCGGCGCCGCCCATGATAGTGAACCGGCATCTCGAACGCGGCGGCCCGGCGCGCGATACACCGTCCGATCCTTCCCATGCCATAGATGCCCATCCTGCGGCCGGTGATCTGCAAACCCGGAAGCTGCGTCGGCGACCAGCCAGACCATCGATTGTCGCGGAGGAGCATGATGCTTTCGGTGGCCCGTCGCGCAGCACCGAGACAAAGAAGCATTGCCGTCTCAGCCACGGCGTCGGTCAGCACGTCGGGCGTATTCAGCACTGCGATGCCCCTGTCCGCGGCTGCCGCGAGATCGATATGGTCAAAGCCGACCGAATACGTAGCCAAGACCTCGACCGATGCGGGCAGCGCCCGGAGAGCAGCGGCGTCGAACCGATTGCGACCGGAAATCATCACCTCTCTGGCCCCCCGGGCCAACCGAATGATCTCGTCCGTAGAGAGCCTTTCCTCGCCCTCGCTAAAACGCGCGCGCCGCCGTCTTGCTATCAGGTCACGAGCCCGCGGCAGCAGAGGAATCGCAACATACAGAGGTGGGGCGTCCATTTTATTCTCCTCGACCCGCAGCGAGCGAGCACTTTGCTAGTCGCTATGGGAGCTAAGCGGCATCCCGTGTACCCATTGCACATACGGAGAGCATTGACCGCCTCATCGCCTGCGGATGCGCAAACGATCGACTAATGCAACTCGCCTGCCCTCGAATGCCACGATGCGGGATTGTCGCGGATCCTATTGAAAAACGCGTGCAAAGTGGAATGGTCTGGTGAGACGCGTCAAATTTACGAGGGTTCCCATGGATGAGTGGACAGAGCAGCTATGACCCGCTCCTTCTCCATAAGCGCCAGCCGCCGGGACGTCCTGCGAGCTGCATCAGCCATGGGAATGGCGGTCGGTGGTTTGCCCATTATAGCGGCAACCCCCGCCGCGGGGCGCCCCGCGCCGTCATGGGCAACCAAGCCTTTTCGAAACGTCCAGACCAATCTGCGTATGACGGACGCCCGCCGCGATCCGCGGACCATCGTTCGCGAAGTTCGTGAGTTCGGCGCGACGGGCATTGTCGCAAACATTGGCGGGATCTTCGCCTTTTATCCCACTGAACTCGAATTCCATACCAAGAATCCCTATCTTCGATCGGACTTCATCGGCGAACTTGCAGACGCGGCGCATGCCGAGGGTCTCGTGCTGATTGGGCGCTATGATCTGTCCAAGTCGAGCCTCAAGACGTACCAGGCTCACCCAGAATGGTTCCGACGCAACCGCGAGGGCGGGCCGCTGGTGAACTATGAGACGTATCAGGCCTGCGTGAACGGCGGCTGGTACCGCGACTATGCCCAGCGGATCGTCACCGAGTCGCTTCGGCGCTACCCGATAGACGGCATGTTCGTGAACATGTTCGGCTACATCAACTTCGATTACGCGTTCCGCGATCACGGAATCTGCGTGTGCAACAACTGCCGAGATCGTTTTCACGCCATGTTCGGGCGCGACCTGCCCACGCAGCAAAACTTCTCCGATCCGGCATGGCGGGATTACCTCCTGTTCCAGGAGCGCACTGTGCTTGAGCTAGGCGACCTGACATACGAGACTGCCAAGACCGCACGCCCGGAAACAGTGGTTATGGCGGTACGCCCCCGCCACGACGCGATCCGCTATGAAGTCGCGCGCGAGATGAAGCGGCCGCAGCCAGAATGGCCCTATCTTGCCGGAGAGGAGGCGCGTTTCTCGCGCTCCTATGGTGGCGGCAAGCCTTATACCAGCCTCAGCGCCAACTTCATCGATTTCATGTGGCGCCGCATCCCGGAGACCGGCGACACGCAGGTTCTGCGTATGGCGCAGCTGCTCGCCAACGGTGGGTCGCTCGACTACTATGTGTTGGGCACGCTCGAACAGGAAGACCGCCGACCGCAAGCCGCGGTCCGCAACCTGTTCGCATGGCACGCCGCCAACGCCGAATTCTACGAGAACTTGCGCCCGGCCTCGCGCGTCGGCCTGTACATGTCGCACAAGAGCGAGCTGATGGCCGGTGTCACCGCAACAGAGAAACTGCGCGACGCCTGCTTCAAAGGCGCCTATCTCGCGCTAATCGACGCGCGCATCCCGTTCGAAATCGTCACCGACGACCGGGTGCAGGACGGCACGGCCGATCTGTCGGGCTTCGATGCCATCATCATGCCGAACATCGCAATCGTCAGCGCGGCCGAAGCGAAGGTGCTCGATGCCTTTGTGACGCGCGGCGGGCTGCTGATTACTACCGGCGAGACCGCCGCGTTCGACGAGCGGGCCGAGCGCCGCCCGACGCCCGCGATCCACGCCATGCCGATCACGCAAACTGCCGCTCCGCTCGATCACTTGCGCGGCGCGTCGTATGACGCCGCGGGCTCGCAGCTCGACCTGGCGGGCGCGGTGTTCCTGATGCACGACGGTCCCTATTTCCCGCAGACCCCGCGCGCCGGTGCGATCTCCGCCCTGCGGCTCCGCGCGCCCGAGCGGTTCGGCCCGCCCGAGCTATGTTTTCCGGAAAGTGCGGACGCAGTCTACGTGGCGCCTGCGCGCTACGGCGCGATCGCCGGCACATTCGGCAAGGGCAAGGCGGTCCATCTGCCCTGGCTTCCTGATATGCTCTATCACCGGGAGGGGCTGCCCGACCACCGTCGCCTGTTCGAGGCCCTGCTGGCGCGCTACATTCCGGCGCCCGATGTCTGCCTGGCGGGGACCGGGCCGATCGAGCTGACGGTCCAAGGCCAGCCCGATCGGCAACGCCGGATCGTCCATTTGGTCAATTATTCGGGGCAGCGGAACAACCGTTACGAGGCGCCCGTCGCGTGCGCCGGCTTGCGGCTCGGCCTGAAGCGCGCGGTCCGCTCGATCGACCTGCTGGTCGCGCGAACCGCGGTCACGGCTGGCGAGCGCGACGCACAAGGGTACACGTGGTTCGCCCTGCCTCCTCTCGGCGCGTTCGAAGCAATCTCGATCCGCGACGGATGAGCTTCGCGGGCGTTAGCGGGGCACGCTTAACCCAGGTACGGCCGCGCCCAGGCCAAACCCGCGAGCGTTCCGTTGGTCGGCTTATATTCGCACCCGACCGATCCTTCGTAACCCAGCGCGTCCAGCCGCGCGAGTAGCCAGCCGTAATTGATCTCGCCCGTGCCCGGCTCGCCGCGGCCGGGATTGTCGGCGAGCTGAACGTGGCCGATGGCGGGAAGCAGCCGCTCGATCGAGCGGGCAAGGTCGCCTTCCATGATCTGCATGTGGTAGATGTCGTACTGCAGCTTGACGTTCGAGCGCCCGACCTCCTCGATCACCGCCATCGCCGCTTGCGTGGTGTCATAGAAATAGCCGGGAATATCGACCCGGGTGTTGATCGGTTCGAGCAGGATGTCGATTCCGTCGGCGCTCACGACGTCCGCGGCATAGCGGATGTTCTCCACCAGCGTCCTGCGGGCAGTGTCATGGTCGCCGGTCGGCTTGCCGGCCATCAGGTGCAGGCGCGGACAGCCGAGCGCCCGCGCATAGGATAACGCCCGCGGAACCCCTGCGCGAAACTCTTCCGTCCGGCCCGCCAGGGCACCGAGACCGCGCTCTCCGCCCGCCCAGTCGCCGGCCGGAAAGTTGAAGATCACTGTTTCCACCCCGGCGTCGCGAGCCGCGGCCGCCACCTCCTGTTCAGACAGGTCGTATGGGAACAGGAACTCGACGGCGTCAAAACCGGCCTTGCCCGCGGCGGCGAACCGTTCAGCAAAAGGGATTTCGGTGAACATCATCGACAAGTTGGCGGCAAGTTTGACCATGGGAACTCCAGCGTTGCGCAAGCTTTAATAGCGACCGGCGAAGTGCTCCGTCCACTGCCGCGACGCCGCATTTTCCGCATCATAAGATGCGCGCGATCATCGGGCGTAGACGCCGTAAAGCGCGATCGCCGCATAGCACGCCGCCGGGAGCGCCAGTGCCGCCTGCAATCCAGCAACGTCCGCCAGCGCGCCGGTCAGGGGCGGAATGATCGCCCCGCCCACGATCGCGGTCGCGATAACCCCCGATCCCTCGGCCGCCCGCACGCCCAGCCCTTCGCTGGCGAGCGGGAAGATGGTCGGGAACATGATCGAGTTCATCAGACCGATCGCGAGCAATGACCACGCCGCCACAGAACCCGTTCCGGCAGCCGAGATTATGATGAGCGCGATCGCCCCGCTAGCGGCGCCCGCGAGCACCTTGCCCGGTGAAACGCGGGTGAACAGATAGGCCCCGACGAAGCGGCCAAGGAGCGCGCCGGCCCAATAGAATGGCACGTGCTTGCCGGCAGCTTCGGCCGACAGACCCAGGACATCCGCTTTCATCAGGTAATTGACGATCAACGATCCGACTGCGACCTCCGCACCGACGTAAAGGAAGATCGACCCCGCGCCGAGCGCGAAGCGCGGCCGTGAAAGCAGCGCGAAGGCCTCGAACATTCCCTTGGAGGGTTCGCTGGCTTCCTTCAGGCGGTTGCGCCGGCCCCACACCACCGCCGCGACGATCGCCAGCGCCGCAGCCTGCCCGAAATAGGTGCGTACCACCATCTGGGTCTCGGCGGCGCGGTATCACCGAGCCGACATAAGGGAACACCGTCGTCCCCAGCGAATTGAAGGCCTGGGCAGAGGTCAGCCGCGCGTGTGCGGTGCGTGGCGGTCCCAGCAGCGAAATCAGCGGATTGGCGACCACCTGAACGATCGTGATCCCGCTCGCCAGCACGAACAGCGCGGCGAGGAAGACCCCGAAGGTAGCCGATGCCGAGGCGGGAATGAACAGCAGGCAGCCTGCCATCATCGTCATCAGCCCGATCGTCGCCGTCCGCATATAGCCCAGCCGGCGGACCAGTGCCGCGGCCGGCAACGAGGCGAAGAAGTACGCCGCGAAGAACGCTGAGTGAACCAGCAACGCCTCGGTATAGTTGAGCGAAAACAGCTCCTTCAGCTTCGGGATGATGACATCGTTGAGGCTGGTGATGCCGCCGAAGACGAAGAAAAGCGCGAACACGAACATGCGAAGATCGGGCAGGTCATAGCCCTGTTGACCGGTGGTCATCAGGTCCGATCCGTTAGCAGTGCTGGAGCCTCCGTGCATCTGATGTCCCCGTTCGAGTTTCTGGATTCGTCTTGGCGTGGAAGCCAAGCCAACCCGCACTTGGTACAGGCAATGCAGTACCTGGCCGCGGCACGCCACAGGGGCGAGCGACGCGGCAGGTTTACGCGATTTCATGCGCGGCCATCTGCTCGAGCGCTTTCACCAGCGCGGAATGGTCCCACCCCGCCCCACCGTGGGCGACGCAGACGGACATCAGTTGCGCGGCCTGGGCCGTGTTCGGAAGTGCGAGGCCGAGCGATTTGGCCGCACTGAGCGCCAGGCCCAGATCCTTCTGGTGAAGCGCGATTCGGAAACCGGGATCGAAGGTCCGCTTGATCATCCTCTCGCCGTGGACTTCCAGAATCCGGGACGCAGCAAAACCGCCCATCAACGCTTCGCGCACTTTGGCCGGATCGGCCCCGGCCATCGCGGCGAACAAAAGCGCCTCGCCGACCGCCTCGATGTTGAGCGCGACGATGATCTGGTTGGCCACTTTCGCGATCTGCCCACTGCCTACTTCGCCGATCCGGGTGATGTTCTTCCCCATTTTCTCGAACAGAGGCATCGCGCGGGCGTAATCCTCTTCCGACCCGCCGACCATGATAGTCAGGCTGGCGGCCTTCGCACCGACTTCCCCGCCCGAGACCGGTGCATCCAAAAAGCGCCCCCCCGCCGCGGCGACCTTCCCGGCGAACGCCTTCGTAGCCAACGGATCGATCGAGCTCATGTCGATCACCAGCGTGCCGGCCCGAAGCGCGGAGATGACGCTCTCGTCACCAAACAGGACGCGTTCGACATCGGGCGTGTCGGGCAGCATCAGGATAACGGCGTCGGCATCACTTACCGCTTCACTGACGGACTGGGCGACCTGCGCGCCGCCCGCGACCAGCTCCTCGGGTGCCGGAGAGCGGTGACTGACCAGCCGCAGCTGGTGTCCTGCGGCTTGCAGATGGCTCGCCATGGGGCGTCCCATGATGCCGGTGCCGATGAATGCGATGTCCACGTGCTTCCTTTCTTCGAGGTGATGCGTCAAGCGACCAGGGCTACGACGAGGTCCATGACGTTGGTGCCGGTCGGCCCCGTAACGAGTAGATCGCCTAGTGACGAAAACAGACCGTAGGAATCGTTGTTGGCGAGGTATGCGCGCGGATCGAGCCCCGCGCGCGCCGCGCGGGCGCAGGTCTCGCCGTCGGCGAAAGCGCCCGCCGCATCCGTCGGACCGTCGGTGCCGTCGGTTCCCGCCGCCAGGATTGCCACGCCCCCGGTCCCCTCAAGGGCGAGCGCCGTCACCAAGGCGAATTCCTGGTTGCGACCTCCCTTGCCGGCGCCAACCACCTTAAGAGTGGTCTCGCCGCCGGCGAGCAGGATGGTCGCAGGCCCGCCCCACGCGCGTGCCTCCGCCGCCGCTCGGACCGCGACGGCGAAGCGGCTGGCCGCAGAATGGGTGTCGTCTTCCATCCGGCGGTCGACGACCGAGACCGCGAAGCCAAGCGCGCGGGCACGCTCGGCGGCCGCGTCGATGGCGTCGGCGCTCTCCGCCAGGATCAGGTGCCGCGCACTCCCGTTATCGCGGGCGCAATTGGCGGTTGCCATCTCGAGCCGCTTGACGATCGCGGGCGGCATCCGCCCCGCCACCTGGTATTTGTCGATAATCGCGAGCGCCTGTTCGCCGTCCACCGTGTCGGCCCAGGTCGGGCCGGACCCGATCATCGCCGGATCGCTGATCGGCACATCCGAAATCATCAGCGTCATCGACTGGGCCGGACCGATCGCGCTCAACAAGCCGCCGCCCTTCACTTTGGAGAGCAGCTTGCGGATCGTGTTGATCTCCGAAATCGAGGCGCCGGAGGTGAGCAGCACCTCGGTCGCCTGCACCTTGTCCGCCAGGCTGAGGCCGTCGGCCGGCGCGAGCAGCAGCGAGGATGCTCCGCCGGTCAGGGCTACGAACACCCTGTCGTCGGGCGTCAGTCCTTCGAGCAGCCGGAGGATGGCGCCGGTTCCCGCCAGGCCCGCCGCGTCGGGCACCGGATGGCCGCCCTCGTACTGGGCGATGCGCTTTAGCGGTTCGACATGGCCGTACTTGACCACGAGCGCGCCACCGTCGACGCGCTCGCCGAGGATCTGCTCGAGCCCAAGTGCCAGCGAAGCGGCGGCTTTGCCCGCCCCGACGACCAGCAGCCGTCCGCCCGTGGGAATGGGCCACGCGATGCGGGTTCCGCCATGCTCATACATCCAGGCATTGCCCTCGAACGACGATCGTGAGCGGATCAGGTCGGCGCCGCGCACCGCTTCGATCGCCCTGGCGAAAATGTCGCGAAGGATCGCACGGGCGTCCTTGGCGTCGCCGGCTTCGGTTTCGGCGGCGCTCGATGCCACGGCACGGACCGGACCTATGCCGGGTTGAACCGAAGTTCGGTATCGTGAGATGCCCATCGGCCGTCTTATCCGTTCGCAGCCGAATCAGGCTGGGTTCCGCCGGCCGGGATCGCGATGGCGCATCGAAAAATCACAGCGGCGGCTCCCCGGCTCAAGGGTTTTCACATTCGTCGGAAGCGTGCCCACGACACGGCGCGCACCCCGTCGGCGGAACGCATACGCGCAGACGGGCCTCGGGCGTAGCCTCACGGCGCATCGCGCACGGACGTTCCCACGATGCGGGACAGCGTGACAAGATCGCTGCGCGCGCGGCGGGAGCCATCTATGAGCCACTACCATAGGAGACGAGAGCAATCATCGTCGGGTATGAGGAGGCCTGAATGCATCTTTCGACAGTCGCTCGCTTGCTAAGCACGATCAGCGCGGTGACGCTGCACCAGGCGGCCATCGCGCAAACCGTGCCCGACGGGGCGCCGACCGCGTCGGAAGGAAGCGCTCAGGCCGCCCCGCATGCCGCGTCGACCGACGCTGCAACGGACGAGCCGGCCGATGTCGGTGAGATCGTCGTGACCGGCTCGCGCATCTCGCGGGCAGGATTCTCGGCGCCCACCCCGGTAACGGTCATCTCCACGGATACACTTGCGCGTAAGGCCCCGGCGAGCATCGCCGACGGGCTAAACCAGCTTCCCGTGTTCCAGAATTCGACCAGCGCTCAGAACACCGCGTTCACCGCCTCCAACCGGGTGCGAACCGGCAACTACCTGAATCTCCGCAGCCTTGGCCAGGCACGCGTCCTGACGCTGTTCGACGGGGAGCGCCTCGTCCCGACCGGTAATGCCGGCGGCACCGACGCCAACCTGATTCCGCAGCAGCTCGTCGAGCGAGTCGATGTCGTGACCGGCGGCGCCTCCGCGGCTTACGGCTCTGACGCGTTGTCGGGTGTCGTCAACTTCGTTCTCAACAAGAACTACACCGGCCTAAAGGCATTCGCTCAACGAGGGATTTCGACTTACGCCGACGACGGCAACTACCGCATCGGCGCGGCCGCCGGCGCCTCCATGCTGGACGATCGTCTTCATGTGATCGGCAGCGTGGAGTACTTCCAGTCATATGGGATGCTGCGCAGCGAGCGGCCGAAGATCAACCGCCTGATCATCCGCACGGGCACCGGAACCGCGGCCAATCCGTTCGACTTCGCGGAGGACACCCGGCTCAACATCTCGTCGTTTACCGGCCTGCCGTTCTACAACGGCGGCCCGAACAACAACAAGCAGGTAACGATCGCAGGCGTCCCGCAGCAATTCGCCTCGGACGGCTCGCTCATCGCGTTCAATCCCGGCATCCCGACCGGCATTGCCAACCTCTCGATCGGCGGCGACGGGGTCATCATCAAGCCCAGCTGCTGCTACCTGGTCCCGCCCAGCAAGATCCAGCAGTACTTCGGCCGCGCAGGCTATGACTTCACCCATAACTTCCACGGCTACGTCCAGCTGTCGTACAACCGCAGCGCGACCGACGACCGGCAGATCCCCAACCGTAACAACAACATCTCGGTGATCTATCCCGAGAACGCCTACCTCAACCTGACCCCGGTCCAGCGCACCGCGCTGTTCGGCTCGAGCCCGAGCGTCAAGCTGGGCAAGACCTGGGACCCGGCCGATGTCCCGGGTGACGAGAGTGGGGAAACCGCGCGCGGTCTGACGATCACGGCAGGTCTGTACGGGGCGTTCGCCGACGGCCGGTTCAAGTGGAACGCCAACTACATCCACGGCGAGTCAAACTATCGCAGCTTCGTCGAAGAGAACGAGACCGCGCGTCTGTTCGCCGCGACCGATGCGGTCCGCGACGCTTCGAACAATATCGTCTGCCGCGTGGCGATCACCAACCCCGGTCTCTACCCTGGGTGCGTGCCGCTCAACATGTTCGGGACAGGTAACACCACCGCCGCCGCGCTCGGCTACATGAAGACCATCTCGTGGTTCCGCGACGTCAACCGGATGGACCTTGGCAATGTCAACGTTTCGGGCGAGATCTTCCACACCTGGGCAGGCCCGGTGTCGATCGCGATCGGCGCCGAAATCCGCAAGCAGTCGTTCGACCAGACCAGCAACAGCGATCCCGCCGTCCCCGTCGATTTCACCGGCATCCGCGGAATCCCGACGAGCACGGTCAACGGCGTGACCCGGCCGACGGTGTTCAAGTACATCAGCACCAACGTCGCGGCCGCGTCGGGCGATTACACCGTCAAGGAAATCTACGGCGAGCTCGACGTGCCGCTGCTCAAGGATTCGCCGGTCGGCCAGTCGCTCGACCTCAACGCCGCGGGTCGCCATACCCATTACAGCACCAGCGGCTCGGTCAACACCTGGAAGGTCGGGCTGACTTACCAGCCGATCAGCGACATCCGCTTCCGCGGCACGATCTCGCGCGATATCCGCGCGCCCACCTTGTTCGAGCTCAACGCCGGGGCTTTGAGCCAGCTGCAGACGATCAACGATTATCTGACCAACCGCACGCTGCAGGTCTACCAGATCACTACCGGCAACAGGAACCTGACGCCGGAGATCGCCAAGACCCTGACCGGCGGCGTCGTGCTTACCCCAAGCTTCATTCCGGGGCTGAGCTTCTCGGCGGACTATTTCCGGATCAGGATCAGGAACGCGATCGGCATCCCCTATGGCGTGCCGCAGGTCAACGACATCTGCCGCCAGAACCCGGCCAATGTCCTGTGCGCCAACTTCACGCGCGCGCCTGACAACACCCCGATCTCGGTAGCGACACCGATCATCAACGCCTCGTCGTTCAAGTCGGAAGGGATCGACTTCGAGGCTGCCTATCGCCGGCAGGTGCTGGGGGGCGATCTCAGCCTGCGGGCGCTCGCCACGCGGCTGCTATCGTTCGAGCGCCGACTTGCCCCGGATCAGCCGAACATCGAGTACGCCGGGACCAACGACTTCGTGTTCGAGCAGTACAACCTGCCCCAGCCGAAGTGGCGGGCTACGTTCGAACAGGCCTTCACTAGCCGCGGGACGACTATCAGCTTTCAGGAGCGGATGATCGGCTCCTACGCCCGCTCCAAGCAGTTCGTCTATGCCCAGAACAATGTCGACGCGCTGTGGTACGTTGATCTCAACCTCACCCAAGGCGTCACCACCGCGGGCGGCCACAAGTTCGAGCTTTACGGCACGGTCAATAACCTGTTCAACAAGCAGGGGCCGACTTGGTCGAACAGCCAGCAGCCCGGATTGTCCTATCCGACCAACCGCAACACTTACGACATCGTCGGCCGTTACTTCACCGTCGGGGTCAGGGCAGCCCTGTAAGATGGCAGGCCTGGCGGATCGCGCTCTCCGCCAGGCCGTCCGCATCCCGCCACGCCGGACATGGTTGAGGGCACGGTGGATTATCGGACCCAAACCGGAGATGAAGGGCGGCCTTCGATCGAGATATGTCCTGTGAGGAACACCGTCCCTTTCGCCGTACCACCCCCCAGCCCGCAGGCTGAGTGCCGGCGGCGTTTCGCGCGCATCGCGCTGGCGGTGCTGATGGTATGTGGCTCTGCGCCGTCGGGCGCCATCGCCGGCGACGGAAAGCTGCCGCGGTTCCAGGTGGATGACCGGTGGATGAAGCTGCCCGCGCAGTGGCGTCTGGGCGACGTCAGTGCGGTCGATGTCGATCGCCAGGGCCGGGTCTACGTCCTCCATCGGCCGCGTTCGCTGGTTGGCGAAGACCGCGCGCGGGCCGCCCCGCCAGTGCTGGTGTTCGCGCCCGACGGGACATTTCTATCGGGCTGGGGCGGACCCGGTACGGGCTATGAGTGGCCCGATACCGAGCACAGCCTGGCGGTGGACGCGCGCGGTCACGTCTGGATCGCAGGCAATGCGCGCCCACCCGCTGGTGCGGGCGACGACATGCTGCTCGAGTTCGACGCGCGGCACCGGTTCGTGCGCCAGCTCGGTCGCAAGGGCGCCAGCCGCGGCGACGGCGACACCCGCAACCTCAACGCCCCGGGGGACCTGGTGATCGACGACGTCCGGCACGAGATCTATGTCGCCGACGGATACGGCAACCGCCGGGTGGTCGTCTATGACAACCGGACCGGCCGGTTCAAACGCATGTGGAGCGCGTTCGGCGCGGTCCCTCCGGCTGATCCGGCGCCGGCGTTCCGCCCCAAAGGCGCGCCTTTCGCGCCCGAGGATGGTCCAGGGCCCGCCGGGTTCAACGGGGTCCACGGGGTCGAGGTCGCCCGCGATGGGCTGGTCTATGTCTCCGACCGCAACAACCAGCGGGTCCAGGTCTTCACCCGCGCCGGGCGTTACCTGAAGCAGGTGTTCGTCAACCGCAACCGCCCGTCGGCGCAGACCGCTTCCGGGCTGGCGGTATCGGCCGATCGCGCGCAACGCTATCTCTACGTGGCGGACTGGGGCAATTCGGAACTGTTGGTCTACGATCGGATCAGCCTGTTGTTGCTGGGCCGGATCGCCGCACCGGGGGAGGCCGCCGGCCAGGTAACCACCCCGCATCTGATCGCGGTCGATCGCCGCGGCCGGCTTTATGTCGCGGAAGTCAAAACCAGGCGCGTCCAGCGGTTCACACCTGAACCGACAAGAGAAGGCTCACGATGACGTTCGATCCAATGCCTCGCGCGCGGAAGGTGCGTGTGCTGGCCACGCTTGGCCCGGCCAGCGACACCACCGACGGCGACTCTAATATCATGCTCAAGAATACAAACTTGACACAATTGGCAACGCTGTCAATTCCGTATGTCGTGGAGATTGCGGGACGGCGCCTGCACTGGTTTCATCCGGAACCAAATTTCGAATGTGATCGATGAGGGCGGGATCAGCGTGACGCGAGTAATAATCAACGATGTGGCGAAAGCGGCAGGCGTCTCCATGAAAAGCGTGTCCCGGGTCATCAACCGGGAACCCAATGTTTCGGAGAAGCTTCGTTCCAAGGTGCAGCGAGCGATCGATGCGCTCGGTTATGTGCCGGACCTTGCTGCCCGTTCCCTGGCTGGCACGCGGGCGTTCCTGATCGGTATCCTGATTGACAACCCCCTGACCGATAATCCCAACCCCGACTATTTCATGAGAGTGCAGAACGGCGCTTATCAAGCCTGTCGGGAGCGCGGCTATCACCTCGTCATCCAGAATCTCAATTCAGGCTGTGAAACCGTGACAGACGTACTGCACTCGATCCTGAAGAATGAGCGCGTGGACGGATTCTTGCTCACACCCCCCATTACGGAGCGCGCTGCTGTAATGGACCTGCTCGAGGCTCGCAGAATTCCTTATGTGCGCGTTGCGCCAGTCAGTTTTCCCGGTCGATCACCCGCCGTCGTGACCGATGACGCCCAAGCCGCAGGCGAACTGGCGCACCATTTCTGGAACCTGGGCCACCGGCGCATCGCCATCGTCAACGGCCATGCGGATCACGGTGCAGCGCGCACGCGACGGCAGGGCTTTCTTTCCGCCTTGGCGGCGCTTGGCTGCGGCGATGTTTCGGAAGCCTATGGCGGTTTCCAGTTTGCCGTTGGCATCGAAGCGGGGAAACGGCTGTTGGCGCTGCCGGAACGACCGACCGCTATCTTTGCCGCCAATGACGATTCCGCCGCCGGCGTTATGTCAGCCATTGCCCAGGCGGGTCTAAAGATTCCAGATGATATTTCGGTTGCCGGATTTGATGACGCGTGGATCGCAAAATCGGTCTGGCCCTATCTGACGACAGTCCATCAGCCCATTACCGAAATGGCCCATACCGCCGCAACGATGTTGATCGAACGCAACGGATCGGCCGAACGAAATCCCGTTGTCAAACTCGACTATGCGCTCGTGGTTCGAGACTCCACGGCACCGCCCGCCGATGTGCGATGAGAAGCCCGGCTTTGATGTGTCGCTGGCCCGTGCGGCCAACCTCGTTCGAGGGGTATACTCGCCTCGCCCCGACCGGGAGGGCACAGCTTTGAACCGCCGTTATTTTCTCGCGGGATCCACCATGCTTGCCGCGCTTTGCGTCCTGCCGCGCAGGGCCTGGGCGGGCGCTGGCGATTATCTCGCCAGGGCACAGTCGCTGGTTCCGATGCTGACAGAGCGCGGGCAGCCGCCAGTTGCGCTGGTGAAGCCTGTCGCAGATGCATCCCGCATATTGCGCTTTCGCATGGAAAAGGTGGCCGATGCCGCATCGCTCGACGAGCGGCTGTTGGGCAAGGGAGACGGTTTCATCCTCGATTTCGAGGGCCATCGGACCGGCACCCTCAGCTTCGACCTGGTCGGCGAAGGTCAGGGAGTCGATGCACCTGTGCGGTTGCGCCTCACCTTTGGTGAAGTGCCCACCGATGTCGCAGAGCCGCTCCGACCCTATAAGGGAACGCTCGCCGAAGGATGGCTACCGGAAGAAATTATCACGGTGGACTATTTGCCGCAGACGGTGCGGCTGCCGCATCGTTACGCCTTCCGTTACGTGAAGGTGGAGGTTTTCGACACCTCCAATACTTTCAAGGTGCGGTTCCACAATATCAAGGCGGTTGCGATCAGCTCGGCAGGCGCCGCCCCTACCCCGCTCAACAGTGGCGACGCGATGCTTGACCGGATTGACGCAGTGAGTGTCGCGACGCTGCGAGATTGCATGCAAACCGTGTTCGAAGACGGCCCCCGCCGCGACCGGCGGCTCTGGGTTGGCGATCTGCGACTGCAGGCGCTGACTGCCTATACCACCTTTGGCGGGCACGATCTGGTAAAGCGCTGTCTCTACCTCTTCGCCGCCTTTCCCCGAGCGGACGGGCTGATGCAGGCTTGCGTTTATGAAAAGCCCAAGCCCGCCCAGGGCGGGATCGCCATCCTTGATTATGCCGCACTCTGGAATGTGGTATTAGCCGATTATGTTGCGGCGAGCGGAGACTTGGAAAGCGCCCGCGAGTTATGGCCTGTGGCAGTAAGGCAGGTCGAAATCCTGTCCGCGATGGTGAAGGATGGGTTGTTCGCTCCCCCGAAAGACGCTTTTCTGTTCATTGACTGGGCGCAAAAGCTCGATCGGATGGCCGCGGCTCAAGGGGTTCTGCTTTATGCATTTTCCCGCACGCTGGAACTGGCAAAGCGCCTGGACAAGGACGCCGATGTTGCGCAGCTGCCCGGCCTGTTGGTATCAATGAAGGCGGCGATACGCGCGCAGTTGTACGATACAAAACGAGGCGCGTTCGTCTCGGGCCCCGAACGACAGGTGTCCTGGGCGTCGCAGGCTTGGCTTGTCATTGGCGGGGCCCCGAAGAACAGCGCTGAAGCCGCCCGCGCGTTGCGCACGGTCATGACGGATCCCGCAGCCGTCCGACCAGTCACCCCTTATCTCTACCATTATATGGTCGAAGCGATGCTATTGGCGGGAATGAAGCGCGAAGCTCTGGCGCTGATGAAATCCTATTGGGGCGGCATGGTGGAGGCCGGTGCCGATACTTTTTGGGAAGTCTATGAGCCCGGCAGCCCGCTGACTTCGCCCTATGGGGACATCCATATCAATAGCTACTGTCATGCCTGGAGCTGTACACCGGCATGGTTCCTGCGCACCGGAAGACTAAAACCAGCAGCGGCAACTTCTTAGCCGCTTCCCGACTGGCCACCGTCCATCCGCAATCCTCGCGTCGCGGACCGCGCAGGCACCGTCTCGACAGGCCACGCCGCCTCGACGCGGCTTCCAGTTTTGCGTTCCTGACGCGAACGATCAGTCTTTCCAATGCCTCGCACCAAACTTCACTGTCACGACCGACGACAGCGTTTCGGCATCCCGACCCAGCGCAAGGGCATAATCGCCCGCCGGGATCGACCAGCCGCCGCCCTGCCAATCCGCCAGCAAGCGTGGATCGATCGTGACGGTGACCTTCTGCGAAGCGCCCGGCAGGAGCGAAACGCGCTGAAAACCGACGAGGCGACGCTTGGCCTCCTTGCCGCGCGACACGAGATAGACCTGTGCCACATCGTCGCCGGCACGCTGGCCCGTATTGGTCACGGTGAGGCTCGCTGTCATGCCGCTGATGTTGAGCCCGGACGATACAAAGGTCGTGTAGCTGAGACCAAAACCGAACGGGAATAGCGGCTTTTCACCTTTGCGTGCAAACCAGCGATAGCCGACGTCCGAACCCTCGTTGTCATAGTTCGCGGAAATCCTGGCGTCCGGCGTCGGCGGGGTTCCCATGAAGTTCGGCTCGGTGGTGAACAGGCCCTCAATTTCCTTGCGCGGGAGCTGATCGATACTGGCCGGAAAGGTGATCGGCAGGCGTCCGCCGGGGTTAATGTCACCGAAAAGGACGGACGCGATCGCTTCACCGCCGCGCGCGCCGGGATACCACGCCTCGATCACTGCCGCGGTTTTATCGAGCCACGGCATAGTCACCGGCCCTCCGGTCTGCAACACGACGATCGTGTGCGGATTGGCCGCCGCCACCGCCGCGATCAGCTCATCCTGTCCGTCTGGCAGCGACAGATCGGGCACATCCATCCCCTCCGACGTCCACTGATTGGCGAAAACGATCACGACGTCGGCGCGCTTTGCCGTTTCCACCGCGTCGGTCAGGTAACGGCCATCGCGGAATGTCACCGTGGCGCCGGGCACCTGGGCCCTGATCGCCCGCAATGGATTGGAGCGCTGATATTGTTGCGAAAAGAGCGCCGCCATTGCCCCCTGGCCGCCAAGCGGCCGCACCACGGCAGGGCCTTCATCTTCGTGAACCTGGCTCGATCCGGCGCCCGACAGCACACCACTATCGGCATAGCCGCCGATCACCGCGATACGTCGGGCGGTCTTTGCCAGCGGCAGCGCATTGCCGTTGTTGCGCAACAAGACGATGCCTTGCTGGGCGATTTCCTGCGCGACCCCCGCATGGGCGTTCTTGTCAAAGGTGCCGCCCGGCGTTGCCGGATGTGTATCGACGCCGGCAGCATAGATCGCGGTCAGGACACGCTTGTTCATGTCATCGAGACGCGTGGCATAGGCTGGATCCCTGGCAGCGGCCTGCCGGAGCTGGTCACCAAAGAACACCGCCTGGTCGAGTTGCGCACCGGATTGCTGGTCGAGGCCGTTGATCGCCGCTCCGAGTCCGGGAACCGCGCCCCAGTCCGACATGACGAAACCCTTCCAGCCCCAATCTCGTTTGAGCACCTTGTTCAGCAGCCAGTCGTTGTCGCACGCCTTATGGCCGTTAACGCGGTTGTATGCGCACATCACCGAGCCCGGCCGACCGCGCTCGATGCCGATCTGGAACGCCAGCAAATCGCTTTCGCGCGCCGCGGGCTCGCTGATCCTGATATCGACATATTGCCGCCCGGTTTCCTGGTCGTTGAGCGCATAATGCTTGATTGTGGAAATGATGTGGTTCGATTGAACGCCGGCAATGGCCGCACCGACCAGCACGCCACTCAACAGCGGATCTTCCGACAGATATTCGAAAGTCCGGCCATTTCGCGGTTCGCGCATCAGGTTGACCCCACCCGCCAGCAGGACATTGAAACCCTTGGCGCGGGCCTCGGCGCCGATCATCGCCCCGCCCTTCCACAGCAGATCCGGGTTCCAGCTAGCCGCCATCGCGACGCCCGACGGGAGCGCGGTTGCGCCGTCCTTGCGAATGCCGCCAACATAGGAGACACCGAGGCTCGCGTCGGTTTCCTTGAGCGCGGGGATGCCAAGGCGCGCAATGCCCGCGACGTAACCCGCTCCTGGAATGGCGTCGGCCGGAAGAGTGGTAACAGGCCCGAAGAATGGCAGCGGCATAATGCCCTGGGTCAGGACGACCTTCTCTTCCGGGGTCATTTGCGCGACGGTAACTGTCGCCTTTGCCTCCGCCTGGGCCGTGGCGGAATCTTTCTTCCCGGCGATGGCGGGCTGAACCGAAGCGAACGCGCCGATGGCCGCAGTCGTAGCAAGAATGGCGCGGATATTCATCGGAAAGCTCCTGAAAACGCGAAAGTTCGTCCGATGAGCATGGGCAAAGCGGACGCAGGCGAGCCCGCGTCCGCTGTTACAGGTGCCTTCATGCCTAGCTGGCCTGTTGGCTCAGCAAGGTACTTCCCTTTCAGAATTTCACACCAGCGCGAATTCCGTACGTACGCGGCGCCTCGATCGTGGCCCCGGCAGTCAGCCCGGACGAGACGGCCGCCAGTGTGATCGTGTCTTCGAGGTTCTTGACGAAGCCTTGCACGTAAAAGCGCCCTTCCGGTGCCGTGTAGGTCGCGGTCAGATCGGTCTTGGTGAATGACGGCTGGCGGAACAGCGAAGCGTTGTTCAGGTCGACCATATAATAGGCTGCGCTCAGCTTGGTCCGCGCCGAGACATCGAACTTGCCGCCATTGCCGAGCGGGAAGGTGTGAACATAGCCAAAGGTCACGACATGCTTCGGTGCGTGATCAAGCGGCGCGCCCGCGAGATTGCGGGTCAAGGTGGTGCCGGCCGGGTAGAGCACACCGCCGACCATGGTGTCGGCACTCAGCGTAACCTGGGCCAGGAAGTTCGAGTAGCGGGCATTGGTGTGTGTATAGCCAATGTCGAACTTGTCATTGTCGCTCGGCTGCAACTGTGCCTCGATTTCGGCACCGTCGACCTTGGCTTGGGCTGCATTGCGGATCAGCGTCGCCGGCACCGGAACGGTGACGACCTGGCTGACCTGCAGGCTGTTATAGTCATAATGGAATATCGCCGCGGTCACGCGGACCGAACTGGCCAGGCGGAACTTGATGCCCGCCTCATAATCGATCAGCGTTTCCGGATTGTAATATAGCGCCGCCGGGGTCAGCGAGCAGCCGATGCCGCCGCCGACGACGCAGCCATCATTGAAGCCGCCGGCCTTGTAGCCCGAAGACACCGACGCATAGATCAGGCCGAGGCCGGGCGCATCATAATCGATGCCAACCTTGTAGATCGTCTTGTTGAAGGTCCTCGCCGCGATGTTCTGGTTGAGCGTGCAGCGAAGGCCAGTGCAGAGAGACGCCGGCAAGCCGGAGGCGGTGAGTACGGTCGCATTGGGAAAATCGACCACGGCTGCGCCGTTGCGCGACTTGAAATCGCGCGTGTAGCGGACGCCGCCAGTAATGTGCAGCACGGGTGTGATATCATAAGTCAGTTGACCGAACACCGCCTTCGAGCGGGCGATCGTCGGCCCTTGCGGAAAGGCGAAACCGGTCGCTCCCGGAACGACGAAGCCCGAAAGCGGTGCACCGAGGTTGAATTCCAGGGACGACTTTTCGTGGAAATAATAGCCCCCGATCTGTCCGTGAAACGGTGAGCCCGTTCCAAAGGCGAGCCGCAATTCGTGCGAGTCCTGCTGGAAATGACCAAAAAAGAATGCCGGATTGTTGAGCGAGCCGAATAGCACCATATCACGCACATCATGGCGGTCAGTTTTGCGATAGGCGCCGAGATAAGTCAGTTGGGCCGGCCCGAAATCGTAAGTGACCTCGCCGCTGAGGCCATAGCTCTCGTTATTGCGATTGTTGGGGAAGGTCGGCGCGACGGTCAGCGTGCGCTGGTTCCTCGACCCGCTGTCGACATAGAGCGGGTCCACCGTCGGGGTCAGCGTCCCGGGGAAGAACCGGTCAAGCGTGACGAAGTTGCCGTTCGTCCCCGTGCCCTTGGTCCGGGTATAGTCACCGCGAATGACGAACTTAAGATTGTCACCCAGTTTGCCACCGAACGACAGGCGACCGGAAAGAACGTCGCGATACGGAGTGAGCGGCACGCTCGCCCCACCATTGACGATGTAATAGGGGTTCTGGCGCTGGTAGTTGACTGCGGCGCGCAGACCGAGCCCTTCGGCGACCCTCGCATTGACCATGCCGGTGACATCGACCGAGTCGAGGTTGCCATAGCTGCCATCGATCGCGGCATGGAATTCGTCAGTCGGACGCGCAGATATTACGTTGATCACGCCAGCGGTCGTGTTGCGACCGTATAGCGTGCCCTGTGGACCGCGCAGTACCTCGACGCGCTCGATGTCATAGAAACTGCCCAGCGCATCGGCCGGACGAGCGATGTAAATGCCATCGAGAAGGAATGCTGCCGAGGGATCCCCCTTTTCGGTCGTGTCGGTGCTGGTCACGCCGCGGATCGAGATGCGAACCGCATCGCCACTCTCGGTTAACGCGAGATTCGGCACTGCGGTGGAAAGCGAACGCGCATCGGTGATGCCGGCATCACGAAGGGTCTCTGCGGATACGGCCGACATTGTGATCGGCGTCTTGGACAGCAAAGTAGATTGGCGCGTTGCGGTTACCACGATCTCGCCGGCGGGTGCTTCATCGGCGGCCAAAGCGGCGTTGCCCGCGGTCTGTGCAGATGCGGGCGCTTCGATAAACACGCATAGCGCCAGCGAAGACACGGCCCCTGCGAACCTGAATTTCCTCATCCCTGGCCTCCCCTTTTGAGCGATTCATTCGCTCTACCATACCCATTGCCGCAATTGGCAGCGCTGTCAAGACTGCGCTGTCAATTCATCGGCAAAATGCAGATATAAGGCCGGATCGACAGCTTCGTGCGACAACAATCGGCTTGTCTGCCTGATGTAATCCGTTACCTTTTGGTGCGAGCAGGTCAAATTCTTGCTCGGTCAGGTCAAGACGCTGACACTCAGATGGTGGAGAGAGTCGATTATGGCACGTGACCCCATCATGGATGCTGTGGAACGCCTGGAATCTGGCGGAACTGCGCGGGTGACTTACGCTGGCGCCGATCACTTTCCGCTTCTGCGCAATGCAGGTGGTTTGTCCATTGCGAATCTCTCACTGTTGGTCCTGTTCGTAGGCAGTTATGCCGTGCTTCTGCCTCGGCAGATCGAGTTGATTGATCCGGTCCATAAGATCGCCAATTTTGGATATATCTCGGCACTGGCATCGGTCCTCGCGCTGTTCGGTAGTCCGATCGCTGGCGCTCTGTCCGACCGGACGCGATCCCGCTTTGGTCGTCGCACACCATGGATCCTGGCGGGCGGTGTGCTCAGCCTTGGATTGATGGCAATCCTCGGAGCAATACACCAAGTGCTCATGGTGGGCATCATGTGGGGCTGCATTCAAGTCACGGCGAACCTAAGCCAGGCCGCGTTGATGGGGGCGGTGCCGGAGCGGATCGCGCCACATCATCGTGGTATTGCCGGTTCCCTCCTTGGGCTTGGCATTCCAATTGGAAGTTTGATCGGCGTCCAGATTGCGTCATTGTACATTAATTCGTTGGCAACAGGGTACATCGTCCTTGCGGCCTGCCTGCTTTTGGGGATGATCGTCTCGGTCATCCTGAGCCCAGACAGGTCCAGCCTGGAATTGCCCATAACGAAGCAGGCGCCCGTCGATTGGATCGCCGGATTCGGCCGCGCCTTTGGCTCTCGAGATTTCACCTGGACCTTTATCAACCGGGCGGGAATGATCCTCTGCTATTCACTCACCACCCAATTTCAGCTTTACTATCTCGCTGATTACATTCGGCTACCCCTCGGTGTTACCCCGGCCAGCGCAATTGCCATCCTGACCCCATTTCTGACGATTTCCATGATCGCCGGGTCGTTCCTTGCTGGCTGGGCGTCCGATCGCATGGGCCAGCGAAAGCCGTTTATCGTCGGCTCAGCATTGATCATGTCGTTAGCGCTTGTCATCCCGCTCGTGTCCCCGGTGCTCGCCAGCATGTATGTCTTCAGCCTGCTGTTCGGGGCTGGGTTCGGCTGCTATATGAGCGTTGCTATTGCACTTTCGACCGAAGTTCTGCCGAGCGCGGATGACAGCGGGCGAGACATTGGCATAATCGGTCTCGCGAACACCGCTACGCAGATGGTCGCACCGTTGGTCGCCTCGATCCTAATTCTTCATGCGGGCGGCTATGGCGGACTGTTCTTGACCGCAGCGGTTTGTGCAGCACTGTCAAGCCTGACAATCCTGCGCGTAAAAGGCGTCCGTTAATTGACATGAGCCTGGTGCAGCGGTTCACCGGCATTCGCGGCGGTGTCGAGACAGATGATGTCGCCGACATGATCTGCTTTCTCGCATCACGTGCGGCGTAGGATTATCACGGATCGGTGGTCACGATCGACGCCGGGATCACGGTCGGGTGATCAGCGCACGGCGACTGGGATCATGGGATGCGCGCGATAATTTCATGAGCCAGAGTTGTCGTCCGAATTGCTGAGGCAAGGTCGCTTTCCAACGTCCTTCTTCCCCGAACGACCTCACGAAAATGATTCAATGCTGGGAGGAATCCCATCACGTTCAAGGACGAGGTTTCATCGTGAGGCACCGTATAATTCGGAATCCAGCTCATCCGGGAATCGCTGTTAGGCTGGAAGAAAGTACATCGATCAACATTTTCCACGATTACGGCGGCACCACGGCCGGTCAGGCTCAACCACTCGCTTTGTTGCCACCACGATGTATTGTTGTTCATCTGCAATGTGCCGATAGCGCCATTCTCGAATCTGAGCAGAACGCCGACCGAAAAGGAAGCGTGTGATTCAATCTTGGCCTCTGCATGTACAGTACGCACCTCACCCATGAAATATCTTGCCAGGTCCAGGTAATGGACCGCGTTCTCACACAGAAAGTTGTCGAGCGTGCCGAACCCAGGGCCCATTCCCCAGTAGGCGTGGAAGGCGGTCAGTTCACCAAAGTCGCTCGCCCGCGTCAGTTCGAATGCGCGGCGATAGGCGGGGGCAAATCTCTTCATGTAGCCGACCATCACCACGCCGTTGAGGCGCGCACGATTCTCCTCGAGTCTGACCAGTGTATCCAGCTCCAATGCGACTGGCTTCTCGCAATAGACTGGCAACCCTCTTTCGAGACACGTATTTAACGGCTCTTCATATCGATCGGGCGGGAGGACCATGATGACCGCGTCGATCTGCCCGTCCAAATCCGTCAACATCGCGTCTGCGCTTGAATAACCCCGCGCACCGAGCCGGCGACCCAGCGCATCGGCTGATTTGCCTGTCGTCGATGCCACTCCGCGGACGCGGTAGCCAGCAGCGTGGAGTGCAGGCAGGATCACACGCCTTCCATGATTACCCGCTCCTACAAGCGCGACGTTGATCTCATCCATTATGCAGCACCTCGCGGTTCACCAAGTTGACGGGAAGCTCGTCGTTCAGCACGCGCAGCACCTCCCGCGCGGCGCCCAGGCTCATCGCCTTCATGCTTTCCTCGGAGAGCCCCGCGATGTGCGGCGTGAGCACGACATTGGCCATGGCGTAGTAGGGATGATCAATGGGGAGCGGTTGTTCGTTGAACACGTCCAGGGCCGCCCCTGCGATTTGGCCTGATGCCAGCGCGCGAACGAGCGCGTCGTCGTCCACTAGCCCGCCTCTCGCTACGTTCACCAGGATAGCATCGGGCTTCATCGTGCCGATGCGGCTCGCGCTCATCATCCTGCGCGTCTCGGCGTTCAGCGGACAGCAAAGGACGACGATGTCGCACTTGCCGACCACGTCCTCCAGGCTCGCTTTAACAGGCTCCGGCGCGCGTCCGCTCGGGCTGTAGGCGCTGACACGAGCCCCAAGGCTCCCGAAAATCTCGGCGATGGCCCGCCCGACGTTGCCGTAACCGACGAGGCCTACGCTTCCGGGGATCTCCCGGCCTCTTTCGGCTTCCACCCTGGCTTCGGCCCAGGCTCCGCGCCGCACGGCCATGTCGCTGACGCGGTGGCGGCGCCGCAACATCAGCGACGCCATCAGGACATGTTCGGCTACCGAACGGGCGTTGGCGCCGGGAACATTCGCGACCAGCACCCCTTGCTGCGTTGCGTGCTCGACGGGGATCATATCCAATCCCGCACCGTGCCGGACGACCGCCTTGAGCCTCGTCGCGGCGGTGATAGCCGCCTCCGGAATCGGCGCCCGTACGATAATCACCTCGGCGTCGGCCGCCTCTCGGGTCAGCGTCGCCTCGTCGAGGCCGCTCGCAATGCGAAGCTCGCAGCTGCCTTGGAGAAGTTCGTGTGCGGCGGGATGAAGTCGATGGGTCGAGAACACCAAGGCCACCACTCAGCTCCCATCCAGCGGCGCCTCAGGCGCGGCGGCCGCAAGCTCGGCCCAATAGGTCGCGGTGTCCTGCAGGTGGCTCCCCATCACTTTAATGGCGCGACGGGCATTGCGCTGCTCCAGCGCCCCATAGAGCTTCAGGTGCTCGGCGTGCGAAGCCTTGCATCGCTCGGGCGATGAGAAGTATCGGCGGCGGCGTTGACGCGTGATGGCATAGAATAGTGACGCGAGCTGGACCAGGATTTCGTTCTGCGTCGAGCGGATTATCTCCAGGTGAAAGAGTTCGTCTTCGACGTTGATCGGCTCCTTGGCGGCAATTTTTGCCTCGGACGCGGTCAGGATCATCGCCAGGCGGTCCAGATTTTGCTGCGTCACACGCTCACAGGCACTCTGGATAGCGGAAATCTCAATTATCCGCCGGACTTCGACCGCCTGGTCCGCCTTCTTCAGATCAATGGCAACTCCAGCCTCGGTTAAAAGAGCGAGCCGCTCGAGGCTAACCGCCTCCTTCTTCGTCACCACGGCGCGAGCCTTGGTGCGCATGCTGATCAGATGGTAGGCTTCCAGCTTGGAAAGCGTTTCCCGGACGAGGTTCCGCCCCACGCCGAACTGCTCGGCCAAGTCCCTTTCGGAAGGGAGGCGGTCACCGTTTTCGAAGGTACTTTCGACGTACTGGACCATGCGTGTGAGCAATTCGTCAGGTTCGCTCATGTGCGCTTCTTTGCATGGTTTTTTACGAAATCTTCCTTGACCGTTATGCCCAGCCCAGGCCCATCGGGCAAGGCGATGCGTCCATCGCTTACCTCGAAGCGCTCTTCGACCAGATCGTGGATCATCGGGTTGGCCCCCAAGGAGTACTCGACGATGAAGGCGGCGGGGCTGACCGCGCAAAGGTGAAGGCCCGCAGCAAAGCCGGGCGCGCCTAGCCACATATGGGGAGCCAACCGCAAATTATGGCCAGCCGCGAGTGCCGCGATACGTAGACCTTCCGTGAGCCCTCCGCAGACGGCAAGATCCGGCTGAAGTATGTCGGCGGCCCGGGCGGCGATCAAATCCCGAAAGGGAAAGCGGGTGTATTCACTCTCTCCGGCGGCGATGGGGATAGCCGTAGCAGCTCGCAGCTCAGCCATTCCCGCTTTGTCGTCGATGTTTACAGGCTCCTCGAACCAAGCGAGGTCGCAATCCCGCACCAGATAGGCGAAGCGCTTGGCTTCGGCAACCGAGTAGGTGCCGTGGGCGTCGCACATGAGTTCGATATCCGGGCCGAGATGCGCCCGGGCGGCGATCACGCGTTCGGCGGATGCGTGGACCGACCGGTCCATGGATCCCACCCGCATTTTCACGGCCCCGAACCCGCCCCGCTTAACATATCCAGCGAGCTGCTCGCCGATGCCGGCCGCGTCGGCCCAGCCTCCCGAGGCATAGGTGGGCAGGGAGGCTACCCGCCGCCCACCGAGCAGGCGCCAGACAGGCTCCCCCAGAGACTTGCCGAGGATATCCCAGAGCGCAATGTCGATGGCGCTGAGCCCCGCGATGCTGAGGCCGCTCCTGGCCAGATCCGGAAGCGGATAGCCGCGCGCGGCAGCCTGGGCGGCGCGCACGCCATTGTAGCTGTCCTCCCAGATCGCAATGATGTCACGCGGGTCGCGTCCGATAAGGCGCGGCGCCAGTTCCTCGTTGATGAGATGGACCAAGGACGCGTATCGCCCCTGGCTACCGGCGGCGTTCTTTCCCTCGCCCCAACCGATCAATCCGCACGCCGTTTCCACCCGGACGATCGCCGCGTCGAAACTCTTGATCTTCCCATAGTCGCTCTTGTGGCTGTCGGCGTCGGCGATGGGCACATGGACCCAGCTGGCCTCGATATTGGCGATGCGCACTGGATGTGCGACCTACTTCGACTTGCCGATGAGGGGCAGAAGCGTCTCAGCCGATTTCGCCATCAACGAGGTGTAGAAGCTCTCGCTCAGCAGGCTCGAACCGTGATCTTCGATGAACTTGAGCTGCGCCGGTGAAATATCGACCGGGTTCTTTTCAATCTGGTCGGGGTAGCGGCTCACGGGCGTCCGATCGATGGGTGCGACGCACTCGACGGTGAGCGCGCCATCATAGCCGATCTCGCGCAGCGTCGCCACGATCCGCGGCCAATCCAGCGCGCCCTGGCCCGCCGCCATGCGGTTGTTGTCGGCGACGTGAAAGTCGACGAGCTTGCCCTTGGCCAAGCGAATCGCCTGGAAGAAGTCAGCCTCCTCGATGTTCAGGTGGAAGGCGTCCAGCGTCACGCCGCAATCCGGCCCCACGGCATCGGCCAGCGCAATGGCCTGATCGGCGCGATTGAGAAAATAGGTCTCGAACCGGTTGAGGGGCTCCAGGCCGAGGTGAATGCCACGTTCCTGGGCAACCTCGTAGACCTGCCTCAGCCCGTCGAGCACCCACTGCCATTCATTCTCGGGGGTCGAGGTCGGCACGATCTTGCCGACGGTTACGGGGACCACGGTCACTATGGACCCGCCGAGGGCCGCCGCCATTTCCACGACGCTCTTCACATATTCGACGCTGCGGGCCCGCTGCTCCGGATCTTTTGCCGCAAGATCGCGCGCGCCCAATTGGAGCGTCACGGCGCCCCAGCACCGAATGCCGTATTTCTCGAGCAGGCGCAGGGTCTCCTCCACGGGGTATTGCTGCGGCTCGCCGCTGATCTCGATGCTCTCAAAACCAAGCGCGCTGATGCGCTTCAAGGTCGTCTCGAGGGGCTCGGCTCGCATCCAGTTGTGGGTGGACACATGCATTTGGGTGTTCCTTTCCATGTCTCACCAGGCCGTCGGCTAGCCCCTTATGAGTGCCTAAGAGTATTGATGGGATGCAAAGAAGATTTCGGCCGGCCGATACTGAAGACCGTCGGCCACGACCGGCTCGGAAATGACTTCTTCATTGGCCCGGAAGGTCAGCTCAACGAGAAGACCGCTCGGATCATAGACGAATAGCTGCCAAAGACCCGCCTCCCGCAGCACATTCTCGCGCCAGCTCAACCCGTGCTCCCTGAACGTATCCCGAAATCCAGCGAAGTCGCGCGCTAATATCGACAGGTGATCGAGTGCACCCGTGCCGCTTGCAAACCCGCCGTCGGGCTCCCGGGCAGCGTCACCGGCATAAAGGTGAATGAGAGGCTGGCGCTCGAAACCGGGTGCAGCCAGCCAAAGTCCCGGGAAGTCAAGTGGTGGACGAGGTACGACCGAGAGGCCGAGGACGCCGCAGTAGAATCTTCGCGAACGCTCTAGATCCGCCGTCTTCACGGCCGCGTGAAAAAGGGATTGAACTGGCATTCCCGGGTCCCCGGCTATGAAACGCTATACCGGCTGCTATCATCTGATGGGACCAGTTACAACTATCATGTTGTGCAGGAGCAAGGAGAGAGCGTAGTCTATACCAATATGTTGGAAAAGGAGGTGGACGAAAGGCGGAATTGGATTCCGGTTGATTGACTCGGCCACGGCCAGGTGGCACAAGTCACCATAAACTGGTAGTACCAGAATGATCAGGGAGATGGGCGATGTCACCAACATGTACAACGCGCGTCGCAGGCGCGCTCCTTATTGGCCTGGCCCTTCTCAATCCGACCACGAGCAACAGCGAGCCGTCGCCCTCGTCGCGGCCGTTCGCCGTACCAACGCTTCCCCTCACGGACGAGGTCGGGTTCGTCCGGATATTCGACGGCAAGTCACTCGCCGGTTGGGCCGGCGATCCGACCTACTGGCGGGTGGAAAATGAATCCATCGTTGGCCAGGTGACGCCAACTAATATTCTCGAGGACCACAACAGCTTCCTGGTCTGGACGGGCCGGAGGCTGAGGGACTTCGAGCTGCGCCTTGAGTATCGCA